>SESH01003249.1_pt1 | contig 10213 bp, 10 predicted proteins | sample 3171561 | NCBI WGS metagenome assembly SESH01 (sample SAMN10866947, study PRJNA518727) | freshwater metagenome | biome: subpolar coniferous forest; feature: holomictic lake; material: water; isolation source: holomictic Lake 442 2011 16.5 m and 2014 13 m | place: Canada: near Kenora, Ontario
TGGGGCCGGCCCGAACGCCCTTTGAGGATCGCCGTCGCACCCAACCCGTGGAGCGGTTCGCCCCGAAGGAGCGGATACCGGAAACCCAGCCCGCCGAGCGCAAGGGCGCCCGGCCGGCGGAGCGGTTTGCCCCCAAAGAGCGGACCCCAGAGGGCCGGCCGTTGGAGCGCAACTGGGACCCCGTCCCGGAGCGGAAGGCCGAGGGGCCTCCGCGGGAGCGCACGCCAGAACCCAAGCTCCGGACGGAGGAGCGCCGGGTGGTGCCAAACCCAAAGGAACGAGTGGTGGAGCCTGCTCCCAGGGTGGAGCGACGCCGGGCGGAGCCCACTCAGGGGGAGTCCGGTTCGGAACTCCGGAAGGAGCGCCGCGCCGAAGGCACTCCCACTCCAAGGGAGCCCCGCAGCGAAGCCCAGCCCCGGGTGGAGCGGGAGGTGCGGCGGCCGGATACGCCGTCCCGGCAAGTCGAGCGGGAAGCCCGTCCCGCGCCCAAGGCCGAGGTGGTGAAAGAGGTAACCAAGGAACGTAGCAAGGAACATCCCAAGGACGAGCGTCACTGACCCCTCCAGGAAGAAGGGCCCCGTTTGGGGCCCTTCTTCCTGGAATGGAGGCTTCGCTTACATCACCTCGATGGGGTAGATGCCCTTCTGGATCAGCTCACTGGCAATGCGGCCACGCAGACGGGCACTGCTGGTGGGATGGAATTCGGTAAAGGCCTTCACGCCGGCCAGAGCGTGGCGCAGGGCCTCGCCTTCGACCACATCCGCGCAGAGCATGCGGGCATCGCCGTGGACCTTATGCCAGCTTTCGTTCACGTAGAGTTCGGTCATGTCCCGGGCGATCGGGGCCCAGCGGTGACCGGCCTCCACCATGCGCTCGGCGCGAACCACGGCGCTTTCCATGGCGTAGATTTCCATGAGCATGTTGCTCATGCGGGCGATGACCTCCTGGTTGTCGATGAGCTTCTGGCCCAGCACCTGCACTGCCAGACCAGCGGCCAGCATGCACTGCCGCTTGCTGAGTTCCACTCCGTGCTTGAGGCGGGCCAGGGGGCCCGTGAAGGTGTCGGCCTTGATGGGGTTCGAGATCTCCTTGGCCACCTGCTGGCCAAACTGCATGAGGGGCAGCTCGCCTTTCATGGCCCGCTTCAGCAGGGTGCCGGCAATGAGGAGCCGGTTGATCTCGTTGGTGCCTTCGAAGATGCGGTTGATGCGGCAGTCGCGCAGGGCCTTCTCGGGCGGGTATTCGGCGCTGAAGCCATAGCCACCATAGGCCTGCACGGCCTCGTCCGCCACGAAGAAGAGGGCCTCGCTGGCCCAGACCTTGGAGATGCTGCACTCGATGGTGAACTCATCGATGGCGGCCATTTTGTCGGCCCCGGCGGTGGGGCTGTCCCAGCTGGTGGCATGGAGGGCTTCATCGATGTACCCCACCGTGCGGAAGTTCATAGCTTCACAGACGAAGATCTTGGTGGCCATGTCAGCCAGCTTCTGCTGGATCATGCCGAAGGCGTTGATGGACTTGCCGAACTGCTGGCGTTCGGTGGTGTAGCGGATCGCGTATTCCAGGATCCGCTTCATGCCGCCCTGGCTACCGACCCCCAGCTTGAAGCGGCCGATGTTCAGGATGCCGAAGGCGATCTTGTGCCCCTTGCCGACCTCGCCGAGCAGGCGGTCCTTGGGAATGCGGCAGTTCTCGAGAATCACGGTCCGAGTGGAACTGCCCTTGATACCAAGCTTCTTCTCTTCGGCCCCGGTGCTGATGCCGGGATCAGTCTTCTCGACGATGAAGGCGCTGAAGTGCTGGCCGTCCACCTTTGCGAAAATGATGAATACATCGGCGAAGCCGGCATTGGTGATCCACATCTTGGTGCCGTTCAGCACCCAGGTGTCGCCGTCGAGCACCGCCGTGGACTTGGCCGCCATGGCGTCTGAGCCACTGCCCGCTTCGGTCAGCGCATAGGCTGCCAGCCATGCTCCGGAAGCCAGCTTGGGGAGGTAGGCCTGCTTCTGCGCTGGCGTGCCGAAGTAGACGATGGGCAGGGTGCCGATGCCCGTATTGGCGCTGTAGGTGACGGCAAAGCTACCCTGTTTGCTCATCTCCTCCAGCACCAGCATGGCGGTGCGCTTGTCCACGTCCATGCCGTCGTAGGCTTCGGGAATCTCCAGGCCCAGAAGGCCCAGCTCACCAGCCTTCTTCATGAGTGCCACGGTCAGGGGGAGGTCAAGCTTGTCGATCTCCTCGTCCCGGGGCACTACCTCGCCCTGCAGGAAGTCCTTGGCGGCGCGGGCGAACTCTTTGGCCTCCTCGCCGAACTCTTCAGGTGTGAACTGGGGCATGGCCCCGATGGGGGTCATCAGGAAACTGCCCCCCTTGATCTGTTCGATGGCGGTGCTGCTCATCTCTAGTCCTCCGGATGGGGTAGGCATCACGATGGGCGGCGACGCCGATCTTGGCTAGCCTCTACCTTCGGTCAAGCGAAGGGCGTCACCTCTGCTTCAATGAAAAGGGGAGGCAGAATGCCGGAAGGGCGCAAGGTGCAACAGATGTTCTCGGCCATCGCCGGGAGGTATGACGTCCTGAACCATGTGCTTTCGGGCGGACTGGACTTCTGGTGGTGGTGGCGCATGGCCCGGATGAGCGAAGCCGGGCCTGGCAGGCGCTACCTCGATGTCGCCGCCGGCACCGGGGATTCCAGTGTGGCGGTGGCTCGGCGCGGTGCCGAGGTGATCAGCACCGACTTCACCCATGCCATGTTGCGGTTGGGGCCGGCCAAGTTCGCCAGAAGGGGCCTGGCCCACCTGATCTGGGCCTCCGGCGATGCCGATGCCCAGCAATTGCCCTTCCGCGAAGCCAGTTTCGATGGGCTCACCATCTGCTACGGCATCCGGAATGTGGAGGACCGGGCCCGGGCCTACGCCGAGTTCCTGCGGGTGCTCCGGCCTGGCGGCCGCTTGACCATATTGGAGTTCAGCACACCGGTGCTGCCTGGACTGAAGGCCCTCTACGACTGCTATAGCCTGAGAATCCTGCCCCGCATCGGGGCCTGGATGAGCGGGGATGCCGCTGCCTACACCTACCTGCCCGAAAGCATCCGCTCCTTCCCTGCACAGTCCGCGCTGGCGGCAGAGCTCAGGGCAGCAGGGTTCCGGGCGGTCCGGTGGACGAACCTCACCGGAGGCATCGTGGCCCTGCATACGGGGGTCAAATAGTCAGTGCTTCGACCGGTGGTGCTCGTCCACCATGCGGTCGAGGACCATGACCACCTCTTCGCTGGCTCGTTCCGCAGCTTCGAAGTGGGCGTAGATCCGGTCGTGGCTCGACTGATCCGTTGCCCAGGCACCGCCCAACAGGGCGACGGCTTCCTGGATGTTCTGGTGGACGCCCATGTGCGGGGCCTCCAGGAGCTGGTAGGAGGGTTCCTGGGCGAACTGCTGGGCGCCCTGGCCTTCGTAATACCAGGTGCCCATGCGGCAGCCTCGGTGGTCGGTGTGGATAGCCTGCGCCTCCTGGGAACCGGTGCCCTGGTGGACCACCCGGTAGCCGTTCTGCTTGTAGAGGAAGTGATCGATCTTCACCAGGGAGGCAAAGCTGAAGTCCTGGGCCTTGTCGATCTGAGTGCGGGAGGTCTTCGCGGAGTCGGCGAATTTCAGCACCCGGGAACGGAACTCGGTGACGGCATTGCGGCTGCCCTCGGCGATTTCCTTCACCTGATCGGAGTCCCGGATCATCCGGATGGTGGCCTGAGCGAAGGCTTCGATGGTTGCGGCGATACGGGTGGCCGCATCCTTCGTGTTCTCCGAAAGAGTGCGCACCTCTTCGGCCACCACCGCGAAGCCCTTGCCCACCTCGCCGGCATGGGCCGCCTCGATGGCGGCATTCAAGGCCAGTAGGTTGGTGCGGTCGGCCACATCGGTGATCACCTGCACGATCTGATTGATCTCTTCGCTCTTTTCATGGAGGAGGGAGATCTGGGTGTTCGTCTGCGCCACCATGCTCGCCACCTGGTTCAGGTTGTCCACGAGGCCCTCTATGGTGTCGCGGCTGCCATCGGCTTCCTCCGCGGTTTCCTTGGAGAGCTGACCTACGATGCTCAGTTCCTGGGTCATGTTTAGCAGGAACTCCTGAACTGACTTGAGGTTGAGGATGAGTTTGCCGGAGTTGAGATCGGTGATCCGGGAGATCAACTTTTCCTTCAGCGCCATCTGCTGGACTTTGCCCAGGCTATCCACCGATACATTCACCCGGACCATCGCGTCCCGGAAGGCACCGTGCAGCCCCTGCTCCATGGCGAGCCGGAAGGTCTGGCCACGGGTGGCGTGATCGAAGGCGGAGAACACTTCCCGGAAGTAGGCTTCCTGTTGGTCGAGCAGGTCGTTGAGTGCCCAGGCCAGGTCGCCCGTGGCGGCGCCCTTCCGGATGCCAGTGATACGTTGATCCAGGTTCCCCTGGGCTGCGTCCTGGATCTGGGTGGTCAGCTTGTCCAGGGCCTTCAGAATCCGGAGGATGGTGTAAATGGTCACTCCGAGGATGACCAGGGCCGCGCTGAAGAGCACCCAGCCCAGTGGGGAAATACTTCCTCCGGTCGCGGCCAGCACGCCGAAGAGCAGCAGCAGACCCAGCGCCGCAAAGGCGAGGAAGTGGACCTTAGAGCCCAAGGACAAGTTCTTCATAGCTCAAGCCCTTCTGGTCAAGGAAGTGGTGGAGGATCGCTGCGGAGGCCTTCATGCCGGCTTGCCCATCGCCAGCCCGCCGTTCCGCTTCGAGCATGGAACGGTAGAGGGGGCTGATGGCCTGGATGGCTTCGGGCCTCGGCTGCCGCCGCACCGAGTAGTAGCCAATGAGGTTCCCGCTGGAGTCGAAGGAGGGGGTGACATTGGCGAAGACCCAGTAGAAGCTGCCGTCCTTGGCAAGGTTCTTCACATAGGCGCAGATCTCCCGCTTCATCTGGATCGTGTCCCAGAGCAGCTTGAAGACTGCCCTGGGCATGTCCGGATGCCGGAGAAGGCTGTGCGGGCTGCCGAGCAGCTCCTGCTCGGTGTAGCCCGACATCGCAATGAAGATCCGGTTCCCATAGGTGATGCGGCCCTGGAGGTCGGTCTTGGAAACGATGAAGTCGTCCTCGCCGAGGACCTTTTCGTTCAGGGTGGGCTGAGGGCGGGTAACCATGGGCGAGATCTCCACCCCTCTGGTATCGGTCGGTCTGAAACCCAATCCTGAGTATTGTTCGTTTGGCCGCTTTCCTCCGCTCCTACGCCCAACGCCTGCTTCCCTTCGACCGGAATGGCGGCAGCCTCAAGTTCGCGGGTCCGGAGCAGTCTACAGGAGGCGCTTCTGGCCCCCGGGATGGTTCATAACCACCTGTTTTACCCTATCGATCCAGGTCGGCCGGGCGCCGGCTTCCAGGCGTTCGTGGAGCAGGCTCCGCTCGGCCAGCAGGCGATCCACCAGTTGGTCCACGGCTTCGGCGAAAAAGGTGTCCGTGTCCCGCACCCCATCGGCGGCAAGTTGGCCGCTAAAGGGCACCTTGAACAGCAGGTCGTAGCTCTTCATCCAGTGGTGCATGAAGCGCTCGATGGGAGGCTGGCGGCCGCAGGCCAGCATCATATAGGCATAGTTGTCCAGCACGCTGCGGTCGCAGATCAGCACATCGTGCTGACTGCCCGAGCGGATTTCCTCGGCCATCTGGGTCAGGAAGATCCAGGTCTGGGCCTCCAGGGAGGTCTTCTGGTTGATGGGCAGCGGGGACAGCCGCGCCACCTCCTTCACGATGTCCACATGAACGCCATCGCGCTTGAGAGCTGCGGCCAGTTCGTAACAGAGGGTGGTCTTCCCGACCCCGTGGGTGCCGATAAAGGCCACCTTCACCGGGCACCTAGCTGCTGGTTCAACCGCATGCTGGTCCCATCAAAGTAGGCTCTTGCCGTCCATGACTGCGGGTTGCTCCAGGCCGAAGAGCGCCAGGAGGGTGGGGGCCACATCACTGAGGGCACCACCCGAGCGCAGCTGGCGGGCCTCGAAGCCCTGGGCCACCAGCACGGCGGGCACGGGGTTGAGGGTGTGGGCAGTGTGGGGGTTGCCCCCCTCATCCCGCATGCACTCGCAGTTCCCATGATCAGCCGTGATGAAGAGGGCGCCACCGGCGGCCAGGGTGGCCTCGGCGATGCGACCCACGGCGGCGTCCACGGCCTCACAGGCCGTCACTGCGGCCGCCAGATCGCCCGTGTGGCCGATCATGTCCGGATTGGCGAGGTTGCAGACCAGCAGGCGGTAGTCGCCAGACCGGATGGCGGCTTCGAGGCCCTGACTTACTTCCGCCAGGCTCATTTCCGGTTGGAGATCGTAGGTGGCCACCCTGGGCGAGGGCACCAGCCGGCGCTCCTCTCCGGGGAAGGGCGCTTCCTGGCCACCGTTGAAGAAATAGGTGACATGGGCGTACTTCTCGGTCTCGGCGGTGCGGAACTGCCGCCAACCCTGAGCACTGACGAGCTCCCCAAAGATCAAGGCCAGGCTCTGGGGCGGGTAGGCCACGGCCAGGAAGGGCTCCAGTTCAATGTCATAGGCGGTGAAGGTGACCAGCTTCACGGCCGGCCGATGCCTGGTGGCGAAGCCCTGGAAGGCGGGATGGACCAGGGCGTGGCAGAGCTGCCGGGCCCGGTCCGCCCGGAAGTTGAAGAACAGCACCCCGTCCCCATCGGCGATGGGGTGAAAGGCGGGGAGCCGGGTGGGGGCTACGAACTCATCGGACTCGCCCCGGCTATAGGCGGCCACAATGGCGGTCAGGGCATCCGGGGCCGCCTGGGGCGCCACACCGTCCACATAGAGTAGCCAGGCCTGTTCGGTGCGCTCCCAGCGCTGGTCTCGGTCCATGGCGGTGTAGCGCCCGCAGACCGAGCCGATGGTCACCAGGGGACAGGCCCTCAGCTGGAAGGTCAGCCACTGGAGGAAGCCGTCGGCGCTCCGTTGGCCCGTATCCCGGCCATCGGTGATGGCGTGGATGGTGGTGGGGATCCCTTCCGCCTGGGCCCACTGGGCCAGGGCCGCCAGGTGATTTTGATGGCTGTGGACGCCCCCGTCACTGACCAGGCCCAGGAGATGGAGGCGCTTGCCTGTGGCTTTCAGGTCGGTGAGGAGGGCGCCGATGGTGGCATTGTCCCGGAAGGTGCCACGCCGGATGGCGGCATCGATGCGGGTCAGCTCCTGCCACACCACGCGCCCGGCCCCCAGGTTCATGTGCCCCACTTCCGAGTTGCCGAACTGGCCCTCGGGCAGGCCCACGGCTTCACCGCTGGTGAGCAGCTGAGTGGTGGCATAGGTGCGGCGCAGCGCGTTAAAGCGGGGCATGGCAGCCATGAACGTAGCGTCGAAGGCATTGCGGGGCCCGTCGCCGAACCCGTCCAGGATGAGCAGGGTGATGGGTCCTGGGATCATGGTCGGGAGCCCGCCTTCTTCGTGCGCTGGGAGGCTTTCAGCGCGTGGGGTAGCTGCTCCGGAAGGACGAAGCCGATGGGGCGTTCCTGGGGGTCTGCCTCGCCCTCGCCCTGCAGGGTCTTCAAGACCAAGTCCATTTTCTGCTCCAGGAGCCCGATGCGGGCGGCCAGCTCCACCTGGGCCGTGAGAACATGGCGGGCCTCGGCGAAGGCGGGCAGCAGCTTCAGCAGGGCGGCTTCGGCCTGGGGCTGGACCAGGCCCACCAGGAGGGCTGCGCCGGCCTCGGTGAAGGCCAGGACTGGGGCTTCCGGAATCCGCTGGCGCTCTTCGGCATTCAGCCGGAAGACTAGGCTTTCGGAAAAACGCTCGGGATGGGCCTGGACGAGGGCGGCCAGGACCTTGACCTCGGTCTGCAACTGGTCCGCCACCACGGCGTCCGGCAGGGCGGCCGCATCCCTGATCCAGAGCAGCCGGGAGAGGACTTCCACAGGGGCGCTCACGGCACCTGTTCGCCGTGGGGATTGGACAGCAGGTAGAGGACGGCCATACGGACCGGGACGCCGTTGGTGACCTGGTCCAGGATCAGGTTGTTGGGACCGTCGGCCACATCGCTGGTGATCTCCAGACCGCGGTTGATGGGTCCCGGGTGCAGCACCACGACACTCTTTTTGGCCCGAGCCATGCGCGCCGGGTTCAATTGGAAGAAGCGACTGTATTCCGCCTGGCCAGGGATGTAGGCTCCGGTGCCCCGCTCGAACTGGGCACGCAACATCATGATGGCGTCCTGCTCTGGGATCACCGCGTCGAAGTCGTGGCAGATCTCGATGCTGGGCCAGATGCCCTGCATCTCCCGGGGGACCAGGGTGGGGGGACCGACCAGGGTGACCCGGGCCCCCATGCGGGTGAGCAGCCAGAGGTTGGAGCGCACCACTCGGCTGTTGCGGATATCGCCAACGATGGCCACCCGTAGCCCCTCGAGGCGTCCAAAGTGCTTCCTCAGCGTGTAGGCATCCAGCAGGGCCTGGGTGGGGTGCTCATGGGAGCCGTCCCCGGCATTCACGATGCTGGCCTTCATGTGCCTGGAGAGCAGGGCGTGGGCCCCCGGGGCGCTGTGGCGCATGACAATCAGATCCGGGTGCATGGCCTGCAGGTTCATGGCCGTATCGATGAGGGTCTCACCCTTGTTCAGGCTGCTGGTATCAGCATCGAAGTTGATGATCTCGGCGGACAGGCGCTTCTCTGCGATCTCGAAGCTGTTCCGGGTGCGGGTGCTGTTTTCGAAAAAGAGGTTCACCACCAGCTTCTTGCGCAGGGCCGGGACGATCTTGATGCTGGGGCGCTCGCAGACCTCCTCGAAGGCCTGGGCCTGATCCAGCAGGGCGGTGATGTCCTGGGGCGTGAGCGGCTCGATGCCCAGCAGGTGCTTGTGGGGGAAGACATAGCGCTCTGAAGGCATCAGCACAGCTCCACGGAAATGCCATCCTCGCCATCAATCTCCTTGAGGCGCACCGCCACCCGCTGGCCGGGGGGGACTTCCACCCGGAGGCCAGCCAGATCGGCCTGGATGGGCAGTTCCCGTCCGCTGCGGTCAGCCAGGACCAGGAGCATCACCCGGCGGGGGCGGCCATGGTCCAGCAGGGCATCCATGGCGGCCCGGACCGTGCGGCCGGTATAGAGCACATCGTCGATCAACACGACGGTGCGCTCCTTCAAGGTGAAGGGGATTTCGGTGGGGCGAACGATGGGGCTGCCCACCATCTCCGTGAGGTCGTCTCGATAGAGGGTGATGTCCAGGGTGCCCACGGGGATGGCGGCGCCGGTGGTGGCCCTCAGGATCGTGGCCAGGCGTTCAGCCAAGGGGAGCCCTCGGGAGCGGATGCCCAGCAGGACGATCTCCTCCTCGGGCTGGACCTTGGTCAGGAGCTCGGCTGCCAGCCGTCGGATTGTGGCCTCCATCTGGCCTGGATCCATGGGGCAGGGGTCCACGGGGCAGGGGCCTGGGGCAGCGGGCATGAAACCTCCGGGGTGCGCCCTGGCGGGGTGCGCGCACGGTCTCAAGTCTAGCCGAGGCAGATCACCCTTTATGCAGGATTCAAGTCCAGGGGTCCCGCCTCCGATTCCCCATCTGAGGACAACTATGAGCCAGGAACGGCGACACTACCAACGGATCCCCCTGGAGGCCAGCCTGAGTTTCCAGGAACTGAGCTTCCACAAGGGAGAAGCGTCGGCCACCAGCAGCTACCGGGATGTCTCCGCCGGCGGGCTCTTGGTCGAGTCCCCCCGGGCCTATGCCCTGGGGACCCTGCTCAAGCTGGAATTACGCGTTCCAGGTTGGGGCCGCTTTCAGAATCACTTCGGTCCCGTGCAGGATGCCGAGGTTCGCCCCCTGGTGGCCCTGGGCATGGTCGTCCGCATCGAGCAGCTGGATGCGGGCGGGTATGAGCTGGGCGTCAAGTTTCAGAATGTCTACCCCGATGACTTGGATGCACTCGTGAAGTTCCTGGAGGCCTCGGCGCCTCCTTCTACCCTCTGACACCGTTCCCACCCCTTCCAGGAGGCCACCCGTGAAGATCCTCATCGTGGACGATTCCTCGACGATGCGGCGCATCATCATCAACACCCTTTCCCGCATCGGGTATACCGATGTGGTCGAGGGTGAGAACGGCAAGAGCGGGCTGGACAAGCTCGGCCAGGGCGGGGTGGAAATGATCATCACCGACTGGAACATGCCCGAGATGGATGGCCTCGAGTTCGTGAAGACCGTGCGTGGCCAGAATTCGGCCAT
>SESH01031732.1_pt1 | contig 10213 bp, 11 predicted proteins | sample 3171561 | NCBI WGS metagenome assembly SESH01 (sample SAMN10866947, study PRJNA518727) | freshwater metagenome | biome: subpolar coniferous forest; feature: holomictic lake; material: water; isolation source: holomictic Lake 442 2011 16.5 m and 2014 13 m | place: Canada: near Kenora, Ontario
CAATGAAGATGCCGACTTGGCCGCACGCATTGCAAACAGCCGGGAAAGCCTTGCCGGATTGGAGGTCGAGCGGGATGGCATTCTGGCCGAAATGTCACGCTATCGAGATGAGTTGGCAGCAACTGTCGATGCGCTGCGTTCCAGGCGCGCGGAACTTGATGCCTTGAACCGTGAAACGGGTGTCCGAGCCGAAGATGTTGCGGCGGCGACCGAAGCCCGCAGGTGTCATGCCATCGCCGTCGAGCAACTAGCTGGACTGGCTCGGCAAACGGAGGCGATTAGGCTTGAACTGGCCTACTATCAGGAGGAAAGGGTCAGGGTCCGCGAGGATGTGCAATCAAGTCGCACCGAACTTCAGTCCATATACAATCGTGATCGCCAGCTCCTGGATAAATTGAGACAGGAGATCACCATCATTCGACGGACAGGAGCCAAGCCCAAGGCCGTTGATGCCCGACCTTAGCCTCCCGACTATAGCCTCTTGACAGTTATCGTTCATAGTCATAATAGTTTGTAACCAAAGTTTTTCACCCCCTGGGGGGTGTTCGGCCGTCTGTACGCGAGTATCGCGCATTGGCGTATTTTCTGTTGCCTGATCGCGAACAAGGCGCACAGGCATGGTAAACAAGGCGCATCGGCGCAGATTCTGAAATGCGTGGGGGACTATGTTCGAGGGGCTGACGGGGCGGCTTGGCGACATCTTCGATCGGTTGCGCAGGCGTGGGGCCTTGTCGGAAGACGATGTCAATGCAGCGTTGCGTGAAGTGCGGATTGCCCTGCTTGAGGCGGACGTGGCCCTGCCGGTGGTCAAAGCCTTCATCGCTGGCGTGCGCGAACGCGCGATCGGCCAGGAGGTGCTGCGCTCGGTGACACCGGGCCAAATGGTGATCAAGATTGTCCATGATCACCTGATCGAGATGCTGGGCAGCGAGGGTGAACCACTAAACCTGAACGCCGTGCCGCCAGTGCCAATCCTGATGGTTGGCCTGCAAGGCTCAGGAAAGACCACCACTACCGCCAAGATCGCGCTTCGGCTCAAGACTCGTGAGCGTAAAAAGGTGCTGATGGCCTCGCTTGACGTGAGGCGGCCGGCAGCCCAGGAACAGTTGCGCGTACTTGGTGAGCAGATAGATGTTGCCACCCTGCCGGTTGTTGCTGGCCAGCAACCGGTGGATATCGCCAAGCGGGCGCTCCAGATGGGGCGACTCGAAGGCTATGATGTCGTTTTGCTCGACACCGCCGGACGGCTTGCTATCGATGATGCGCTGATGGCGGAGGTCGCCTTGGTGCGTGATGCCGTCAAACCGGTCGAAACTCTGCTGGTGGTTGACGCCATGACCGGCCAGGACGCCGTCACGGTCGCCACCAACTTTGAGCGCGGAGTCGGGGTCACCGGCATCGTGCTAACTCGAATCGACGGTGATGCTCGTGGCGGCGCGGCGCTTTCGATGCGCCAAATCACCGGCAAACCGATTAAGCTGCTGGGCGTTGGCGAAAAGATCGATGCGCTCGAGGATTTCCATCCAAACCGCGTTGCCGGTCGCATCCTCGGCATGGGCGATGTGGTTGGCCTGGTGGAGAAAGCGGCCGAAAATATCGACCGCGAAGAGGCTGAAAAGCTCGCTGAAAATTTCCAGAAGGGCAACTTCACCCTCGACGACATGGCAAGCCAACTCCGCCAGATTCGCAAGATGGGAGGCATGTCGGGGATCATGGGTATGTTGCCCGGCGTGGGCAAGATCAAGAACCAGCTCAAGGAAGCCAATATAGACGAAAGGATGCTGCTTCGCCAAGAAGCCATCATCTCGTCGATGACCAAAACTGAGCGACGGGACATCCGACTATTCAACGGCTCGCGGCGCCGTCGCGTCGCCTCCGGTTCCGGCACCTCCGTTCAAGACGTTAATCGCCTGATCAAACAGTACCAGGAGATGCAGGCAATGATGAAAAAGGTACAAAAACTTGGGCAGAAGGGGTTAATGCGTCATGGTATGCAAGCCCTGATGCCACGGCGATAGGATAGGATGCGGCCATGATCGATCATTCGCAAGATATTCGCGCGCTGGCCGAAGTTGTAGCTCGGCTAGAGGGCCAGTTTCAGGAATTTGGCAAGTCCATCCGTTCGGATATTGATGACATCAAAACAACCCTGGCCCGGCTGGTGCCCATGATCGTGCGGATCGACGAGAGGCTCTCCGGGGTTGCGTCGGCGACCGAATTGGCGGAGCTAAAGGGACGGGTCGAGGAACAGTCAAAGTTTCTGCAAATCGCGCTGGCGGGGCGTCATTCGCGCAAGACGGCGGCCTGATAATCACATTGATCACCTTAACGTTTACCAAAGAAGGCACTTAGAAACATGGCTTTAAAGATACGTTTGGCTCGCGGCGGTGCCAAGAAGCGCCCGTTCTACAGCATTGTTATCGCCGATTCCCGCAGCCCGCGTGACGGCCGCTTCATCGAGAAGATCGGCACATACAACCCAATGCTGGTAAAGGACCACCCCCAGCGCGTCCAGATCAATGCCGAGCGAGCCAAGCACTGGCTTGGCGTCGGAGCCCAGCCGACCGATCGCGTCGCCTTGTTTTTCGGCCGCGCCGAATTGATCGCGGCCACTGTGGTCAAGGATACGCCCACCAAGTCGGCACCAAAGGCCAAGGCTCAGGAGCGGGCCAAGCAGGAGGCAGAGCTGAAGGCTAAGGTTGCGGCTGGCTGATCGGGCAGTCGCTGTGCTTTCCCGTGTCTGTGTTGGTGAAATCGTTGGAGCGCATGGCGTCCGGGGCATTGTGAAGCTGCGCAGTTTTACTTTAGATCCGGCGGCCATTGTCTCTTATGGGCCACTCGAGGACGAAAAAGGAGAGCGCCGCTTTACTGTAGCGCTTCAATCGATCGTTCGTGATTGCTGGCTTGCACGCATCAATGGTGTTGATGACCGTAACGCTTCGGAGGCGCTGCGGGGCACTAAGCTGTATGTTGACCGTGCGGCGTTGCCGCAGGCGGCGGAGGACGAGTTCTATCATGCTGACCTGATTGGGTTGCGGGCCGAGTGGGCGGACGGCCGGGGCGTGCTTGGCACGGTATCTGCGGTCCATGATTACGGCGGTGGGACTTTACTCGAATTGGCGCTGGCCGATGGCGGCTCAATGATGCTGCCATTTACTCAGACGGTGGTACCGGTGGTAGATGTTGCGGGCGGGCGCCTAGTGGTTGACCCGCCGGTTGTGACCGAGTGGTGACGCAACCGGTGCGGCACGATGCCGCAACGGCCGCAGTGTGGACGGTACGAGTGCTGACCCTGTTCCCGGAAATGTTTCCCGGGCCGTTGGGGTTGAGCTTGGCTGGCAAGGCGTTGAAAAACGGCGTCTGGGCGCTGGAAACGGTGGACATTCGCAGTTATGCGCGCGATAAACATCGTACGGTTGACGATGCGCCTTTCGGGGGCGGGCCGGGTATGGTGATGCGCCCGGACGTGCTCTCGGATGCCATTACCGCCGTGACCGAAATTACCGCCGGTCCTGGTGGGTCGGGGCAGACGCGAGTGATCTACCTGTCACCGCGAGGGCGCCGGTTGGACCAGTATTTGGTGCGGGAACTGGCGGTGACGCCTTTTGTTGTGCTGCTTTGTGGGCGCTATGAGGGTATAGATGAGCGGGTGATCGAAGCGCATGGATTGGAAGAGGTCAGCCTAGGTGATTTCGTCCTTTCCGGGGGCGAACCGGCTGCCCTGGCTTTGATTGACGCCTGCGTGCGCTTGCAGCCCGGTGTAATGGGCAATGGCGAGACGGCTGGTGAAGAGAGTTTCGAACGGGGATTGCTCGAATATCCCCATTACACGCGCCCTGCGTCTTGGGTCGATGGGCGGGGCTGTGCGCGGTTGGTTCCGGAGGTTTTGCTCTCCGGCCACCACGAAAAGGTTAGGGCCTGGCGGCTTGCCGAGGCGGAACGGATCACGCGGGCGCGACGGCCCGAGTTGTGGGCCCCGTACGCAGCGGCACACCGGGATGAATGGGATCGCGAGGCGGAAAGATGCCGTCGGCGGCGGCGCAACACGGAATTGGACGGGATGACCGCTGACGCGGCCCGGTCCGGGGATCAGGTCGAGGGATAAGTGTCATGAACTTGCTGCAAAAATTCAATCAGGCTCAGGTAGAGAAGTTGACTGCCAACACCACTATTCCCGATTTCTCCCCGGGCGATACGATTAAGGTCAATGTGAAGGTCATCGAAGGCACTCGCGAGCGCGTTCAGGCCTATGAGGGCGTCTGCATCGGCCGCAAGAACTCCGATATCAACTCGTCCTTCACCGTGCGCAAGATCAGCTATGGTGAGGGCGTCGAGCGGGTGTTCCCGCTTTATAGCCCACGCATCGAGAGTATCGAACTGGTACGCAAGGGTGACGTGCGCCGCGCCAAGCTTTACTACCTGCGTGAACTTCGTGGCAAGTCGGCTCGCATTATCGAGCGCACCACCGGTCGCGGTATGAACAAAAGCGCGTAAGCTGTTACGTCTTCGGTTTCGTATATGGGGTGAGGTTGCTTTATGGAAGCTCATGAGGCTCAGGAACACCACGAGCATAGCGAGCACACCGCGCATGGTGGCGAACATGGTACTTCCAACAAGGGCATAGCCATCTTGATTGCGGTGCTTGCGGCTTTGTTGGCACTTGTCGATTCCGGCGGCAAGGGTGCTCAAAACGAACAGGTTACTCGCAATATTGAGGCGTCCGACACGTGGGCCTTCTACCAAGCCAAAACCATTCGCTCGACGGTGCTGCGAAGCTCGGCGACGATGCTGGAAGCGGTGGTGCCGGACGGGCTTACGCCCGAAAAGAAGGCGAAAGTCGACAAGACATTGGCAGAGTGGAAAGATACCGCAGATCGTTATGATTCCGATCCAAAATCCAATGAGGGCCGCAAGGAGCTGAGCGAGAGGGCCAAACGCCTGACGCTTGAGCGCGATCATGCCGGCTACGCCTATCACAATTTCGAATATGGAGCTGCGGCGCTTCAGCTTGGGATTGTATTAGCTTCAGCTTCGGTGATTACAGCTATGCCGTTGCTGGCGGCGGTTGCCGTTGTCCTGGGCGTGACCGGTACCTTGATGGGAGTGCTCGGCTGGTACGCGCCAGAGTTGCTGCATGGTTTGTTGAGTCATAACGCGGGTAGCCATCACTGAGAGCCTGAATTGTTATTATCAGGCCCTTGGAACCGCCCGTGCCTGATTTGGCCCGTGCGGGCTGCTTGGCAATTTGTCAGGGGGAAGCGGCGCACCTCATGTTCTCAAAAATCCTGATTGCTAACCGGGGCGAGATCGCCTGCCGGATTATTAAAACCGCCCGCCGCATGGACATCAAGTCTGTCGCGGTCTATTCCGAAGCGGACTCCTCTGCTCTGCATGTCGAGATCGCCGATGAAAAGGTGCTGATCGGGGCGGCACCGTCGGCCCAGAGCTACCTGAACGCCGAGCGGATTATCGCCGCCTGCAAGCAGACCGGCGCCGAGGCGGTGCATCCGGGCTATGGTTTCCTATCCGAGAAGGGCTCGTTCTGCGAGGCGTTGAAGGCCGAGGGTATCGTCTTCATTGGTCCCGACGTGCCGGCTATCGCCGCCATGGGCGACAAGATCGAATCGAAGAAGCTGGCGAGCAGTGCCGGAGTAAATACCGTCCCGGGCTACCTTGGGGTCATCGGCGATGATGAGGAGGCGGTAGCGATCGCCGCCGAGATCGGTTATCCGGTGATGATCAAAGCCTCTGCCGGTGGCGGCGGTAAAGGCATGCGCGTAGCCTGGAACGATATTCAGGTCCGTGAGGGGTATCGTTCAGCCCGTAACGAGGCACGTTCCAGTTTTGCCGACGACCGCGTCTTCATCGAAAAATACATTGTCGAGCCTCGCCATATCGAAATTCAGCTGCTGGGCGATGGTCATGGCAACATCGTATATCTGGGTGAGCGCGAATGCTCGATTCAGCGCCGCCATCAAAAGGTCATAGAGGAAGCGCCTTCGCCGTTCATTGACGGCAAAACTCGCCGCGCCATGGGCGAACAAGCGGTGGCGTTGGCCAGAATGGTCAACTATAAATCGGCCGGCACGGTGGAGTTCATTGTCGACGCCGAACGTAATTTCTATTTTCTGGAAATGAACACCCGGTTACAGGTCGAACATCCAGTAACTGAGATGGTCACCGGAATCGATCTTGTCGAACAGATGATCCGGATTGCCGCCGGTGAAAGGCTGCCCTTTACTCAGTCCGATATAAAATTGCGCGGTTGGGCGATTGAGGCGCGTATTTACGCCGAGGACCCCATCCGCAACTTCCTGCCCTCCACAGGTCGGGTTACGCGCTATCGGCCGCCAGTTGAATCCCAGTTTGTCCGAGTCGACGCTGGCGTTTACGAGGGCGGCGAGATCAGCATGTTCTATGACCCGATGATCTCGAAGTTGATCACTCGGGGTATGGACCGTGAAACCGCCATCGGCCATATGAAGGAGGCCCTTGATGCCTTTCAAATTCGCGGTGTTGGCCACAATATCAGTTTCCTCGCGGCGGTGATAAGGAAGGAGAGGTTCGCCGCTGGCCGACTCACCACCAATTTCATCGCCGATGAATTCCCCGACGGATTTATCGGTGTCGATCTTCCCTCCGATACCAGCGACCGGCTGATCGCGGTGGTTGCTTATATTCACGACAAGATCGCCGAACGCAACCGCACCCTCTCCGGCCAGATGCCGGGGTATCAGCCACTGCGCCAGAACTTTTGGATGGTCCGCATTAACCGTTGCAACACCCCGGTTTTCGTAGATGAAACCAGTTCCGGTGCCGATGTCCGGGTCGGCGGCCATGTCTTTACCCTCACCACCGGTTGGACCATCGGCGACACGCTGTGGGTCGGCACCGTTGAGGGCCGCAGGATGGTGGTCCAGGTCGATATCCTAAGTTGCGGCTACGCACTGTTGCATGGCGGTGCCGATATACGCTGTCAGGTGCTAACGGCGCGAGCGGCGGAGTTGTCCGAGATGATGCCGGAGCGAGTTCCACCCGATCTTTCCAAGTTCCTGTTGTCGCCCATGCCGGGCCTGCTCCAGCATCTCGCGGTCAAGGTCGGTCAGGAGGTCAAGGCCGGTGCGATCCTGGTGGTAGTTGAAGCTATGAAGATGGAGAATGTTCTTCGCGCTGAGCGTGATGGCGTCATCGCCTGCATCAGCGCCGAGGCAGGCAGCATCTTGGCGGTGGATCAGGTTATTCTAGAATTCGAGTAAACTCTGCTATGGCTAGCGTAGCAAAGGCATGGGGCAGGCAGGCGCAATCGCTGGTTGGTGTTATGACCGTAACTTTTTTTCGCGCTTTAGTTGTGTCGTTAGTTATGGCTCTAGTTATGGCTGTGGCTTTGCCTGTGGCAAAGGTTGCAGCCGAGCAGGTGCGCACCGATCCGCATCATATGCGGGCACCTCCTGATGACGTGTCCGGTTATGACCGGCAGACGCCACAGCGCTGGTACAGGCCAGCCCTGGTAGCATTGCGGGCGAAGACAGAATGGCGCAAAGCGGGCAAAGTTGACCGCGACTTGTCGAACGCCTGCGCGGCCGGCCGGTTCAAAGAGGTGTCGCCGATGCAGTACCGGGCCATCTATTCCGATGATGTACTTGGTGTGGCCTTTGGGCACGGGTTAAATCTCTTCGACCCGGAACGTAAAGCGAAGCCTGGATCCGTCTATTTATTTCGCTTTGGCGGAAGCACTGCGTGTCAGGTTCTTACCACTAAAAATCTCGACCCGGCGTCGGCCCAATAGGCTAAGCCCTAGCCAAATACCTCGCCCCAGCACGCCATCAATGCCGCGTCGACCTCCTCCATTGTGGCGAAGTGGCCAAGTTCGTGCATTGAGGTAACGCCGTGTTCGTGGATGCCGCAAGGGACGATGCCGGCGAAATGGCTGAGGTCGGGTCCGATGTTTAGTGCCACGCCGTGGAAGCTGACCCAGCGGCGGACTCGAACTCCCAGCGCTGCTATTTTGGCCTCCTGGCCGGCCAGACCGCCATAGAGTCGACGGTCGACCCAGATGCCGACCCGTCCAGTCCGTCGCTCGCCTTTGATGTTGAAACGGGCCAGAGTGGCAATCAGCCACGCTTCAAGGTCGCCGACGAAGGCTCGGATATCGGGGCGCCGTCGATTCAGGTCAAGCATAACGTAGGCCACGCGCTGCCCCGGGCCATGGTAAGTATATTTACCCCCCCGCCCCGTCTGATACACGGGGAAACGGGCCGGTTGCAAAAGATCTTCTGCCTTTGCGCCGGTGCCGGCGGAATAAAGTGGCGGATGCTCAAGCAACCAGACCAGCTCGGGGGCGGTGCCAGCGCAAATATCAGCAACCCGTGCCGCCATTTTGTCCAAGGCATCCGGGTAGGGAACAGGGATATCGTCGATGCGCCACTCTATTTCACGGGAAATATTCATAAATATGCTTCCGCTGGTCCGACTATGTGCCAATTATCGACAAGCTGCGACAAAATAGCCAGTCCCAGCAATCAAGTAGGCCATGCGCAGAGTGGCGATCCTTGGGGCAGCATGCTAGGGTTCACCGTGATTGTTAAAGATTGGTTACGGATTGGTTGCGGGCGTGTCGGAATTTATTTGTCGTGCCTACATTTGGATCGGGAACAAAATGCTAGTGACGGTGTTAGCCACGTTGCGGCCATTCCGCGTTATTCTTTCCTGTGAGCTGTAGGCTTTTCAATGACCCTGCATCATTCCGAGCGGTCGCTTCCGGTTTTTGTCGGTCCATCGCCGCGCCTGGAGCGGGTGAGCCGGGTTCCCCTAACCACGCTCTCTAACAATGCCGCCCTCATGCTCGGCGACCTTACCGCGTTAATTTTGGCCTTTGTAGTCGCTGTGGTACTGTCGTTGCTTATCGAGGAGGAGATATTTCACAAGGTATCCGAGTATACCATAACCGCCGAGGCGCGGGCGCGACTGTTCCAGTTCATGCTTTTGTCCGGGTTTGTGCTGATCTGGCACAATGAACGCGGTCATTATGACACACGTTTGCCGTTCTGGACTGAGACTAAGCAAATAATGATTGCGTTGTCGCTCGCGGCGGTGCTTGATGGCTTCTTGCAATACATCATGAAGGTTCAGGTCTCGCGCGGATGCTTGGCCGAGACTTGGGCATTATCCTTTGTCTTGGTAATTGTTGGCCGTCAATTGGTTAAAGACTGGCTGCGCTTCCACCGTCGTTGGGATTTGGCTACCGTGATCGTCGGTGCTCGGGCTGACGCCGCCGCCGCTGCGCGGATGGTCAAAGCCGAGCATACGCTTGGCTACCGTGTGGTGGCCACCGTCGACCCTGCACAGTTGACCCTCGCCGATGGTGCCGATTGCACCGAGGCTCTCTACCGGCGCTTCGACGCCGATTTCGTGCTGATGGTCCCTGATGCCCACGACTCGGGACATTGCAGCGCCCTAATCACGGCCTTGACCAGGCAGTCGCTACCGTTCGCGCTGGTGCCGCCAACCGCCGGCATTCCGGTATTCGGCCTAACCCCGGTGTATGTGCTAAGTCACGACATGGTCATGCTGATGGGGCGCAGTAATCTAACCCATCCCGTGTCACAGGCCTTTAAGCGCATGATCGATGTTATGAGTTCAGCCGTGATTGCACTTGCTCTGCTGCTTCTGGCACCTGCACTGGTGGCCATCGTGATGGCTATAAAGGCCGATGGTGGGCCGGTGCTTTATCGGCAGGCCAGGGTTGGCTTTGGCGGCAAGCGATTCCCATGCTTCAAGTTCCGATCTATGATTGTCAATTCGGACCAAGTCTTGAAGGAGTATTTGGCGCACAACCCCGAGGCCGCAGCGGAATGGCAGCGCGACGTCAAGCTGCGACACGACCCGCGCATCACGGCGGTTGGGAATTTTCTCCGTAAAACCAGCCTTGATGAGCTGCCTCAACTGCTTAACGTCATGCGTGGTGAAATGAGTCTGGTCGGCCCGCGGCCGATCGTGCCAGCTGAAATCGAGCGTTACGGTGCTGATATCGCCTATTATTATCAGGTTCGACCGGGTATCACCGGGCTGTGGCAAGTCAGCGGGCGCAATGATGTCGATTATCCGACCAGGGTTCGACTCGATTGCTGGTATGTGAAGAATTGGACCTTTTGGCACGACGTGGCGATTCTATTCAAAACCATCCCGGCACTGGTATCTGGTCGCGGCGCCTGCT
>SESH01022217.1_pt1 | contig 10210 bp, 10 predicted proteins | sample 3171561 | NCBI WGS metagenome assembly SESH01 (sample SAMN10866947, study PRJNA518727) | freshwater metagenome | biome: subpolar coniferous forest; feature: holomictic lake; material: water; isolation source: holomictic Lake 442 2011 16.5 m and 2014 13 m | place: Canada: near Kenora, Ontario
CCTTGCACGTTGATCACGATTTCCTGGTCGTCCAGGCTGAGCAACTGACATGCTTCGGCCAGACGATCACTACCTGAAGCATGGTCGGCGCGCGTTAATACCGCTTCAACCTGGTGCAGCCGGCAGGCGGCCATGATTTCGCTGCTATCGGCGGCAACCACAACGCGCACTCTGGTGCCGCCGTGGGTGAGGGAACCGACGCGCTGCGCTACCCGGACCACCATGGGCAGGCCGGCAATATCTGCCAAAGGTTTGTTGGGCAGACGGGTTGAGGCCAGGCGTGCGGGAATCAGGACTGTGAAATTCAAAGTCCGAGTTCCTCGTCGCTCAGGGTTCGCGCCTCGTTCTCCAGCAGGACAGGAATGCCATCACGCACCGGGTAGGCCAGGCGTGCGCTGCGGGAGGTCAATTCCTGCTTCTCGCGGTCGTATTCAAGAGGGCCTTTGGTGACCGGGCAAACCAGCAATTCAAGAAGTCGTGTATCCATGGCGAGATGATAGCGCTGCCTTCGAGCGATCATTCAGCAAACCTGAAAGCAGGCTGTCAAAGCGCGCGATAAAGTCCGGCTCGGGTGTGCACAGAAGCGGTATGGCCAGTGCGTCAGGCAGCACGGGCCACAGTTTTACAGCATCCTTCTCTGTACAGATGACACGATAGGCCTGGTGATCCAGCTTTGACCAGGCGCTTAGATCATCGTGATCGGGCAGCGCCTGCGTACGGGCCAGCTTCAGACTGGCAGCGCGCAACATGGCAAAAAATTCCTCCGGCTTCGCAATCGCCGCCAGCGCCAACAGCGGTTTGGCGTTGGGCGCCATCAAATCGGTCAAGGCGACGGCGCTGCCATCGGCTCGCCTGGCATGATCGGCCAGTGCACGTCGGGCGCGAAAGCCCGCAAACGCAGCTTGGCTGCCGGTGTGCAACACCAGATCCACCGCGCGCGGCCAAGGTTCACGCAGCGGCCCGGCCGGCAGCAAGAAGCCGTTGCCGACGCCACGATCGCCAAACACGCAGATCTCCAGATCACGGTGCAAGCCCCAGTGCTGCAATCCATCGTCGCAGACAATGATCTCGGTGTCAGGATATCGCTGCAGCAGTGCCCTGGCCGCATCGATGCGAGCAGGAGCGACAAAGACCTTGGCCCCTGTGTTGCGCCGGATCAGCGCTGGTTCGTCGCCGACCTCTGCAACGCTGCTTTCGCCAAGCACTTCACGGCAGTCCTGATTATTGCGACCGTAGCCGCGTGAGACGACGCCGACCTTGCGACCACTGCGCTGCAGGTGTTGTACCAGGGCCATAACGACAGGTGTCTTGCCCGAGCCGCCCGCCACCACATTGCCAACCACAATCACCGGGACGGCAGCCCTTTGAGTCTTGAACAGCCCAAGCCTGAACAGCTGGTGCCGCAGCGACACCAGAGCACCAAAGAGCATGGACAGTGGCCACAGCAAGCATGCCAGCCAACCCCTGTGCGCCCAGGCGTCAGTCAGTGCGAGATGCAGGGCCCATTGCCGCGCCGCCTTGTTCATGGCTTACGGCCTGGCAGCCCGCGCCGAAGACTGTGTGGCAAACGTGATTTGTGTCAGGCCGCTACGTCGGGCCGCTTCCATCACCGTAACCACGGCCTGGTGTCTGGCGCTGGCATCGGCATTGATGATCAGCACCGAGTCCTTGCCTGCCTTGGCGGCTGCCAGCAGGGCAGCGGCAAGCGCTTCCACGCTGCGCTCAGGCAAAGGCGTCATGTTGATGGCATACGCTCCTTCGCTGCTGACGCTGATCAGCACTTCCTTGGCGTGATCCCGTTGTGCCTGGGCGTCAGCGACCGGTAACTTGAGTTGCAGCTCGGTGAATTTGCTGTAGGTGGTCGACAACATCAGGAAGATCAGTACCACCAGCAGGACGTCGATGAACGGAATCAGGTTGATTTCCGGCTCATCGTGGACGTGTGGTCGGAAATTCATGGTGCTTTATTTGCGCAGGGTGTTGAGATGCCGTGCCATTTGTTCAGACGCCAGTTCCAGGGTCAGTAGATAGGCGTCGATCCGGGCCCGAAAGTAGCGCCAGAAAATGAGGGACGGAATGGCCACAATCAGGCCGAACGCCGTGTTGTACAAGGCGACCGAAATACCGTGCGCCAGCTGCGCCGGGTTGCCTCCCGTGGCACCCCCAGCCGGCGTCTGGGAGCCGAAAATCTCAATCATTCCGACCACCGTGCCAAACAGGCCCATCAGCGGAGCCGCCGAGGCGATGGTGGCAAGAGCAGCCAAATAGCGCTCAAGGCGGTGCGCGACCACACGACCAACCCCCTCCATGGTGGAGCGAAGGTCAGTTTCACTGCAACGCGGGTTGTTGTGCAATGCTCGCAAGCCTCCCGCAAGGACTTCGCCGAGCGCGGAATCATTTTCCAGTTGCTTGATCACCTCAGCCGCGGGTACGGCCACGCGTGAAACGCTCAGAACTTCTTGCAGCAAATTGGCCGGCGCAATCTTTCTGGTTCGCAAACTGATGAAACGCTCGATGATCAGGGCCAAAGCCAGGATAGAGCATGCAATGAGTGGCCAGATCGGCCAGCCAGCGGCTTGTATGATGGAAAACAAATGCAATCTCCGCACAAATAATGGGCAACGCAATTATGTCCCAGCCACCCGAATCCGAATTGTCACTGCCCGCAGCCAAGATCTGGCGTGTGGACGCTTTGTGCCGTGCTGTTGCCGATGCGCTGGAGGCACGTTTCAATCCGGTTTTGGTGCGCGGTGAGGTATCGGGCTTTTCTCGCGCTTCCAGCGGCCACTGCTATTTCTCCCTGAAGGATGAAAACGCCCAGATTCGCTGCGCCATGTTTCGCCGGGCCGCTGGCCTGCTCGATTTTTCCCCACGGGATGGGGAACTGGTTGAGTTGTACGGACGACTTGGCGTCTACGAGTCGCGCGGGGACCTGCAACTGATTGTTGAGAGCATGAGGCAGGCCGGAGCCGGCGCCTTGTTCGAAAAATTTCTGAAACTCAAGGCAAAACTGGAGGCGCAAGGACTGTTTGATGCCTCCAGGAAGCGTGCCGTGCCAGTGATGCCGCGTGCCATCGGTGTCGTGACTTCCCTGGGTGCGGCCGCTTTGCACGATGTGATGACGGCGCTGCAGCGACGCGTACCGCACATCCCTGTGCTGTTGGTGCCGGCCTCGGTTCAGGGCAGCAGCGCGCCAGAGGAGTTGATTCAGGCCCTGTCAAAGCTTTATCTTTTGACGCAGCAGGGCAGTGCGCCCATTGATGTGATCCTGCTGGTGCGCGGTGGCGGCTCGGCAGAGGACTTGTGGGCTTTCAATGACGAGCGATTGGCCCAAACCATGGCGCAAAGTCCGGTGCCAATCGTTTGTGGCGTGGGGCATGAGACCGACTTCACGATTGCCGACTTTGTGGCCGACCTGCGGGCTCCGACCCCGACGGCTGCTGCCGAACTGGTAGCGCAACCGCGTGAGGCATGGCTGGCCAGCCTGGACAGTCTGGCACGGCGTTGCCAACTGGCGGCCTACCGGCATATTGACCAGCACAGTCAGCGCCTTGACTTGACAGCGTCCCGCCTGGGGCGGCCTTCGGCACGGGTGGCGCAGCAGCGCCTGCAACTGGCTTCGCGCGCGCAGCGGCTGAGCTATCTGGCGCTCGATTTCCTGAAACAAAAGCAGCAAGGCTTGCAGCGAGCGTCGCTGCGTCTGGGTTTGCTCGATCCCGGTCTGGTGTTGCAGCGCGGCTATGCCTGGCTCACTGACGGTGACGGCAATACCATCACCAGCGTGCAACAAGCCCGCCCCGGTCAGGCGCTGCAGGCAACCCTGGCCGACGGCAAGCTTGATTTGACAGTTGCCGACGCAAATTGAACAAAGTTTCTACAATCGCCCATCTTTACCCATCAACCAACGAGGATCTCATGGAACACACACTGCCCGCCCTGCCTTATGCGCTTGACGCATTGGCACCAAATTATTCCAAGGAAACGCTGGAGTTCCACCATGGCAAGCACCACAACGCCTATGTGGTCAATCTGAACAACCTGCAAAAGGGAACTGATTTTGAGAACATGGCACTGGAAGACATCATCAAGAAGTCCAGTGGCGGTATCTACAACAACTCGGCACAAATCTGGAACCACACCTTTTTCTGGAACTGCATGAAGCCGAGCGGTGGCGGCGAGCCATCCGGTGCTCTGGCCGCTGCGATCAGCGCCAAGTGGGGTTCTTACGCGGCCTTCAAGGAAGCATTTGTCAAATCTGCGGTCGGCAACTTTGGCTCTGGCTGGACCTGGTTGGTGAAGAAGGCAGACGGCTCGGTTGACATCGTCAACATGGGGGCTGCCGGGACACCCCTGACGACTGCCGACAAAGCGCTGCTGACGGTGGATGTCTGGGAACACGCCTATTACATCGATTACCGCAATATGCGCCCCAAATTCGTCGAAACCTTTCTCGACAAGTTGGTCAACTGGAGTTTTGCCGAAAGCAACTTCGCCTGAGGCCAGGTGCGGACTTCTCAGTTTCCCTGAAAAGGTCTTCCTGTGAGTTTGGCGCCGGCCTTGATGCCCTTCTTGCCGAACCAGCCCTGATTCATCTCAAGAACATAGCGAACCGGCTTGGCCGAGCAGTGGGAATCGGTGGTCTGGGGCTTCATGTCGGCCAGGTTGACGATGGTCCCGTCATCGGCAACAAAGGCGGCCGTTAGCGGTATCAGCGTGTTCTTCATCCAGAAGCACTGCTCGCTGGCTTGCTCGAAGATGAACAGCATGCCTTCAGAGACGGGCATTTCCTTGCGAAACATCAGACCGGTCGCTCTTTGTTGGGTGTTGGTCGCCAGTTGGACGTCAATCAGATGCATGCCCGCACCAATCTTGATGCGCGGCAGGGTCATCTGGGGCCCCTCTTGTGCGTGCGCCAGAGGGCCGAGCGAAAGCGCGTAGCCGAGAAGGACCGTAAACAGTTTTTTCATATGCCGATTTTGCTGCAAGGAGGGCAACTGTCAAAGTGACTCAGACAAAACAATGCCCGCCGAAGCGGGCATTTTGACAAGTTTCAGAAGCTGTGCTTCTGAAAAGTCTATTACTTGGCAGCAGAAGCAGCAGCCTTCTTGGCAGGAGCCTTTTCAGCCTTGGCAGCCTTGGCAGCCTTGGCAGCGGCGGCTTTTTCAGCAGCGGCGGCCTTCTTGGCGGCCTTGGCTTCAGCTTTCGCGTCGGTCTTGGCAGCGGGTGCAGCTTCCTTGGCGGCGGGGGCGGCAGCTTTGGCAGGTGCAGCAGCCGGAGCAGCAGCAGCAGCGGGAGCAGCAGGAGCAGCAGCCTTAGCAGCAGCAGGAGCGTCAGCGGCGAAAGCGCCAGCAGCGAAAAGACCAGCAACCAAAGCGGCGAGGAGTTTGTTCATGTTCAATTTCCTTGAGATAACGTTATTTCAAAAATTTCCCTCCAAGCTTTGGAAGGTCTGTCCGTAACGGACCGGGTTTGCCCCCGGTTGACAAAGATCGGTATTTTTTTGGAACTAGAATCAAAAAGTCCCTTCAAACCGCTGTGGAATGGGCTTATTTGGCTGGTTCAGGCTCAAAAACGGGACTGAGTTCGACCTTCAACGGAGAAATTTCATGTATCAACACATTCAAGTGCCATCCCAGGGCCAAAAAATCACGGTCAATGCCGATATGTCGCTCAATGTCCCAGATCAACCTGTGATTCCGTTTATTGAGGGTGATGGCACTGGCTTTGACATCACACCGGTCATGCTCAAGGTGGTTGATGCGGCTGTTGCTAAAGCTTACGCGGGAACCAAGAAGATTCACTGGATGGAGGTCTATGCCGGCGAGAAGTCGACCAAGGTTTACGGTCCGGACGTTTGGCTGCCGGCAGAAACCCTGCAGGCGCTGCGTGAGTACGTGGTGTCTGTCAAGGGCCCGTTAACCACACCGGTGGGGGGTGGCATTCGGTCTCTCAACGTCGCGCTGCGTCAGGAACTCGATCTGTATGTTTGCCTGCGCCCGATCCAGTATTTTGACGGCGTTCCCAGTCCAGTCAAAGAGCCGCAGAAGACCAATATGGTGATCTTTCGCGAAAACTCCGAGGATATTTACGCCGGAATCGAGTTTGAGGCGGAGTCCGACAAGGCCAAGAAACTGATCAATTTCCTACAAAAGGAAATGGGTGTCACCAAGATCCGCTTCCCTGGCAGCTCCGGCATCGGCATCAAGCCGGTTTCGCGTGAAGGCACCGAGCGCCTGGTGCGCAAGGCGCTGCAGTACACCATTGACAATGACAAACCGAATTTGACCATTGTTCACAAGGGCAACATCATGAAGTACACCGAAGGTGGCTTCCGGGATTGGGCCTACGGCCTGGCCCAAAAGGAATTTGGCGCTGAATTGATTGACGGCGGCCCCTGGTGCAAATTCAAGAATCCGAAGACCGGCAAAGAGATCATCGTCAAGGACAGCATTGCCGATGCATTCCTTCAGCAAATCCTCCTGCGTCCGGCGGAATACAGCGTGATTGCCACCCTGAACCTGAATGGTGACTACATCTCTGACGCGCTCGCTGCCCAGGTTGGAGGCATCGGGATTGCACCCGGAGCCAACCTGTCGGACACCGTGGCCTGCTTCGAGGCGACGCACGGCACAGCACCGAAATATGCGGGTAAAGATTATGTCAACCCGGGTTCCGAGATTCTTTCAGCGGAAATGATGCTGCGCCATATGGGATGGGTCGAAGCGGCCGATCTGATCATCAGCTCGATGAAGAAATCGATTGCCAGCAAGAAGGTGACCTATGACTTTGCCCGTTTGATGGAAGGTTCGACGCAGGTCAGTTGCTCCGGCTTTGGCCAAGTGATGATCGCGAACATGTGATGCCTGACTTACATCATCAATTGATGATGTAAATCAAATTTTTTCGGCAGTCCAGGCCGGGCGGTCCGGTGCCCATCGAATACAGTTGGCGGTTGCTGACCAACCCAATTAGAAAGAGGATTGCCATGGCTTCAAAACCGTCCAAAATAATTTACACGCTTACTGATGAAGCACCATTTCTGGCCACGTGTGCGTTCCTGCCAGTCATTCGCACCTTTGCGGCACCAGCCGGTATCGATGTGGCAGAGTGCGACATCTCGGTTGCCGCACGCGTGCTCGGTGAGTTCCCTGAATGCCTGACAGAAGCGCAAAGAGTGCCTGACAACCTGGCAGAACTTGGCCGTCTCACACTGCTGCCCGATACCAACATCATCAAGTTGCCTAACATCAGCGCTTCGGTGGGCCAGTTGATGGCCTGCATCAAGGAACTGCAGTCCAAGGGCTACGCCGTCCCGGATTACCCGGAAGATCCCAAGACCGACGCCGACAAGGCGATTCGCAGCCGTTACTCCCGCTGCATCGGCAGCGCCGTGAATCCGGTGCTGCGCGAAGGTAACTCGGACCGCCGAGCACCCAAGGCGGTCAAGGAATTCGCCCGCAAGCACCCGCATTCGATGGCCGACTGGAGTCAGGCGTCGCGCTCGCACGTTTCGCACATGCACCATGGCGATTTCTACCACGGTGAGAAGTCGATGACGCTGGACAAGGCGCGCGATGTGAAGATGGAACTGATCACCAAGAGCGGCGAGACGCTCGTGCTCAAGCCCAAGCTTTCGCTCAAGGACGGCGAAATCATCGACAGCATGTTCATGAGCAAGAAAGCCCTGCTCGAGTTCTACGAGAAAGAAATCGAAGACGCGCACAAGACCGGTGTGATGTTCTCGCTGCACGTCAAGGCGACCATGATGAAGGTGTCGCACCCCATCGTGTTCGGTCACTGCGTCAGGATCTTCTACAAGGACGCGTTCGAGAAACACGCCAAACTGTTTGATGAACTGGGCGTGAACGTCAACAACGGCATGATCAACCTGTATGACAAGCTCGAGACCTTGCCGCAGTCACTGCGCGAGGAAGTCATCAATGACCTGCACGCCTGCCACGAGCACCGCCCTGAACTGGCGATGGTGGATTCGGCCAAGGGCATCACCAATTTTCACTCGCCCAACGACATCATTGTTGACGCCTCGATGCCGGCCATGATTCGCAACGGCGGCAAGATGTGGGGTGCCGACGGCCGATTGAAGGACGTCAAGGCAGTGATGCCTGAGAGTACCTTTGCCCGGATCTATCAGGAGATGATCAACTTCTGCAAATGGAACGGCAATTTTGATCCGCGCACCATGGGGACGGTGCCCAATGTGGGTTTGATGGCACAGCAGGCAGAGGAGTACGGCTCGCACGACAAGACCTTCGAGATTTCCGAGGACGGCGTGGCCAATGTCACTGATCTGGCTACCGGCGAAGTGCTGTTGACCCAAAACGTGGAACAGGGCGATATCTGGCGCACCTGCCAGGCCAAGGACGCTGCCATTCGCGACTGGGTCAAACTGGCTGTCACGCGTGCTCGCAACTCCGGCATGCCGGCCGTCTTCTGGCTGGACCCTTATCGCCCGCACGAGAACGAGCTGATTCACAAGGTCAAGGTCTATCTCAAGGACCACGACACCAGCGGGCTGGACATTCAGATCATGTCGCAGGTGCGCGCCATTCGCTACACCATGGAGCGTGCGATCCGCGGCCTGGATACGATTTCGGTCACCGGCAACATCCTGCGCGACTATCTGACCGATCTGTTCCCGATCATGGAACTCGGCACCAGTGCCAAGATGCTGTCCATCGTGCCGCTGATGGCTGGGGGTGGCATGTATGAAACCGGTGCGGGTGGCTCCGCGCCCAAGCACGTGCAGCAGTTGGTGGAAGAGAACCACCTGCGCTGGGATTCACTGGGTGAGTTCCTGGCCCTGGCAGTCAGTCTGGAAGATCTGGGCATCAAGACCGGGAATGAAAAAGCCAAGATCCTGGCCCGCACGCTGGACGCCGCTACCGGGAAACTGCTGGACAACAACAAAGGCCCGTCACCCAAGACCGGTCAGTTGGACAACCGTGGCAGCCAGTTCTATCTGTCCATGTACTGGGCTCAGGAACTGGCGGCGCAGACGGCTGACAAGGATCTGCAGACCCATTTCACACCGCTGGCGAAATCACTGGCCGAGAGCGAGCAGAAGATCACGGAAGAGTTCAAAGCGGTGCAGGGCAAGCCAGCCGACATTGGTGGCTACTTCCTGGTGGACAAGCAGAAGGTAACCGGCGTGATGCGTCCCAGCCCAACTTTCAATGCGCTATTCCCCGAAGTAGCCTCGTAACAAGACTTACATCGGCCAACAGGAGCCGTCAAGGCTCGTCAAAATATCCCCCAGTATCCTTGGCGCTTTGGGGGTTTTTGTTGTTTGCCTTTGGTGTCGGGGAATGGGTTATCCTTTTCACATCGCCATTACCTGACAAATCATGACAACACTAAGCGTCAAGCAAATACTGGCTGCCCTGGCGCCGGTCGATACACCGGTCACGGTCAAGGGGTGGGTGCGCACACGACGTGATTCCAAGGCCGGAATTTCGTTCGTCAACCTGTCGGATGGGTCGTGCTTTCACCCGATCCAGGTGGTGGCACCCAACACCTTGACCAATTACAGCGACGAGATTGCACGCCTGACTGCCGGTTGTGCCATTGAGGCGACGGGGCAAATAGTTCCTTCTCCTGCCAAGGGGCAGCCTTTTGAAATGCAGGCGACGTCGATCAAGGTGACCGGCTGGGTCGATGACCCCGACACCTACCCAATCCAGCCCAAGGCGCACAGCATGGAATACCTGCGCGAAGTGGCGCATCTGCGGGCGCGTACCAATGTGATCGGCGCGGTCACACGCCTGCGCCATACGGTCGCTCAGGCAATCCACCGATTCTTCCATGATCGGGAGTTTTTCTGGATCAATACGCCCATCATCACCGCGTCCGACGCTGAAGGCGCCGGCGAACTGTTTCGCGTCTCGACACTGGATTTGGCCAACTTGCCGCGCACTGAAAGCGGCAAGATCGATTTTTCCAAGGATTTTTTTGGCCGCGAAGCCTTCCTCACCGTTTCCGGCCAGTTGAATGTGGAGACCTACTGCATGGCGCTGTCCAAGGTTTACACCTTTGGGCCGACCTTCAGGGCTGAGAACTCCAATACCAGCCGCCATCTGGCGGAATTCTGGATGATCGAACCTGAAATAGCCTTTGCCGATCTGGCGGACAATGCGGCGCTGGCCGAGGCTTTGCTGAAATTTGTCTTTCAGGCGGTGCTCACCGAGCGCGC
>SESH01043113.1_pt1 | contig 10210 bp, 7 predicted proteins | sample 3171561 | NCBI WGS metagenome assembly SESH01 (sample SAMN10866947, study PRJNA518727) | freshwater metagenome | biome: subpolar coniferous forest; feature: holomictic lake; material: water; isolation source: holomictic Lake 442 2011 16.5 m and 2014 13 m | place: Canada: near Kenora, Ontario
TCACATGGCAAAGATCGCCATCATTGGCGCTGGCAGTCTCGTATTCGGCAAGACACTTATGGCTGACTTTCTCTCTACGCCAGCCTTGGCGGGCAGCGAATACCGCCTGATGGCGCTAAGCCATAAACGGCTCGACAAGATGCACGCCTTCGTCCGACGCATGATCAAGGACAACGGCGTGGATGCCACAGTTACGGCCACGACTGACCGCCGCAAGGCGCTGGCGGGTGCGGACTACGTGGTCGTGATGCTACAGGCCGGCGGCGTGGATCAATTCCAGGCGGACTACGAGATCCCGCTCAAGTATGGCGTGGACCAGTGCATCGGTGACACCATGAACCCGGGCGGCATCTTCCGCGCCCTACGCCACATTCCCGCCCTGCTGGAGATCACGCAGGACATGCAGGAGCTCTGCCCGAACGCGATGCTCTTCAATTACGCCAACCCCATGGCCATCTGCTGCTGGGCGCTGGGACGCGTGCCGGGGCTGCAGTTTGTCGGTCTCTGCCACGGCGTGCAGACCACCATGGATCTCATCGCCAGCTACACCGGCGAGCCGAAGGAGAAGATCGATTTCGTCGCCGCCGGCATCAACCACATGGCGTGGTTCCTCAAGCTGGAGCGGGATGGCCGGGATCTCTACCCGACACTCAAGGCCAACTTTGAGAAGCCGGGGTTCTACGTCAACGAGAAGGTACGCGCGGAAGTCATGCGCCACTTCGGTTACTTCATGACCGAGAGCACCGGGCATCTCTCCGAGTATCTGCCGTATTTCCGTAAGAACAAAAAGGCGCTCGACCTGTACTGCGACGAGCCGGCCTTTGGCGGCGAAACCGGCGCCTACTACAAGTACTGCCGGATGCTGGCGGACAAGTTTACGGCCATGGATCCGCTGTCGATCGAGTCCACCAAGCTTGGCCCCCGCAGCGCAGAGTACTGCTCGCACATCATCGAAGCTAGAGAGACGGGGAATATCTTTCGTCTCAACGGCAACATCCGCAACGACGGCTACATCACCAACCTGCCGAACGGCTGCTGCGTCGAGGTGCCGATCTACGTGGATCGCATGGGGCTGCACCCGACGGTCATTGGCAACCTGCCGCCGCAGTGCGCGGCGCTCAACATGACCAATGTGCTGGTGCAGGGCCTGACCGTGGAGGCCCATTTCCAGGGTGATCCGGAGCTGATCGTGCAGGCCGCAGCGCTGGATCCGCTGACCAGCGCGGTGCTGACCCTGCATGAGATCCGCCTCATGACCGCCGAGATGCTCGCGGCGCAGCGCGCCTATCTGCCGCAGTTTGCCGGGCGCAAGGTACGTGCGGTTCCTGCGATCAAGGTGCCGAAGAACGTGAAGCGTCAGGAAGTGCCGGTCGACCCGGCGCTGGCTATTGCCAACCGGTTCGGCAAACTGGCCCAAGCCTAGCCGCTTTGTCGGGAGCAGTTTTTGGAAGGCACGAATCGTTTGCCGGCAAAGCGGCTAGTTCAGAAAATGTCGAGAAGGAACCGGAAATCATAAGGAAAAGGAGAAAGTCAATGGCAGAGCAGAAGGTACGGATCGGATTTGTGGGTGTGGGCGGCATGGGGCAGGCGGCGCATCTGCGCAGCTACGTCATGGTGCCCAACTGTGAAGTCGTGGCGTTGGCGGAAGTGAAGCCGGGTCTGGCAAAGAAGGTCGCGACCAAGTGGGGCGTGCCCAAGGTATATGCCTCGCACGAGGAGATGCTGGCCAAGGAAAAGCTGGACGGCATCGTGGCTTCGCAGCAGTTCACCCGCCACGGCACGCTGGTGCCGGAGTTGCTGCGGGCGCACATCCCGGTGCTGACGGAGAAGCCGATCGCCGGCTCCATCGAGCAGGGCGAGAAGATTGTACAGGCCGTGAAAGCCAACAAGACCTGGATGATGATCGGCTATCACAAGCGCTCCGATCCGGCCACCATGCTGGCCAAGGCGGAGATCGAGAAGCTCCAGGCGTCCGGCGAACTCGGCAAGCTGACCTACATCCGGATCCTGATGCCGGCCGGCGACTGGGTTGCCAATGGCTTCAACCAGAACATCTGGAGCGACGAACCGAATCCGGAGCTCCAGTGGGATCCGCCGGCGTCCGACATGGACGAGGCCACCAATGGCGCCTATGGCGGCTTTGTGAACTATTACATCCACCAGGTGAACTTGATGCGCCATCTGTTGGGCGAGACCTGGACGGTGAACTATGCAGCGAAATCCGGCCTGTTGCTGGCTGGTGAGAGCGCGACCGGCGTGACCTGCTCGATCGAGATGAGCCCGTACCAGACTACAATTGACTGGCAGGAGAGCGCGCTGGTCTGCTTTGAGCGTGGCTGGGTCAAGCTGGAGCTTCCCGCGCCGGTGGCCTTTGCCCGTCCGGGACGTGTGGAGATCTTCCGCGATCCGGGCAACGGCGTGCAGCCGCGGACCGAGATCCCGCAGCTCCCCTGGGTGCATGCCATGTGGCAGCAGGCGCAGAACTTCGTGGATGCCATTGCCGGCAAGCGCCCGACCCTGTGCACGGCACTGGACGCCCTGGAAGACATCAAGCTGGCGCGCGAATACATTCGCATCCGCACGGGCAAATAACCATAAAAGGAGTATCACCATGCCACTGAAATGGAAGCGAGTCTGGGTTTCGGATGAGGGGTTTGAATCGGCCGGCGTATTCGACGTGAACGGCGACGGCAAGCTGGACATTGTCTGCGGCGGGTACTGGTACGAGGGGCCTGATTTTCGCAAGAAGCATGAGATCGGTGCGATTCCCCGCTGCGGCGAGTACTACGACGACTTCTCCACCATTGCCCTAGACATTAACGGCAATGGCCGTCTCGACTACGTCACCGGCGGCTGGTGGGGGAATAACCTGCGCTGGCGCGAGAACCCGGGCGAGACCGGCAAGCCGTGGCCGGAGCACATCCTCGCCGAAAATACCGGCAACGTGGAGACCACGCGCGGTTGGGATATTGACGGCGACGGCATCATCGAGATCCTGCCCAATACACCGCCCAACAACGAAGTCTCCTATTACAAGCTGATCACGGACAAGGGCGGGAAGGGGACCGGCGCGTTCCGCAAGGTGACGGTCTACACGTTCAAGGAAGGCGGCCAGGGGCATGGCCTGGGGTGCGGCGACATTGCCGGCAACGGGCGCATGGACATTGTGCTCTGCAAGGGTTGGCTCGAAGCCCCGGCTGATCCTGAGAAAGGCACCTGGATCTGGCATCCCGACTTCCCGAACCCGCCGTGGGGGTGGGCCGCGAGCGTCCCCATGCTGGTCGTGGATGTGGATGGCGACGGGAAGAATGAGATCGTCACCGGCAATGCGCATGGCTATGGGCTCTGGTGGAGCAAGCGTCTGGCGGATGGCACTTGGGTGCACCACCCGATCGACCCGTTCAACGCGCAGTATCACGATCTGATCTGGGCGGACATGGACGGCGATGGCAAGCCGGAACTGGTCACTGGCAAACGCCACCGCGCGCATTGCGGCAATGAAGCGGGCGAGTGGGATGACCTCGGGATCTACTACTTCAAGTGGACCGGCGAAGGGTTTGCCAAGCAGGTAATTGACTACGGCGCCATTGGCGTGTCCAAGGGGTGCGGCATTCACTTTGCGCTGGCGGACCTGCGCGGTACCGGCCGCCTGGATCTTGTTGCGCCCGGCAAGGAAGGCCTTAGCATCTACTATAACGAGGGGTTGTCGTCCTAGGAACCTGTCGGATTTAGGCCTTGGATCGTTCCAGCACCTTCTGCCGACAGGTTCCTAGTTCTCGTAATCGTCCTCGTCCTTCGTCGTCGTCCTCGATGTTGATCCCGTCTGGCTGCTAGCAGCGCGTCACAGGCCCCGTAATGCTATCGCCGCTGGCTGACACAGCGGCTGCGCTAAATGAAACGCAGTTGAGGCGCCTGTGCCCGGGCGCATCTGCGATTCATTGACCTTGCATCATGCACATTACCATATAAGGAACTATACTGCGTAAAGGTAGGGACCCGCCGCCAGCGGGCTTGCCTCCGGGTTGCAGGAAAGCGGCGGGTCCGGCGGCCCCGCCCTACCTTTCCGCGCACAGGTCAATGAATCGCAGATGCGCCCCCTGCGCCCATGGTCTTTTCCTGAAGCTTCACAATTTGTCCAACCGCCAAGACGCCAAGGTCGCCAAGACCAGCAAATTCGATGTTTTCGCCTGCGGAGAGACAACGTCTGGGAAACTTGGCGTACTTGGCGTCTTGGCGGTTAAAAACGCGGCTTATGTGGTGCTTCAGGAAAAGACCATGCCCCTGCGCCCCGGCCGCGGGTTTCGTGGCTGGAGCGAAACGCAGAAAAAGGGTACTCTGCTCCGATGTTTCTGCGTCACAAAGGGATCGTTGGCATGGTGGGGGTCGTGTTGCTGCTTGCCGCCGGCGTGGTTGGCGACTGGCTGCTCAGCCGGCCGGATCGGATCCGGCTGGATCTCGAAAAAGAACGGCTGCGGCGTCTTCAGGACGCGATGTTGCGATTCAAGCTCGATCACGAAGCGTTTCCCCGTGATCTCGCTGAACTGGTGCCCGCTTATGCCGCTGCGGAACTGCTGCATTTTCAGCCATCCCGATGGCGACGCGAGACGAAGGCCGTGCGTTGGGACGCACCGTCCGGAGAGCTGTCCTGGAGCGAGCCGTTCCGGATCTATGGTGTTTTTCCGCGGGACCGGAGTTTTGCGCTGCAGCTACCGGACCGGCAGGTGGTGCGGGATCCACTGAATGGCGTGAACGTGTTTTGCCAGGTCAGTACGCCGACGGTTCTGGGACCTGAAGATATTGTCGTGGAGGCAGAGCTGTTCCAGTCGCTGACGTACGGATGGCAGATTGAGGAGAATGAGAGCGCGTCCGGGCATTGCTGCATCCATATCAAAGAAGGGGTCGGCGATATCATCGACCATATCGGCGCTCCCTATGTCGAGTTTGACCCCGCCAAACGGTCTGGCGATTTCTACAACAGTTCCGGGAGTTATGCCCGGATTGAAGCCCAGTGCTTCTTTGAGGCGCCCGCGGACGGTGAGTATTTTCTGGCGGCACGCCTCATGGCGGGACGGAGCGTGTGTTCCGATGTGATCCGGGTACAGGTTGATGATCGAGCCGAATTCATTGTCGGACACAATAACACGGAGCCGTTTGTCTGGCTCTGGCAGATTCCGGGGTGGGGTACGCCGGCGAGTATGGTTTTGAGCAATGGGGTGCATCGACTTAAATTTCATACCTATCAGGATGGCGTCAAGGTGGACCAGGTTGTGCTGTCGCGCAAGCCGCTGGAGCTTGCAGCCGCCGGCATCGTGACGGGGGGCCATCCGCAGGCCAACATGTGCCCGGACAGCGTCCCGCCACTCGCGTTGAGTTTGAGCGTTGACACGCTCACAATTACGGAGGCAAAAACCCCGACGGCGGCTGTTTTTGTGCGCCAGGCGAACACGCAGGACCTGCGGGCCAGGCTGCAGATCATCCTGGATCTGCCGGGTGGGCGTGAGCGCGTGCGCGAGTATCCCGTCCTATTGCCTGCGGGCACGTCTCTAATGAAGTTTCCCTGCGAAGTAGAACTGCCACGGCCGCTGGACAAGAAGGAGTACCTGCTCCGTTGCCGGCTTGTCGAAGGAGACAAGATCAGTCAGGAGCGGACGCTGGTCCTGTATCACGGCTATGACTGGTCCATCCTGGGGCCGCTACCCTACATGAAGGCGTCCGAAACGGGTGAGGTGGAGAATGCCGGCAGCCTGGCAGGGAGTTACCGTTTTGCCGGCCAGACGTTCTCCTGGCAGAAGTACGGCGAGCGCTTCTCGGATCAGTTTGGCGCCATGGATTTCGGGCAGATGTTTTGCGGCCGCACCTTCGACGCCTCGAACAACGTGTCGCTCTATGCCTACACGGAGATCGAGGTTTCCCGGAGCGGCGACTATCTGCTGAAAGCCCAGGGGGATGACAATCTGGTGGTGTGGATTAACGGGGCGAAAGTCGCGTCGATCGTGCGCACCCACGAAACCGTCATTCGCTCGGCTGCGCATTTTCCCGTCAGGCTTCAGGCGGGGCGGAACCGGGTTCTCTTTCGTTTGAATCAGGTTTCCGGTCAATGGCAGGCTGGCATTCGTTTCCGGACATCCGACGATCGGGTTGCTGACATCCTGGGTGTTCCATTTGCCCGGCAGCAAAGCCTTCTGCCCGCGCGTTCACCGTAAGGTTCCTGCCAGCCTGCCGGCGCAGAGGATGGCTGCGGTCAGACTGGATGGATCGGCGAGCCCCTTCCATGCGATATCGAATGCCGTGCCATGATCCGGCGACGTGCGTATGATGGGTAGCCCGAGTGTCACGTTCACACCCTCGGCGAAGGCCAGCATCTTGAACGGGATCAACCCTTGATCATGGTACATTGCGACGTAAGCCGCATGTGCCGCACGGCGTTCCGCGGTAAACGCGATATCCGGCACGAGCGGTCCGATAGCCGGGATGCCTTCGGTGTTGGCGGCTACAATGGCGGGCGCAATCACGCGCGCCTCTTCCCTGCCAAAAAGCCCGTTTTCGCCGGCGTGTGGATTGAGTGCGAGCACGGCAATTGGCCGGTTCGCCCGGCCGAAACGCACGCAGGCGGCGGCCGTGAGCCGGATGGTTTCGAGTACGCGTTCCATGGTGAGCGCGGCCGGCACTTCAGCTAGTGCCAGATGAATGGTGGCAAGGCTGACAATCAGGTCCGGGCTCCAGAACAGCATGGCTGTGCTCGACGCGCCGGTCAGCGCGGCCAGCATTTCCGTGTGTCCGGGGTAGGGGACGCCTGCGAGGTGGATCGCCTCCTTGCTGATGGGGCCTGTTACCAGGCCGGCGAGGGAGCCGGCCCGGGCGTCGCACGTGGCGCATTCGATCCAAGTTGCGGCCATTCGCCCGCAGGATACCTGCACCCGGCCGGGCACGAGTGTGGCAGCTTCCGGAAAGGGGAAGTCAAGCAACAGCGGCGCGCGCGTGCGTGGCAAGGTGTGTCCAGCCAGGCTGGCCGGCAGCACCTGCAGATCGTCCGGCCAGGGCACGTGGATGGCTTGAGCCACACGGTGCAATAGCGCCGTGCTGCCGTAGATTACGGGACACACACGCTCACGCCAGGCCGGAGAGGCCAGCCAGCGCAGAACCAGTTCCGGGCCGACGCCGGCCGGGTCGCCCAGTGTGATGCCTATGCGAGGCAGGTGTGCCGCCATAACGAGGAGTCTCGCGGCCTTCGCGGCTAGACCTTACGCACGCTGTTGAGCGTGCCGAGGCTGTTCTGGACCCAGTCGGCGCAATTGGGGTCCACGCACCACGTGCCATCAATTACGAACTTGTACTCATGCTGGCCGGGGGGTAGCGACAGCTCGACGGAGAAAATTCCTGTTCCGGTGTTGTCTGCCAGCGGTGTGTTCTTTGGATCCCAGGCGTTAAAATCACCGGCGAGCAAAACCTGACTACCGGGGTCGGCATGCACCTCGAAGGTCACGCGTTTGGTTTTTGGTTTGCTTTTTCTTGCGGTAGCCATAACAAGCCTCCTGGGGGCTGCTTTTTTCGGGCGCGTGGTGAGCCGGGAATCTGCTGTAGATTTGCTTGGCTTTGCAGACTTGCTTGTCTTTATAGACTTGCTTGTCTTTTGGGTGTTACGTCGATTCATAGCATTTGTTTTTATCAGACAGCACGTGTTGCGTCAAGACCCCTGTTGTCCTTTCCTGAAGCGGTCGGGAATTCCCACCACGAAGTTCAATAAACTCGTGAGTTTCGGTCGTTCCCAGCGTCCGATTACGGGAATCTTCGTATTTTTCGAATCTTCGTGGTGGAAGCCGCCAAAGTGGCGTATCAGGAAGAGGCCATGGGCCGCATGGGATTATGGCCGGGCCTTCTTCTCGCCCAGTTTTTCTTCCATATAAGCCGTGAGGTCTCCCTTCCAGTAATCCACCTGACGTATGCCATCAAAGCGTGTGACGACATGAATGCGAACATTGCCATAGACCAGCGTTGTGGCTGCCTCGCCGACAAAACCTTCATCCTTATCGGGTTTCCCAAAGCTTTTCAGCACCAGACTTTCAGGGGTGCCAACCTTCAAGTTCATCATGCCCCAGGTCGCTTTTCTCCCTTCACTCCATCCCTGCTGGAAGCCATCCTCAAAGCCGCTTTTTTTACCTGAGGCCTCACCTTTTGCCTCGCCTTCCGCCATGCCGCGACGCACGCCATCCAGATAGCCAGCCATGCGGCCATCTGCTTTTCCTTGGCTCTCGCCTTCAGATAGTCCCTGCCGGAGGCCTTCGGTGTAGCCAGCCTTACGGCCGACGGCCTCGCCGTTCTTTTCTCCCTCTGCCTGGCCGAGTTTCACTCCGTTTGTGAAACCTTTCTTTTCTCCTTCGCTCAATCCATTTCGGAAACCGTCCGTATACCCGGCGGTTCTCCCTGCGCTCATGCCATTCGCCTCGCCATCCGACAGTCCCCGTTGATAGCCCTCGAGAAACCCCATCTGCTGTCCAGTGGCGACCCCCATGGCGTAGCCTTGCTTCTGTCCGGCCTGCTGGCCGGTGTCTACGCCGCTGCGATAGCCAGTATCCTCCCCCTTCTTTGTGCCGAGAGATACGCCTTCCGAATAGGCATAGCGGGTGATGGCTGCCGCAAGCAGGAGCGCCAGCAGCATGAGTATCAGGTGCAGGGTGTTATTGCGCATGCGTGGTCTCCCTTGTTTCCGTTCGCGTGACCTCGTGACTCCAGGGTCGGCAGACCTCGAAGGTGTTAGCCGCGTCGCGCATTGCGGCACTCGAGGCGGGTTCGGTATGCGGCCAGATCTGTGGCCGGTGCGACGCCGGATTCCACGGCAGCCCTGGCCACTGCAAAGGAGATTTCCGCGAAGAGCCTGCGGTCAAACGGCTTCGGAATGATGTATCCGGCACCGAAGGTCAGGTTCTCATGCGGGTAAAGCGCCTGCACTTCCGCGGGGACCGGCTGGCGCGCCAGGTTGGCCAGCGCCTCGGAGGCTGCAACTTTCATGGCGGTGTTGATGGTCCTGGCGCGCACATCCAGCGCGCCACGGAAGAGGAATGGGAATCCCAGCACGTTGTTGATTTGATTGGCGTAGTCGGATCGCCCGGTGGCCATGACGTAAGGCTTGCCGGCCAGTGCTTCGGCCACGATCTCGGGCTTGATTTCGGGATCGGGGTTGGACATGGCAAAGATGGCCGGATAGGGGGCCATGGCTTGGACATCCGCAGCGGAGAGGCAATTAGCGGCTGAGACGCCGATGAAAACATGCGCGCCGGCCATGGCCTCGGAAAGGGAGCGCGCCGGGGTTGTTGCGGCGTGCCGCCGTTTGTGGTCATTGAGGTCCGTGCGTTCACTACGCACCGTTCCTTTGGTGTCGCAGATCACCAGGTCGCGCACGCCCGCGGCCTTGCACATGTCAGCAATGCGGATACCGGCAGCACCGGCGCCGTTGATGACCACCCGAAGGTCTCCCAGTTGACGGTCGATGAGGCGGGCATAGTTCATGAGCCCGGCCAGTGTAATCACAGCCGTGCCCCACTGGTCGTCATGAAACACCGGGATGTCGAGCATGGCATCCAGGCGATCCTCAATTTCGAAGCAGGCGGGCGCGGCGATGTCTTCCAGATTGATGCCGCCATACATGGGGGCCATCGCGGCTACGCAGTCGATCACGCGCTGTGGATCCGTTGGGCCGGTGTCCAGGCCGCCCTTACGGCAGCGGGCGAGTGGCACAGGCCAGCCGTCCACATCGCCAAACGATTTGAATAGTACGGCCTTCCCCTCCATCACCGGCACGCTGGCGAGCGCACCCAGGTCGCCCAGTCCGAGGATGGCCGTGCCGTCCGAGACCACGGCCACCAGATTGGAGCGGGCGGTGATTTCGAACGAGCGCTCCGGGTGCGCCGCCAGTTCCTTAACGGCCATGGCCACGCCGGGTGTATAGGCCAGGCAGAGATCGCGCTGTGACCGGACAGGCCGCGGGAGTGCAAGCCCCACCTTTCCGCCGAGATGGAACTCAAGAACCTCTTCGCGGGTGACTGTATTTTTGGACATGGCCGTATACCAATCGCGTGCTGGTTAAGTACAAGTTAATACAATAAAAGAATCCGAGTGCCTTTGCAAGCAACGACACCGGGCGGTCGCCATGGTCTTTTCCTGAAGCGGTCTGGAATTCTCACCACGAAGGACACGAAGAGCACGAAGTTCAATT
>SESH01012328.1_pt1 | contig 10204 bp, 9 predicted proteins | sample 3171561 | NCBI WGS metagenome assembly SESH01 (sample SAMN10866947, study PRJNA518727) | freshwater metagenome | biome: subpolar coniferous forest; feature: holomictic lake; material: water; isolation source: holomictic Lake 442 2011 16.5 m and 2014 13 m | place: Canada: near Kenora, Ontario
AGCTTCTGATGCATGTCACTGGACAGCGACATAGCCCAGGGGTTTGACTGAGACGTCACCAAGCCGACTCGGAATGATGATAAATTGCCGGGATGGAAACAAAGCACCAAAGCAACATTCTCAAGTGGATAGCCCGAACCGTGTTTGCCAGCCGCTGGCTGCAGGCGCCGCTGTATTTCGGCCTCATCGTCGCGCAGACGGTCTACGTCTACCACTTCGGCGTCGAACTGATGCATCTGGTTCAGAACACCAAGACCGTTTCAGAAACCGAAATCATGCTGGTGGTGCTGGGCCTGATTGACGTCGTCATGATTGCCAATCTGCTGCTCATGGTGATCGTCGGCGGCTACGAGACTTTCGTCTCGCGTCTGTATCTGGAGGGCAACCCGGATCAGCCTGAGTGGCTGGAACACGTCAACGCCGGCACCATGAAGGTCAAGTTGTCGATGTCACTGATCGGCATATCGTCGATTCATCTGCTCAAGACCTTCATCGAAGCGCCCAACCTGAGCCAGCAGACCATGATGTGGCAGGTCATCATTCACCTGACCTTCGTGCTCTCGGCGATGGCGATGGCGTTCACCAATCGACTGATGGAAACTAAAGCGCATTGACTGCACCAAGGTCGTCGGCTTTTCTTTTTCACGCAGCTTCAGCTCAAGGTTTGACAAACTTCAGCACGAACTCGTCCTTGGGCTGCGCCGGCTCCGGCGTATTCTTGTCACGCGGGTCCGACGGATTGCGCAGAAAATCGGCGTTCCCGGCGAGCTTGAACCCGGCCGCCTCGACCTCCTGGCGCAGGAAGGCTTCCTCGATCCGGTGCAGTGTTCCCGCTTCGCTGATTCCGCTGCCGGTTCGACCCGCGTGGTCGGCAACGATGTAGAGACCCCCCGGCTTTAGTCCGGCAAACACGGCTGCATTCATACGTGCGCGGTCAACCCCCATATGGCCGAGGTCGTGGTAGTTGAACATCAGCGTGACCAGATCAAGGCGGGCCACCAGTTCCGGCGGCACTGGGTGCTCGAAGGCACGCACGGTGGAGTGCAGATTCGGCAGCAATGCCTTCGTCGCCCGTTCCGCCAGCGCCTGGGCCGACGTGCGACGAACGGCCGCAGCAGTGCTCGGTGCTTGTTGTACGGTCTTCAACTGGGGCGATGAATTGCCTTCTGGCGTCACGGCCGACGGCGGCGCAGCGTCGGGCGCGCGCGCCGCCTGGCTTTGTCCGTAGACGGCACCCTCAGGACCCACAGCCCGGGCCAGCAACTCGGCCGTGTAGCCGCCGCCAGTGCTCAAATCCAGCGCCGTCATGCCGGGCCGCAGGCCGATGAATGCCAGCATTTGTTCGGGCTTGCGTCGCAGGTCGTTGATTCGGTCGGCTGCGCTTCGGTCCGGACTGGCAACAATCTGCGCAATCGCTTCCTTGCTTAGAGTCGTCGAAGCGCTTGCTGGCGCTGTCGTTACGGTCAGATTTGCGCAGGCGCTCACTGACAAAACTGCAGAAACCAGAAGAGCAATGGAGAAATACATTTTCAGTTCCCGTTCACGTGCCTTCCAAGCTGAACACCGTCCTGTCGGCGGACTGCTTGCTGATGGCAAGCACTTTCTGGTATTCCTCGGAGTTGTAAAAAGCCTCGATGTGATCTCTTGATGGAAACATCACCAGAACCATCCGGGTTGGCGTCCACAAGCTGTTTTCTTTCACGCTCATCTTGCCGCCCCGTGCCAGGTACTGGCCACCGAATTTTTCGACCAGTGGCTTGGCCAGCAATTTGTACTGCTCGTAGAGTTCGGGATCTTTCAAGAGCGTGTCAACCACCATGAACGCGGTCATAAGTATTCCTCTCAAATAAGTGATTCCGGGACATTAACACGATAGCCAAGACCCTGGTCCCACAGCGACCTTGCTAGACTTCAGCCGATGAGCCAAACAGCCGCACCCCATTCCCCCGGCATCAGCCAATACCTGGCGATCAAGGCCGGCTACCCCGATACGCTGCTGCTGTACCGCATGGGGGATTTCTACGAGCTGTTCTTTGCCGATGCCGAAAAAGCGGCGCGGCTCCTGAACATCACGCTCACGCAACGCGGCCAGTCTGCCGGTGCGCCTGTCGTGATGGCCGGCGTGCCCTTCCACGCCCTGGACACCTATCTGGCGCGCCTCATCAAGCTCGGTGAATCGGTTGCCATCTGCGAGCAGGTGGGCGAAGTCACCGGCAAAGGGCCGGTCGAGCGCAAGGTGCTGCGCGTGGTCACGCCGGGCACGCTGACCGACCTGGAATTGCTGGGCGACAAGACCGAATCGCTGCTGCTGGCCGTGCACCAGGGAGAGCGCAACCTGTGTGGCCTGGCGTGGCTCAGCATCACACAGGGCGAGATGTGCCTGGCGCAATGTGCCAGTGACGAACTGGCCGACTGGGTGGCACGCATCAACCCCGGCGAACTGCTCTTCAGTGCCGGAGCCACTGCGGCTTTCGAGTCGCGACTGCGCAGTCTGCAGGCGCCGGGTCGCCTGTCGGTCACGCTGCGACCGGACTGGCAGTTCGATGCGGGCCTGGGCCAGCGCAAGCTGCTGGAGCAACTCAAGGCAGCCAGTCTGGCCGCCTGGCAAGCGCAGGAGCTGACGCTGGCGCATGCGGCGGCAGCTGCCTTGCTGGCCTACGCCGAGCACACGCAGGGCCGCGCCCTGACGCACCTGCACAACCTGCGCGTGCAGCGCAATGACGAGTTGATCGAATTGCCGCAAAACACCCGACGCAATCTGGAACTGACGCAAACCCTGCGCGGCCTGGAGCAGCCAACGCTGTTTTCGCTGATCGACAGTTGCATGACCGGCATGGGCAGCCGTTTGCTGAAGAACTGGCTGCTCTCACCCCGGCGCGAGCGCACACAGGCACAGCAACGCCTGGGCGCCATCGCCGCGCTCCATCAGGGCGCAGCCTTTCCACTGCGCGAGCAACTCAAGGGCAGCAGCGACGTGGAGCGCATCACGGCCCGGCTGGCGCTGCGCCAGGTGCGCCCGCGTGAGCTGATTGCGTTGCAGCAGACCTTGACGAAGACCGAACTATTGCTGACCGGCATCCCCGCAGCCGAGCCCTATTTGCAGCAGCTCGCCGCGCAGTTGCTGCGCCCGCAAGATTGCCTGCAACTGCTCGCGCGCGCGCTGGACCCCGAACCCGCCGCGCTGCTGCGCGACGGCGGCGTGATCGCCAGCGGCTTTGATGCCGAACTCGATGAACTGCGCGCCATTCAAAGCAACGCCGACGCCTTTTTGCTCGACATTGAGGCGCGTGAAAAGGCGCGCACCGGCATTGCCAATCTGCGCGTGCAGTACAACAAGGTGCACGGCTTTTTCATCGAGATCACACAGGGTCAGCTTGACAAGGTGCCCGCTGACTACCGGCGCCGCCAGACGCTGAAGAACGCGGAACGCTTCATCACACCCGAGTTGAAAGCCTTTGAAGACAAGGCGCTGAGTGCGCAGGAGCGTGCCCTGGCCAGGGAAAAATTCCTGTTTGAGGAACTGCTGGACCAGTTGCAGGTCTTCGTGCCACGGCTGACGCAACTGGCGCGTGCCCTGGCGACGCTGGACGTGCTGTGCGCCCTTAGCGAACGCGCCCTGACGCTGAACTGGTGTGCGCCGCAATTCTCCCGCGAACCCTGCCTCGAAATCGAAGCGGGCCGGCATCCGGTGGTGGAGATGCGACTCAATGAAACCAGTGCCGGCGCCTTCATTGCGAACGACACGCGGCTCGGTCCCAAGCAGCGCATGCAGATCATCACCGGCCCCAACATGGGCGGCAAATCGACCTATATGCGCCAGATCGCCGTCATCGTGCTGCTCGCCAGCATCGGCAGCTATGTGCCGGCCGTGGCCTGCCGCCTGGGACCGATTGACGCCATCCACACCCGCATCGGCGCCGCTGACGATCTGGCCAATGCCCAGTCCACCTTCATGCTGGAAATGCTCGAGGCTGCGCAGATCCTGCACAGCGCCACACCCAACTCGCTGGTGCTGATGGATGAAATTGGCCGCGGCACCAGCACTTTTGACGGTCTGGCACTGGCCTCAGCGATTGCCAGCCAGTTGCATGATCGCACTCAGGCCTACACCCTGTTTGCCACGCACTACTTCGAGCTGACCGCCTTCCCGGCCACACACCACGCTGCCATCAATGTGCACGTCAGCGCCGCCGAGTCCGGGCGCGACATCGTCTTTCTGCATGAAATCCAGAGTGGCCCGGCAAGCCGCAGCTACGGCATCCAGGTGGCGCGCCTGGCCGGCATGCCTGCAGCCGTCGTCAACCAGGCCCGCCACACCCTGGAAGCCCTTGAGAATCAGGCTAAGCAAAGCGATACCCAGGTCGATCTGTTTGCCGCGCCACCCGCAGCGGAAAACGTGCCACGGAGCTTAGTGGAGCAAGCCCTGGAGAGCATCAAGCCCGACGCCCTGAGTCCGCGTGAGGCGCTCGATGCGCTGTACCAGCTCAAAGCACTGGCGGCGAAGATTTAGCCCTAAGGTACGATCCTGACCGGATCAACCGGCCATGCACTGGTAAGCAGTGGTTTCAGCAGTAAAGCGAGTTGGCGTGGGACAAAGGTCTCACTGGAGTTCGCGATCTCGTCGATGCTCCACCAGCGCAATTCGCGAAAAGTTTCGCGTTCTTCAACTGTCAGAGCGACCGGCATCGGATTGAAGGACGGCACGCGCTGAATGTAGACGCGGGCTAACGTATCGACCGACCGGCCATCGCGCAAGATGCGCTTGGGCGAAGTCCAGATCCATTGCCCCGGATGGCTCAGGCGCAGGCCAGTCTCCTCGAAGATCTCGCGCAGCAACGCGTCCTCGAAAGACTCGCCGGGATGCAGAGATCCTCCCGGCGTCAACCAGAAGGTCTGTGCCAACGCCCGTGGTTCCAGCGCCACGCGTGCGGCCGCCAACTTCATCAGCAGAACGCGGTCTTGCGGATCTACCAGCAAGGCACGGGCTGATTCAACGGTGGCCATAGGACTGGAACGCAAAGCGCCGCGACCGGGCGTGGCAAGGGGTAAAAGCTGACTTTTCAATCACGTGAAATCCAGTATCACATTTCGGTTCATGCATCGACCAGCGGGAAAACCCTCAATTCGTCAAGGGCCAGCCGGTGGGGTGAGAACTCGGTTTTTGAATGGGGATTTCAACATTCCGCTTGATTCAATTCATAATCCGCCTAGCTTGATGCTAAATTGCTAACGTGCAAATGGGGCATGAGCTCGTCGCAGCCTTGCAGTTGTACGCAGGGATCGGCAGGTGTTCCAACTAAAGGATCGGCAACAAGATCCGGCTAATCGAGACAAGACAATTGAATGCTTCCTCAACCAGTCATATCGACAAGGTTATCGCTCGGACATCGGGGCGCTTGGATGGCAGCCTTGGTAGCGATGACGACCTGATCACGCGGTCCTGGACGCGCTGCGTCGCCGACTACGGGCTCGACCCGACTAGGGCGCAAGCTGCGCGTGTCATCGAGCATTGGCAATTGCGTGAACACCAGGAACAGATCGAATCTTTCCTGCGTGTCGCCCGTGCCGGCATGGAGCAGTTGTACAAGCGCGTTTCGCCGCTCGGCTATGTGCTCCTGCTCACCGACGCGCAGGGGGTCACGGTGGATTACATCGGCAACGACCAATGGGACCGTGATCTCAAGCGCTCCGGCCTGTGTCTGGGTGCCGACTGGAACGAATCGCACGCCGGCACCTGCGGTGTGGGAACCTGCATCGTCGAGCGTACGGCCTTGACCTGCCACCAGGGCGACCACTTCGATTCAACCCACATCGGCCTGACCTGCACGACCGCGCCGCTGTTCGATCCGACCGGCGATTTCATCGGTGTTCTTGACATATCAGCGCTGAGTTCGCCCTCTGAGAAACCGAGCCAGCATCTGGCGCGCCACATGACGGTGATGTTTGCCAAGATGGTCGAGGATGCCAATTTCATTCGCCATTTCAGCGATCAGTGGCTTCTGCGTCTTGGCGTTGACTGGGCGCTGGTTGATGTGAGCGGCGAATGCATGCTCGCCTTTGACGCCGACGGCAGAATCCTTGGCGCCAACAGCGGGGCTCGCCAAATGCTGGCGGCGATCAATGAAGATGCGAGCGCCGTACCGGTAGTTGGGCACCTCTTGACCGATGTATTCAAACTGACTATGGATGACATCTGGCGCGTTGCGCGCTCCGGCACGACCAGCGATCGAACTGTGCTCAGCACACGCCGCCACGAACTCTTCTACGCGATGGCAACGCCACCCCGGCATGCGGCCAACAAACTGAAGCAAGTTGCCGAGCGCTCGCCGGCGCAGACCGCTTGCCCTGCGCTGGACCGCCTCAGCGGCGATGACAAGCAAATGCTGCGCCTGCTCGACCAGGCCAAGCGTCTGGTCAACAAAAAAGTCAACATCCTGCTGCACGGCGAAACCGGTACCGGCAAGGAACTCATCGCGCGGGCGCTGCACGATTCGAGTCAGCGCGTCAATAAGTCCTTTGTGGCTGTCAACTGTGCATCGATTCCAGAGTCACTGATCGAGAGCGAACTGTTCGGCTATGTCGCCGGCAGCTTTACCGGCGGACGCAGCAAAGGTTCCTGTGGCCTGATCCTGCGCTCCAGCGGCGGGACGCTTTTTCTTGATGAAATCGGGGATATGCCGATGCACTTGCAGACACGGCTGCTGCGCGTGCTGTCTGAAGGCGAGGTGATGCCGCTCGGTGCGGAAATGCCGGTTCCGGTGGATCTCACTGTGGTCGCGGCCTCGCACCGTGACTTGCGCCGTCTGATTGCAGAGGGTGTCTTCCGCGAAGATCTTTACTACCGTTTGTGCGGCGCCACTTTGCCTTTACCGCCGCTGCGATTGCGGACCGACAAGAAGTTTGTGATCGAACGAGTATTGCAACAGGAAGGCTTGCAACTCGGGATTGAGGGCCATATTTCATCCCGAGCCCTGGAACTGCTGCTCAACTTCGCCTGGCCCGGCAACATCCGCCAGTTGCGCAACGCCATCCGCTTTGCCCTGGCCATTTGCGACAACGGCTACATCGAACCGACAGACCTGCCGAGCGAATTGCGCGGTGAAGAAGAAGCCGGAGCGACTCCAGGCACACCGTTGCTGCCGAACGCGCCACTGCGGACCCTGCTGCCATCGGACGTTTCTGGCGCTCTGATGCAGGCGCAGGCGCTGCTGCTGGCACTGCGCAGGCAGCACTGGAACGTGACGGCGGTTGCCAAGGAGTTGGACATCTGCCGCGCGACCGTCTATCGGCAGATGAAGCGCTTCAACATCGTTTCGCCGACGCAGCAGTAGCGTTGGCCGAACTCAGGTGCAGAGTGTTCGCCCGACCTTCTTTATCACTGACTCGACCTTGCTCGTGAGGCGCCCGCTGGCACCAGTGCGGGCGTCGATCTTGATGTTGACGCCGACACGCTCGCAATCCACCGCCATCGCCCGGTAGCAGGCCGTGACCACCGCCATCACGGCATCCCATTCACCCTCCAGAATGGTGCCCATGGGTGTGAGCTGGTAGGGCAGGCCGCTCTTGTCAATGATGTCGAGCGATCGAGCAACGAAGGGACTCAGGCTGATGCCTTTGCCCGATGGTGCCATGGAAAATTCAAGCAAAACCATAGAGTTCTCCGCTTAAGGCTTAGTGACTTAGCGACGCAGCGATTTGCTGCGCCACGGTGCTGGAAAGATCGGTCGGGATAGCCCGACCCGGGTGGGAGGCTGACCAGCACAGTGCCACACTGGTCAGCGTCTTGGCATCGTAACGCAGGCCGCTGGCCAGAGCGGCTTCAAAACGGTTGGCTTGCGCGCTGAGCAGTTCCGGGTCAGCGTCAACCAGCAGCAGGGCATGAGCCAGCACTGCCTGGTAGCCGTTGGTGCGGCGCCAGTATTGCGCCGTGCCGGCGATTTTGCGCAGCTTGCCCTGCGCGGGGACCGCCAGATTGAAACGGCCGTCGCAAAATGAGTCTGTGACCAAGCCCGGTCCGCAGGCGATGTCCAGCGTGGCCAGGGCGCGGCTGAGCACGCCACAAAGATGGGCGTAGACCGACTCGGCCATCGCACCGGGTGCGCCCTGGCAGGGGTAGGCCAGACTCAGGTTCAGGATGCCCGGGCCTTGCGGCACGACACCACCGCCCGAGCGGCGCAGCCTGATCGGCCAGCCCTGTGCCATTGACGCAGCGCTGACCTCAGCAAGATTGGCGTAGCGACGATACGACAGTGGCGCCACCAGCCCCGGCTGAGCGCGCCAGACGACGGCGGTGGATTGCCCTTCAAGTGCCTGCGTCAACCACTTCATTTCAAGCTCTCCGTCAAGTGCTTGCTCCGGACACAGTAGCTGCGTCCAGCGGGGCTGGATATCGCAGGCTTGCGCTGCTTCGCAGAGACCCGTTTCAGCCACCAATATGCCGCAAGATAAGTCGGTTTACCTCGCTGGCGCGCTCCATCTGTGCCATGTGCCCGACGCCGTCGAAGATCTCGACCGTGGCATCGGCTGGCGCTTTGCCCGCATGTGCAGCCGGCACGATCTGGTCGTCTGTGCCCCAGATCATCAGCACCGGTTTGCCAGTGCCGGCCAGGCTCAATCCCGGCAGCGCCAGTTGGTGGTCGTCCCCGAACAGACCTTCGTTCAGCGCGGCCAGCAGTTCGCCAACGCCGTCCAGCCGCTTGTACTTGAGTACATCGTCCACCATTTGCCGGCTGACCAGCGTGGGGTCCTTAAACAGCAGTTCCAGCACCGGCTTGAGTTCGCGACGCGAAGCCGCGCTGGCGAAACCCTTGGTGTACCCGATGTTTATCTCTGGCCCAAAGCCGGCGCTGGCGAGCAGGCTCAGCGTTGCCACCCGTTGCGGCTGCGCCAGCGCCAGTTGCGCTGCAATCGCACCGCCCACCGAGTGGCCAACCAGGTGCGCCTGTGCCACGTCGATGGCGTCCATGAAATGCGAGACGAAGTCGGCCAGTGCGGCCAGGCTGGTGCCGGGCAGCTTGACTTCGGACTGGCCGTGGCCGGGCAGGTCGAGCGCGATCACCGGATGCTTCTCGCCAATGGCATCGATGTTGAACAACCAGTTGTCCAGATCGCCGCCAAAGCCGTGCACAAAAAGCACCGGCGTGCCCTGCGCTGCGCCACGGCGCGCATAGCGGATGCGCACGCCATCGACGTCGGCATAGAGGTAGGCCGGGCCGTCCTGTTCGTCATCGTCCGCGCCGCTGACCGGCATGACGTAGGCTGCGACGTAGGCGTCGATCTCGGCGTCGCTGACGTCGCTGCCGGCGAGCACGCCGAGCAGCGCCTTGACGGGCAGCAATTCACCCTCATTGGCCACCTTGCGCCGCAGCAGGCCGGGGTCGGGGGCCTCGACAGCATTGGCAATCTTGTCGGTTTCGACATCGAGGATGGGCATGCCCACCGTGATCTCGGTGCCTTCCTCAACCAACCAGACGCCAACCGTGCCTTCGGTCATCGACAGGCCCCACTTGGGCATGATGATGGGGGTGATGCCAGCCATTAGTGCTTGCCTCCCTTGAGCGTGCGGCGCACGGCCTCAGCCACCTGCGCGGCCGACGGGATGTAGAGGTCTTCCAGCGTCGGTGAGAATGGCACAGGCACGTGCGGCGGCGCGACCTGCTCGATCTGCGCCTTCAGGGCGCCAAAGGCGTGCATCGCAACCTGGGCCGCGATATCGGTGCCGATGTTGCAGCGCGGGCTGGCCTCGTCCACGCAAACCAGGCGTCCGGTCTTGGTAACGCTCTCCAGCACCGTGTCCATGTCCAGCGGCGAGAGCGTGCGCAGATCGACGATCTCCACCTCCACGCCTTCCTTGGCCAGTGTGGTGGCAGCTTCGAGGGCGCGATGCACCATCAGGCCGTAGGTGACGATCGAGCAGTGCTTGCCTTCGCGCACCACGTTGGCTTCACCCAGCGGGATGGCGTACGAGCCCTCGGGCACTTCGCCCTCGAACGCGTAAAGGTTTTTGTGCTCGCAGAAGATCACCGGGTTGTTGTCACGGATCGACTGGATCAGCAGGCCCTTGGTGTCGTAGGGCGTGCTCGGGCATACCACCTTGAGGCCGGGGATGTGCGTGAACAGCGGTGTCAGCATCTGGCTATGCTGGGCGGCAGCGCGAAAGCCGGCGCCGACCATGGTTCGGATGACAACCGGCGTCTCGGCCTTG
>SESH01021694.1_pt1 | contig 10199 bp, 6 predicted proteins | sample 3171561 | NCBI WGS metagenome assembly SESH01 (sample SAMN10866947, study PRJNA518727) | freshwater metagenome | biome: subpolar coniferous forest; feature: holomictic lake; material: water; isolation source: holomictic Lake 442 2011 16.5 m and 2014 13 m | place: Canada: near Kenora, Ontario
CGAAATGCCCAACAGCGTCGTCCGCGAAGTGATCTACACCGAGCCCGCGGTCAAGGGCGACACCTCGGGCAAGGTCATGAAGCCCGCCAAGATCAGCACCGGAATGACGCTCCCCGTGCCGCTGTTCGTCGAGATCGGCAACAAGATCGAAATCGACACGCGCACCGGCGAGTACAAGAACCGCGTCAAGTAAGCCGAGTCGGATTCAGTGAATAAAGGGCAGCTTCGGCTGCCCTTTTTCTTGGCTGTCTGCAATTCGCGATTGGCATTCAATTGCAATGCCGCGACGCGACATCCTGTTAGGGTGGATGTCCGGCATATAGTTTGATGAGAGCGGGACCGTGTCAGCCAGGGGAAACAAGAGCGGCGGATTCCTCGAGCAACAGATCAAATACCTCACCTTCCTCCTCGAACCAATCCTTATCCAGCTTCAGGCGTTCAGCAATATCCTGTGGCAGTGTGGCCAGCATGTCGCCCAGCGTCGAACCTGCTTGAATTCCCTGCGAAATCTTTACAGCGGCGTGGACTACCTGCCCCGGCAAATTGTCAGCTTCCGGGGCATCGTAGTGGCCGATAGCCAACTGGATACTCTCAGGGAAGTTCCATCGCCGCGCCAACTCCATGCCGACTTCGAAGTGATCCATCTGGATCAGTTGCTGTTCATGCAAGCGTTGGTCGGCAAGGGTGCTGCCCGCGCAAACGCCTGCCAAGGCGCGAGCCGCATCCGGAAAGCACAAATAAATAAGTAGTTGGCCAATGCCGTGCATTAAACCCGCTGAAAAAAGCGTCTCCCCGTCCTCGTCCAGTCCACGTCCGATGATGTGTGCCAGATGGGCAACCAGCATGCTGTTACGCCAGAACGTCGGAAGATCGAAACCCTCCACTTTTGGAAATGCACTAACAAGGGAACTGGCGATAACTAGGTTACGAAATGCATTCAAACCAAGCAGCTTTACTGCACCGCCGATACTGGCCACGTTGCGCCCGACCCCGTAGTAACTCGAGTTGGCGAGACGCAATAATTTGGCCACCAATACTTGGTCGTTGCTTACCAGAGCAGCGAGTTCTGATACGGAAACGTCCTCATCGCGCAAACTCTTGATCACCTCCTGCATGACATGGGGAACCTGAGGCAGCCGAATGGCCTCGTCAAACATCCGTTCAGCAATTGGGTTCATGTATGTACTCCATGTTTAAGGCAAGAAATCCCCGAGAAAGCCGCCATTTGGTCGGTCCGCACAGACGTCAGGTTCCAAATCGCGCTTCGACTGCTACTCCGATCTTCTTCAGGAATGGGGTTGGCAATTCGCCGCCGGCGCAAACAATAATCGCGTCGTTGTCCAGTTCAAATTCCTTTCCCGAGTACTTGATGCCGACTTTCGCCAGACTGATATTGGTGAGTTGAGATTCCAGCATCAAATTGATCTGATTCCTCGCAACAGCATCGTCGAGGCGGCTGCGGTTTTTTGCCTTCACTCGATTGAACGCTGATCCACGGTATGAAAGCGTAACCGTTGTCCCGGGTTCGCCGGCGACATCCAGGGCAGCCTCCAGTGCGCTATCGCCGCCGCCTACCACCATGACATGTTGGCCGCGGTACTGCTCAGGATCGATCAATCGATAGACTACCTTGGCAACATCTTCGCCTTGCACCCCCAATTTACGCGGCGTTCCCCGGCGACCAATTGCGAGCAGGATGCTGCTCGTCCTGTAGCTTCCTTTCGCTGTTCGAACAACGAAGCCATCGCCCTCCTTGGTGATGTCTTCCATCTTCTCGCTGTACTGGATTGGCATTGGCACCTTGGCCAAAACTGACAGCCAAAGCTCCATCAGCGATTCCTTGCTGATCTCCTTGACCTTTATGGTTCCTATCAATGGCAGTTCCATTGGAGCGGTCATGACAATCTTGTTGCGTGGGTAGTGATAGGTCGTACCTCCTACGGAATCTTCCTGCTCGAGGGTGACGAACTTGAGATTGGCCTTTTTCGCTGCCAGCGAGGCTGCGATTCCCGCAGGTCCCGCGCCGACGATCACAACGTCGAGGTCGAATGCACCGCGAGGTCTTTGGATGATGTAATCGATCGCCTTTTGGCCTTGCCCGGCAGCCTTCCGGATCAGGCCCATGCCACCGAGTTCGCCGGCTATGAATATTCCTGGTACCGTAGTTTCAAAGTTCGGATTGACCAACGGTATATCGACGCCGCGCTTCTCGGTGCCGAATACGAGTTTCACTGCCTGCATCGGACACGCCGGAGCGCATGCACCATGGCCGATGCAGTGAGCGGGATTGATCAAGGCTCCCTTGCCATTGATGATGCCTATGGCTTGTTCAGGGCATGCTTTGACGCAGGCACCAGAACCAAAACACCGTGCAAAGTCAAAGACTGGATGCAGCGTGGCAGGCTCTGTGAGCCCGGCCTCAACGGCCTCCTTCCATGTTCCGACAGACTTCGATTCACGCTTGCGCCGCATCCGTGCATAAATTGCCACGAAAGCTGCCATTGGAACTAAATATAATGCGTAGTAGTAGGTGGCGCTCATAGGGCAAACTGTAGCTGCGTATTCAGGTCAACGTCGGTAGCGGCTCGACTACGGCAGCATTTTACTGATGAAGAAGAGCTAAAGGAAAAATTGCCGTGGCTGCGCAGAATGCTTCTACTGCAATGGGAATTGCGCCGCTGACGAATTCGCAGCGCCTGGGCCTCCTTGCGGCGGTTTTTGTACTCCTCGGGATGTTCCTGTGGGTCGCTGTCGCCCCACCATACACAGCGGGCTCTGATTTCGGATATTACCTGGGGCTGGTCGGCGGTTGCATGATGCTGAGCCTGCTTGTATATCCCCTGCGGAAGCGTTGGGCGGTTCTTGAGTCAGTGGGATCAATGCGAGGCTGGTTTGCTTTCCACATCGTGGTCGGAATCCTGGGGCCGGTGCTGGTGTTGTTTCATTCGACATTCCGCCTGAGTTCGATCAATGGCACGATCGCATTTTGGTCCATGGTAATCGTGACAATCAGCGGTGTGGTCGGACGTTTCATTTATCTACACGTGCATGTCGAACTGGACGGCCGCCATGCAACCATGAAAGAACTCGAACGCTATCTCGAAAAGCGAGCGGACAACGCGCAGCACATTCTGGACAGAATTCCTGAAATACGGGACCGTCTTCACGAGTACGGCAAAAAGGCGCTTAGCGAAGACGTAACGACGCAACAGCGGATCTGGCGCTTTTTCTCGGCAAGCTGGGAAAAGGAAATCCTGATCACAACGGCCCTCCGGGTCGTCTATAAGGCGCTCAAGGCAACAGCCGCAAGGGAAGGCTGGCCAAGCAGCCGGCTGGTTGCCGAGCGAAAGGCTCACGAGTTGATCATTACTGATTTTGTCCGGGCGATTGATGATACGGCCCGCTTTGCCGCTTGGGAGAGCCTGCTGGAATGGTGGCACTTTCTTCATCTTCCGGTGATTATTGTCCTCGTAGTCAGCGGTGTTACTCATGTCGTCGCGGTGCACATGTACTGATCATCATGGCCCGGCTTGGAACGCTCCTTCTTTTGCTGCTGTTATGGCCGCCATTTCTGATGGCTCAGTCGCTGGATGACGTGCTGTCTCCGGGCGAGGTAATCGCGGGACATGCAAAGTGGGAGTCCGATTGCGCAAAGTGCCACGAACGGTTCAACAAGCCGGCGCAGCCCCGGTTATGCCTTGACTGCCACAAGGAGATAGCCGGCGACCTGCGTAATCGCACGCATTACCATGGCCGTATTCCAGATACTGTGTGCCGTACCTGCCACACGGAGCACAAGGGGCGAAAGGCCCGAATAGTCAAGCTGGACCAGAGCAAATTCGACCATAGTCGCACCGAGTTTCCGCTCAAGGGAAGCCACCAGGCGGCGAAAGATAGATGCGCGTCCTGCCATCTGGCCGGCAAAAAGCATCGTGATGCCCCCACCCGTTGCAATGATTGCCACCGCAAGCACGACGTGCACAAGGGAGGTTTGGGCGAAAAGTGCGAAACCTGCCACTCGGAGAAGAAATGGAAAGACACCACTTTTGATCACAGCAAGACGCGCTTCAAACTGGAAAACAAGCACGCCGACGCAAAGTGCAAGGAGTGTCATGAAGACAGGCGTTACAAGGACACGCCGCAGGATTGCTATTCATGCCACCGCAAGACCGACGACAAGGACGGCCACGAAGGCCGCTTCGGCAAGAAATGCGGGGAATGCCATACGACCAAGGCGTGGGACCAGCCGACCTTTGATCATGAGAAGACTAATTTCGGCCTGAAGGGCAAGCACGAAGAGGCCGAATGCACGACATGCCACAAGGGCACTTTGTATCAGGAGAAACTCGCCTTGAAATGCGTGGGCTGTCATCGCAAGGACGACAACGAAAAGGGGCACAAGGGAGGGTTGGGCGACAAGTGCGAGAGTTGCCACAACGAACGCGGCTGGAAGACGACGCGATTCGACCACGACAAGGACACCAAATATCCCTTGACGGGTAAGCATATCAAGGCGAAATGCGACAGCTGCCACAAGGGTGGTCTGACCGTAGTGGCCGGAAAGCTGCCAGACAAACTATCCCAAGAGTGCGTCAGTTGCCATCGTAAGGACGACAACGAAAACAAGAATGGCCACAGAGGAAAATTCGGGGAGAAATGCGGGACCTGTCACACGACGGAAGAATGGAAAAAAGTCACCTTCAACCATGACAAGGACACGAAGTATGTCCTTCATGGCAAGCATGCCAAGACGGCCTGCACAGAATGCCACACGGGGAACCTGTACAAGGACAAGACGCCTACCGACTGCTATTCCTGCCACAAGAAAGCCGACCAAGAGAAAGGCCACAAGGGCAAGCTGGGCAGCAGGTGCGCGGATTGCCATTCGGAGACCTCATGGAAGATCGAGAAGTTCGATCACAATCGTTCGCGTTTTCCGCTCGCAGGAGCCCATGCTCTCGTCGAATGCAAGAAATGCCACACAACTCCGGCCTATCGCGATGTCCCAATGAAGTGTTCTGGCTGCCACGAGAAAGACGATGTTCATAAGCTGAGACTCGGCGACGAGTGCGAACGGTGCCACGGCACGCGCAATTGGAAGGTGTGGGACTTCGACCACAGCAAGACCAAGTTCAAGCTGGATGGAGCACACGCCAAGCTCGACTGCTATGCCTGCCACCAAGCAGCAGTGAAAGGGCGACCGAAACTGTCGATGACCTGCTTTGGTTGCCACGCCCGGGACGATGTCCATGACCGGAATTTTGGCGTGCTATGCGAAAAATGCCATATAACGACCAATTGGCATTCGGTCACGCACCGGACCCTTCTCCCGGGGGAGGTCCTTCCAGGTCCTAAACCTTAGTGGTCGACGGTGCGGTTGCCACCCTGTTGGCGTGCCTGCCCAGCTCTCGCGTAAGCGATATCGATCAGTTGCCACCAGTCTGCGGCACCATCACGAATTCGCTCAGCCACGCCAATGCTTGCCGTCACAGGCTTTTTGTCTGGGCAAACGCCAAGCCCCCCCGAAAGCAGGCGAGCCACTGCAGAGCATGCTTGTTCAGCTTCTGCATTGGGCATTACCAGAACGAAGTCGGTACCGGACCAGCGGATCAATGCGTCACCCGCTCGCAACTGGTCGTGCAAAAGTTCAGCCGCCTTTTTCAGAGCGACATTGCCGGTTTCGTAGCCGAATTCCGCATTGATGTTCGCCAGACGATCTATCGAGATGCAGGCGAGAGCAATTGGATTGGTTCCCCGGTTCGTTGCGGTGAACACCAGGTCGAGCAGTTCTTCGCCGCCAGGGCGCGAAAAACTTCGAGTCAGGGGATCGTGCAGCGCTTCCCTCGAGAGAACCAGCATCAGGGCCAGTTGCGAAATTCCCGCCAGCAGAGCAACAACGGCAACAAACAACATCACGAAGAATGTGGCCGCGGCAAAAGCCGGATCGATTGTCGGGTGGGTAAGTAGCGGCAACGCGATCTGGATCGCAATCGCGGGTATTGAAAAAGCGATTCCTTCGAGCAGCGTAAGCGGGAAGATGGCCATGCTGGCCAGGACCAGGAAGGGAAGGTAGGTGTAACCCATCGAACTCGCCGCGGGCATGCCCTGAAAACGCAATTCGGCAGAATGGACGCCGGCATAAAAAAACACGGCGCCCGCTACCATCAGAAAAAAGAACAGGGCTCGATAGGCATCTCGCAGCGCATGCATTTGGCGCAGACTGAGGACGATCGCACCGAACGCCACTGCAGACAGCAGACGGACCGGAGCAAGGTCGCTCGCCGCTTCCACGCCGAGGGCCAGTCCATCCACCACAAGCCAAAACGGAGAGAGAACAGCGAACAGGACTGCGAGCAGGCGCACCCTGGAGACGATGGTGGTTGCCCGGTATGCGGTTAGCCGGATGTTGTGCGTGCTGGACGACACCAGACCGCTGACCTCCTGCGCACTCATCTCGGTGAGCAGCATCGACCAGGCCTGTGTCCAGAGTCTGGAAAGGGAAAAAGAATTCATCGGAAGATCATCAGCGTTGAATAGCAGTTCGCAACAGTTCCCGCGTGTTCCGCTACGGGCTCCAATTGGTAAATTTTGTTGCCTTGTGACAATTCGAGCCAACGGTGCAGTTCATCGCGTCGTAACCCAGCTTCGGTTTCGTTGAATTGTGGGGCGTTACGCTTTGAGGGCCCTTGATGCCATAGGCATTTGGTGATGTGTGGCAGGTTCCACACTTGGCCGCTACTTCGGCAGCGGGCCGGCTGGCGGGCGCCTTGTGCACGCCATCATTGGCCCACGCCGTGTAATAGCCTGTTTTGTGACAGGCATCGCACGAAGCCCACGAGGCGGAGAAACTGATCGTCGGAATATGGACTCCCGGTATAGCGAGCAGATGGGCACCCGTATACGCAGCGATATGGCAGGTCTGGCACTTGCCAGTCCCCAAATTCGTGTGCTTCGTTACCGGGGCCCACAATGGGCTGGGATTGGATCCCGGGTTGGTGTGGCATGCGTCGCATTGCTCCGTGGTCGGAATATGGGTTCCCGATTTGTGTTGCGCGTTTTCGGAAAGATAGCCTCCGCTGTGACAGGTCGAGCACCCCGTGGTCGACACCAGGGTATGGTTCATTGCCCGCGGCGTCACCCATAGCGTGCTCGACAGCGGACCGATGGCTGTCGGCCGTGTATGGCATCCACTGCAGAGCGCCGTGGTCGGAATGTGAGTAGGGCCTTGCGGCAAAGCATTGGCGAACGCGTAAGCGCCGTTGTGACAAGTGGAACAACCTGGGCCGGTGACGGCGGCATGGTTCATCCTGGCCGGCTTGAATGATCCGGCGGGAGGCGGATTGACCGTCAGCGGGTGGCAACTGCTGCACTGGGCAGAAGTCGGAATGTGGCTTCCCGGCTTCGGCAGCGGACTAACACCAGCGAACTGGGTGCCATTATGACAACTGTCGCAGGTCAGGTTGGGGTAGACGCCGTAGGATACAGCGAATGCGGAATGGCTCGGCACAGCGGCGAGCGACCACGAAACATAGCCGACGTGGCATCCCGCAGCATTGCAGTCGTTGGTTCCGGTCGCACCATGATTCGCTGGTTGCGCATGGGCGTTCTCGGAGAGTTTGCTGCCGTTGTGGCACGTCTTGCATTGAGCTACGACCGATGGATAAATCGCACTGTGATCCATCACCGCCGGCGAGAAGTTGTTGTAGTTCGTATGGCATTTGCTGCAACTGTTGGCACCAATCGCAATGTGATTTGAACCCGGCTGCTGCGCATTTTCCGAGAGATACGGCTTGCCTGCCGCGTGACATGTCGGGCACGTGGCTCCGGCTACGGCTGCCGTTGTGTGATCCATCGTGCGAGCCGTCCAGGCGCCTCCTGGAGACGTATGGCAGACACTGCACTGCGTGGCCGCAATCGGGATATGGCTGGTTCCCGGTTGCTGGGCATTGACGGAAAGATATGATTTCCCGGTGGCGTGGCAGGTTATGCATCCGCTGGCGACTACACTTGCTGCCGAGTGGTTCATCTGCGCCGGCTTGAAGGCCGTGAAATTGGTCAGGCCATTGGAGTGGCAGACGTCGCAGGAATCCGTAACCGGAATGTGGCTGGTGGGTTTGCTCATACCGGCCCCGCCGCCGTGGCATCCCGTGCACGACCCTGCCACGGAAGTGTTAACCGGGATATGCGGATTGACCCCCGTTGCCCACGACAGGGTGCTTGCCGCGTTCAGATGGCAGGTGTCGCACTGCGCCGTGTTTCCAGGGGCTGTCGTATGGCTGACGATGTTGGTCTGGACTTGCGCATTCTCCGAAAGATACTGCCCGGAATGGCACGCACGGCAGTTGCTGGTGATTGGCAGCGAAGTGGCGGTATGCAAGAACATCATCGGCGCCCAACTACCGGTGCTCAAGTGACAGGTATCGCACTGCGCTCCGGCGACCGGAACATGCGGCGGCGATGTATTGGTTTGAGCACCCTGGTTGCCCACCGACAGATAGCTGCCGTTGTGGCAAGTCGAGCAGCGCCCGGCCGTATTGGCGTGATTCATGTTGGCGGGCTTGAAGGTCACCGTGTTGTGGCAGTTGTCGCATTGCGCCGTGGTCGGAATATGCGTTGAGTTGGCAGGCTGGGCACCTTGGGTTCCGGCAAAAGTGTATGACCCGTTGTGGCAGGACAGACACTGCCCGCTGGTTCCGGTATGGCTCATCGCCGCCGGCTTGAATGCCACAAAGTTGGTGTGGCACCGGTCGCAACTCAGGGTTGTCGGTATGTGATTCGACGGCTTGGAGAGACCGGAGCCTCCGGCGTAATGGCAGGTCGCGCATGTGCCTGCCGCCACCGTCATGGGTGGCGATGCCAGATGCGGATTGGCGGACGTTCGCCAGGAAGTGAAGCCCACGTTGTGGCAACCGGAAGAATTGCATTCGGCTGTCGTCGGTATATGTGTCGTCGGTTTGGTCTGCGCGTTCTCGGATAGCTTGCTGCCGTTGTGACAAGTAGAGCAGGCAATTGCCGGGCTGACCTTGGTGTGATCCATCTGCGCCGGCGACCAGGAATTGAATCCGGCATGGCAGTCACTGCAGAAGGTGCTGCTTCCTGTCTGGATGTGATTGGTGCCCTGCTTCTGGGCATTCTCGGACACATACGCGCCGCCGTGACAAAGCGTGCAACGCGTATAGCCGGTGTGATCCATGGCCCTGTTTGCCCATGCCACGGTATCGGTATGGCACTTGTTGCACGCCGTGCCTGTGGTCAAGGGGATGTGAGGCGGGCTGACATTGGTTTGGGCATTGACAGCGGTATATCCACCGCCGTGACACGTGGCGCAGGCGGTAGCTGCTTCCGCGGTGTGATTCATCGCCGCGGGTCTGAAAGCGGTGAAACTCCTGTGGCAGGTATCGCATTGTGTGGCCGTTGGAATATGGGTTCCCGGCATCGGAAGCCCCGGACCGGCAGCCTTGTGACAGGAGTTGCATACGCCAAGCGGGGTCGGTGGGGAGGCCGCCTGATGATCGAATATAGTAGTCGCCCAGGACAGAGAACTGGCCCCGGTGGTATGGCAGCTATCGCATTGAGCGCCACCCGTGGCGACATGCGCGCCGCTCATTACCTGAGCATTCTCGGAAAGGTACTGCCCTGTATGACACGCACGGCAATTGTTACTGATGGTCAGTAACGTCGCCGTATGTATAAAACCCATCGGGCCCCAATCAGTGTTGCTGAGGTGGCAAGTGTCGCATTGGGTCGCGGTCGGAACGTGATTCGTACCCTTTTGCTGCGCATTCTGGGGAAGATAACTTCCGCTGTGGCAGTTGGAGCATATTCCCGCTGTGCCGGTGTGGTCCATGGCGGCCGGCTTGAACGCCACAAAGTTGGTGTGGCAGGCATCGCAGGATCTGGATGTCGGAATGTGCCCGGCATTTTTGGCCTGCGCGTTGGCAAAAACAAAACTTCCGCTATGGCAGTTCGTGCACAGCCCGGACGTTCCGCCGTGGTTCATCTGGGCCGGCTTGAATGCGACGAAATTAGTGTGGCAGGTGTCGCAGAATCCGGTTGTCGGCACATGGCTCGTCGGCTTGCCTATGGCGGTAACCCCGTGACAGGTCCCGCAACTGTTGGGGGCAGCGGAATTCACCGGAATATGCGGATTGGCGGACGTTGCCCAGGACAGGGTGACCATCGCATTGACGTGGCAGGTG
>SESH01008724.1_pt1 | contig 10198 bp, 3 predicted proteins | sample 3171561 | NCBI WGS metagenome assembly SESH01 (sample SAMN10866947, study PRJNA518727) | freshwater metagenome | biome: subpolar coniferous forest; feature: holomictic lake; material: water; isolation source: holomictic Lake 442 2011 16.5 m and 2014 13 m | place: Canada: near Kenora, Ontario
AAGCAGCCGGTGCACGGCATCGAGCAGTACTTCAGTCTGAAACGGTTTGTGGAGGAACTCGTGCACCATCGTTTGGATGCTCGGGGTATCGATGTGCTCGGCGCCGCGAGCAGACAGCCCGCTGATGGCGAGGAGTTGAATGTCGGGGCGAATCTCCAACAGGGCGTGGACCAGGACCGCCCCGCCGAGCCTCGGCATGTCGACATCGGTGATGACGAGCGAGAATTCCTTGGGCCGGGCGTTGAACAGCGCAAGCGCCTCCACTCCATCGGCGCAGCTCACGGCGCGATAGCCGCGTTCCTTGAGTATGGCGGTGATGGAGTCACGAATGGCGGCTTCGTCGTCCACCACGAGGATGAGTTCGTCGTGGCCGGGGGTGGGAGCGACCGGGGAGGCGGCAACGACTCGGGCGACTTCGCCGGCCTTAGCCGGCAGATAGATGCGGAAAACCGTGCCCTGGCCCGCGGCCGTCTGCAGTTCGATGAAGCCGTGGTGGTTGAGCACGATGCTGCGAACCGTCGTCAGCCCCAGCCCGGTGCCGTGGCCGGGGTCCTTGGTGGTAAAAAACGGCGTCCAGATGTGCTGCATCACCTCGGGGCTGATGCCCGTGCCCGTGTCACTGACCTCGATCATGAGCCAGTCGCCTGGCGCGGCGTTGGGGATGACCTCGGCCTCGGCGTCCGTCAGCCGGCGGTTGGCGACCACGAGGCGCAGGGTGCCGCCCGAGGGCATGGCGTCGCGGGCGTTCACGCACAAATTGAGCAGCACCTGGTGGATCTGCGTCGCATTGCCCGTGACGGGCCAGAGATCCGTGGGGACCTGGTAATCGAACTGGATCGATTTAGGAAAGGTCTCCTGAATCAGGCTGATGATGTCGCGGGCGAGGTGTTTCACCTGGGTGGGCTGAAACTCACTGGAGGTGGTGTGCACGAACCCCAGGATCTGCCGCACGAGTGCCGCGCCCCGCGCCGCGCTCAGCTCGATGGTGTCGATGATCTTGAGGTCGCGCGCCGCGGACAGGCGGGGGCGCAGCAGCGGCGCGGCGAACACGATGGGGGCGAGCATATTGTTGAGATCGTGTGCGATGCCCGCGGCGAGCATGCCGACGCTCTCCAGCCGCTGCGCGTGCAGAAATTTTTGCTCGAACAGTTTTTTCTCCGTGATGTCGTTGATGAGCGACAGCTGGGCGGAATGGCCGGCAAAGTTCAGCGGGCTGGAGAAGGTTTCCACATGGAGCGTGGCCCCGTCCTTCCGCCGGTGCCGCAATTCGGCCGTGGTGTTGGCGGTCGGGCTCTCCGCGGCCAGCCGCTCCAGCAGGGCGGGCACGTCTTCCGGATTGCAGATTTGCCGGAGCGTCATGGCGAGGAATTCCGACCGGGTGTAGCCGTAGCGCTGCACGGCCGCTTCGTTGACGGCGAGAAACTGGAGGGTTCCGCGCTCATGGAGCCACATCGCCAGCGGATTGTGTTCGAAGAGGAGCCGGTAGCGTTCCTCGCTCTGCCGCAAGACCTCCTCGGTCGCCTTCTGATCCTCGATCACGCCCAGCAATGCCTGATGGGACTCCTTCATCTCGGTGAGCAACCGCCCGGTCTGCTCCTGCGCCTGCTTGTGCTCGGTGAGATCTTGGAGGGTGCCGCGCAGCTTGGTCACCTTGCCGTTCTCGAGCACGGCGTAGCCCTGGACCCGCACCCAGAGGTGCCGCCCTTGGGCCGTGACAAAGGGCGATTCCAGGTCGAAAGCCGTGCCGTGGGCGATTGCGGCTTGCATGGCGGTCGCGACGGTCGGACCAGCCTCATGAGCGGAAAACGGCCTCTCGGTAGAAACCTTCTCCGCGACGTTGGAAAGTTTCTCCGTGAGCTCAGCGACATTGAGTTCGTGGATGCGCGTCGTTGCCTGCGAAAACGGGGTCGCGGTGGTTCGCAGGGCCAGCTCCCAGCCGCCGATCTTGGCCAGCGCCGAGGTGCGCTCAAGCATTTCGTTGCTGAGGGCCAGCTTCACCTCGGTCTCCTTGCGTTCGGTAATGTCGCGGTAAAGGCATAGAAAGCAGGACGTTGAGCCGAACGAAACCGCGCTGGCCGTCATCTCGAGCAAGATGACTGAACCGTCCTTGCGACGGTGGGCCGCCTCGATGGCCAGGGTTTCTCCGGCCAGCAGGCGGGCCATCCGCTCGGGAACTTGTTGGGCCGTCTCGGGGGTGACCAGCGCCCGCAGGTTCAGCGCGGCCATTTCCTCCGCCCGGTAGCCGTGCAGACGCGCGCACGATGCGTTGGCGTCGATCACCTGGCCGTCGGTCGCCAGCAGCATGATCCCGTCATTCGCCCGTTCAAACAAGAGGTGGTAACGCGCTTCGACTTCCCGTTGCGCCTGTTCCGCGGCCAACAGACTTTGGAAAAACTTCCGGCCTTGCTCTCGCCAGACCAACGCCGCTCCGGCCACCGAGATGGCGAGCAACAGGGCGGTGATAACCGCCACCTGCGTGAGTTGCTCCCAGAGCGGCGCATAGGCCTCCGCGGCATCCAGCTTGGCCACCAGAATCCAGGGCGAGTCCGGCACCCGCTGGGCGTAGGCGAGCACCTGCACGCCGCGATAGTCCACGCCCGGGATGATCCCGGTCCGGCCGAGGGCGGCCAAGACGGCGGGCTTTTCGGTTTGAGCCAGCGACAGGCGCACCCGCAGGGCTGAATTGGGGCGAAAGCGGAGCTCATTCAGACAAACCACCTCGTTGCCTTCCTGTCGGACGAGCACGGTTTCGCCCGTCGGGCTGGCCGTGGGCCAGCGTTGGATAAAGGGATAAAGATACGATTGCGGAGCCATGCGCAGGACGAGCAAGCCCAGCGGTCGGCCGCCGGCGGTGGCGTCGTGGACCGGCACCAACAGGGACAAATAAATTTGCTGGTTATTTTCGTGCCGGTAAAAGTCCACAAATTGCGGCTGGGCCGACCGCAGGGCTTCAGGCAGATGCACCCGAAGCGCCGCCGAGACCTGCACCGGAAATTCGGAAGCCGAGAGGCGCACCACGCCCTGCACATCGAGCAGAAAAACTTCGTCATACTGATAGTGACCCCGGTATTTCGCGAGCCAGGCCTGGAGCATCCGGGCGGCATCTGCGTCCGCCGGCTGCGTGAAAAAGCGGCGCACCAGTTGGGCAATCGCGGGGTTGTTGCTGAGAATCATGGCATCGGCCATCCGCTCGGAGCGGAACTGCACCAGCTCGCCGATTTTCAGTTGCGCAATGACCGTCAGGTTTTGCTCAATCGCCGCGCGGTGTTCCCGCTCCAAGCTCCGATAGTAGTAGGTCCCGGCGGTGACGGTGACGGCCGTCAGCAGGAAGCAAGCCGCGCCGAAGACATGGGTCGGGCGGAGATTGACCCCCGCGGGGGTCTCGCGCTCGGTGAGGGCGCCGCTGAGGACCAGCAGGGGCGCAAGCAGCGATCCGAGAAACAACTGCAGCAAGAGGAGCTGCTCCGCCGGTTGACCGCTGACAAACGGTCCATGGCCGAAGACCTGGGTCACAATGGTCGCTGCGGCGAAAGCGGTGATCAGGATAAAAGAGACTCGGGGGTCGAAACGGAAGACGGCCCACAGCAGCAGCGGCACCCCGGCGACCGTAAACGCGAACTCGGAGCGCAGACCCAGCACCAGGCCAAATGCGGTCAGGCCCGCCATGACCGCCAGTTCCTCGCGTCCGAGGCGGCAGCCCCGCCCGCCGCCGGCCCAGGCCAGCAGGAGCGGGGTGAGAAGGAGCACGCCCATGCCGTCGCCGATCCACCAGGTCGTGAACGCGAAGCCGGCCTGCGACCACGGGAGTAGGCCGGCCAGACCTAAGCTGGCCACGCCAACCAGGGCGCTGAGGCCCCCATTGAGCACGCCACCGTAGCCCAGCAGTTTGGCCAAGTCCGTCGCGCGGTGCAGCGGGTGGCGGCCGCCGGTGGTGCGGTGGGTCAGGTAAGCGCCGACGAACGCGCCGAGGGTATCGCCGAGACCATTGGCCGTGCCGGCGAAGAGGCTCCGGAGCACCGCCCCGGCCGAGGCGAAGTCAAAGTAAGCCCAGGCATTCCCCGCGAACGCGCCGAGCAAAATGCCCGGCCAGACGCGATACCCGCGGGTCAGCACGGCGGCGAGGATGAAGCCGGAAGGCAGCCCCACCGGCGTGATGTTGCCGGGCGGAATGGCGAGCAACTGGCCGAGCCGTCCGCTGGCGCAGTAAATCGCCGCAATGATGACGATTTCAGCCAGCCGCCGCAGCCCGCCGGTCGGCGGAGCGGGGGCAAAACCCGGACCGATGGGCGGCCCCGCTGATGCCGGGTCGTGGTGGATGGTCTGCTTCATCGGTGCGGGGGGAGGTGAGCTTGCCGGGTGACGGGGGAAACGGGGCTCACGGAGTGGGGGCGGGGTCTTCCCTCCGCGCATACCGCGGGGGCTCGCCGCACTTGGCCAGCAGGTCGTTGACCTCTTGTTTCAAGGTCATCACCCGGCTCTCGCGGCCGAGTGTCGCCTGCTGCCAGCGGCGGAGTTCGGACACCTGTGCGCTCAGCTGTGATTCGGCCTGCTTCCGTTCCGTGATGTCCTGTAACGCGCCAAACACCCGCACCGGCTGGCCGGCCGCGTTCCGCTCCAATTCGCAGGCGAAGACATGGACCGTGCGGACCCTCCCATTCGGCTGGATCACGCGAAACTCAAATGGCACGAAGTTCTGGCCCTGGGCCACTGCTTCGATGGCTTGGAGCCGAAATGTGGAGTCCTCCGGATGGATATACTTGGCGATGCCCTCGGGGGTGGGCTCGAAGTCACCGGGCGTCGTGCCGAAAATCCGGTGGATTTCCTCCGACCACGTCACGCGGCTGCTCTGCAGGTCCGTGCTCCAGTTGCCGATGAGCGCGATGGCTTGGACGCGGCGCAGGTCGGCCTCGCTCTTGCGCCGCGCCGCTTCCGCCTGCTGGCGCGCGGTAATGTCCCGGGCAATCGACGAGATCCCTACGATCGTTCCGGCGGCGTCTTTCACCGGCGAAAGACTCAAGGAAATGGGGAGGCAGGTGCCGTCCTTGCGCCGGCGCTCGGTTTCATACTGCTGGATGGATTCGCCCTGCCTGATTCGGGCCACGAAGCCCGGCAATTCGTCCACCCGGCCGAAAGGCAGCAGGAGGGTGATCGATTTTCCGATCACCTCCTCCGCGCGGTAGCCATAGTGCTGTTCCGCGCCCTGGTTCCAACTCGTGATGAGGCCTTCGAGGGAGCAGCTGTCGATGGCATCGGCGGAAGACTCGACGAGGGCGCTGAGTTTCAGGCGCTCCATCTCGGACCGGTGCCGCGCCGCATAAAACTGCAGGCGGGTCTGCCACCAAATCAGACCTACGGCGGCGCCGGCCCCGTAGATTAAAATACAGACCGCCAGAATGATCTTCCAGAGTTGGGCCTGGCTCGGCGCATACAGTTCCGAGAGGTCGATCTTGGCGACTAGGCCCCAGGGCGAATTTGGAATCTGGCGGAGCGCCGCCAAAACTCTAACCCCCCGATAGTCCACCCCCTCCGTGATGCCCGTCTGCCCCAAGGCGACTTGGACCGCGGGTAGGGCCCGGCGCTCAAGCGGGGCGCGCAGCGCGAGGGCCGTGTCCGTCTGGAAACGGAGTTCGTTTAAAAAGAGGACGCCATTCGCTTCCCGGCGGATGAGCAGCGTCTCGGCGGTTTGGCTGGGCACGGGCCAGCTTTGGATAAACGGAAAGAGATAGCGGCTCGGATCAATCCGCAACTGGACCACCCCCAGCGGTCGGTGGGCCGGCGACTCTTCGAGGAGCGGAATCATTACTTGCAAAAAAATGCGCTGGTTTTTTTCGTGCCGGTAAAAGTCCTGCAAGACCATCTGCCCGGTCCGCTGGACTTCGGCGGCCAGTCTCAGCGTATCGAAGCTGGCCGGAGCCATATTGCTCGGCATGGACAGGCGTGTGATCCCTTGGGTGTCCAGCAAACGAATCTGGTCATAGCGGCCATCCCTCAGGAATGGGCTCAGCCAGTCGAGCAGCAGGCGTTGCGCGTCTGTGTCCGCCGGTTGGGCGAAGCAGCGCCGGGCCAGGGCGGAGAAGGAGGGGTTCCTGAACAGGAGATTGCCATCCCCCAGGCGTTCACCGCGCCACGCGGCCAACTCGCGTACCTTCAGATCGGCAATGGACAAGAGCTGCTCCTCGGCTTGGAGGCGGAATTGGCGTTCGGTGTTGCGGTAGTAGAAAGCGCCGGTGCTAATAATGCCGGACGCGAGCAGGGCAAAAACCAGAATGAGCTTGAGATCGGCCGGGGCGACGGGCCTGCCGTCGGTTCGCAACGGCTGGGCGCGCCACATTGGCTCCGGCTGAATCCCATGCCAGCTAAGCGCCGCGCCCAGCAGCAAGAACATGACCGCCGTGGGCAGCGCCATCATCGTCAAGCCGCCCCAGCCATAGGTGCGGAGCGAGGGCGTGAAGTAGGAGAAAACTTCAATCAGCGCCACGGTTTCGATCGCAGCACCGAGCAGCAAGGAAGTGATTTTGGTGATCGTCGACTGGCGCGAGCGGAGGACGGACCCCACTCCCGCCGCGTAGAGGATGAAACACAGGGCCGTGTCCGGCGCCATGCGGCCCGGGTGCGACGTGCCGACCGCGCTCGACAGCTCGGGAAACAAAACTTGATCAATGCCTAGATTCCGCCCGAAGACGTATTCACCCAACGAGAGCAACCCAATCAGACCGGTGAGCAGGAGGGACAGCCGGCTAAGGAAAGCCCCGGCGCCGGGCGACTGGCGGAGGCCTAACCCCAGCCCCAGCCCCACGAGCATGAAACACAGGGCGGTGTTCGGCTTCACGGTCACCCAGCCCGGGAGCACACTTTTCAGCACGCCGATATTGAGCGCCCATCCGGTGAGGACCGCGCCACCGAGTGCGACCGCCAGCGCGGCCACGAGCCAAACCAGCGCGGGGGGCGTCTTGCCCCGGGGCGGCGGGGCGGCGGGGCGGAGGGGAGACGGCGGCAGGGACGGTCGGTCGGAGCTTGGGTTCATGGTGGCGGGAGCGGCGACCCGGCCAAGGAACTCAGGACCTCGGGGACCCGCTCGAATTCCAGGGCCTTGCTGAAAAAATAGTCCGCGCCGAGCCGCAGGGCGTTGTCCTTGAACTCGGGATAAGCATAGGTGGTGAGCATCATGACCACGCATCCCGGCCGCTGCAGTTTGAACTCCACCAGCAGGGCAAAGCCGTTGATGTTGGGCAGCTCGATATCGAGCACCACGACGTCGGGGTGCAGCTGCTGAAACAGGCTGATCGCCTGGGCGCCATCGGCAGTCGCCGTCACCTGGATGGGCCGCTGCAGTTGGTGAATGAGGGCGATCAGCCGCTCACACACAATCGACGAATCGTCGACCAGCAAAACCTGCAACCGGCGCCCGGTGGCGGCCGGCGCCCCGGCGCCGGGGTGCTCCGGTCCGACGGTTGCTGGAGTCGTGACACCCATACCCCGGTACCATGGACCGCCGGGTCCACGACTGTCACGTCACGCGATTCGGATAGTGCTGTCCGGCTCAACGGAGCCCAAGCGTCAGGTGTTCACCCGACGGCGCCGGCCGGCGACCGGCGCAGGCTCCCGCGCGGGTGGCTGCGGCCACGCGCTCAATCCACCAGCTGGTGCGCCAGGGCGTAGCGGGTGATTTCTATTTTGGAACTGAGCCCGGTTTTTTGCGCGAGGCGCGCCCGGTAGGTTCCGACGGTTTTTTCGGTCAGCGACAATTCCGCGGCGATTTCCTTGAGCGACCGGTCCAACGCGATGAGGCGGAGCACCTGCAGTTCGCGGGTCGACAGCGTGTCATGCAGGGCCGGCCGGCCGTTGCCCCCGAGCAGGGCCGCCAGCTGTTCCGCCAAAGAGGCGGTGACGTATTTTCCCCCGGCGAGCACTTTGCGAATCGCGACCACCAGCTCGTCGGAAATGCACTGCTTGTTCAGGTAGCCGGCGGCGCCGAGCTTGAAGGCGCGCACGGCAAACTCCTCCTCGGCATAGGTGCTCAGCACCAGCACGGGCAGCCCGGGTCGCAGCCGTCGCGCCTCCTCCAACACTTCGAGGCCGCTGCGGCCGGGCATGTTGATGTCCAGCAGCAACAGATCCCACTCCTGCTGGAGCAGGCACGCGACGGTCGCGCGCGAGTCGCAGGCTTCGCTGGCTTGCAGGTGCGGAAACTCCTGGGTGAGCAACTCACGCAAGCCCCGCCGCACCATCGGATGGTCGTCGGCAATCAGGACGTGCCCGGTCAATCCGGGGGCGGGCGTCAAGGGTCGGGCAGCAGGCATGTGGGCAAGGAGGTCAAGGGGGGGGCGCGGCTGCGGCCACCGCGTCGGCCTGTAGATGGTGGAAGTGGCGCTGCCGTTCAATGGCGATGTCTGGGGTGGCGGGCCGGTGGGGAGGGTCCTTCAGTTTTTCGGCTTCACGGGGAGCCACAGGCTGACCACCGTGCCGCCCGCCGCGCGCGCCGTGACCGTCACCGTCCCCCCGAGCGCCTGGGCGCGCTCCCGCATGCCGAGCAGCCCAAGGCTCTGACTGGTGGGGGCGGCGGCCGGCGGCAGGCCTTGGCCGTTGTCGCGAATCTCCAGCTTGAAGCCGCCTGGCTGGGTCTGCAGTTCCACCTCGACCTGCGTGGCCGCCGCGTGCCGGGCCACATTGGTCAGGGCTTCCTGAAAGATGCGAAAACACGCGATGGCCAAGAGGGGTGACGGCCGCAGCTCAACCTCCGGTACCGTCAGCCGGCAGGCGATCCCGGTTTTTTGCTCGAACAGGCTGGTTTCCCGGCGCAGGGCCGGCGTCAGGCCGAGTTTGTCCAGAATGGCCGGCCGCAGCTCCGCGGCGATGCGCTGCACCGTGCAGATAATGACGTCCACCAATTCCGTCGCGGTCACCGTTTTCTCCAGCAGTGCGCTGGTGCTCGGATCGTGCGGCCGCTCCAGCCCGCGCTCCAGGCCGCGCAGGTCCATCTTCAGCCCGGTGAGCTGCTGGCCCAGTTCGTCATGGATTTCCCGCGCGATGCGGGTGGCCTCCTCTTCGCGCACCGTCTGGAGGCGGTGGGCCAGGTTGCTCAACTGGAGCTGCGAGGCGCGCAGTTCGATTTCGTTTTGTTTGGGTGCGGTGATGTCGGTCGCCACGCCGCAGATGAAGGTCACGATGCCTTGCGGATCGCGGATGGGGAACCCCCGCTCCAGTATCCAGCGCCGCGTGCCATCCGGACGGACGATCTGATACTCCACTTCCCCGTTGTCGCGGGCGGGCGCGGGGCTCGCCGTACCCGGCAGGCCCTGTCCCGAGGGGTGGATGGCCTGCAGAAAGGAACGGGGCGACTGGTAGAGGCTCGCACAGTCGCGGCCCCAGATTTTTTCGAACGCGGGACTGACATAGAGCAACTGCTCCAGGGTGGGCGTGGTGAGCCAAAAGACGTCTTGAATGTTTTCCGCCAGCAGCCGGAATTTGGCTTCACTCTCCCGCAGCGCCTGCTCCGCCTGCCGGCGCGCGGTGATGTCCTTATGCGTGCCGAGCATTCGCACCGGCGACCCCGCGGCATCCCGTTCGACCACCAGGCCGCGGTCGAGAATCCATTTCCAGCTGCCGTCCTTGCACTGGACGCGGTGCTCCTTGGTGTAATGCGGCGTTTTCCCTGCGAGATAGGCCCGCACGGCGGCCAGCGTTTCCGCCCGGTCGTCGGGATGCACCCGCTTGCTCCATTCCTCCAGGCCGTGGCCAATTTCGTCCTCGGCGTAGCCGAGCATTTCTTTCCAACGCTTGGAGAAAAATACCGTGCCCGCCGACACGTTCCAGTCCCAGAGTCCGTCGCCCGAGCCCTCGAAGGCAAATCTCAGACGAGATTCGTTGGTGCGCAGCGCCGCGTTCGCCGCGAGGGCCGCGGCCAAATTCTGCTGCCTTTCCTCGGCTTGGCGACGCAGGGAGCGGGTCAGGTCCGCGCGGCGCAGGTAGGAGGCGACTTGTGCGAGCAGTTCGCGGTTGGTGACGTGACGGCGGATGCAGCCATCGGCGCCGGCCTCGAGGGCCGCGGCCGGTTCATCGCTCGGCCCGGGTGCGGCGGAGACCACCACCACCAAAATATCTGCCAAGGCCGGGTCATGTTTGATCTGACGGCAAACCTCGAGGCCATCGAGGCCCGGCAGGTCGCGAGCCAACAGCACCAGGTCGGGCCGCTGGTCGC
>SESH01013129.1_pt1 | contig 10179 bp, 9 predicted proteins | sample 3171561 | NCBI WGS metagenome assembly SESH01 (sample SAMN10866947, study PRJNA518727) | freshwater metagenome | biome: subpolar coniferous forest; feature: holomictic lake; material: water; isolation source: holomictic Lake 442 2011 16.5 m and 2014 13 m | place: Canada: near Kenora, Ontario
CGCCACAGTTCGCGCCCGCCATCGATTACCAGCAAGTCGTTGGCACGCGTCACCGCTGCGGTGAATTTGCCGTCGCTACCGACACCAGCCGCAATGGAAGTACCAACCGTCGTTCGCCATAACTCGGCGCCGGTCGCTGAATCGAAGGCCGCCAGCACCCCTTCGGAATTGGCAACCGTCACCGTCTTCCCGCTGACTTTGGCATCCATTGCAAAATCGACTGTGCCAAGTTTCGCCGTCCATGCCAGCCGTACTCCTAGCAGGCCGGGGTTGGGCGCGAGTTCCACCGGCTTTGGCTTCTGCGGTCCACTGGAACAAGCTGCCAGCAATCCAAGCACAGCAAAAACAAGGGCCACCCTGGTGGCCACGGTCGAACCAAAATGGAGCTTCACTTTTTCCCTTCCGTCGCCGTGGTGTCGCCAGTTTGTGGATCGACCCCCAGCGAGTTCAATTTGACTTCGACCAGGCGCCGATATTCGGCGCTTTCATCAAAGCTCTTGTAAGCCTTGCGGTACTCGACCAGTGCCTCAGGTTTCTTGCCCTGCAGTATCAGGATGTCGCCTTTTCGATCGGCTACCAGGGCTTCGAAATTCGCCGGGTAAGAACCGCCGAGCAGCTTCAAGGCTTCGTCAAAAGCCTTGGACTCCATCAGCACCGAGGCCAGACGTAACTTTGCCAGGGCCTGATAGCCCGGATCCGAAGCGTTCTCAGCGACCCAGCTCAAAGCACCCTGGGCGCCCAGCACATTGCCAGCACTGTAGTACTGCTTGGCAACCAGCAGCCCGGCTTGCTGAGCGTAGGTGGTAGAGCCGAACTTGCTTTTGATGTCACCAAAGACGCGATCAATTTTTGCCGGATCAGCCGACTTCACCACTCGTTCCACCTCATCAAACATGGCAGCGGCCTGGGCTGCCTGACTGCGCTGCCAGTACTGGTAGAAGTTCCAGCTTGCGAAGGCACCGAGTATCACAATCAGGGCCCAGCTGATGGCGTTGCCGTATTGCTTCCAAAAATGCTTGAGCTGATCGAGTTGCTCTTGTTCTTCGAGATCGAGTTGATTTGCCATAGAAATTCTTTAATCAGGTGGGAGATTGTAGGGTCGGCGCCCAGCTATCGATCTCAGCCAGGGATCGGATGGACTGCGCCAGCGTGGCGTCGCGCAGTGCTTTGACAGTGACGGCATTTTGCGTCAGTTCATCGCTGCCAAAAATGATTGCGTAACGAGCCCCGCTGGCATCGGCCTTTTTGAACTGCGACTTCATGCTGTTGGAGCCTTCAGCCAGAGCAGCGTGCATCTGTACGGCAAGGCCGGCAGCGCGCAATGTCTGCATCGTCTGCATGGCAAGGGGCAAAGCGGCGGCATCAGGAATCACGGCATAGACATCGGGAGCAGGCGCGGTTGGCGTCTCGCCCTGTTCTTTCAAGAGTTCGAGCACACGCTCCAAGCCCATTCCCCAGCCTACAGCCGGCGTGGCTTTGCCACCAAGGAGCTTGAACAGACCATCGTAGCGCCCACCACCGCACAGCGTTCCCTGGGCACCCAGCTCATCCGTGACGAATTCAAACACGGTATGGCTGTAATAGTCCAGGCCGCGCACCAGACGCGGGTTGACACTCCATTGGACACCGCACGCCGACAGCAAGGTCTTGACCGTGTCGAAGTGCTTCAGCGATTCATCGCCAAGGTAATTGAGCAGCTGAGGCGCACTCTGCACCAAGGTCTGCAAAGACGGATTCTTGGTATCCAGAATGCGCAGCGGATTGCTGTACAAACGGCGCTGCGCCTCGGCGTCGAGTTGTTCCAGATGCTCTTCAAAATAGGCCAGCAAGGCCAGACGATGTGCCTGCCGCTCGGATGGGACACCCAGACTGTTCAACTCGGCGCGCACATTGCGCAGGCCCAGTGCCGCAAACAAGTCATGCACCAGCAGCATCAGTTCGGCATCCACCTCGGGACCGGCAAATCCGAGCGCCTCGGCGCCCAGCTGATAGAACTGCCGATACCGCCCACGTTGCGGCCGCTCGTGACGAAACATCGGCCCCATGTAGTACAGGCGCTTGCCTCCGTCGTAGGTGAGGTTGTGCTCAATAGCGGCACGCACCACGCCGGGCGTATTCTCGGGCCGCAGCGTCAAAGCCTCGCCGTTGAGCTTGTCTTCAAAGGAGTACATCTCCTTCTCGACGATGTCGGTGGTCTCGCCCGTGCCACGCACGAACAAGGCGGTGGGCTCGACGATCGGTGTGCGGATGTTGCGGTAGCCGTAGAGCCCCATCAGCGTTCGCACCTTGTCTTCCAGATACTCCCATCGCGCAGAATCGGGCGGGAGAATATCGTTCATGCCTTTGACGGCGCTGAGCTTCTCCAGCTTCGGCGTTGTTTCTTTTTCACTCATGACTTGAATCAGGAAGCCGCAGCCACAGCCGTGCCATAGCGCGTCGCAACATAGTTTTCGACAATTTTCTGAAACTCCTGGGCGATGGCGTCACCACGCAAGGTCATGCGCTTTTCCCCATCGATAAAGACCGGCGCCGCTGGTGCCTCGCCAGTACCAGGCAAACTGATGCCGATGTCGGCATGTTTGCTCTCACCCGGGCCATTCACAATGCAGCCCATCACGGCCACTTTCAGCTTTTCAACGCCCGGATACTTCTCCCGCCACACTGGCATCTGCGCGCGCAGGAAATCCTCGATGCTCTTGGTCAACTCCTGAAACGTGGTGCTGGTGGTGCGACCGCAGCCGGGACACGCCGTCACGCTCGGAACAAAGGATCTCAGCTCCAGCGCCTGCAGAAGGTCACAAGCAACGGTTACTTCCTGCGTTCTTGCTTCGCCCGGCTGTGGCGTCAGTGAAACACGGATCGTGTCGCCAATGCCTTCCTGCAACAAGATGGCCAGGGCGGCAGCCGAAGCCACCGTTCCCTTGCTGCCCATGCCTGCTTCTGTCAGTCCCAGGTGCAACGGGTAGTCGCAACGTCTGGCCAGTTCCCGATAAACAGACACCAGATCCTGTACGCCACTGACCTTGCAGGACAGAATGATCTGGTCTTGATTCATCCCGATTTCGACAGCGCGGCGCGCCGACTCCGTGGCCGAACTGATCAGTGCCTCGTACATGATCGGTTTGAGCTGCCAGGGCGGCGAACGACGGCTGTTTTCATCCATCAGCGTGGCCAGCAATTCCTGATCCAGACTGCCCCAGTTCACACCAATGCGAACCGGCTTGTCCCAGCGCAGCGCAGCTTCGATCATGAGGGCAAATTGTCTGTCGTGCTTGTCGCCCTTGCCAACATTGCCGGGATTGATTCGGTACTTGGACAAAGCCTGGGCACAGTCCGGAAAATCCGTCAGCAGACGATGCCCGTTGTAATGAAAGTCGCCGATCAAGGGAACATCGATTCCCATTCGATCCAGTTGCTCGCGAACATGGGGAACCGCCGCTGCGGCCTCGGGCGTATTGACGGTCAGCCGGACCATTTCAGAGCCCGCCAGGGCCAGTTCCTTGACCTGGATGGCGGTGCCAATGACATCGACCGTGTCGGTATTGGTCATCGACTGGATCCGCACCGGCGCATCGCCACCGACAGTGACGCGTCGTCCAGCCCAGACCACACTGGCCTGCCGACTGCGGCGTGCTTTGGGCGCTGCAGATGCAATAGGCACAAGCGCTTCCACTACTTCACCTCAAAACGAGCAACATTGTCTTTCGCAATCGACAACAAATCGAAAACCTGGCCGCGTACGACAACCTGTGTGGTGTCGGACCGCCCGACCACCACGGACAAGGGCAAGGCGCCGGAAACACCAACGGTCTCCCCTGCTGCCATATTGCGTCGCAGCTGAACCACGCCAACAGCGTCTACCACTTCGACCCAGGCCAGCGCCTGCGCCTTGAATACAAGGACGCCACTGGTTGCACCCGATCCCGCAACCTGTACCGGCTCGGGCAGAGCATTCGTCATGACGCTGGCCACCTGCGTCGATGCCTGCTCCGCAAGGGGCGTGCTGGCTACCACCGTTGGTGTCACCAGGGCAGCCTGCGAACTGCCCTCGAGCGCTGGAGGACTCGCACTGCTAGCCACTTCCACCTGTCGTGTGAACGGAAAGACAATCAGCAACAAAGCGCCGGCCAGCAGCACGGTCACGGCTGTCACCAGAGGCTTGGAAAGTTGCTCCCAAAACTGGCGCAGCGAGCCGGCACCCGCCGAGTGAAATGGCACGTTGATGCCGGCGCCCGAATCTTTCAGTTGCGGCGCCCTCGTATGGGGCAGTTTTTCCAATATCGGGCCTGGCTCTATTTTCAGTACCCGGCAAATACTGGACGCCAGCGCTCGAACAAAAACGATGTCGGGCAGCAAGTCAAAGCGATCGGATTCCAGAGCCTCGAGCTTTTTTACGGGTACCTTCAGAGAAACCGCCAGTGCACCGATGTGCAGGCCCTGCGCCTCACGCGCCTGACGCAGCATCGCGCCGCTGGTCATCGGAGCCGCCGTAAGCTCAATCGGCACCGTCTTTTCGGAGTCGATCAATGAAGGCTCACTCATCGAAAGCTCCCCGCTGATAGGTCTCGGTCTCGCGCGATTTTGGAAAACGCTTGATCAACTGGGCAGCCAGTTGGAGCATGGCGTCACGATTTTCCATTCGCCGCTCGACTTTGACACCGAGCCACAATGATTCGGCATTGGCCAGCTCGCTGTTATTGAGTCGCCGCACATAAAACTGCGCCCGGGCAAAATCACCGCGCTGAAAAAGCAGCAGGGCCAGGTTGTAGGCGGTGATCGGATTGCCGGCATCGAACTCATAAGACTTGAAAAGGCTTTGTTCCCCTTCAGCCAGTTGCCCGGCCCTGACCAGGCACAGGCCCTGCGCGCGCCAAGTCTTGGCCCGTTCGCCGTATTGAGGGTTTGCCAGCGCCTGGGCAAACATTTGCTGCGCCGGCGCGTACCGGGTCTGCTGACAATAGAGCCAGCCCAGGTTGTGCATGATGTTTGAGTCTCGCGGGTTAAGGGTCAAAGCCCGCTTGAAGCTTTCTTCGGAGAGCCGAAAGTCATTTAGTCGCATGTAAATGAGGCCACGCAAACTGTAGGCTTCGGCGTAGTTGGAGTCCGCCGTAATTGACTGCTTGAGCTCATCCAGAGCGATGGCAGTTTGACCATTTTCAAAATAGCCCACTGCCAGTTCCAGCCGGATCCGTGCGCGCTTGCGCGCCTCCGGTTCATCCGACTCGGTAACCATCTCGGCCTCAGCACCCGTGGCCGTCTGGCCTTCAAACCTTGAAGCGCAGCCAGAAACACCAGCCAACCCGAGCAGCGCCAGACAGGCCGCCAGCAGCCAATACCTGAGCACCAGGCCTTGTCCCGCGTTTCTATACATGCCTCAAGTCTCCTCAACTGTCCGTTTATGCAATGCCACTGGTTTGAGCATGATCGTGCGCTGACGGGCGATTCTCTCGCCGACACGGGTTCGGTCCATCACATCACCCGCCAGTTGCCCACAGGCAGCATCGATATCATCCCCGCGCGTCTTGCGTATTGTCGTCACAATCCCGGCATCACTCAAAATCCGCGCAAATACCAGGGTTTGCTGGGTCGATGAGCGGGTCAAACCAGACTGCGCAAACGGGTTGAATGGAATCAGATTGAACTTGCACCAGGGGCGTGCGCCGCCATAGGCTCGCACGAGTTCGACCAATTGACGTGCCTGTTCTGGCTGGTCATTGACCCCATCGAGCATGCAATACTCGAAGGTGATGAAGTCTCGCGGCGCAAATTCCAGATAACGCTCGCAGGCTGCCATCAATTCAACCAGCGGGTACTTCTTGTTCAGCGGGACCAGGTTATCGCGCAGGGCGTCGGTCGGCGCATGCAGCGAGACCGCCAACGCCACCGGACAATCCTGCGACAACAAATCCATCTTCGGCACGATGCCGGAGGTGGAAACGGTGACCCGCCGCCGCGACAAACCATAAGCATGATCGTCCAGCATGGTGCGCAGCGCCGGCAGCAATTCCGCGTAGTTCTGCAGCGGCTCGCCCATGCCCATCATCACGACATTGGAAATCACGCGTTCCTGACGTTGCAGATGCCGGCGCAAGAAGCGCTCTGCAAACCAGAGCTGGGCAATGATTTCGCCGCTGCTGAGGTTGCGGCTGAAACCCTGATGCCCGGTGGAGCAGAAGCGGCAGCCCATGGCGCACCCAGCCTGCGAGGAGACGCAAAGCGTGCCTCTATCGTCTTCCGGAATGAAAACCGCCTCCACGGCGTCCCCGCCCCCCACGTCAAACAGCCACTTGATGGTGCCGTCGGCCGAAATCTGCTCTGACAGGACCGCCAGCGCCTTGACCTGCGCCACTCCTTTGAGTTTTTCTCGCAAGGACTTCGCAAGATCGCTCATGGCGTCAAAATCAGACGCTCCCTTTTGATGAATCCAGCGAAACAGCTGGACCGCGCGGAAGCGCTTCTCGCCCAGCCGTTCGCAAAATCCGGTCAGACCCTGGAGATCAAAATCGAGCAGGTTGACCGTCATCGGAGCGGCAAGGCGCCGGGGCGCCCCGGGTGCGAAATGACCGGCCCGATTGGCAGCAAAACGCAGCGGAGCGTGGGAACCATGTCTATTTGGAGTAGACGTTCATGCCGGGGAAGAAGAAACTGACTTCCACCGCGGCGGTTTCGGGCGCATCGGACCCGTGCACGGCATTGGCATCGATGCTGTCGGCAAAACTGGCGCGAATGGTGCCGGGGGCCGCCTTCTTGGGATCCGTGGCACCCATCAGGTCGCGATTCTTCAGCACCGCGTTTTCACCTTCAAGCACCTGAATCATGACCGGACCGGAAATCATGAACTCAACCAGATCCTTGAAAAAAGGACGTTCCTTGTGAACTGCGTAAAAAGCCTCCGCTTCGCTGCGCGCCAGACGCACCATCCTGGCCGCAACAATTTTCAAACCAGCAGCCTCAAAGCGCGCGTAGATTTGACCGATCACGTTCTTGGCAACCGCATCGGGTTTGATAATGGACAGAGTGCGTTCGATAGTCATGAGTTCTTCCTGAGCTGTTGATTATGGATCTTCGCCCAACGGGCAAGGGGTTGGATTTTATCGTGAAAGTCAGCGGCCCCGGCCGCCGCGGCGCTGTCCACCAGCGGGTCCGCCACCGCCGTTGCGACGCTGCCCCTGATCCTGGCGCTGGCGGGTAAAACTATCGGCGCCAATGTAGCCAAATGCAGTCTTCATGGGGTCAGGCTGGGCCACATTGCCGCTGCGGTCACCCGACTCAGCACGGTTCTTGCGGGCAGCGCTGTTCGCATAGCCCTGCCCGGTGTCCTGCGCACCGCCTGCCGATGGCCTGCGTGGACCATTGCCCGAACTGCGTGGGCCATTGCCTCGCGCACCCCGACGACGACTGCGCGGACCCGACTCCAGTCCGCCCTCCTCGCGCCTTGGCTGGGCGCTGCCGCTGTTTTCGCCGTGCTCGCGCGAGGATCGGGACCCAGCGGCCTGCATCAGCAACTGGATGTCCGGTGCATCGAGTTCCATCCATGCGCCGCGCCGCAAGCCACGCGGCAAGACCATGGCACCGTAGCGGATGCGAATCAGGCGGCTCACGGCGTGGCCCACCGCTTCAAGCATGCGCCGGACTTCCCGGTTTCGACCCTCACTGATGGTGACGCGATACCAGCAGTTCGAGCCCTCACCACCGCCCTCTTCAATCGAACCAAATTGCGCCATGCCATCATCGAGCTTGACGCCTTCAAGCAGTCTCTGCTTTTCTTCCCTGCTCAGGGACCCCAGCACCCGCACCGCATACTCGCGCTCCAGACCGAAACGCGGGTGCATCAGATTGTTGGCCAACTGTCCCGAACTGGTAAACAGCAGCAGCCCTTCCGTGTTCAGATCAAGACGCCCGACCGATTGCCATTTGCCCTGAAACAGTTTCGGCAAGCGGCGAAACACGGTCGGTCGATTCTGCGGATCATCATGCGTCACCACCTCGCCAGCCGGCTTGTGGTAGGCAATAACCCGTGCCGGCGGCGCTTCAATGCGGAACTTGATCGGCTTGCCATTGACTTTGACGTGGTCACCAAACTGGATGCGCTGCCCGATATGAGCCGGTTCATTGTTGACCGTGATACGGCCTTCCATGATCATCTGCTCCATCTCCAGGCGCGAGCCCATACCGGCCTGCGCCAACACCTTGTGCAGCTTCGGTGTTTCCGCCTGCGGCGCCAACACGCGCTTGACGGCTATCGGCTCGGCACCCTCTTGATCAGCGTCGAATTGCCCTGACACCACCTCGTCAAAGCGACTCTCGGGTGCCGTCAGCTGCAACACCGCAGCTTGAGTCAACTCTGTGGCAACAGCCTGCAATTCAGACGACTCCTGCTCTGGCACAACGCTGGGCAGTTCCGTCTGGGTCGGCGTGTCATCACTGTTTGCGCTCATGTTGGAGTTCCCGTCAAGAAAATAGGTTTGCCGTCGGCGTCAACGGATGCAAGCGGCGCCATGTCAAGTTCGGCTTGCAAGTCGGACTCATCTCCGGCGAGCGCCTGCACGGCGCCAAGTTGCACGCCAGGATTGTCCATCGGTGGCAATTGATCCAGCGAGGCCAGTCCCAAATCATCCAGAAAATGTCTCGTCGTGGCAAACAGGGCCGGTCGCCCGACCGTGCTGCGGTGACCAATCACCTCGATCCAGCCACGGTCTTCAAGCTGTTTTAGCAACAGCGAATTGACTGTGACACCTCGTATGTCCTCAATATCACCGCGCGTTACCGGTTGCCGGTAAGCAATGATGGCCAAAGTTTCCAGTGTGGCCCGGCTGTAGCGCGGCGGCTTTTCGGGATGCAGCCGATCCAGGTACTCGCGCATTTCCGGCCGGCTCTGGAAACGCCAGCCGCTTGCCAGTTCGACCAGTTCTACGCCACGCCCGGCCCAATCGTGCTGCAGTTCCAGCAACAATTCCTTGAGCGTGTCTAGCGTCAGGCTGTCATTGAACAACACAGCCATCTCCGCCGCCAGCAAGGGTTGCTGCGAGCAAATCAAGGCGGTCTCTAATACGCGCTTGGCATCCGCCGTATTCATGGTCTTGCAATGCTTCCGGGATGAGCACCCTCACGGTGCGAAATCAGTGTGATTCTTTGCGGCGCGGCAGGCAGATTGTTGAATCCGCAGCGCCTTGCCCCTGGCTGCCGGCCGGGGTGCTGGCTTTCATGCCATCAGCGCGAATTATAACTGAGGCCCCACTGGCTCAATGCCGAGCTCAGATCATGCGGCAACTCTGAGCAAAACACCATCTGCTCTTGTGTCACCGGGTGCGTCAGGGAAAGTCGAAAGGCATGCAAGGCCTGCCGTTGCATGCCGGCCGCAGCGGCGCCACCATAAAGTTCATCAGCCACGAGTGAATGACCGATGGCTGCCATGTGCACCCGAATCTGATGCGTGCGACCCGTGTGCAGTGTGCATCGCACCAGGCAGCCCAGATCACCGTTTTGCAGGAGTTCAATATCTGTGCGTGCCATTTTGCCAGCGTTCTTGCCGAGGTCCACCACCGCCATGCGCAGACGGTTGCGCGGATCCCGTCCAATGGGTTGATCGACCTGCCGACGGGCGCTACCAACCCAGGGGTGATGAGCCAGAGCCAGGTACTGTCGGCCGACCTCGCGCGCGGCGATGGCCCGAATCAAGGCATCCATCACGGGTCGGCTGCGCGCCACGACCATCAGGCCACTGGTGTCCTTGTCCAGTCGATGCACAATTCCGGCCCGCGGCAAATTCACTGCCTTGGGATCGAAGGCAAGCAAACCGTTGAGCAAGGTGCCACTCCAGTTGCCGGGTGCCGGATGAACGACCAGGCCAGCTGACTTGTTGATGATCAGCAAATGCTCGTCCTGGTAAACCACGTCCAGCATCATGGGCTCGGGTTTGAAGGCCTGGCTTTGCGGTGTCGGCCGCAACTCGATACACCCATGGTCGGCCGCCTTGACACGCGTCGACGCCTTGCAGGCGAGCGCTCGCTGCAGCGTGACGGCGCCACGCTGGATCAATTGCTGCAGATAACTGCGCGAGAATTCCGGCACCAACTCGACCAATGCCTGATCAAGACGCAAGCCGTGCTGGGCGGGCCCGAAAACCAGCGGCCGCAATTCGAGTTCTGGCTCGGTGTCGGCGCGATCATCCAGATCCTC
>SESH01019463.1_pt1 | contig 10176 bp, 6 predicted proteins | sample 3171561 | NCBI WGS metagenome assembly SESH01 (sample SAMN10866947, study PRJNA518727) | freshwater metagenome | biome: subpolar coniferous forest; feature: holomictic lake; material: water; isolation source: holomictic Lake 442 2011 16.5 m and 2014 13 m | place: Canada: near Kenora, Ontario
CCGCACCTTCCTCAAGAGTTCCGCCGCCCTCGCCGCCAGCCTCCCCTTTGCCCGCCTCGACCTGCGTGCCGCGGAGGTCGCCCAGGCCGTGCCCTCCGCGGCAGCCGCGAAAACGGGCCTCCTGTTCGACGCATCCGACCTCCCGCGCATCCGCGCCAACACCCAACATCCGCGCTTCGTGAAACTTTGGCAGGAGATGACCGGCGCCGACCTCGCAGCCGACACCGATTTCCTCGAGCACAAGGTTCGCTTCAACAACCACGTCGCGGACATGCTGCGGGCCCGCCAGATCGTGGAGCGCTCCGCTTTCGTCTATGCGGTCAACGGCGACGCGGCGCACCTTGCCGTCGCGAAACTCGCCGTCCGCCGGCTGTTGGACTATCCGAAATGGGACTACTTTCTCGAGGCCGGCAAGACCGTCATGGGCCTGCAGCGCGCGTCCGAGGCCACCATCGCCCTCGCCTATGCCCTCGACTGTCTCCGCGGCGCCCTCAGCCCGGCCGAGGTCACCGAGATCGAGGACAACATCGCCACCAAGGGCGCCCCCGCGTGTTTCACCACCCTCTATGGCATGAAATTTCCCGACCGGGTGAAGGGCTGGGGCTTTGACCCGGAGGACGACTACCCGCAGGCCTTCCGCGTCAGCCTGGCCCGCTGGCCGCTTATCCTCAACTCCACCAACCTCAAGGTCATCCCGACGGCCGCACTCGGCATCGCCGCGGTGTTGCTTCACGGCCGCCACCCGCAGGCGGCGCAGTGGCTCGATCTGGCCCGCTCCAGCGCCAAGGCCTTCTCCACGATGTATGGCGCCGACGGTTCCTACGACGAGGGCGCGAGCTACTGGGGCTACACCACGCTGCATCTGGCCATTTTCGCCGAGACCCTCTGGCGCCGGCTGGGCATCGATGACCGCGCGCTGATCAACTATCCCGGCACGATCCGCTACGCGCTCGCCTTTGCCATGCCGACCAAGGGCGAGGGATTTGATCCCACCCACGGCCCGCGCAACCTCGCCGTGCCCACCATCAAGGTCGATCCGGCCAACGACATCGTCAATTTCAGCGACGCCCTCACCGCGAGCGATGTCTCCATCGCCGCCTGGGTGGCCCGCACCCATCACGATCCGCTGTCCCGGCATGTCGCGCATAATGTCAGCGGGATGAAATCCCATTTCGGCCTCATCTGGTTTGACGCGGCCGACGCCGGAACGCCGCCCGGACCCGCCTTGCTCGACGCCCGCCTTGCCAACGACCTCGTGATCTCCCGCACCGGCTGGGCGGCGGAGGATTCCACGGTCGCGCTCCGCAGCGGGGGGCCGGCCAACCATGAGCATGCCGACCGCAATAGCGTCATCTTCAAGGCCCACGGCGAACGCCTTTTCCACGACCCGTTCCGCGCCGGCTATTCCTACACGACGCCGCGCTGGAAGCTTCGCCTCACCGCCGCCCACACGGCCGTGCTCATCAATGGCCAGGGCCACCAATACCATGACGGCCACGAGGGCACCAACGCCTCCTGGGCCTGGGCACGGGTCCAGTCCTTCCAGACCGGCCCGGGCTGGATGACGGTCACCAGCGACGCCACCGAGGCCTACGCGCTGGTGCTGCCCGACGCGCAACGCGTCGATCGCACCCTCGTCTACCTCAAGCCCGACGTGCTGCTGCTCCTCGACCGCGTGACCCTCGCGACCGCCCAGCCTGTGCAGCTGCGTTTCCAGGTCTTCAACGACGATGATCACGGCACGGCCGCGGCCACCGGCAGCGACTTCACGATTACCCGACCCTACGCCAACCTGCGCGGCACGGTGCATTCGGCGGGAGCCGTCGCATGCGCCACGGCACGGCACGACCTGCCGGAAGCCGAAGGGGTGCATCCGTTCGTCGAGGCCGTCTCGGCCGCCGCGACCAACCACGAGCTGCTCACGGTCACCACCGCGGCCCCGGCCGGCGGCTCGCACGGGGCACTCACCGTCACCCGCGAAGCCACCGGCTGGCGCGTGACCGGCACCCATGCCGGGCAGAAGGTGAATGTCACCCTCCAGACCGCCGACCTCGTCCCCATCCTCACGATCGCATGAGCCCGTCTTCCGGATGTAGGGTCGCCGCTCGTCGGCGGACCTACATTTTCGTTTCTGTCCTCCGTCCTCCGTCTTCCGTCCTCTGACCCCTGACCCATGCCCCAATTCAACCACGTCAACTCCGTCGATCTCCTCCTGATCGGGCTGTATTTTGCGATCGTCATCTGGATCGGATTCTACGCGGCCCGCAAAAACAAGGGGGCGGATGATTTCTTCAAGGCCAGCGGCCAGGTGCCATGGTTTGTCGCAGGTGTGTCCAGCTGGGTCTCGGGCTTCTCCGCCTTCATGTTCGTGGCCGCAGCCGGGTTTACCTACAAGAATGGCTCCGGCACGGCCCTGCTCTTCACCGCGGCCACCTGGGCCTATCTGGGCGGCTATTTCTACTTCGCGCCGATGTGGCGGCGGGCGCGGATCGACGCGCCGCTGCAGTTCCTCACCCGCCGCTATTCCTCCTCGACGACCTATTTCTACACCGTCACGGCCATTCTGCCTCAGGTCATCGGCATCGGCCAGGGCCTCTACATTCTGTGCATCTTCGTGTCCACGGCCCTGGGCTACGAGCGCGAGGTTTTCCATCTGGCGGGCTGGGAACTCTCCGGCATCGAGATGTCCATGCTGGTGGTCGGGGCGGTCATGATCATCTACAGCGTGGCCGGGGGGCTGTGGGCGGCCGTGCTGTCCGATGCCGTCCAGGGGCTGATTATTTTGATCATGTCGGTGATCGTGTTCCCGGTGACGTTCGCCCACCTCGGGCACGGCGGCATCGGCGCCGGCTTCGTCCGTCTCTTTCACGAGCTGCCGCGCGACTATCTCGTGCCCAGCGGGCAGCCGGTCCAGCCCCTGTTTCTCCTGTCCTACATCCTGAGCAGTTTCCTCGGCTACAATGTCGCGTGGCACTTCGCCCAGCGCTACAACAGCGTGCCGAGCGAGCGGGACGCCAAAAAAATGGCCCTGCTGGGTGCCGCCCTGTCCTTGTTCGGCCCCCTGCTGTGGCTCCTGCCCGTCATGGGTTCGCGGCTGATATTCCCCGACCTCGCGGCCATCTGGCCCAACCTGAAGGCGCCGGAGGAGGCCTCGTTCGTCAGCCTGGCCATGCTGCTGCTCCCGCACGGCATGGTGGGCTTTGTCGTGGCCGCGATCCTTTCCGCCACGCTCGGCCAGGCCAACGACGCGTTCAACTGGCTCGCCGCGGCGGTCACCCGCGACGTCTATGTGCCGGTGCGGAAGGCGCTGGGCTTCGGCACCGTCTCCGACCGCCACCAGCTCTGGACGGCGCGCCTCACCATGCTCATCGTCGGCGTCAGCGGCGTGGCCACCAGCTTCGCCATCGCGAAACGCGGCGGCGCCTTCGATTTCGGCCTAAAATACTACTCCATTGTCGGCCCCGGCTTCATGATGCCCGTGCTGCTGGGCATGGTTTACCGCCGGACGCCGTGGTGGTCGGGCATGGCGTCGTGCATCGCCTCGTTCGCCACCACCTTCGGGCTGATGGCCGTCGACGCCTGGCCCCAGCACGTCTACGAGCGCAACATTCTCAGCGCGATCCTCGCGTCCACGGCCGTGTTCGCCCTGTCGGCCTGGTTCTACCGCGACGACGACCCGGCGAGCGCCGAGGCCCGCAAGCTCGACCTCGACCTGCGCACGCCGGTGCCGGAGGAAGCCGGCGTCAAGCTCAGCGGTTCGCTCGCCGTCTACGGCGTGATCGGCAACCTCAGCCTGGTGCTCGGCGCGGTCCTCCTCGCGTGCACGTTCCTGCCCGCGACCGCCCAGGCCCCCGCCAGCATCAACCTGATCGCCGGCCTGATGCTGTGCGGCATCGGCTTCGGCCTGCGCCGGCTTGCCACCTACGGCCGCGCCGGCTAGACGATGCATTGCCCATGCGACTGCCCGCCCAGCTTTACCGGCAATTCGATGCGGACCCGGCCCTCCCCGTCCCGGCGGAGGGCTACGGCGGCTGGCAGACGGTGGACGCGGAACTCGCCCCGGCCCACACCGCGCTGGTCGTGATGCACGCCTGGGACTGCGGCGAGCCGCAGGAATTTCCCGGCTGGCGCCGGGCCGTCGAATATCACCCGCGCGCCACGCGCATCCTCGCCGAGGTTTTTCCGACCCTGCTCGCCGCCGTGCGCCGCTCGCCCCTGCCGGTGTTTCACGTCGTGGGCGGCGACAAGGATTACTACTCGCACCTGCCGGGCTACCAGCGGGCCCTCGAACTCGCCGGCCTGACCACGGCGCCGGTGCCGGCGGCGCGCGATCCCGTGTACGAGCAGCTGCAGCGGCTCCGCGCCGGCCAGGGTTTTCCCGGCGACCACAATGCGGCCGACATCGCCGCGGGCTTTGCCCGCCTCGACTTCGCCCCCGCGGCGCGGCCCGTGGGCGCGGAGGGCGTGGCCGAGAATTCCGACCAGCTCGCCGCACTCTGCCGCGCGCAGGGCATCAACCACCTGATCTACGCCGGCTTCGCGCTCAATTGGTGCCTGCTGATGTCCCCCGGCGGCATGGTCGACATGAAGCGGCACGGCCTCCTGTGCTCGACGATCGCCGAGGCTGTCACCGCCGTCGAGAATCGCGACACCGCCCGCGCGGAACGCGAAAAGCAGCAGGCGCTCTGGCGTGTGGCGCTCGAATTTGGCTTGGTCTTCTCCCTGGCTGATTTTCTCGGCGCCCTGCGCCACTGCTCGCCCCCTTCCTCCCCGTGAAACCCACTTCGACCCTCGCCCTCCACGGTGGCCCGCCCGCCGTGTCCGCCTCCCGCCCGGTGCATCATCGCTGGGGCGCGGCAGAACTCGCCCGCCTGACCGCCATGGTGGATCAGCCCTCACTGTTCTATTGGAACGGCCCGCAGTGCGGCGCCCTGCTCGCCGAGTTCCGCAAAACCTACCCCCTCCAGTGGGCCATGCCCTGCTCCTCCGGCAGCGCCGCCCTGCACATCGCCGTCGCCGCCCTGCAACTGCCGCCCGGCTCGGAGATCATCACGTCGCCGGTCACCGACATGGGCTCGGTCATCGGCATCCTCTACCAGCAGCTCGTGCCGGTCTTTGCCGACATCGACCCGCACACCTACAACCTCGACCCGGCCGACGTGCGGCGGCGCATCACGCCGAAAACCAAGGCCCTCATGATCGTCCACCTCGCCGGCCAGGCGAGCGACATGGACGGGCTTATGGCCGTCGCCCGCGAGCACAATCTGCTCGTGATAGAGGACTGTGCCCAGTCGTGGGGCGCGACCTATCGCGGCAAGGCCGTCGGACTCTTCGGCGACCTCGCCTGCTATTCGTTCAACGAGTTCAAGCATGTCAGCTGCGGCGATGGCGGCATCGTCGGCACCAACCATCCCCGCTACGGCCCAACCCTGACGAAGTGGGGCGACAAGCACTACGATCGCGTCACGGGCAACCGCAACCCCGAGGCCCTGTCGCCCAACTACCGCATGAGCGAGCCGCAGGGCGCCGTCGCCGCCGCGCAGCTGGTGAAGCTGCCCGCGATCATCGCCACCCACGTACGCCTGGGCACGCTCATGCTCAACCGGCTCCGCGAGCTCGCGCCGCCGGGCGTGGTGCGGCCGGCCATCGATCCGCGGGACACGCACAGCTTCTGGTTCTGCCTGCTGCGCCTCGAGGCCGCCCGCTTCCGCTGCACCCGCGAGGAATTCGTGGCCGCGCTCAAGGCCGAGGGCGCCGCCGCCCAGGCCGGCTACATCCCCAAGCCCGTGTATGGCTACCCGCTGTTCCAGAACCACAATTTCTTCGGCGGCGGGTGGCCGCTGCGCGACGCCGGCCTCACGACGATGGACTATCGCAACGTGCACTGCCCCGTCACCGAGGCGATGCTGGCCGACGGCGTCTCCCTGGCCATCAGCCCGGCGATGACGGACGAAGTCGCAACGCAGACAGCCGAGGCCGTTGCGAAAGTGGCACGGCACTTTGCGGTGTGACGGCAGCGGGGTCGGCGCTCCGACTATACCGGCGCAATTTTACTTTAACTGTACCCGGGAGGTTTCGTCCCTATGAATCTTTTCGCGTCCTTCGCGGCTTCGCGTGAAACAGATCGAAACGGTGAAAAATCTCACGCGAAGGCGCGAAGAACGCGAAGCCGGCAACAGCGGCCAGGCGAATCAACCCAACCGCAAACCAACGGTCGTTGTGCCCGGCCGTCCGGACGGCCGGGCATATTTTCAGATCATGCACCGATCGCGGCCACCGTATTTAACACCCATCATCGAACAGGTCGCTTAGGATTTCTCCCCACGACCCAGCCAGCGCTCCAAGTTGTCTGCCGCGATCGCCGCGCGCTCCGTTGTCGGCAGCGTCGATGAATCCAGCTTCGCTCGTGCCGCCGCGGTGATCAGCAGCGGCGTGTGCGAGGCGAGGGCCAGCTGCCGGGCCGGCACCTTCTGCCGCACGTATTCCAGCGTGTCGTGCCACTCGACAAAGGAGAGATCGGCCAGCAGCCGCGGGAACTGCGGCGCCAGCTGCAGGAGTTCCGGCAGCAACAGCCCGCTGGCCAGCACAGGCAGACGGGGCTGCCGGACCAGCAGGGCCGTCAGTTCCTTCACCGGCAGAGGCTTCAGCTTCATGGCGTGATATTCATGCCGGTGATCAATCAGCCGTACCTGTAAAATCAGCCGCAGATCGCGCTCCGCCAGATCGGCCAGCAGTTCATCCACGGCGCGGATGTTCAGCCGGTAGTTGTGATAATTCGGCAGCAGCCGCACGGCGCGCACCCGCGGATCAGCCGCAACCACGTCCAGTTCCTCCCGCCAGTTGGCCAGGGCCGGATTGATCACGGGCACCGGTTCAAGTCCGGCCACGCTGCGCGTCGCGCGCAACAGCGCGCGGTTCGCCGGACCTGGTTCGGGCGCAAACACGGCCTCGAGTGGCGATACCAGCGCCCGGCGGATGCCGTGCGCGCGCAGGTGCGCCGCCAACGAGCGCGGGGTGTGCTCATCGCAGAACGAAAACGGCCAGCGGCCGGTCCAGGTGTTGGCGTCGAAGTATTTCATGGCAGCCGGAGCAGGGCCCGCGCGTTGTCGTAGAGGATTTTTTGCTTGGTGGCGGCATTTAGCCGCGAGCCTGTGATACGGGTGATCGCGACGCCGAAGTCGCGCACCGGGACGTCCGAGCCGTAGAGCACCCGCTCGGCTCCGAGTTGCGCGACCGCATATTCGATGAGGCCCGCCTCGGGGGCCGCGCCGGAGGTGTCGACGACCACATTCGGGCAGGGCCTCACCGCCTGCAGGCCCCGCACCCCGCAGCCGGTGAGGTGCGCCATGATGATCTTCACGCGGGGAAACCGCCGCGCGAGGGTGGCGACATCCTCCGGATCGGTGTGGTAGCGGCGCTGGCGGATCTGCGTCATGCTCCAGGCATGCTGCAACAGCACGAGCCCATGCCGCTCCGCGGCGGCCATGACGGGGGCCATGCAGGCGTCCCGCGCGTTGTTCGCAATTTCCAGCTTCAATCCGCGAAACCCCAGCGGAACGCAGCGGGCCACCTCGCGGCGCACCGCCTCGGCGCCCAGCGTCGGATTCAAATGACAGAAGCCCGTGATAAAATCCGGGTAGGCCCGCATCAGCGCCGCCGTTTCATCGTTGATTTCCACCAACTGCTCCTCCGTGGGAGAGCGTCCGAACCGCAGCACATCGCCGAGCGCGACCAAGTGACAGATGCCGTGATCCCGGGCTCGACGCACCAGCTGCGCCACGCCCACCCCCGGCAGGTTGTCCGGCCGAAAAACCGGGTGGGTATGGATGTCGATGATGCGCATGAAATTTCAGCTGCTGGCCCCCGTACAATTTGAAGGTTGTCGCGCCGCTTCCCACTGGCAAGCGACGGTTTTATCTCACTTGCATTGAATGTAGCTGCGAGCGCCAGCGAGTGGTAATTCGTCCACTCACTGGTGCTCGCGGCTACTGACAGGTTAGTGCGATTGGATATCTCATGCCCCAGAGCTTGCTCCGGGGATTATTTCCAATGAACATATCGAAAGATTTCATGAGTCCTCCGCCCCAAACCGACCGCGACATCGAACAGCTTCTTTCCTCCCCCACGCGCGGTGCCATCGCGGCGGCGGCAGGGCTGAAAGGAAACTTCATGGTGCTCGGCGTCGGGGGCAAGATGGGCACCACCACGGCGGTCATGCTGCGCCGGGCGCTTGATGCCGCCGGCCGGCCCGAGGCCGTCGTCACCGGTGTCTCGCGCTTCAGCCGCGCCGAAGCCCGGGCCGAGCTCGAGGCTCTTGGCGTCCGCACCTTGTCCTGCGATCTCGCCGACGCCGCGCAGCTCGCGGCCTTGCCGGACACGCCCAACGTGCTGTTCCTCGCCGGCCAGAAATTCGGCACCGACAGCGCCCCGGAGCTCACCTGGATGCAGAACACCATTGTCCCGGCCCTCGTCGCCCAGCGCTTCCGCGACTCGCGCCTCGTCATCTTCTCCACCGGCTGCGTGTATCCCTTCGTCCCCACCACCGGTCCGGGGGCGAATGAGCGCGAGCCCGTCGCCTTCCTCGGCGAATACGCCAGCACCTGTGTCGGCCGCGAGCGGGTGTTCACCCACTACTCGAAGCTGTTTGGCACGCCCCAGCTCCTGTACCGGCTCAACTACTCCGTGGAGCTGCGCTACGGCGTCCTGGTGGACATCGCCCAGAAGGTTTGGTCGGGCGAGAGCGTCGATGTGACGATGGGCTGGCTGAACTGCATCTGGCAGGGCGACGCCTGCGCCCGCGCCATCCAATGCCTGGCGTACACCGCCAGTCCGCCGCGCATCCTCAACATCACCGGGCCGGACAAGCTCAGCATTCGCGCCCTGGCCGGGGAATTCGGCCGGCAGCTCGGGCGGACGCCGGTGATCATTGGGCAGGAGGCTCCGACCGCCTGGCTGGCCGACGCCAGCGAGTCGATCAAGCTCTTCGGCGCCCCGGAAATGCCGGTGCCCCGCATGATGGAGCTGATCACCGCGTATGTCCGCGCCAACGGCCGCCTGCTCGGCAAGCCGACGCATTTCGAGGCCCGCAGCGGGAAGTTCTGAATTTTATGGCCACGAAAAGGCACAAGAGTCCGACGGCAAATGGAGCTCCCAAGGCGCCTATAGGCGCACGGATAAATGCCGCCCGCCGGACAAACTACTTTGTGCTTTTTTGTGGCTAAAATAATCATGGACCTCCGTCACCACCTTCTCGCCGGCCAGGTCATCCCCGCTCATCCACTCGCGCTCGATTCCCATCGGCGCTTTTCCGAAAAGCACCAGCGCGCCCTGGCCCGCTACTATTTCGCCGCCGGCACTGGGGGTATCGCGGTCGGCGTGCACTCCACCCAGTTCGAGATCCGTGATCCGCAGCACAACCTGCTCAAGCCCGTGCTCGAGCTGGCCGTCGCCACCATCGCGGCGGAGCGGCCCGCGGCCCTGCGCTACTTCGCGCTGATCGCCGGCATCTGCGGCCAGACCCGGCAGGCCGTGGGCGAGGCGGAGCTCGCCCGCTCCCTCGGCTACCACGCCGGCCTCGTCAGCATGGCCGCCTTCAAGGTGGAACCCGAGGAGGCCATCCTCGCGCACGTCGCCACCGTCGCGAAAATCATTCCCGTCATCGGCTTTTATCTGCAGCCCGCCGTGGGTGGGCGCGTGTTCAGCTATGCGTTCTGGCGCCGGTTCGCCGAGATCCCGGAAGTCGTGGCCATAAAAATGGCGCCGTTCAACCGCTACCAGACCCTCGACGTCATCCGCGCCGTCGTCGCCGCCGGGCGCGAGGACATCGCGCTCTACACGGGCAATGACGACACCATCGTCGCCGATCTCCTCACTCCCTTTACCTTCCCGCACCAAGGCCGCCCCATCACGCGCCGAATCGTCGGCGGGCTGCTCGGCCATTGGGGCGTCTGGACCCGCGCCGCGGTGGAACTCTTCCACGCCGCCCACGCCGCGGCCACCGAGCCGCAGCTCGACGCCACCTGGCTGGCCAAGGCCGCCGCGGTGACGGACATGAACGCCGCGCTGTTCGACGCCGCCAACCAGTTCCACGGCTGCATTCCCGGCATCCTCGAGGTGTTGCGCCGGCAGGGCCTGGTCGAGTCGGTCCATTGCCTGAACCCAAAAGAGGTCCTCTCC
>SESH01043804.1_pt1 | contig 10172 bp, 8 predicted proteins | sample 3171561 | NCBI WGS metagenome assembly SESH01 (sample SAMN10866947, study PRJNA518727) | freshwater metagenome | biome: subpolar coniferous forest; feature: holomictic lake; material: water; isolation source: holomictic Lake 442 2011 16.5 m and 2014 13 m | place: Canada: near Kenora, Ontario
GGCGGTCATCTCAAGGATCACGCCGCAGAGTGCAAAAAGAATGAGTCCGGCGAACGTGAGGCCGACTGGCCGGGGGGCCGCTCTCGGAAGATGTTCTGTGTCGGGTTTCATGGGAGTGGCATCCTGTAGGTGTGTGGAGTCTATGGGGTGAGGGCCGGTCGATGAGGTTGAAACACAGCCGGCTGTCCGCGTGCCGCCTTTTCCTTTTCGCAAGCCTCCTCGTAAAGCCATTGCTGACTGCGGTGCCCCGGTTTGGCGCCTGACGGTGGCACCGGGCGATAAGTCCCGTCAGATTGAAGACGGCGGCCTTTCGCGGTATCCGCAAGACAGGTTTCAAGAATGGCGATGAGTCGGGAACGGCAGGCTTCGTCTTCGACGGGCACCAATAATTCGATGCGCCGGTCCAGGTTCCGGGGCATCCAATCGGCGCTTGAGATGAAAACCTGCGGTTCGCCGCCATGGAGGAAATAGAGGATGCGGCTGTGTTCAAGGAAGTGATCCACGATGCTGATGACGGAAATCCGCTCGCTAAGGTCTGGAACACCGGGCCGCAGACAGCAGATGCCCCGCACGTTCAGGTCGACCTGTACGCCGGCACAGGAGGCGGCATAGAGGGCGTCGATCAACTTTGGATCCACGAGGGAGTTAAGCTTGGCCATGATGCGCGCCTTCTGGCCCTGCGAGGCGCGCGCCGTTTCCCCCTCAATCAATTCCAGAAGACGGTCCCGCAGTCCAATGGGCGCTGCCTCGATCTTGCGGTACTTCACAGGCTGCGAGTAGCCTGTGATGGTGTTAAAGAAGAGGGCGGCATCGGCGGCCAGGTCCTCGGCGCAGGTCATCAGGCTGACGTCGGTGTAGAGTCGGGCGGTAGTCTCGTTGTAGTTGCCGGTGCCGATGTGGAGATAGCGGCGAATGCCTGTGGTTTCCCGGCGGATAATCATGCATAGTTTGGCATGGGTCTTGAGTCCCTTGATGCCGTAGATCACCTGGACTCCGGCGTTTTCCAACTCATCGGCCCAGTTAATATTACGCGCCTCATCGAAGCGGGCTTTCAACTCGACGATGGCGGTCACCTGCTTGCCCCGTTCCGCAGCGCGGGCCAGGGCGGCAACAACGGGACTGTTGGGGCTCGTTCGATAGAGAATCTGTTTGATGGCCAGGACATCAGTATCGTCGGCGGCCTGTTGGACGAGACGTTGGACGGGTTCGAAACTCTCGTAGGGGTGATGGAGCAGCAGATCCTGACGGCTCAGGAGGGAAAACATGGAGTCGCCGGGTGGTGCCAGAGGAGAGAGACGGGGTTCCCAGGACGGCGCCCGCAGCGTGGGATTACCAGCGGCAGGGCCCAGATTGAGGAAACTGGAGAGGGCGAGAGGCGGGGCCATGCTGTAAATATCCGTCTCGTCGATGTCTAGCGCCCGTTTGAGAAAGTCGCGGCAGTCGCCGGAAGCGTCCGCGCTCAACTCGAGGCGAACGCAGGCGCTTTCCCGGCGCCGGGTCAATACCTGGCGCATTTCGCTCAGTAAATCGCCCGCCAGATCCTCGCGCACGGCGAGATCCGCATTCCGCGTGATTCGGAAGGTGGCCGTTTCAAGGATGCGTTCTCCCGGGAAGCAGGGCCCGAGATGCAAACCCACGGCGTCCTCGACGAGTAGATAGGCGGACCCCTTTTCGGCCTCCAGATTGACGGTGCGACTGATGCTGCGTGGCAGAGCCAGGATTACATACCGGTTCTTCCTGGAGGATGCCTTGGGACTGAGGCGGATGAGCAGGCACAGCGTCAGCCCGGGAATGGGAGGGAAGGGGGCGGGTGCGGAGGCTGCCATGGGGGTCAGTAACGGGAAAATCTCGTGGGTGAATACGTGTTGGACGTGGTGGGTTTGGGCAGGACTGAGCTGGTCCCCCGTGAGGCGGCGGACGTGATGCGTTTCCAGTTCATTTTCAATCTCCCGCAGGCAGGCCCGTTGGCTGAGGGTCATCGCGTGGACACGATCGCTGATCCGGGTCAGTTGTTCCCGGGGCGTAAGGCCCGCAGCGTCTCGCGCGGTACGGCCCTGCAGCAGTTGTTGCAGCCCGCCGACCCTGACCATGAAGAACTCATCCAGATTGGAGGCGGTGATCGCGAGGAACTTCAAGCGCTCCAAGGGAGGAAGCGAGCGATTGAGAGCCTCATCCAGCACGCGCTGGTTGAATTCCAGCCAGCTTAATTCGCGATTGAAGGCGAGGGGGGATGGGTTAGCCATCGTAGGACGAGCCTTTCAGGTTCTGAGCCGTACGCAGGATGACCTGCAGGCCGAAAATGCTCTCGAAAAGACTTCCCTTTTCTTTGATGGCCAGACGCTCAAGAGTGACATCCTCCACGTCGGGCACGGTCACGACGAAGCGACGATCCTCTCGTGAACACTCAATATCGCGGATGTGCTGGAGATGACTCCGGTCCATGGCGTCGGCCACCCGCAGGATGGCCGCCAGTTTGGCCACGGCGACGCGGCTGTCGCGGTCCAGCGCGGCATACTCAGGGTGTGTCAGTCGCGGCACCGAGCGCCGATGATAGCGCGCCAGGAGGGCGACCATGGTGTTGTCTTTCCGGGTGAGTCCGAAAAGTTCGCTGTTCAAAATCAAATACATGGAATGCTTGTGATGCGAGTTGTTACTCACGAAGGCGCCGATGTCGTGCAGAATAGCGGCGGTACGCAGCAGGATTTCCGCGTGCGGGCCCAGCCCGTGCTCGGACCGAAGGGCGCGGAACAACTTCAGGCTGAGGTCAGCCACATGGACCCCATGCTTTTCGTCAAAGTGATATTTGCGGCCCAAGGCGGAGGCGGAATGGGCCAGCTGTTCCGCGTAACGCGTGTGGGTCACTGAGATGCCCGCCATTTTCATCAGCAACCCACGGCGCATGCTCTGGGCTGACACAAGCATTTCCTTGACCTTGAAGGCGCGGGCAATGCGGTCATAGATGAGCAAGGCCTGTCCGGCTATCTCCGCCTCCTGCGGTGGAGGATGATGTTTTTGCATCAGCTTTTCAGGCGGGGTCGACACGATTCTTTCCGCGAGCGTGGATCGCGCCATGTTCAGGCGTACGGTGTCATTCGCCTCCCAGCCGGGCAGTAACCGCCTCATGGCGGTCTCCATGTCGCCCGCCAGGGCTATAAGGCGCGGCACCGTCCGTGTGGGGACGGTATCTTTCATTTGGTTGATGGTCTTCTGGATATGTTGGTCCAGAACGGCGCACAGTCGGTCATAGGGTGTCAGCGAGGTTTCCAGGGTCTCCTGCATGCGGAGGGCGCCCAGTTTGTAAGTTCCGGAGTAAGTCACATACCCGTCCTGAATCAAAAGAAGACGGGTGGCCCCTCCGCCGACTTCCACGATCAGGACCTCCCCGGAGTTCAGGGTTGGAATGGTCTCAAAGAGGCTGTGGATGGCCACATGAATCAGGTGCTCGACCTCCGCATCCTCCAGGACATCGACGTTGATGCCTGTGGCAATGTAGATGCGATCCAAGAAGGCCTCGCGATTGGCGGCCTCGCGTACGGAACTGGTGGCCACGGCGCGTATCTGAGCGGGGTCTGTGATCCCGTACTCGGACATGACCTGCCGGAACCCCTTCAGGATGGCTACGCATTCCTCAATGGATTCCCGATCGATGCTCCCCGCGCCGAACGTGTTTCTTCCCAGGCTGACGGCTTGTTGGACCGACTCCAGAAGGCGCATGCCGCCGTCCGGTGTGATTTCAGAAATGTCGAGCCGTATGGCACGGGCGCCAATGTCGATCACGGCAACTTGCCGGGGGCGGCCAGGCGGGAGGGCGCTGTCACGGGGCAAGGCGTTGGGCGTTGGGGACTCCATGATCAGGACGACTTTCTGGCAGACTCGGTGACAGCGTCGGATACCAGCGCGGCGGCTCCGAGGGCCGTCGCATTGTCTCCGCAACGGGCGGCAACAATCTTGAAAGTGCCGCGGAAGGACTCGGTCACCCCACGCTCCACGGTTTCACTGGTCGCCTTCACAAACAGGTCCGGCATTTCGGCGACCAGCCCGCCCCCCAGGACGATGACGTCAGGGGCCAACAGATGGACGACGCCGACCAGCACCTCGCCTATGCGGTGCGCGGCACGGCGGACGATCTTATCAACCACTTTATCGCCAGCCTCGATGGCTTCGCGGATGGCGGCACTGCGAATCTCAGCGATATCCGTACCCACGGCGGCGAGAAGGCGGGGTGCCTGGCCGCGATAGGCGGCTTGGGCCAGGTCGGCGGCAATGGCCAACCTGCTGGCCACGGTTTCCAGGCACCCGCGTTGGCCGCAGCCGCACAGCGCGCCGTCGGCCACCACCGGAATATGGCCAATTTCCATGCACGATCCGACTTTTCCTCGCAGCAAATGCCCTTCGTAGACACAAGCGCCTCCGATGCCGGTACCCGGGAAAACGCCCACGACGCACCGCGCGCGACGGGCGGAACCGAACCGGTATTCCGCATAAGTCCCGGCATCCACGTCGTTGGCGATTACCACGGTGGTTTTGAATTCAGTGGCCAACAGTTTGCGGAGCGCAAGATTATGCCATCCAAGATTTGGGGCATGCAGAAGAATCCCCTTATTCAGATCGAGCATGCCCGGTGCACCCACGCCGATTCCCCGGACAGCGGACGGTGCCACGCCGGCATCTGCCAGGGCCTGGTGAATCGTTTCGATCAGCCGTCCAACTCCGGCCCGGGAACCGGCTTGTCCTTTGGATCTGCGCCGGCGTGTCCCCACGGGTTTGAACTTATCGTCAAACACCGAGGCGAGCATTTTGGTGCCGCCCAGATCGAATCCAACCCAATACTGTCGTGATGTTTTCATAAGGCCTCTCTGTGAGGGTGTATTTTTAGATCAGAAGTCCCCCGCAAACAACGGAAATCGCCGGGTCGTTGGCGGTCGGCGTGATGCTGCACGGTTCTTGTTTCTGGGTGGCGGAAAAAAAGATTGATTCCGCAGACCTGTCCGGTATTGTATGCCCCTCTTTCTGGAAGACGGTTCCATGCGGGATCGATCTTCATGAAGCCCAATGGCGTGGTAGCTCAGTTGGTAGAGCAGCGGACTGAAAATCCGCGTGTCGTCGGTTCGATTCCGACCCTCGCCACCACCTTTTGACCTCTGTTCGATTCCTGGAGGGGCGCGCTTCGGGCTCTCGGCCATTAACGATTCCTGGGACAACTGCCCCGACTTGGGCCGTTCCCACCGCATGTCACGCATTCTCGAGGTCCCGGATGAAGTGGAGGCCGTACCCGTGGAGGTTTTTGACGCCACGGCAGCCCGTGACACCGGGCGGCCCACGTTCTCAAACCCCTCATTGGTGGAGACCGCCTCAGTGCCGAGCAGAAGAACGTCAAACACCGGTTTGAGGTCACTGGAGACTTCGCCGTCATCATCATCACCACCAACAGCCGGCTCCATGTCCGGCTGGATTCGGACACCGAGGCCTGGCGCCGCCGTATGCTCATCATTGACTTCACCCTGCCCCCGACCGCCAAACCGATTCCGCACTTTGCGCGCGAACTGGTCCGGACCGAGGGGCCCGGCATTCTTAACTGGTGCATCGACGGCGCCGTCCAACTGCTGGCGGAACTGCGCGAACACGGGCGAATCCAACTCACCGATGCCCAGAAGCAACGCGTTGACGCGCTACTGTGCGCGTCGGACAGCGTCCGCCACTTCGTCACCAAGTGTGTTACGACGGACCCGGCGGGAGACGTTACAGTGTCCGAACTCCTTACCGCCTATAACTCCTTCTGCGCATCCCAAGGCTGGCAGGCCGTCACCGTCCGCCAATTCGAAAGCCAGGTCTGCGATCATATGGTCTCAGTCCACCGCGCCCACAAACGCACTGACATCCAGCGGAATGACAAGAACCAGCGCGGTTACGCCCGCGTCTCCCTCCATGAAGGTGGCTCTGCCACCCCGTCCCCGGAACCGACCCAGCCCGACCTCGTACCGTTTTGAAGACCATCGTCAAAATGAACCACCGCTACGTTGGGATTGATGCGCCGGACATTGAGTAGTAACGTCTCCCTCCTGTGGTTGTCGCACGCAACTCGGGCACGAAAGGGTCACGAGCGACACGGAACGAGAGAGGAACACACGAACACGTAATGAACCAGAGAACAAAGGCAGGAACCTCGACGCCCTCCGTTGCACCTCCCGCCTATGAGGGCCTCGTTACGGGTATAGCGCAATTGCTCGACTCAGCTCGCCACATTTTCGCCCGCGCCGTCAATTCGGTCATGACGGCCACCTACTGGGAGATCTGGCACCGCATCGTCGAGCTCGAGCAGGGGGGGAAGAGTCGAGCGGAGTACGGGAAGAAATGCTCAACACCGTCGGGCATTTCTCCAGACCAAAAAGGTCAGACAGCGTCTGGCTTTTCTGTAGCCAAGGCAATTCGGAAGACACTGTCGCGGAATCTGCTGTAGTGCCCTAACGGCCCGTTTACGGAAGCTAAGATATGAGTATGGATACACCGACAGTGGTAACGACGGTCCCGAAATCGGGGCGCAGCCAGGTGGTCGTTGCCTCCTGTCCCTCCTATTCCCCTCGTGATGTTGAAGGCGCAGTAGCGGAAGCCCTGAATGCCCTCGGCGGACTGACGACTGTTTTCAGAAAGGGCCAGACGGTTCTCATAAAACCCAACTTATTCAGCGCGCACCCGCCGGAACACGCCGTCACGACGCACCCTGAAATTGTACGCACCGTCATCCGAATGTGCGTCAACGCTGGCGCCGGACGCATCTGGGTCGGCGACAGTTCGGTTGGACTGCATGCAGAAGCCGATGTATGGTCTTGCACGGGGATGACGAAGGCAGTGGCCGGCACGCCGGCCGAACTGAAGTCCTGGCGGGTTAAGCAGACGGCTCTGGAGTGTGGCAACGACGTACTTACCGTCCCGGAGTGGTACGCCCAGGTGGACGCGGTGATTTCCTTGCCGAAACTAAAGAGTCATTGCCTGACAGCGTTATCCTGCGGGATGAAGAACGTGTACGGCATCGTGACCGGTCAGGCGAAGTCCCAATTCCACATGAAGTACCCGTCGCCGTTGTCGATGAGTGCGTTTCTTGTACGCGTGTTTGCGCAACTGAAGCCTCAATTGACCATTGTCGATGGGATCGTGGCGATGGAAGGCAACGGACCAGCGCATGGGCGGCCTGTGCAGGTAGGGGTTATCCTGGCTGGCCGCGACGCGGTGGCGTTGGATGCCGTGGCCTGCCGCCCTCTGCAAATTGTTCCTTCGTCGGTTCCGATGATCCGTTTGGCGGCTGCTGGCGGACTCGGACAAATGGATGAATCGATGATCGAATGCGTGGGCAGCGGCGTGGCGCTATTGCAGGCGGCGCACATGAGACGATCCTGGTCCCGCGTTCTCTATGGTATTCCGGAGTTCATGTATGGCATGACACCGTGGCTGTTCCGTTTGCGACCCGGAATCCAAACTGGGCGCTGCAAGAAGTGCGGCATGTGCGCCGCCGTCTGCCCGAAGCACATCATTACCAAGAATGCGCGGACGATGTATCCGGTCATCGACCAGAAGAAGTGTATTGCGTGTTTCTGCTGTAAGGAGTCCTGTCCGCATGGTGCCATCGCGCTGCAATTGCGTCTGGGCACCCGCATCCCTCTGGCGCAACGGGGACACCGGGAAGTGGCGGCGGGATGATACGGGAACTTCTCTGCCCGGGATTGCTCAAGACTGGTCCGGTGTTGGATCACCTTTGGGTTGTCCGTCGCGGATTGATGAATTTCTTCGTTGTGGAAGCCCCAGGCGGCTTCGTGTGTTTCGATGCGGGATGGGGTGTCCGGCGGACGTCTCAGGCCCTGGCCTTGCTTGGAGTGGATGCGAAGAAGGTGGTCGCCGTGTTCCTGACTCACATGCACTGGGACCATGCGGGCGGCGTCGGAGCCTACCCGCACGCTGCGTTCTATGTGGGGGACCATGAGAAGCCAGCCTTGATTACCGGAAGGCTACCGGCGTCGGCATGTATGCGGGTAGGGGATGGACAACTCGTGGAGGCCGCCGGGCTTCCCGTACGGGCTATCCATACGCCGGGCCACACATGCGGCTCGGTGTCCTACGTGGCGGGCAACGGTCTTCTGTTCTCGGGCGACACGATTCGGCTTTGGCAGGGCACGGCGATGCCCTTTGCGCCTTGGTGCAGCCAGGATCGCTCCGCCCTCTTCCGCTCCATCAGCAAACTGGCCCAGCTTAAGGGTGTGGCACATATCCTGACGGCGCATTCCGGTGTCACGACCAATGTTGATCGCGCCTTCCGCCGGTGGCGCGGAACGCCGGACAGGGGACAAGAAAGCCAATCCGAGAGATGAAGATACTGCTTGTTCATCCGCAGAACTATCTGCAACGGCACTCGACCGGGATCTACGGGCGTAGCCTGCGCTATGCGCCACTCACAATGCCGACCCTCAAGGCGCTTATACCACAAGGGTTGAACGCAGAGGTTCGAATCGTGGATGAAATGATCGAAGAGCTGGATTTTCGCACCCCTGCGGACTTGGTGGGCGTCACGGCCATCACCGGAACGGCCAACCGAGCCTATGAGATCGCTGACCGATTCCGCAGGAATGGCGCGGCCGTCGTACTTGGCGGTGTCCATCCTACCCTCCGACCCGAGGAGAGTCTTCTTCACGCAGACGCCGTTGTCCGCGGCTACGCAGAGAGGTCCTGGCCACGACTTCTCCGCGATTTCGCGGAGGGCCGCATGGAGCGAATATACGAGGACAACGAGCCGTTCGATCCGGTGCTCATCGTGTCGCCCGACCGTTCAGGAATCCACCGGCGTGACTACCTTGGCTGGGGCACCGTGGAAATGAGCCGAGGTTGCTCCAATAAATGCGATTTCTGCATCAGCCATCGATTCCACCCGAGCTACATCTGCCGGCGAATTGAAGATGTCATTCGGGAAGTCAAGACACTCAAGAGCAAAATTGTCTTCTTTCTCGACCCGAACCTCATCGGGGATCGGGAACATGCCAAGGCGTTTTTCACGGAACTTGCCAAGCTGCATAAGTGGTGGCTCGGGTGTGCATCGCTGGATGTCGTGGACGATCCTGAACTGCTCTCCCTGATGGCAAAGAGCGGCTGCCGTGGGCTGCTCATGGGGTTCGAGTCGATTCGCCCGGAGGCGCTTGTCGCGGCTGGCAAGACCCGGAACATCGGCAGGACCTACGCCCAGGTCGTGGATATTCTTCACGATCACGGCATTCTCGTGCAGGCCTGTTTTGTCTTCGGGTTCGACACCGACGACGCCACGGTCTTCGAGGAGGCTGCGGAGTATATTGTGAAGGCCCGTTTTGATCTTCCACAGATCAGCATTTACACGCCCTTCCCGGGGACACCGGTCTTTGAGAGACTGGAGAAAGAGGGCCGGATCATGACCCGCAACTGGTCTCTCTACAACGGTCAGAACGTGGTGTTTCGTCCGCTTCGCATGACCGCCGAAGATCTGGCACGGGGTACGGATCTCGTCCGGAGGCGCGCCTACTCCTGGCATGCCCTGTCCCGGCGGCTCCTGGTCAAGCCACTGTGGGTCAAACCCTTGGTCGTCGCCTCTTACCTTGGGTTTCGATTCTACCAGTACCGCATTGCTCGGGCTGGCGGTGAGTTCGCTGCCGCCGAAACATCCAGCCCTGACCAGTGAGATGGCGCACCCGTCAGCGGTCGTCCCCATCTTTGTCTAGCGGTTGGACATCCTCTTCGAAGTAACGATGGAAGGCTCTTGGAAGTTGCTGATAGTCAACGTGGGCGGTCATCGGCGAGAGATCCCGGGAGTTATAGGTATTCCAGAAGAGGACGGTTTGGTTTCGCGCCAGACGCTGCGGGGAATCGTCAAGGATCGCGGAAAACGCCTTGGCGGAGTAACTCCCGTTCAACACGATTCCCGCCTTTTCGCGCAGAAGCTCCGAGGCCCGCATTCCTTTCGCGGTAAAACGAGCGTATCCGTCGCCGAGGCAATCGTCACGAATCGTCAGCGCGTCCTCCGCGCCGACGAGACTCGGAAAGTCCGGTTCCAACTTGTGCAGGAAGGTGGCGGTCCGACTCAGAAGCCGCTGCAGCGCCTGGGGGCTCGCCCATTTGTCTTCGATCACGCGCACGGCGACCAGACGGCTCCGGAGACCGGCGGC
>SESH01010961.1_pt1 | contig 10171 bp, 10 predicted proteins | sample 3171561 | NCBI WGS metagenome assembly SESH01 (sample SAMN10866947, study PRJNA518727) | freshwater metagenome | biome: subpolar coniferous forest; feature: holomictic lake; material: water; isolation source: holomictic Lake 442 2011 16.5 m and 2014 13 m | place: Canada: near Kenora, Ontario
CGGCAAGTACGAGGAAGCTGTTTTCGGTGTAAGCCAGTTGCGTGATCGGCTGGATAAAGTATCCTCCGATGCTGACTTCCGGTTTTCCCAACTCGAGTTGCGGGCCGGTGCCGAAACCAGCCCGCAGTCCCGGACTACTCCGTCCAGTCAGCCGGTGGCTGGCCAGCCGACACCAAGCAGGGCCACCGCAGCGACGCCCCCAGCGACGCCCACATCCAAGCAGGCGGCTGCAACGGTTGCGACCACGGCTACGTCCGGTCCTGGTTTGGGTAGCGTTGCCAACAATATCCAAGAAGAATATGATGAGGCGTTCGGCCTGTTGCGCAAGGCAGATTATGATCAGGCGGAGAAGGCTCTTAGTAAATTCGTCACCCAGCACCGAGAAAGCTTACTGTCCGGTAATGCCCAGTACTGGCTCGGAGAAACTTTTTATGTCCGCGGTAAGTACGCCGAAGCTGCCGTAGCTTTTGCCGAAGGTTTCCAACGCTACCCGAAAAGCCCCAAGGCTCCAGATATACTGCTTAAGCTCGGCATGTCCCTGTCCTCGCTTAAACAACGCGACGACGCATGCAAGACTTTAGGCCAGCTCAGTACTCTCTTCCCCACTGCGGCGGCCAGCCTTAAAAATCGTGCCGATCAGGAACGTAAGCGGCTGAATTGTTCATGACCGATGGTTGCAGTCGGCTCGGCCAGCCTATCAATTCAGCTGAATTCTCCGAGTTCATGGCCCGGCTTGGTGGGTTTGAGCCAAATCCTTTGCTGGCTGTCGGCGTTTCAGGCGGAGCCGATAGTCTGGCGCTCTGCCTGATTACTCATGCTTGGGCGCAAGCGCGCGGCGGGGCGGTGGTAGCCCTGACCGTTGACCACCACCTGCGTTCCGAGTCGACCCATGAGGCCAAAACGGTCGGCCTGATGCTGGCGGCACGCGGCATTACCCACCGCATTATTAACTGGGATGGTGCCAAGCCCGCAACCGCGCTCCAAGACGCGGCGCGTCAAGCCCGCTATCGGCTTATGTCCGATTTTTGCTTGGATGCCGGCATCTTGCATCTACTGCTAGCCCACCATCGCGAGGATCAGGCGGAAACCATGTTGATGCGGCTGGCCCGGACCAGTGGCGCCGATGGTCTGGCGGCGATGGCTGCGCTGCGCGAAACTAAGGAGTTGCGATTGTTGCGCCCCTTGCTTGACCAACCCAAGGCCCGGCTGGCGGCGACATGCGAATCGTTCGGCCAATCCTGGCTGACTGACCCCTCTAATCATTCCTTGCGCTTTGCTCGCGGGCGCTTACGCGCGGCCGACGACGCCTTGGCCGGTCTAGGGCTGAATGCTGGTGGACTGGCGGCCACCGCGCGACGGTTGGGGCAGGTTCGTGCCGCCCTTGATGATGCCACGGCTTTGTTGCTCGCCAGGGTTGCCACGGTCGACCAGGCTGGCCTAATCCGAATTAATCACAGGCAACTTGCCAGTGCCCCCGGCGAAATCGGGCGACGCGCGCTTGCCCGCTGCCTGATGGTGGTTGGGGGAGGTCGCTACTCGCCTCGACGCGAGGGGCTTGATCGGTTGTTTGATGCGGTTGTCAACGGTGGCTCTGGCAGGACCCTGGGCGGCTGCCGTATTGTGCCCTATGATGATCAGCTTTTAGTTGTGAGAGAAGCTAATGCCCTCGCTACCGTGGCTGTGACGGCGGGCGTCCCTGTTTGGTGGGATCGCCGGTTCCGAGTTGGGGTCCGAGTCCGGGCTAATGACATGGCCAGTACCGATGGCAGCCTGATGTCGGTGGCCCGTCTTGGCGCGTGTGGTTGGCGTGAGCTGCGCGACAGGATCAGACCAGATCTGCGTAAGATGGTGCCCGATCCGGCCCGCGCCGCCCTGCCCGCCTTGTGGGACGGGGACGGCCTACTAGCAGCACCACATTTCGGTTATACACGGCCGGGATCGGTGCTGGCGGCGGTAGAAATGTTTTTCGCGCCGGTTCAGCCGCTGGCCGGAGCTGCATTTGGTGTTGTTTAATCCGATAACGGCATTATCTATTGCGTTGACAATGAGGTAAAGTGGGCTCGGATGATCCGGGAAACCGGGCGGCAATTGGCCGCTGGGCTCGATGAAAGGCAGGCTCCCTTGAATAATTTCGGCAAGAATCTGGCCCTTTGGATTATCATCGCCCTGTTATTGGTGGCGCTGTTCAACCTGTTCCAGACTTCCTCGACTCGCGGTCCTCAGACCACGGTCCCGTTCAGTGAATTTTTAACCAGTGTTGACCGTAGTTTGGTTTCCGATGTGCTGATTAAGGGCAGTCAGGTTTCGGGTCACTTCAACGATGGCAGGATTTTTTCCACCTTCACCCCGCCAGAGGCCAACCTTGTCGATCGGCTGACCCAAAAGGGTGTGCGAATCACTGCCATGCCCGACGATTCAAATGTTCCGTCGATGTTTGGTGTTCTCGTAAGCTGGTTCCCGATGCTGATGTTGATCGGCGTCTGGGTATTCTTTATGCGCCAAATGCAGTCCGGCGGCGGCAAGGCCATGGGCTTTGGCAAGTCGCGGGCACGGCTGTTGACGGAGAAGGTCGGCCGCGTCACCTTCGACGACGTAGCCGGCATCGACGAGGCCAAGCAAGAGCTGGAGGAAATCGTCGAGTTCCTTAAAGACCCGCAAAAATATCAGCGCCTTGGCGGCAAGATTCCTAAGGGTGTGCTGCTGGTAGGACCGCCCGGAACCGGCAAGACCTTGACCGCCCGTGCCGTCGCTGGTGAGGCCAATGTGCCCTTCTTTACCATCTCGGGATCGGATTTTGTCGAGATGTTCGTCGGTGTGGGCGCCTCGCGGGTCCGGGATATGTTTGAACAGGGCAAGAAAAATGCCCCATGCATAATCTTCATTGACGAAATCGACGCAGTCGGGCGTCATCGCGGTGCTGGACTGGGTGGCGGCAATGATGAACGTGAGCAGACCCTTAATCAGTTACTGGTCGAGATGGATGGCTTCGAGGCAAATGAGGGGGTGATACTGATCGCCGCCACTAATCGCCCCGATGTACTTGATCCGGCACTGTTGCGCCCCGGCCGCTTTGATCGGCAGGTCGTGGTACCCAATCCCGATATACTGGGCCGGGAAAAGATTCTTAAAGTTCATATGCGTAAGGTTCCGCTTGCTCCCGATGTCGAGCCTCGCACCATCGCGCGCGGCACTCCCGGTTTTTCAGGGGCCGATTTGGCCAATCTGATCAATGAGGCGGCCTTGCTGGCGGCGCGACTTAACAAGCGCGTGGTTGGTATGTCCGAGTTCGAACATGCCAAGGACAAGGTCATGATGGGTGCCGAGCGCCGATCAATGGTGATGACCGACGAAGAAAAAAAGCTCACTGCCTACCATGAAGGCGGACATGCCGTGGTCGCGCTGCACAGCGTTGAGAGCGACCCGATCCACAAGGCGACCATTATTCCGCGCGGCCGGGCGCTGGGCATGGTCATGCGCCTGCCCGAGGGCGACCGTATCTCGCTCTCGAAGTGCAAGCTGGAGGCTGATCTTGCAGTCGCCATGGGTGGCCGCATCGCCGAAGAGATCATTTTCGGCAGAGGCAAGGTCACAACCGGTGCCTCGTCCGACATCAAAATGGCGACTGAAATCGCACGACGTATGGTTACGGAATGGGGCATGTCGGAGAAGCTCGGCCCTCTGCTGTATGGTGAACCGCAGCACGAGGTTTTTCTTGGTCATTCGGTGACACAGCACAAGAACATGTCTGATGCCACCGCCCGTACCGTAGATGAGGAAGTGCGCCGAATTGTCGATGCCGCCTATGCCACTGCCAAACAGATTCTGACCGACAATCATGGCCAACTTCACGCCCTAGCCAAAGGTCTGCTTGAGTATGAAACCCTCAGTGGTGATGAAATCCATGCGTTGCTGCGCGGTGAAACCATAGTCCGGGTTGAAAAGAACGACGCGCCACCACCGCCCAAGTCTTCCTCTTCCGGTCGCCGTACCTCCGTCCCCACCAGCGGCGCTAAGGATCATGCACTGGATGCGAAGCCGCTAGGGACCTGATCTATTACAACATGTCTTTGGACCTGGGTTCGTCACGCCATGCCGCCACGCCGTTCACCCGCCCCTTCCAAAGACCCGGCGATGTATCGTCAGATGAATTTTGACCGCCGGGATAATGACGCCTATTATACACCTGATTGGTGCACCGAGTCGTTGCTCCGCTGCGTGTCATTCCGAGGGCCGCTGTGGGAGCCGGCGGCAGGTAAGGGGCGAATGACGGCAGTGCTGCGCGCTGGTGGTTACGAGGTATTGGAAAGTGACATCGACCGTCCCGAAGGCGATGCTTTGGACTTTCTTAGTTGCACGGCGATGATGGCCAGCACGCGCAGTATTATCACCAATCCACCCTACCACATCGCAGCTGAATTCGTGCAACATGCACTAAATCTGGCTTTACCAATGGGCGGTATGGTTGCCATGTTGATGCGGCATGAATTTGATTGCTCTAAGCGGCGGCGACCGATGTTTGAAGACCTTCCCTTCGCACGCAAGCTGACCATGACCAAGCGGCCGCATTGGATTGAAAATACAGGCAACTCTCCACGGCATAACTTTGCCTGGTACGTCTGGGACGCCGAGCACGCTGGTCCGGCGATGTTGAGTTGGCTGCCGTGAGGCTTCGGCATTATCTCCGTCCGCTTGCTCTGTTGCCGGCTGGGATGGGCCTGCCTTCTGCCGTTTCGCTCGCGGGGGGGCGCTTTGCTTTTTCCCTGGTCGAGTTGATCGAACGCGGTGACCATGCCACCAAGCGCAGCGTGATGACCTTGTCAGAAATCGTCGCTTGGAGCCAGTGTCAGCCTGCTCATGTTTCAGAACGGATTGAAGAACGTCTTACCCATTTGATTTCGGCGCGAGCATCGTTGACCGGGCGTGGACTGGAACTTGGTTTGGAGCGGCCGCGACTGATGGCGGTGCTCAACGTAACACCTGATAGTTTTTCTGACGGCGGAGAGTTTTTTGATGCCGAACGGGCGATAGAGCATGGACGCGATTTGCTGGCAGCCGGGGCTGACCTGATTGACGTCGGCGGCGAATCTACACGTCCCGGCGCGACTCCGGTTCCGGTTGCGGAGGAGTGCTGGCGGGTATTGCCGGTGATTACCGCCATGACCGCGCAGGGTGCCCAACTCTCGATCGATACGAGGCGGGCCGAAGTGATGCAAGCTGCCCTCGCCGCTGGCGCTATGCTGATTAACGACGTTAGCGGGCTTGCCGGCGATGATGCAAGCCTTGCGGTGGCGGCTGAGAGTTCCGCTACCGTCGTGCTGATGCACATGAGCGGCGAGCCTGCTACCATGCAGGCCGCACCGGTTTATCAAGACGTAGTCCTCGATGTGTTCGATTGGCTGGAGGCGCGCGTAGCAGCCTGTGCCATTGCCGGAATTCCTCGCGGGCGTATTATTGTTGATCCTGGCATCGGCTTCGGTAAAACCCTTGATCACAATCTGGCGATCCTGCGCCAACTCACCCTGTTCCATGGGCTGGGCGTGCCGTTGCTACTTGGGGTTTCGCGCAAACGCTTTGTGGCCGAACTTAGCCGGGGCGAGCCGCCGAAGGCGCGACTAGCAGGGACACTCGCCGCAGGTCAGGCGGCGCTTGACCAAGGCTGTCAGATGCTCCGCGTTCACGACCTCGCCGAGGCTATCCAGGCCCGCGCGGTATGGGAGGGGCTACATTGATATCAGCGATGAAACCGGAAATTAAGGCCATCTTATGATTCGACAGCTTTTTGGAACCGATGGTATCCGCGGCAAGGCGAATTCCGAGCCGATGACGGCGGAGACCGCCCTGCGGGTCGCCATGGCGACGGCCTTGCAATTTAGGCGGGGCAACCATCGCCATCGCGTGGTGATCGGCAAGGACACCCGGCTTTCTGGCTATCTTGTCGAGCCGGCGCTGACTGCTGGTTTCATCTCGATGGGCATGGATGTGGTGCTGGTTGGGCCGCTGCCGACTCCGGCGGTGGCTATGCTGACCCGGTCCTTGCGTGCCGACATCGGGGTTATGATTTCAGCCTCGCACAATCCATTTGAAGATAACGGGATAAAGCTATTTGGCCCCGATGGTTACAAGCTTGCCGACCGGGTTGAGGCCGAGATAGAGGCGCGGCTCGAGGAATCGTTTGCTCCCGACCTCGCCCATGCCGCCGAACTGGGCCGGGCCAGTCGACTCGACGATGCCACCGGCCGCTATATCGAATTTGCTAAGAACACCTTCCCCCGTGGCCTGCGTCTGGATGGGCTGAAGATTGTGGTCGATTGCGCCAACGGTGCCGCCTACAAGGTCGCGCCAAAAGTGCTCTATGAGCTGGGAGCAGACGTTGTCGCTATTGGCGTTCAGCCCGATGGCGTTAACATCAACCTTAATTGCGGAGCAACCGCGCCTGGCGCCTTGCGTAAACAGGTACTGGCAAGCCGGGCTGATATCGGCCTTGCCTTCGATGGCGATGCCGACCGTCTGATCGTGATCGACGAGACCGGCCACCAAATCGATGGTGACCAACTGATGGGGCTGATCGCAGAGTCCTGGACCGAGTCGGGTAAGTTGCGTGGTGGTGGCATCGTGGCTACCGTTATGTCCAACCTTGGCCTTGAGCGTCACCTTAATGGGCTAGGACTCGGGCTAAAGCGAACTCCGGTTGGCGACCGCTATGTAGTCGAGTGGATGCGCGAGTTTGGATTTAATATAGGCGGTGAGCAGTCTGGGCATATCGTTTTAAGCGATTATTCGACTACCGGCGATGGTTTGATCGCCGCACTTCAAGTTTTGGCGGTGGCGCAGCTACGCGACCGACCGGTCAGCACTGTGGCCCGGGTGTTCACGCCTGTGCCGCAACGGCTGACCAATGTTAGCTATGCCGCCGGCACGGGGGTAACGCCATTAGATCAACTATCGGTTAAGGCTGCCATTCGTGATGGCGAAGCCCGACTGGCGCATTTAGGTCGGCTGCTGATTCGCAAATCGGGGACCGAGCCGTTGATCCGGGTGATGGCTGAGTGTGACGACGCGGATTTGGTCGATTCGGTAGTTGGCGACATCGTTTGCGCCATCCGCAGCGCCGCCGAACCGGCCAAGGACGCGGCCAAGGACGAGACGGCATGAAAGGACGGGTCCTGATCGTCGCTGGTTCCGATTCCGGGGGCGGCGCCGGTATTCAGGCCGACATCAAAACCGTAACTGCTCTTGGCGGTTATGCCGCCACCGCCATCACCGCGCTTACCGCCCAAAATACCCTGAGCGTCGCCGGGATAATGGCGGTGCCGCCCGATTTTGTTGCCTTGCAGTGCCGAATGGTATTGGAAGATTTGGGTGCCGACGCCATCAAGACTGGTATGTTGCTTTCCGCCGGCATAATAGAGGCGCTGGCTGACCTGCTCGATGAATGCGGCAAACATATACCACTGGTAGTTGATCCAGTAATGGTTTCTACCAGTGGGGCTATTTTGCTCGACCCTGACGCTATTTTGCTGCTTAAGCAAAGGCTTTTGGTTAGCGCCGATCTCATCACGCCCAACCTGCCAGAAGCTATGGTCCTGGCCGGATTGCCGGAAATCAGGAATATCAATGATATGCGGCACGCAGCAAGCTTGATTGGCAGGCTTGGCCCCAAAGCGGTGCTGATCAAGGGTGGGCATCTTGAAGGGGATACGGTCACAGACCTGCTCAGCACCAAGGATGGTGAGGTGGTGTATCAGTCGCCCCGTATCCACACACTTAACACCCACGGCACCGGATGCACGCTGGCTGCGGCGATTGCCACCTCGCTGGCCCAGGGTTACGCTCTTCATGATGCGGTCGCGCGGGCTCGTCGGTATTTGGAACTGGCGATACTCGGTGCGCCCGGTTTCGGTCGTGGTCATGGCCCAATGAACCACGGTCATACCGCCCGTCCTTTCCACCCATTTCCTTGAACCCTCTTCACACCATAAAACTTTGTCAGGATCATAATCGGTGCTTGCATTGCCGCCGCAGATCCGCGATATTCACTCCAGTCACCGGCGACCAAGCCTCTGCCGGAAGACGTGGACGCGGGCGTAGCTCAGGGGTAGAGCACAACCTTGCCAAGGTTGGGGTCGAGGGTTCGAATCCCTCTGCCCGCTCCAATTTAACTAAGATATATCAAGCGATTATGACGGGCCGGCAGGAAACTGACCGGCCCTTCGCTTTTAACTAGGTAGCACAACTGCTGTTCAGTCCACAAGCTCGGGTGTGGTGACTTCTTCATGCGTCACCTCCCCCTTCTCTCGACGTATGACGGCCCGGCTCCATCCGGTCATGCAGCACGCGCACGATCTCGACAAGGCCGGGTTTGACGGTGCGGTAGAAAATCACATGTACGGGATCGCTGACCGGCGTCTCGCGGCTCTCGTTACGGCTATGGCGGATATGCAGACTGCGCAGTCCGGCGATGAATTCACTCCTGTCCAATGTCAATCGCCCTTGCGGGTCGGCCGCGACCCGGCGCATCGCCGCCGTCAGCAGGCCGCGATAGCGGATACGTGCATCCCTGCCATGCTGGGCTTTCGCTTATCCGCAGTATGAAGGTGATATCCGCCTTCGCAGGGCCGGAAAGTCGATAACGCGCCATCAATGGTTGAGCCTAATTGGAGGCCAGCTTGTCGAGCGTATCGTCGAGGTCGGCGTCTTCGATTTCCGTAAAGTCGCCGCGATCCAGGGCCTCAGCGCCTGCCCAGATCTGCTCGCGTAGCGCCGCGAGCTTTAGTTCATCCTCTTTCCAGCGCTGCTGCAAGCCGCGCACAGCGTCGCGCATGGCCTCGCTGGCATTTTGGTATCTGCCGGCCTTGACCATCCTTTCAACGAAGGCATCCTGATCATCGGTTAGATTGACGTTTCGAGTGGGCATGGTGAACCTCTCTTCGATACGAAGAAGGTAATGAGGTTGGCAATGATTGCCAATGGCTATTCCATCCACCGCGACCGGATCGGCGCAAGCGCCCGGTCGGATTGTCTAAGGGGCCGTGACCGCCGCTCCCCGTGTCACCGGCCCTTCGCTTTTAACTAGGTAGCAGACGGAAGCAAGACAGGGCGATCTCGGGTAATGACCAGGGCCTTCGTATGTGGCCTGATTTCGTTGTTATCAAAGGGAATGTCACGCTTAGAAATACTCACGGAAACATGAGCAAACAGCCTACCCCAGACTTGCCAAGATTGGGGGCGAGGGTTTGAGAGTCCCCCTGCCCGCCACACAAACACCCCCCCCACACACCCGGTAGCGTGGCGGGGGGTAATCATATTTGCATGACCTAGCCGGCTTCAGCAGCTTTGGATGCGCGTTTGCGGTCATTGGGATCAAGCATACGCTTGCGCAGGCGGATGCTTTTCGGCGTGACTTCTACGAGTTCATCCTCGTCGATATAGGCCAGCGCCTTTTCCAAGGTCATAATGATCGGTGGAGTTAGCCTGACCGCTTCATCTTTGCTGGTGGTGCGAATGTTGGTCAACTGCTTTCCCCTCAGCACATTGACCTCGAGATCGTTACCGCGGGTATGTTCACCGATGATCATGCCTTGATAGACCGGCACCCCAGGTTCGATCAGCATTGGGCCGCGGTCCTCAAGATTCCACATGGCATAGGCCACAGCATTACCATCGCCATTGGAAATCAGCACGCCGGTGCGCCGCGCCGCGATTGGCCCCTTGAATGGGGCGTAACCGTGGAACAGCCTGTTCATGACGCCGGTGCCGCGAGTGTCGGTGAGGAACTCGTTGTGGTAGCCGATAAGGCCTCGCGACGGTGCCAGGAAGCAAACCCGTACTTTGCCGCCGCCCGACGGCCGCATCTCGGTCAGTTCGGCTTTGCGTTCAGACATCTTGTTCACGACGATGCCCGAATACTCTTCATCGACATCGACAACGACTTCTTCGATCGGCTCAAGCCGCTGGCCGGTAACCGGGTCGCTTCTGTACAACACTCGGGGTCGGCTGATGGCCAACTCGAAGCCCTCCCGGCGCATGGTTTCGATCAAGATTCCGAGTTGGAGTTCGCCGCGGCCGGCAACCTCAATGGCGTCGGCGTCATCGGTGGCGGTGACTCTGATCGCGACGTTGCCCTCTGCCTCGCGGAATAGGCGATCGCGAATCACCCGGCTGGTAACTTTTT
>SESH01074604.1_pt1 | contig 10168 bp, 7 predicted proteins | sample 3171561 | NCBI WGS metagenome assembly SESH01 (sample SAMN10866947, study PRJNA518727) | freshwater metagenome | biome: subpolar coniferous forest; feature: holomictic lake; material: water; isolation source: holomictic Lake 442 2011 16.5 m and 2014 13 m | place: Canada: near Kenora, Ontario
CAACCTGTCGCCGATGGGCCCCAAGGGAGGAAACTGACCATGTCCATGTCCACTGGCAGCAGCCAGGGCCTGAATGGTGAGCCCAACCTGACGCCCATGATCGACGTGCTCCTGGTGCTGCTCGTCATCTTCATGCTCATCATTCCGATGAGCCGGAAGGCGCTCGACGTGCAGTTGCCGGATCCGACACCGCAGGACAAGGACATGAAGCCGAATCCGGACCAGATCGTGCTCGAGGTCCTGCCGGAGGGGGTCTTCGCCATCAACAAGGAACCGCACACGCGGGACGATCTCTTCAAGCGACTCAAGGAGATCTACAATCCGCGCCCCGAGAAGATCATCTTCATCAAGGGCGACCCGCAGGTGATTTACAAGGATGTCATCTTCGCGATGGACGCAGCGCGCGGTGCTGGGGTCAAGGTGATCGGCGTTCCGCCGAAGGCCACCGCCGCCCCGTAAGGCACGTTGCACCGTTGGACGGGTATCAGGCGGCGGGCGAACCCAACCGGGGTCGCCCGCCGTACTGCGTCCGGGGGGCGGGACCCCGCGACGACGGGCGAGCACCGCTGCCCGCCGTTCGCTATACCTTGTACGAGGTGTGTCTCCCGCAGCCGTCGCCCGCTCTCTCCTGTTTGTCACCAGCCCCTCGCCCTTGCCGAACCCCGTCCTGCAGAAACGCCCACCTTTGCGCCCTCCGGTCGGTCTTCCCCTTCGGGAGGAAGAACGCTGGAAAGGGGTCGTGGCGTCCGTGCTGTTGCACCTGCTCATCCTGATGCTCGTGGCGGGGCCTTGGGTCGTGCGTGAGGCGCTGGTGCTGGAACAGCAGGGTGCGGGTGGGCCGGGCCCCGCCGGTGGCGGTGGGGGGGGCAGGCGAGGAACCGGCGGACTGATTCAGGAGCGCGTCCGTTTTGTGCAGGTGCTCGCTCCGGTGGCGCCCATAGCCAAGGTGGAAACGCCCGTCGTCAAGCCGCCGGTCATTCCGCCACCGCCGCAGCCCGTGCCGCAGCCAGTGCCTCCTGCGGCACAGCAGGCGGCGCCGGTTGTGGACGCCAGCATGGTCACAGGAGTTGGGGGAGGAAGCGGAAAGGACGGGACGTCCGGCTCCGGCCCGGGATCGGGAGGGGGCGTCGGATCTGGCGTCGGCACGGGGCGGGGGAGTGGTACCGGCCCCGGGACCGGCGGTGGAACCGGCAAGATCTATCCGCCGACGCCGACCAACCTGGTCATCCTGCCCATTCCGGTGCCGTCGAAGGTGCGTCCCTACAAACTGGTCGCCTTCTTCGACGTCGACGAGCGCGGCAACACCACGCTGATCTCGTTCAATCCGTCCAAGGACAACGGCTACAACAAGAAGATCCGTGAGATGTTGCTGGAGTTCCGATTCCGTCCCGCGGTTCGCGCCGACGGCACGCCGGTGCGCGACACGACGTCGATCATTGCCGAGGCGCCGTAACGGAGAGCACGACAGAGAACGACAGAGGACGACAGAATACGACAGACGCGGCTCCGCTTCAGCGGGGCTTTTTTGTTTCCGAGAAGTGGGCATTCAGCTACGGTTCCCTACCATAAGAGTCATTTCAGGTAGCTACTGGCCCAACCCCATTCCGGCGCGTAACTTACGCGACTTCAAGCCGGCTTTCGGCGCTTCGGCCCTTTCCCGTCACGAGGCACTGCATGAGCGACCGCACCGCAGCCCCCGGCGCCAAGGCGTCGGCGGAGTTCGTGAAGGCCCTCACGCTGACCGATGCCACCATGCTGGTGGCCGGTTCCATGATCGGATCCGGCATCTTCATCGTCTCGGCCGATATCAGCCGCACGCTCGGATCGCCGGGCTGGCTATTGCTCGCCTGGATCCTGACCGGCGTCATCACCATGCTCGGCGCGCTCGCCTACGGGGAACTGGCGGCCATGTACCCGCAGGCCGGCGGGATGTACACCTTCCTGCGCGAGTCGATGGGCCCGCTGATGGGCTTCCTCTACGGTTGGACGCTCTTCGTGGTGATCCAGACCGGCACGATTGCCGCCGTGGCCGTGGGGTTCGGCAAGTTCCTTGGCGTGCTGTTTCCGTCGGTGACGGCGGAACGCTGGATGTTGCAGAGCGACCTGCACTTTGGCAGCACGACGCTCGAACTGGGACTCTCCTCGCAGCGCCTGGCGGCGCTCGTCTCGATCTGGGTACTCACCTGGATCAACCTGCGCGGCGTGAAGGAAGGCAAGTGGGTGCAGACGGTGCTGACGTTCATCAAGACGGCGTCGCTGGCCGCGCTGGTGCTCCTGGCGCTGACGATTGGGCGCAACACCGACGCGATCGCCGCCAACTTCGGGGCGGGCAAGCTCTTTGCCGGCTCGCCCGACTTCGGCGCGATGTTCGTCGTCACCTTCGGCTCGGCCATGGTCGGATCACTCTTCTCGGCCGACTCGTGGCACAGCGTCACGTTCGCCGCCGCCGAGGTGCAGAATCCGTCGCGCAACCTGCCGCGGGCACTGATGCTCGGCACGGGACTGGTCACGCTGCTGTACGTGCTTGCCAACGTGTCGTACCTGCTGGTGCTTCCGATTCACGGGGTCGCCGAGGGCGCGACGGTGATGGCGCGTGGCATTGACCACGCCACGCAGGACCGCGTGGCGACGGCGGTGATGGAGAGCATGTTCGGCGCGAGCGGTGGGATGATCATGGCCATCGCCATCCTCATCTCGACCTTCGGCTGCAACAACGGGCTCATCCTGTCGGGCGCGCGGGTCTACTACGCCATGGCGCGGGACGGGCTGTTCTTCCAGCGCGCGGGGACGCTGAGCGTGCACGGCGTGCCGGCGTACGCGCTGGTCATCCAGTCGGTGTGGACGAGCGCGCTCTGCCTGACCGGCAGCTACAACCAGTTGCTCGATTACGTGATCTTCGCGGCGCTGCTGTTCTATGCGCTGACGACGATCGGGCTCTTCCTGCTGCGCTGGAAGCGGCCCAACGAGCACCGCCCCGTGAAGGCGCTGGGGTATCCGGTGCTGCCGGCGCTGTACATCGTGTCGGCGGCCGGCGTGGCGGTGACGCTGTTGCTGGCCGACAAGACGCGCGTGCAGGCCCTGTCGGGGCTGGCGATCGTGCTGCTCGGCGTGCCGGTCTATCTCCTGTGGCACCGTGGTGGACGCGCGGCGGCAGGGGCGGGCCGGTAGTCCGATGCCGAGTCTCCGCGTGGTCATTTCGCTTTCTTCCTGACTCACCCTGGGCGGGCGGCTCTCCGAGCGAGAGTCGCCCGCCGTTCCTTTGAGGACGCGGCATGAGATTGTTCGCCCGCAAACCAATCGCGGAGCTGGTCGCAGAAACGGAAGGGTCAGGGCTCAAGCGGTCGCTTGGGGCCGGGGACCTGATCATGTTCGGCATCGGTGCGGTCATCGGCGCCGGCATCTTCGGGGCCATCGGTTCGGCGGCGGCGGGGCAGACCGATGCGCTGGGTCACGTGGTGCGCGTGGGCGCGGGCCCGGCCCTGGTCCTGTCGTCCCTGCTGCTCGGCTTTGTCTGTGCGCTGGCCGGTCTCTGCTATGCGGAACTTGCCTCCATGATTCCCCAGGCGGGCAGTGCCTATGCGTACACCTACGCCACGCTGGGCGAGATCGTCGCCTGGATCATCGGCTGGGACCTGATTCTCGAATACGCGGTGGGCAATGTCGCGGTCGCGATCTCGTGGGGCGACTACTTCAAGTCGCTCACGAACGGCTGGCTGGACCTGCCCATCTGGCTGACCACCGGCTACCGGACGGCGCTGCTCAGCGCCGACCCTGCCGTGCACGGGCTACTGCAGTCGGCGCCGCACGTGATGGGGGTGCCGGTGCTGGTGAACGTGCCCGCGTTCACCATCGTGACGCTCATCACGATGCTGCTGCTGAGTGGCGTGCGCGAAAGCGCGCGCGCCAACAACATCATGGTCGCCGTCAAGCTGATCGTGCTCGCGATCTTCCTCGTGATGGGCGCACAGCACATCGATCCGGCCAACTATCACCCGTTCGCGCCCAACGGTTTTGAGGGCGTCCATCAGGGCGCGGCCATCGTCTTTTTTGCCTATATCGGTTTTGACGCCATTTCGACGGCGGCCGAGGAAACGAAGAACCCGCAGCGCAATCTGCCCATCGGCATTTTGGGCGGGCTCGGCATCTGCACGCTGATCTACATCATCGTGGGCGCGGTGTTGACGGGCATGGTGCCCTACCAGAAGCTCGGGAGTACCGCTGATCCGTTGGCGTACGCGCTGACCGCCACCGGGATGACGAGCATTTCGCGCGTCGTCGCCCTCGGCGCCGTGTTCTCGATGGCGGCGGTCCTGTTGGTGTTCCAGTACGGCCAGCCGCGCATCTTCTTTGCGATGGCCCGCGATGGCCTCCTTCCGCGCTGGGCCGCCAAGATCCATCCCAAGACGCACATCCCGCATGTGACGACGGCGCTGACCGGCGTGTTCGTGGCGAGCTGGTCGCTGATCGGCGACGCCAACGAAACGTATGACCTGACGAACATCGGGACGCTGTTTGCGTTTGCGCTGGTCTGCATTGGCGTGCTGGTGCTGCGGTATCTCGAGCCGGACCGGCCCCGGCCCTTTCGCGTGCCGTTCGTGTGGCCTGTGTCGGTGGTCGGGGCATCGGCTTGCCTGTACGTGATGGCGGGACTGCCGCGCCTGGCCTGGGTCCGGTTCGGATGGTGGCTTGCCATCGGCATCGTGTTGTACGTCGCGTACGGCTACCGCAACAGCACGTTGCGGAGTGGCAAGCCTCAACGTGGCTGACCGGCTGTCCGTTTGTGATTGCAGACCGGGGGACGTCACGGTCCCCTCCACTTCCAGGGTGAAACGTATCTCATGACCGAACTTCCAACCGCCGCTCCCAAGCGCTCGCTCAGTTCCACGCAGTGGATCGCGATCGCCATGGTCCTCGGCATTCTCGTCGGCTGGCTCTGTCCCGCCTCGGAGTACCCAGCGGTGTTCGTCGGTGCCAAGGCCATCAGCTCCGTCTTCCTGCGGATGATCAAGTCGCTCATCGTGCCGCTGCTCTTTTCCACGCTGGTGGTGGGAATCGCCGGGCATGGCGACGACATGAAGAAGGTGGGGCGACTGGCGATCCGGTCGATCCTCTATTTCGAGATCGTCACGACGGTCGCGCTCTTTCTCGGCCTGGGGGCGGTGAACCTGGTCAAGCCCGGCGTGGGCGTGCAGTTGGCCGGCGCCTCCGCGCAGACGGCGAAGGACCTGTCGCAGACCAAGATCACCTTTGCCGGCGTCATCGAGCACATGGTGCCGCAGAGCTTCTTCGAGGCGGCGACGCACAATGAAGTGCTCCAGATCGTCTTCTTCGCCATCCTGTTCGCGGTGGGACTGTCGCGGGTGAAGGGGAAGCCCAAGCAGTTCATGCTCGACTTCTGCGAGTCGCTGAGCGAGGTGATGTTCAAGTTCACCGGGCTCGTGATGTCGTTCGCGCCGTTCGGCATCGGCGCGGCCATTGCCGTGACGGTGGGGCAGAGCGGGCTGGGCGTGCTGAAGAGCCTCGCCCTGCTGGTGGCGACGCTGTACGGCGCCCTGGCGGTCTTCATCATCTTTGTGCTGATGCCGGTGGCGCTGGTCGCGCGCGTGCCGATTCGCCGTTTCTGGAGCTTCATCAAGGAACCGTGGCTCATCGCGTTTTCCACGGCGTCCTCGGAGGCGGCGCTGCCGCTGGCCATGCAGCAGCTGGAGAAGTTCGGCATTCCCAAGCGCATCATCGCCTTCGTGTTGCCGACGGGGTACTCGTTCAACCTTGACGGCTCCACGCTGTATCTGGCCATCGCCGCCGTCTTTGCGGCGCAGGCCGGCGGCATCGAGATGACGTTCGGCCAGCAACTGCTGATGATGCTGACGCTCATGCTCACGTCCAAGGGGGTCGCGGCGGTGCCGCGCGCGTCGCTGGTGATCCTGTCGGGTGCCCTCACGATGTTCGGCCTGCCGCTGGAAGCGGTGGCCGTGATCCTCGGCGTCGACGCGGTCATGGACATGGCGCGCACGTCGATCAATCTCGTGGGCAACTGCCTGGCCGCCGCCGTGATGGCGCGGTGGGAAGGGGAGTTCCCCGACCAGCCGCCGGCCGAAGCGGCGGTCTAGCGCGGACGCGCCCTCAGGCCGTGCCCCCTACGACCGTGCCGCCCGCAACCGTGCCGCCCGCGACCGTGCCGCTCACGCCCGTCGCGGAGAGCAGGCACACCGACCGGCTGCTCGTCGTCACTGGCTCGGTCAGCGGTGCCACGATTGCGTTGTCGCTGCTGGCCTCGTCCAGCAGCGCCACCGGGGTGTCGTGGCTGATGGTCCTCCTGCGCGCCACGGTGGCTGCGCAGGGCGGGGCGGCGCTCCTGTGGGTCGTGCGTGCGTTCCTGCGGTGGGTGGTGGGACGCGTGGCGCGGTCGCACGCCGTGCGCGACGCCTATGCGCGCGCGGATAGCCCAACCTACACGATCTTCCTGCTGACGCTCTCCACGGCACTCGGTGTCCAGTTGGTGCCGCCCGTCTGCTGGACGATCATGGCGCTCTTCGTCGCCGCGCAGGCGTACGTGATCCACCACGCGTTCCCGCACCGCGCGCGAGGAGAGACCGAGACGCAGGTGACCGCGCTGTCCGTGCTCTTCTTCGTCTCGGGCGTCGCCGCGCTCGTCTACCAGGTGGCGTGGCAGCGTACGCTGGTCCGCTACTTCGGTGTGAACATGGAGCCGGTGACGATCATCGTGTCCATCTTCATGCTGGGTCTTGGCCTCGGCGCGCTGGCCGGAGGTCGGATGTCGCGGGCCGCACCCGGGCGGTTGCCGGCCATGTTTGTGGGCATCGAACTCGGCGTCGGCCTGTTCGGCGTGGTGAGCGTGCCCCTCATCCACCGCGTCGGTGAAGCGGCACGCTCGTCGTCGCTCTTTTCCATGGCGGTTGCCGTCTACGCCCTGCTCGCGGTGCCGACGTTCCTGATGGGGGCCACGCTCCCCGTGCTCGTGGCGTGGGTCCACGGCGCCTACCGCGATGTGGGCCGTTCGGTGGCCCGCTTCTATTTCGTCAATACGCTCGGCAGCGCCGTGGCCTGCTTCCTGACGGTGGACGTCCTCTTCGCGTTCACCGGACTGCGCGGGGCCACGCTGGTGGCGGCCGCGTGCAATCTGGCGGTCGCGCTGCTCGCGTTCGTCATTGTCGTGCGTCGCGCGCGCACCGGACGTGGGGTGGCCCATGGGTGAGTCGCGCGTGCCGTCGCCGCGCCTGATGTACCTGCTGGCCGGCATCACGGGGTTCCTGTCGATCAGCCAGGAGACGCTCTGGATCAAGGTAATCGGGAGCGCAAACGACAACCGACCCGAGACGTTCGCGCACGCGCTCGGTTTCTTCCTGCTCGGCCTGGCCCTCGGCGCGATTGGTGGGCGCCGATTTCAGGAACGCGTGGGCTTGGGCAACCTGCGGTTTGTGTCGTTCCTGGTGGCTTTGTCGGGCGCAATCTTCTATGTGGCGATGCCGCTTGGCGCGGCGGTGCTCACGCACGACGCGGCGCTGGGACGCGCGGTGCTGTTCGCCGGTACGATGCTGACCTCGGCCGCGATGGGGGGCATCCTCCCACTGCTCTGCGAGGCGGTGGCGGCGAGTGGCTTGCCCGCGGGGGCCGCCACGGCGCGCGTGCTGATTGCCAATGTGCTGGGATCGGCGGCCGGTCCGCTCGTGACGGGCTACATCATGCTCGACCTCGAGACGCTCGAACACAACATCCTCATCGTGGCGCTCTTCGCGCTGGGGCTCGCCCAGGCGCTCTGGTTGGCGGCCCCCGAGCGGCGCCGGCGCGCGGGCGTCACCGTGATTTCGCTGGGCGCTCTGCTGGCGCTGTCGACCCACGACGCGATTTACCAGACGTTCCTCCCCAAGATCCACTTTGGCGCCGACGGATACCTGCCCGGATACCAGTACGTCGCGCAGGGGAGGGCCGGCGTCGTCGGAGTGTGGCCGTCCGGGCGCGAATACGGCGACGGCCTGTACGATGGCGGTTTCAACCTCGACCCGCAGGTCAACACGAACCTGATCAGCCGCGCGTACTTCGTGGCGGCGCTGCACCGCGCGCCGCACCGGGTGCTCGAGATCGGGCTGGGCACGGGGTCGTGGGCGCGCATTCTCGCCGACAACCCGGCGGTCGACTCGCTGACCATCGTGGAGATCAATCCTGCGTACGTCGATGTCCTCTGGCACTTTCCGGAAATCGCCAGCGTGCTCGATGATCCGCGGGTACGCCTGCACTTTGACGATGGGCGCCGTTGGCTCGCCCGGAACTCCGATCGCCGCTTCGACGTGATTGTCATCAATGGTACCTGGCACTGGCGGTCCGGGGCGACGCATACCGTGTCAGCCGAATTCCTGCATGAGGTCAAGGCGCACCTCGCGCCCGGCGGTGTGGCCTACTTCAACACCACGGGCTCGCTGGACGTGCTGTACACGGCGGCGGGTGTGTGGCGGCATGTGATGCGCGTGGCGAACTTTGCGGCCGCCAGCGACGCGCCGTTCAATCAGACCCCCGCGGAGCAGCGCGCGGCGATGCTTTCGATCGTCGGCGCGGACGGCCTGCCCCGCATCCGTGGGGCCGGTGCCGAACGGACGCTCGCCGAGTTTCTCGGTGCGGCCAGCGGGGAACTGGCGCCGAATCTTCGGCGGGCCAACGACCTCTGGAACATCACCGACGACAACATGGCCACCGAGTTCAAGTCGAACGGGGCCGGTGCGTGGTGGCGCGCGCTGCCGTCGCGCGTCTGGCGTCCTGACCGGGCCTGGCCGACGGTGCTGTTCTGATGACGGGGGGGTTGCCGGCGCCGTTGGAGCACCGCGACCACGACTCGCGGGCGCAACTTGCCGTGCAGGTCGCGCTGGTCGTGTTCGTCTTCACGACGATGGTGCAGGCGCAGCTCTTTCTTCGCTATGTGGCGCCGGTGAAGGGGAGCGAGACGCCAACCGGCACCTTCCTGCTGGCGCTGCCGTTCCTTCAGTGGCAGACCTTCATTGCGGCGATGCTGGTGGGGGCCGTGACCTACTGGGGGACGCAGCGCCGCTCGTGGGCGTGGGGGGCCTGGTTCCTCACGACGCTTGTCCTCGTGCTCGTGGCGTTCGACCAGCTGGTCTTCAAGCGCTTTCACGATCACATGACGTTGTCGCAGACCGACGGCGGGGTGTTCGATCTGGGCGTCGCCATTCCACGCCTGCTCGGCTCGGCCGGCAGCGATGCCGACTGGATGACGTACGTCAACTTTGCATGCCTCGCGCTGCTCGTGCCGGCCATCTTCCGCCGGTTGGTGGTCCGTGCGTTTGTGCCGGCGGCGGCGCCCAGGCGGGTCTCGCTGCTGGTGATGGTGGGGGCATACGCCGCGCTGGCCGTGCCGGTGGTGCGCAACGTCCGTGACCGGTTTGAGCTCGACCGTTTTCCGTTGCTCGGCCTCATCTGGCCGGAACCGGATGCCGTGGCCGCGCCACGGGGCGTGGTGACGAGCGGGACGGACCTGTTCCGGTTGCGTGACCGAGATTGGCGCCCGGATTCGGCGGGCGATGCCCAGATGCACGTGCGCGCTGCCGCCATTCGAGGCGCGCGTCGGCGTAACGTCATTTTCTTCGTCCTCGAGTCGGTTGGTTCGCGTCAGTTGTTGCCCGGCGGACGTCCCGATCCGGTGGTGACACCCAATCTGGCCCGGCTTGCGGACGACGCCCTGATCTTTCCTGACGTATATGGCGTTTACCCGGCTACTACACGGGCGCATGTGCCGATCCTGACGGGGGGCCGCGCGATCACCTGGGGCAGCGTCGGGGACGAGCTCACGATGCCGTTGCGCGCGCCCACACTCGTGGGCACGCTGCGGAACGCCGGGTATCGCACGGGATTGTTTGCCGCCCCCGACATGCGGTTCGGGTACCTGCGCGAGTTCTACCGCACGATGCCGTGGGACACCGTCGTGCACTATCAGGACGGTACATCGCCGCTCGACGAAAGCCAGGCGATCACCTCGTGGGGCATTAATGAGGATGCCGTGCGGCCGCTGGTGATGCAGTGGGTGGGCGCGGCCGACGGCAGCAAACCGTTCTTCGTGGAGTTCCAGACGATCGCGTCGCATCACCCCTACGGCACCTGGGGCAATGATCGCGGCCCGGCAAGCGGGGAGGATGATGCGGCG
>SESH01086359.1_pt1 | contig 10167 bp, 13 predicted proteins | sample 3171561 | NCBI WGS metagenome assembly SESH01 (sample SAMN10866947, study PRJNA518727) | freshwater metagenome | biome: subpolar coniferous forest; feature: holomictic lake; material: water; isolation source: holomictic Lake 442 2011 16.5 m and 2014 13 m | place: Canada: near Kenora, Ontario
GTTCCCGGCATCGCGCACGATTTGCTCGATGGCGGCGCGCTGCTCTTTGGTCGCCATGGCGTAGAGCACCGAGATGTCTTTCGGCAGCGTTAGTGTAAGGTCGTACCCGGTCTGGCGATCAGGGCCAGCGCCCTGAACCAGAGTGTAACCGGCGACATGGCCCGCCGCCTTGAAGACGGCCTTGTCGTGCTGTCTGGCATCTTCTTTTGATGCGTTTGCGCTAGACTTTTCCCAAGCGGAAAGCACCTTTTCCGCCGATGAAGTGAATGACGTTCGACCGAGATTCACGCCAGCCTGCCGCAAGTCCTTCATCATTGCCTTGCGCTGCTTAGCATCGGCGTCCGCCCAGGCTGCTGAGAGCAGACCTTGGGGATTGAATGCGCCACCCTGGTGATGGAACGCAGCTTTGCCTTTGGCTGGATCCATGCCGCGAAGCAGACATCGAAAGGTTGCTTCATCGGTCGCTTGGCCAAGGGTAAGCCCCAGCTTCTCAAGCATGGCTTTGGGGCCATAGAACTGTCCGACTTTGCCGGTAAAACGTTCAGCCTCCGCCATGACGCCGGCTAGGTAATACTCCCCAGCCCCGTCCCCGCGACCGACTTTGGATATTGGAAGCATCAGAATGGCTCCTGGATGGCCGCGGGCGCAGAGTCGCCAACGAATTGCTCGATGACTTTGCGCTGCGCGGCGCCGTCGGCACACTGCAGTTTCTCCAGATTCATCATAGGAGGGCCTCGCTAATCGATTTGGTCAGTGCCTGGTTGCTTTTTGTAAGCTGCTTGTGCTCGGTTTGGATCTGCAGCACGACCTTCGCGACCAGATTCATGGCTTGCGTGAGTTGCTTCACCTGAGAGGCGAGATCAGGATCGGCGTGGGCAACCGTTGCCATTGCAGGAGCACTTGCGGTACTGATAAGGTCTTTGATCTGCTGGATGGCGTCTCTGAGATCTGCAACGCCGCTTACTTTCCAGTCGCCGTGCGCGTGCGCGAGCGTGACCCTTTTCACGTAGCTATACGTAGTTTCGTTACCCGCTGCTGCTGCCTCGACGGCCTGCCTCTCGTCGTTTGAGAAATGGATTGAAACCTTTGTCATTCAGGCCTCCCACCCATTCAGACCCACCCACGTCCGACGCATCGTTGCTCCAGCAACGCTGCACCAGACCCGGGTTCTATGTTCCAGTCCATATCTCTGGGTGAGGTTGAAGAGGTTGCGCATGTGGGCCAGGCTTTTGCATTCCGTCCCGGCGACCGCAACCACCGTTTCCCACCGGTCAATCTCGGCAGCGTTTTCGCGTTGCCTCCGATCAAAATCGCCAAGCGACGCCACCCCGGTTTCCAGTGCCGTCAGACCATCAATTGCCGCAACTAATTCGGTGAAAGCAGACATCCGAGCTCCTTTCGCGATCCTATCTGGTGTAGTATTATAACACAATGAGACTCGGAGTGCAAGGAGTAGTATTGTCGAATGGGGTTTGAGTCTGAGCGGGCAACCGTGATCGATCAGGATGCGAAGCATGGTGATTGATATGGACGACGAACAATTGGGTGCCTTGGAGGATTTGCAGGGATTTCGGGGCGGGAGCGTGATCATGAATTTCACGGTGGCAGAAGACGAGCGGCAAGGGTTGCTCGCGCGCACCTTCAAGCGCTTCCGTTACGGCCGGTGGAATCGAGCCAACAAGGCGGTAGTGCTGGGCTTTGTGGAACGTATTAGCGGCTATTCGCGGCAACAGATCAGCCGCCTGCTCAAACGCGGTGGCGAGCGTTGGTCAAGGGCCGCTGCGGCTTCCGCACCAGCTTCGGCCGCACCTACACGAGCGCCGACGTACTGTTGCTGGCGCACACTGACAACTGCATGGCACGCTCTCCAGTCAGGCGACCAAGAAACTCATAGAGCGGACCTATGAGGTTTTCGGCAATGTCCAGTATCAGGGTCTGGTGACGACCTCGGTGGCGCACCTATACAACCTCCGGCAGCGAGTGAGCTACCAGCATCAGCGCCAGGTCTGGACCATGACACGCCGGACCTGCGTGCCCTTCGGCGAGCGTCGCGCCCAGGGCCCAATAAACGGCCCGGCTACTTGCGCGTGGATAGCGTTCATCGGGCGATCAGGACGGACTGAAGGAATCTCACGATGCTGCATGGAGGCCGCGTGGAACCGGCGCTTGTACGTTTTGATACCAACGATGGCGCAGTTGTCGCCACGGTCAGGGGAAGTTCTACACCCCCGGTTGCCACCGACGGTGCGTGACAGTCTGAGAGACTCAGGGAACCGCTTTGTGAGGGGTGTTTTGAACATGTTTTCCGCGTTGTTTCCGCATTTATCGTTTCGAACGTATCGGTATGGTCGTCTCGGTCTGTCGAACGTATTGTTTTGGTTAGGCGAGTGTAGTATCATGTTTACAAGAGATATCTTTAGTGTTTTCTGAATGACTCCTCCTTCCGCCAACCAGAAGCCCACGAAGCCAGCCCCAAAGCGGCGGCAATCCTGCTTGGCCGCTTACCGTCAGGAACTGGTGACCTTAAGACGTAACGGGTACAGCTTTCAGAAGATGGCCGATTACTTGGCCGCCGTGCATCAGCCAGTTTCCCGGCGTACGGTTCACGCATTCATGGAAAAGGAGGGCCTCCTCTAGTGGGTACCAAGAGCCCCCCTACCGCAAGACCCTCGCGCCGCCAGCGGATCGATTCCGTCGTGGAGGACATCCGCCGCCGCATGCAAGGCACGGTCGAGAATGACCCGCTGCAGGCATTCATGAAAACGGTACCCCCCTCAAAGGCTTTAACCGGGTACCGGGATGAGATTCTTCAGCTCGCCGCCAAGGGCTATACGGTGACCTACATCCTCGGGTATCTGAAAGTGGTTCGCAACCTGGAGGTTTGCGAGCGAACGATCAGGAAGTTCGTTACCGGCGAATTCAAGCGTGCCCAGGCAGCCTCTCCTGAGATCGATCTGGGTTTTTCAGCCAAAGCGGAATTCGCGCTGACCAAGCACGGTACGAAATCCGTCCGCCCTGCCGCGCCCCCGCCGCCCTGTGCCGTACCACCTGACTCTAGTTCCGTAACTATGGACACCGGTGCTTCGGGATCTGACGTCAGCTTGCTCGACGAGATGATCGAGCGCTCAGCCCTGCTTGAAGAAGAGCGGGCGCGGCCGAAACCCACAAACCTTTGGGCGCCGCGCCCGGAGCCGGACCCCCTCCTGAAACCGTAAGACCGGTGATGCAGAAACGCAACACCCGATAAGACCGCTCTTCGTTCTTATTGACATTCCTATCCGGCTTGTTTATACTATGGTCACTTTTGAGGAGCCACACATGAACATGAGCGCAATCGAAATCGCAGCAAAAGGTCCGATCGCAGTCGTCGGGGGCAGTCAGACCGATCAAGGAAAGACTACCGTTGCCAAGTTCCTGAGCCAGTATGCTGAAGTGTTGGGAGTCGACGCTCGGCACATCATGATCGACAAACCTGAGAATCCTCCCGACGGCGAAGACATCCGCTTCAGCGCCACCGACGCCGATTTCAAGCAGCTGATGGTCGCCCTGGCGTCCATCTGCCCCGGCCAACTCCCGGTCCTTGACCTCGGGGGTCACGCGTTCGAGAAATTCATGCGGGCAGACAAGGCGTTCGGTGGCGAAGTCCGGACCGAGATCAAACTGTTCATCGTGCCCGTGATGGCCAACACGAAAGAGGCCTTGGTCCTGAGCACGGTCCAATCGTTTATCCAACTCGGCGCACCGCCGGAACACATCGTCATCGTGTTCAATCGGGTCACGGGTGAGGAGGAAGCGGCCGCGATTGCTTCCAGCTTCCCGCTGCTTCACGAAGCCAGTCAGAAACTGGGTTTCCGGATCTGTTCGGAGCCCGTCTACCTTCATTCAATCGTTGCCGAGTGTCGTGGCACGAATGCCAACCTGTTCGCGCTGGCCGCGTTGGATCGCGCGGAAATCATCGAGCAGCGTAAAGCGGCCCACGCCGCCAACAACGAACCGGAATTCGAGCGCCTGGTCCAGCTCCAAACGCGCCGCGGCATGGCGCAAGAGCCGGTAGCGAACTTCACGCACGTTTTCAACAAGATCCTGGGGGTCAGATAATGGTTGCCGCGGATGTGAAACAAATCACGAGTCCGACACTGGAACCCGATGACGGGCTGCCGTCGCGGCCGCTACATGAGTTGCGCGACATCGACATGACCGGGCGCCCGGCAGCGGCTTTACGCGAGCTAATGAAGGATACCTCCGGAATCCTGAACGAGATGAGGCGACTGCATGATGATCTCGCAGCGACGACAGAACAGGTTGCTCGGTTACCTGAACAGACGTTTGCCGAGCTGCAGGACTACTATGCATTCTTCATTGGCCAGCATGAGGAGGTATGCAAGCGGATTGAGCTATTGGCCGCCCAGACCTCCACGCAAGCGACCGCTCTGACCGCGACTTGCGAGCGGCAGATCATCTCGAACCATCAAGTGACCAACGCGGCTGTCGGTCTGGTCACCAGCGCTGCCGACCTGATAGCCCAGAACAAGCAGCTCGGCAAAAAAGGCCTTGAACAGCACGAAGCCATCCAGAAATTGACAACCGCTGCCGCCGGCCTGATCGCTCAGAACAGACACCTTTCGGAAGAAAACGCAAAGCTGGTGCGCCACTTCACCCAACTGGCCAATAGTTCGCTATGGCCGCTTCTTCGCGCTTGGGTCGCCAGGCATCTTTCCCGCTAACCGATCTTTCCTGACCCTCCGGAGAGCGATTTGGGAAAACGTGGGTACTACATCAGCGACGTAATTGACGGCCTCGATCTAAGCGCATTTCATGCGCGTTGCGCGGGCGGTGGGTCGCGAAATCAACCGTACCATCCGGCGATGATGGTCAAGGTACTGGCCTATGGATACGCCAGCGGCGTGTTTTCTTCACGCAAGCTAGCCAGGAAGCTCCATGAAGATGTTGCCTTTCGGGTACTTGCAGCAGGCAACTACCCGGCGCATCACACGATCTGTGATTTCCGGGCAGTTCACCTCAACGAACTGGCAGACCTGTTCGTGCCCACGGTGTCGCTTGTCCGCAAGTGCGGCTGTACGGTCGGCAATCAAACCGATGTGCAGAACGACATCCATGACTGGTATTTGAAGCTGTTCGAGGGGTACGTCGATAACAAGCGGATTCCTGACATTCCGCCGGCGTTGTCGCAGGCATTTACCGCGGTCTGGCGCGAAGCCATGTCCGCCGCCACATCAACTTTCGATGCCGAGCGTCAATCCCTAGAAGCCCGGGAGCGGATCGCGACCACGGAATGTGAAGCAGCCTTGGCGCTAAAGGACGAAACCGCACGACAGCTCGAGACCGCAGAATCTTCCGTAGCCGACCTCAAACAACAGGTTTCGGAGCAGCAAGCTGCCGTAGCCGCACGAAACGATCGAATCCAGGCGCTGACGGTCGCGAACGTTGAAAACGAGCTCGGCACACGCAAAAGTTGGCGGAAATCGTCGAAGGCCACACCAAGCAGGTTGAGGAACTGAATTCTCAGCGCAACGATGCAATCCTCGACCGAAACGCGGCTATGGAGCAACTGGATAGTGCGAACAGGGAAAACATCCGGCTTACGGGTGAGATCGAGGCTACCAAAGGAACCATTGCTGCCCGGGAAGCAGGGCTATAGACCTTGCGCGACAAGCTCACCGCAGAAACCACGCGCGCACACGCCCTTGCCAGCGAAAAATCAGCAAGGGAGCGGAAGTTCGAGGCCGAACGCGAAAAGGTCGAAGAATTGGGAAGCGTTCGTGACGACCTTCTGGTTGTCCGCACGCAGCTGGCTGATTTGCAGTCACGGCACCAATCTACCGAAGCATCACGCGACCAGGCGATCACTCAGACCGCCCTCCTGCAACGCGACCTGGACGAGGCAGTCGAAAAGTTCTCGTCCCCAGTCGACGAAAACGCCACCCTTTCCCACCAGGTAACCACCTTGAACTCTGCACTTGAACAGAAAGCGGCAGCATTGGCAGGCCTAGAAGCGAAAGTTGCAGACTTGGAAAGCCGCACGCCATGACCTCGAGCCTTCATTATGAATTTAGCGTCGCCGTGTTGAAAGGCGATGTCATAGAACTGGAACGCCTCTTAAATGCGGGCGCGGACATATGCGTTCGCAATGACCAGGCCCTGCAGACGGCTGCAAAATATGGTTATCTGCCTGTTGTGCGGCTCTTGGTAGACCGGGGTGCGGAGATCCACGCTTGGGGCGAAGCAGCGTTGTGTGACGCCGCGTTCAATGGCCATCTCACCATCGTCCAGTTCCTGCTCGACCGTGGCGCCAACCCGCATGCTGACAATGGTAGCCCGCTTAGCGCTGCGGTGTGCAGCGCTAAGCTTCCCGTCGTTCAACTTTTGCTCGACCGGGGCGCGGACATCCACGCCAACAGGGATAAAGCCCTCACGGTGGCCGCCTCCCGCGGCCACCGTGAGGTTGTTACGCTGCTGTTGCACAACGGCGCCGACGCGACCCAAATTGATTTGGCTGATCTATGGGAAAACGACCTGGCAATGGTGCTGAACTATCTGACGCCGGAACAGCGACCCGCGCTGATGGAGGCTGTCACAAACAACGCCTGTCGCAGTGCCTCCGAACTCATTCGCTTGGGCTCCGACCCGGATGCCGACAACAAAGCCGCTTTGCGCCTGGCCATCAGGAAGAAAAATCCGGACATGGTTGCCACGCTGATCGCGGGCGGCGCCTCGATCGAAGGCATTAAGACCACGCAGCCTCGGATTGCGGAGATCTTGATGACTGACCGCATCCGCCAGGCAGCAGCATTTAAGCAGCCGGGGCGGACGAGAAATCGGATTGTGTCGACGCTGTGAAGTAGCGCTAAACGATCTCCAAGGAAGGGCCCGCGATGACGCATACCGGGAGGTCCATAGAGAAGGACACCCTTGCGACCGGAGAATCCCAGTTTTGCCATGGCTTTGGCCTGCGCAACGAATCCCAAGGTATTCATGTCGAACAATTCAAACGTGCGGTGATCTATGATCACCTCGTCCCGAGTCACGGGATCCAGTGCAACACGTCGCAGGTCCAGCTTGTGTTCGTAGTGACCTGGCGCCTTGCAAGGCGTCAGCACCCGGCCACGATGTGTTGTTGCACTGTCTCCGGCCCTGATGACTTGGTCCAGCAAGGCCTTGGCAAATTGCTCTGCCTGATCACCTGGTGGCACAGCGACTTCAACGCGAAATTCGTGTTCCCAAGGGTCATCATTGCATTCCAGCAACACTACGTACCGGACATCTCCCAGGCGCATATCGACTTGGATAACCACCGAGACAAATTAATCCAGTTGTGCCAGCACGCGCTGCCCTGTGCCATGCAGCGTGTCGGAAGTGACATGCATGGACGTCAACAGCCACCGTGAGCAAATTATTCAGGCCGGGTTGCCTTTGGTATACGACAACTCGCTTGATTGGGACCATGCCCTAGCGGCAATGGATTTTCAGCTTGAACGTTCGGCCGACTCCAGAGCCGGACATCGAACTACACAGGGTGGTACGTTTCAGCGCCGACGATACATGGTACGGAAAATCCGCGGCAAGACTGTTCAAAACAGCGGTCAAGAATCGGCCCCATGAGTCTCTCAGACTGTCACGCACCGTTGGTGGCAACCGGCAGGTAAAACTCCCCCGGACCGTTGCAGCAGCTGAGCCATCGTTGGTATCAAAACGTACAAGCGCGGGTTTCAAGCCGGCTGCATTTAGGAGCGGGCCGAACAGCGTGAGTCGGATCTGGCGACATACTTCATCGAGCCCGCGAGGCGAAACCCAGAAACCGGGTATAAATCGTTGGGGCGGTGACCCACTCCCCGGAGTTCAATCCCGGGAGTGGGTCACCGCTCTCTTGCATAGACTTCATCATAGAACGCCATGGTTTGGCGATAGCACGTCTCCCACGAAAAGCGCCGCGCCTGGGCGTAGCCTTTGTCGATGCTTGCCTTGCGCAGATCGGCATCTTCCAGTTGCACGAGCCTCTGCGCAAACGACTCGGCGCGAATCTCGTCGACCAGCAGGCCGGCATCACCGGCGGCCTCCGGGATGGAGGATGCGTTTACGGCGATCACCGGGCATCCGGCCGCCATGGCTTCGAGCACCGGAATGCCGAAGCCTTCGTAGCTGGAGGGGTACAACAGGGCGTGTGCCGAGTTGTAGAGCCGGTTGAGCGCTTCGTTATCGACGCTTGCCAGGTGCCTATGTCGGCCCGGTAGCAGCCTGTGCGCCAACTCGATTTCCTCCTGCTTGAGGTGGCCGCCGCCGACGCTCAGCAAGTGGTAGTCCGGCAGTGCCGCAACGGCTTCGAGCGCAAGCCGAAAATTCTTGTAGGCGTCCCGCGCCCCGACGAACAGCACGAACGGGCCCTGCGGCAGGTCGGCAGGCCGTGGCAGATCGCCGCCCGCGCCGAGCGGCCGGTAGTCCTCCGCCGCGCCGAGATGGATGACGCGCACCCGGTCCGGGGATACGTCGGGATAGCGTTCCAGCAAATCGCGCCGGGTGCTCTCCGAGATGCAGATGACACCGTGCGCCGCCCGGATCGCCGCCGCCTTCTGCCAGGAGTGCACCCAGCGCGCCGGCCCCTGGCGGAACCTCTCGTAGGTGAAGTCATAGACGGTGACCACCTCGATTGCTTCGCCCGACTGCGGCCGGCGGTAGTAGCTCGAGTGGCAGAGCGGGCGCGGTCCATCGCCAGCGGGATAGGACAGGTAGCGCGACAGCCACAACGGGAGCCGCCGCTCGCCGAGGATGGCGGCCGGGTCGAGATCGAGTTGCCGGCGAAAGATATTGGCTGCGGCACGCGGATGCTCGACCATGCGCATGGCGCAGCCATCCCTGCTCATGCGTCTCAGCAATTCGCACCAATAGACCGATCTGCCGCCGGCGCGCTGCAGCGCGAAAACGACATTGTCGAGAATGATGTTCATGCGCCGCGGCGACGGCCCTAGAGACTGCGCACGGGGACTGCCCCCCGCTCGACCTCTACCATCAGGCGCACGACCTCGGACATCGACTTGCCGGCCCGCCAGCCCAGCACCTGCCCGGCCCGGCCGGGATCCGCGCGGCTCACCATCAGGTCGGTGGGGCGCAACAGGCGGTCGTCGATCTCGACATGATCCTTCCAGTTCAGACCCACGCAGGCAAAAGCCGCCTCGACAAAATCGGCAAGCTTGCTGCTGGTCCCGGTGGCGATGACAAAGTCGGCGGGCTGCGGCTGCTGCAACATCCGCCACATGGCTTCGACATACTCCGGCGCCCAACCCCAATCGCGTTCGATGGAAAGATTGCCGAGAGTCAGCTTTTCCGCGCTGCCCGCGGCAATGCGGCAGGCTGCCGCGACGACTTTTCGCGTCACGAAGCGCGAGGGACGCAGCGGCGACTCGTGATTGAACAGGACACCGGTGCAGGCATACAGCTGGTAGCCCTCGCGATAGTTGGCGACCTCCCAGAAGGCGGTGGTCTTGGCCACGCCGTAAGGGCTGCAGGGACGGAACGGCGTGTCCTCGTTGGCCGGCACGCCGCCGGTATTGCCGAAACATTCGCTGGAACCGGCGCTGTAGAAGCGGGCTTTCGCCGCCAGGAAGCGGATGACCTCGAGGATGTTGAGCGTTCCGATGGCAATGCTTTCCATGGTCTCCATCGGTTGTTCGAAGGACAGGCCGACCGAACTTTGCCCGGACAGATTGTAGATTTCGTCGGGCTCGACCCGGCTGATGACGTTCAGCACGCTGCGGAAATCATTGGGCGCCATGGACGATGTCTCGACCTCGCCGCGGATGCCGAGGCGCTCGAGATTGTCGAAGGACGACATCTGCGCGTCGCGGGAAGTGCCGCAAACGCGGTAGCCCTGCTGCAACAGGAAGCGCGCCAGGTAGGCGCCATCCTGGCCGCCGAGGCCGCAAATGAGTGCGGTTTTCATGGCGCCCATTCAGGCCTGTCCCGTCTGCCTTGATTGCCCGGCCGCGGCCTGCAACATGGCAGCATGATCCGTCACCGTCTTCGAGCCCAGCTTGAGCCGCGCGTACGCCGCGGCCGGATAAGCCAATTTTCCAGTCAGCAGCCTGACGCGAGCGGGAGCCATGGCGCGATCCGTGAAGATATGCATGCCGTTCGCCGAAACCACCGCCAGCCCAA
>SESH01098821.1_pt1 | contig 10163 bp, 9 predicted proteins | sample 3171561 | NCBI WGS metagenome assembly SESH01 (sample SAMN10866947, study PRJNA518727) | freshwater metagenome | biome: subpolar coniferous forest; feature: holomictic lake; material: water; isolation source: holomictic Lake 442 2011 16.5 m and 2014 13 m | place: Canada: near Kenora, Ontario
TGATGATCGAGCATGTGACCGGCGTGGGGCCCAAGGTCGCGCTCAGCATCATGAGCCGCCTGTCGCTGCCCCTGCTGGAGGACGCCATCCGGGTCGGCGACATCGCCACCCTCGCGAAATGCCCGGGCATCGGCAAGAAAACCGCCGAGCGCCTAGTCGTTGAATTAAAGTCCAAGGTCGGCACTGGGCAAGCCGGGCGCGCGGGCGCCGAGCCCGCCGGCTCGCCCGGGGCCACGGGGGCCGGACTGCATCGTGATGCCGTCGCGGCGCTCACGGCCCTGGGCTACAAGGCCGCGGACGCGGACCAGGCCGTGCGGCGCGCCGCGCTGGTGCTCGGCCCCCAGGCGACGACCGAGGCGCTGATCAAGAAGGCGCTGAGCTGAGTCTCGGCCCTGGCGGCGGCCTACTTCTGAAAGCGCAGCGCGGCCATCTCGACCTTGCCCTGAAACGGGCGGACGGCCCGGCTGGCCCGGTTTTCGGCGGGACGCGGGTCGCGACCGTCGAAGCGGAGATCCTCGAGCGAGACATTCTCCATCGAGGAAAGACGGACGTCGTTCATCCAGTCGCCCCAGCCCGCCGGATAGCCGGCGGTGGCGTCGGCGAGGTCCGCGTTCTGATCGCCGAGCTTGAGTGAGCGAGGGCCCAGCACGGGATGGAGGACCGGGCGCGCCGGGGTGACGGCGGCCACGGCGGCGAGTGACGGCGCGGCAGCGGGACCCTGGGCGACCGTGTCCGCCACGGGGATGACGGGGTGCGGGCGCATGATGAAAGCCACGGCGATGGCGGCGGCGACGGCGCCCAGCGAGGCGGCATATGCGGCGAAGCGGAACGGCGCCGGGCGCGGCGCGAGCCGGGGACGCGCGGCCGGCGCGGGGGCGGCGGTGCGGAAGGTTTCGCCGAGCTGGGCGCAGGCCTGCTGCATCTGGCAATACTGCCGGTAAACGCGGCGCCGCTCCGGGCTGCTGCGGACCTCTTCCTCCAGCAGCGCGGCGTCCGCCGGGCTGATTTGGTGGTCAACGTACAGGTTCAGCAGTTCGATGAACTTGGTTTCTTTCATGGTGGTGTCGGGTCGGTGGTTCGCAGGGTCAAGCTGCGGGTAGTCAGGTCTTGAAATCTTCGCCGAGTTTGGACCGCAGGCTCTCGCGGGCCCGGGCGATGCGGCTCTTCACGGTGCCCACGGAGATGCCGAGGATGTCCGCGATCTCCTCGTAGGAGAGGTTCTTGATGTTGCGCAGGGTCAGGATCTCCCGGTGCTTCGCACTGAGCTTTTCCATGCCCTGTGCAATCCGGTCGATGAACTCCTGCGTCACCGTGATGTCGTCCGGGGTCTCCACCTCGGCCGGGATCAGATCCGCCAGAGTGGTCGAATTGTCCGCACTGACCGGGGCATCGAAGGAGACCGACTTGTCCCGCTTGCGCCGCCACCAGTACCAGTAGCGGTTGCGGGCGAGGTTGGTGGCAATCTGGTAGAGCCAGGTGGAGAAAGCGGAGTCGCCGCGGAAGTTCACCAGCCCGCGATGGGCCCGGATGAAGGCGTCCTGGGTGACCTCCTCGGCGTCCTGCGAGTTTCGCAGGAGCTGGTTGACCATCGCATAGATGCGGTCCCAGTAGCGCGAGACCATCTCGTCAAAGGCGGACTGGTCGCCGTTTTTGAACCGGTCCACGAGCACCTGGTCGAAGGCTACTTCCTGAGCTTTAGTTGACATGCGTTCAACTTCGCTCTGACGGGTATATTGCTGGATAGTTCCCAAATTAGTAAAAGGATGAGGGCTGGCTTAAGCGGGTGGCCCGGTGCGGTCAATGCCCGCCGGCAACCCGGCCCGTCCACCGGCCCTGGCGGTCGCTGGCAAACGACCGGCCGGCTGGGTCACCCGACGCGGCGCGGCTTTTGGTGGCTATATTCGTGATTACCGAGCTAGATTTTTCACGCCGCCAGCAATCCACCCCAGCGCGTGACCGCCGTACCCGTATACCAAGGCCAGCTGATGAAAACACCGCCCAAAATTGAGGCGAAGATCGAGGACGAGTTCGCCGCGTCTGCCCGGGCCTGGTCCCCGGAAGCCGTTTATTATTGGGACAGCCACCTTCCGCGCTACCGTTATTTCGCCGGCCTGCTGGGCGACTTGGGGGCGCGGCAAGCCTTTGACCGGGTGCTGGATATAGGCATGGGGTTTCAAACACTTTTGCTGAGGAAGTTGCTGCCCGAGAGCCAAATCGACTGCCTGGGCGTCTACCACGATCCCCGGTTCAGCGCCGAGGGAAAGTCTGCCTTCCTCCCCGGGGACTTGAACAAACTCGCGCACGAATCCGGCCCGGGTAATTTGGCGGGCGGCTACGATCTGATCGTGTTCATGGAGGTGCTGGAGCATCTCTACACTCCCCCGGATCTCGTCCTCAGGTACCTCTCCTCGCTCCTGAGCGCAGGCGGCGTGATCGTGGTGACGACGCCGAACGCGGCCTGGTTGAAGAACCGATTGAAGATGCTGCGCGGCAGGAATCCCTTCGAGACCCTCCGGGCCAATCCGAGTGACATGGGGCATATCCGGGAATACACGGCGGGGGAGTTGGAGGCGGCCTTTGCCGGCACCGGCCTGCGCAAGGTGCGCGCCGAACGACGGGGATTGTATCGCTTCAACAATCCCAAGGACAAATTTTACAGCTGGATCGCTGATATCACCCACCCATCCCTGCGCCGCACCCTGGTCGCGGTGTACCGCAAGGAGGGTCTAGTGCCCGGGCAAACCGGTCCGGTCCGACCCTGACGACCGGTCGTCTGCCCCTCTGGACCCGCCACAACCGCCCGGGACGAGACTGTTTTTTCCACTCAAATGCGTTGGTGCGTAACGAGTGCCAGATTTGCTTGCCTGATAGCGTCCAGCGACCGTAATCTGGGCCACTGGCAGAGTTTTAAGCAGGTGTTGAATTAGAGTTTCTGCCATGTATTGGTGCTCATGTTTTCGTTAGGATTCAGCAGTAAAGGCAAGCTAGGCAAGAGGTAGTAATACCAGCAGAAAGCATACAGTAATAAATACGCAAGTAGCAGTTAACCAACACAAAGGGCTGGTAGCTCAATGGTAGAGCAGTTGCCTTTTAAGCAATTGGTTCTGGGTTCGAATCCCAGCCGGCCCACCACTTTCATCAATGACCAAACCCCACCTCGCGCCATCCGGGCGTGCGCCCTCATGAAGCGTCTTATCATAGTTGAAGACCAAACCGCAGTCCGCGAGATGCTGGTCGAGATCCTGCGGTTGGATCCCAACTATCAACTGGTGGGCGAGTGTGGCGACGGACAGAGTGCCGTGGCGCTCTGCCTCGAGGCGAAGCCGGACCTGCTGGTTCTGGATGCCAAGCTGCCGGGCCTGAACGGGGTCGATATCCTCCGCCGGATCACCAAGAAGCTCCCGGAGATGCGCGTCCTGATTTTCTCGGGCTATGAGAACCCGATGCTGGTCCGCGAGATGCTGGAGGCGGGCGCCCATGGATTTGTCGAGAAGACCGCCGGCCTGATCGAGCTGAAGAAGGGCTTGGAAGCCATCGCGAACGGCGGCACCTACTTCGGTCCAGCCGTGGCCGCCCTGCTCCGCGACGTGGTGGCCAATCCCGAGGCGAGCAGCGCCGCCGACTTCCTGACCGACCGGGAGCGCGAGATTCTGCAGCTGGTCGCCGAGAGCCATAGCACGCGGGGAATCGCGACCAAGTTGGATATCAGCATCAAGACGGTGGACAACCACCGGACCAACCTGATGCGCAAATTGAACCTCCACGACGTCGCCAGCCTCACCCGCTATGCCATGGAGGTCGGGTTGATCGCGCAGAAGAAAGCGCAGTAAAGCCTTGCCGCAGCAACAAGGTTGCCCATTAGATTTTAGCACGACCCACCTCGACCACTCCATGAATATCGCCTCGAAGAAACTTTGCCTCGTTATCGCCAGCGCCGTTTTCATCCTTGCGGGCTGCAAAAAGAAGCCGGCCCGTCCCGACCCCAGCGCCACGGTCCTCGGGCCCACCGGCGGCGGCAACATCTCCCCGGAACAGATGAATCCCGCCCTCGACCCCAACGCGGCCGGGCTGTCGCAGCGCGACCCGAACGTCATCGAGACCGACGACATGATCAAGGGCCTGCTCGGCGCTGTTTACTTCGACTTCGACAAGTCCAACGTCAAGGAGAGCGAGCGCGCCAAGGTTCAGGCCGCCAAGGACTACCTGGCGAAGAACCCCAAGCACCGCATCCTCTTCGAGGGGCACTGCGACTGGCGGGGCACGGATGAGTACAACCTGAGCCTGGGTGACCGTCGCGCCACCGCGGCGAAGAAGTACCTCCTGTCGCTCGGCCTCGCCGCCGACAAGGTCGAGGCCAACTCCAAGGGCAGCCTGGAGTCCTCCAAGAATGCGGACGACGCCACCATGGCGAAGGACCGCCGGGCGGAGATCATTGTGCTGAAGAAGTAATTCTTCCCCTTCCCTTCCAAGCCCCGGTTTTCACCGGGGCTTTTTTATGGCCGGCGCTCCCGGCCGCCGGCCGGACCTCGCCCCCCGATCCTACGGCTGGGCGATCGCCAGCAGGATCCGCCGCGATGTCTCGATGCCCTTTTTCATGATCTCCAGGTCGAAGCTTTCGTTGGGCGCGTGCAGGTTGTCCTGCGGCAGGAACAGCCCCATCATCACGGAATCGAGGCCCAGCACCCGCTTGATCTCGCCGATGATCGGCACGCTGCCGCCTTCCCGCAGGTACAGCGGCGCCTTGCCCCAGACCTCCGCGACTGCGGCGTCGGTGGCGCGGAACATCCGCGCCAGCACCGGCGACTGATCCGGCGGGGTGTTGGACCGCCCGGGCGGCACCACCACATAGGGCCGGCCGGTGTGGCCGGCGATGATCCGTAGCTGCACGCCGCGCGGCGCCCGCGCCGCAATGGTCTGCTCGAGCAGCGCCTTCATTTTTTCCGGGCTCTGGTTGGCCACCAGCCGGCAGCTGATCTTCACAAAGGCCCGGCTGGGGATCACGGTCTTGCCGCCCTCCCCCTGGTACCCGCCCCCGATGCCGTTGAACTCCAGGGTCGGGTAAAACCGGACCGCCTCAAACGGCGTCACCCCCGGCGGCGTGTGAAACGCGTCGATGCCGAGAAATTTAAGGTAGTCCTCCTCCCGGCCGCCGAGCTTCGCCAGCTCCGCGCGCTCCCACGGCTCCACCTCCAGCACGTCGTCGTAGAAGCCCGGGATGTTCACCCGCCCGTCGGGCGTGTGCAGCGAGGCGCAGAGATCCACCAGGGCCTGGATCGGATTCAGCAGCACCCCGCCGTGCAGGCCGGAGTGCAGGTCGCTGGTCGGCCCGATCGCCTCGACTTCCAGCGTGACCAGCCCGCGCAGGCCGGCCGTGATCACCATCTGCTGCTCGTGGGGAATGCCGGTGTCCGAGAGGAAAACGAAATCCGCATCCTGCAGGGTCTGCTGGTAGCGCTGCAGGAACGGCAGGAAACTCGGGCTGCCCATCTCCTCCTCGCCCTCGACCAGGAACGTGATCCGCAACGGGAGCGCCGGGTGCTGCTCCAGCAGCTGCGCCACCGCCGCCAGGTGCGTCAGCAGCGGACCCTTGTTGTCCGCCGCGCCCCGGCCGTACATCCGGTGGCCGCGGATCGTCGGCTCGAACGCGGGGGACTGCCAGAGATGCAGCGGGTCCGCCGGCTGGACGTCGTAGTGGCCGTAGATGATGACATGCGGCCAGGAGGCGTCGCCGCCGCGGTGGCCGAGGATGATCGGGTGCAGGTCGGTCTTCACCACCTCCACCGCAAAGCCCATCGAGCCCAGGAGGCCCGAGACAAATTCCTGCGCGCCGCGCATGCCCGCCGCGAACTTCGGGTCGGCCGAGACACTGGGGCAGCGGATGAATTCCTTCAGTTTTTCAACAGGATCGAACATGCCGCCAGCTTGGCGGCAAAGCCCGGCCCACGCCAACCGCAAAACGAGCGAACTTCACCCGCCCGCCGCCGCTCAGTGTTTGAAATGCCGGCTGCCGGTGAAGACCATCGCCAGGCCGCGCGCATCGGCCGCCGCGATGACCTCCGCGTCGCGCAGCGAGCCGCCCGGCTGGATGGCCGCCGTGGCCCCCGCGTCGGCCGCGGCAATGAGGCCGTCGGCAAAGGGAAAGAGGGCCTCGCTGGCCACCACCGAGCCCCGCAGGTCGAGCCCCGCCTCGCCGGCCTTCCAGACCGCGATCCGGGAACTGTCCACGCGGGCCATCTGCCCCGCCCCCACCCCCAGGGTCTGCTCGCCCCGGCAGTACACGATCGCATTCGACTTCACGTGCTTGCCGACGATCCAGCCGAACCGCAGCCCCGCCCACTCCTCCGCCGTGGGCGCACGCCGGGTGACCACCTTGACGTCCGCGGCCGGCCCCAGCGTCCGGTCCCGGTCCTGCACCAGCACGCCTCCGACGACGCTCCGGACCTCGCGGAGCGAATCCGCCCCGAGGCCTTCCTGCGCGATCATGAGCCGCAGGTTCTTCTTCTGGGCAAAAATCGCCCGCGCCTCGTCGCTGAACCGCGGCGCGATGATCACTTCGGTGAAAATCTCAGCGATCGTCCGGGCCAGCGCGGCCTCGACCGTGCGATTCACCACGATGACTCCGCCGAACGGGGCCTGCCGGTCGGTCGCATACGCCCGCTCCCAGGCGGCCTCCAGCGTCTCGGCGCTGGCCACGCCGCAGGGATTCGTGTGCTTCAGGATCGCCAGCGTCGGGCGCTCAAACTCGCCGATGAGATAAGTGGCCGAGGTGATATCCAGGATATTGTTGTAGCTGAGCTCCTTGCCCTGCAGCTGCCGGTAGTGCTCATGAAACCGCCCGTACAGCGCGGCCTGCTGGTGCGGGTTCTCGCCATAGCGGAGGCTCTGCGCCTTCGGGTACGTCAGCGTCAGCGTCGCGGGAAACCCGGCCAGCGCGGCCAGGTCCGGTTCCGCGGCCTGCGCCTCCAGATACTGCGCGATCGCGGTGTCATAGCGGCCGGTGCGCTGAAAGACCTTCAGCGCCAGCCGGGGCCGCAGCGCGGCCAGGTCGGCCGGTACCGCCAGCGCGGCCAGCACCGCCGGATAGTCGGCCGGGTCGCAAACGACGGTCACGCTGGTGTGGTTCTTGGCCGCGCTTCGCAGCATGGAGGGGCCGCCGATGTCGATGTTCTCGATCGCCTCCTCGAGGGTGACGTGCGGCTTGGCCACGGTTTCCTCAAAGGGATAGAGGTTCACCACCACGAGGTCGATCAGGTCGATGCCGGCCTGCGCGGCCTGCGCGAGGTGCTCGGTCTTGTCCCGCCGGCACAGCAGCCCGCCGTGGATCTTCGGGTGCAGCGTCTTCACGCGCCCTTCCATCATCTCCGGGAAGCCCGTGTGCTGGCTCACCTCCGTGACCGGCAGACCGGCGGCGGCGAGCAGCCGGGCGGTGCCCCCGGTGGACAGGAGCGTGTAGTCGTGCTGCCGGACCAGCGCCGTGGCCAATTCGGCGAGCCCGCTTTTGTCGCTGACAGAGAGAAGCGCGAATTTGGCCATCGAAGTACGGCATGGTGTGGCGGCGTCCAAATCGGTCGCAAGTCCGAAAGCCGCTTGCTCAGCGTGCAATCCCGACTCTGTTATGACCCGTGGCCTCCTCCCTCGAACTTCCCGGACTCACCGCCCGCCTCGACCGGCTCCATTACCACCATGGGGGCGCCACCCTGCCGCCGGACCAGCCCCACGCGTTCGTCTACTTCATCACCCTGCGCAACGGCTCGGACCACACCGTCACCCTCCTCGGCCGCAAGTGGGTCGTGGAGCACGCCGATGGCAGCCAACGGGTCGTCGAGGGGGACAAGATCGTCGGCGAGACCCCGCGGCTCGCGCCCGGGGAGGAGTTCTCCTACAACAGTTATCATGTGACCGGGACCGACGCCACCGCGCGCGGTTCGTTCCATGGCGTCGATGACCAGGGACGCCAGGTGCATGTGCTGCTGGCCCCCTTTCGCCTGACAATTCCCGCGGCCTGAAAAACAACCTCGTTCTCGCGACCTTTCTCCTCCTGTGTCGCCCCACTAAATGAAGCTCATTGATTTGAATCGCGACGGCGGCATCGGCGCCAACTCCAATTTCGTCCAGTTCGGCGACCTCCGCGTCCTGATCGACTGCGGCCTGAATCCCAAGAAAACCGGCCGGGCCGCCACGCCCGACTTCAGCCTGATCCGCGGCCACCCGCTCGACCTCATCATCATCACGCACTGCCACCTCGACCACATCGGCAGCCTGCTGGTCGCGATGCGCGAGCACCCCAGCACCCCGGTGATCATGACCACGTCCAGCCGCATGCTGATCGAGCGCATGCTGCACAACTCGGCCAACGTGATGCTGCGCCAGAAGGAGGAGGACAACATCCCCGACTATCCCCTGTTCACGCACGACGAGATCGACCGGGCCGCCGGCCGCATGACGGGCCTGCCCTTCAACCACGCGAAGAAGTTCCGCGGGGCCAAGGAGGAGATCGAGGTCATCTTCCATCCGGCAGGCCATGTGGCGGGCGCGGCCGCGGTGGAGATCCACCACAAGCACCGTCAGGTCTTCTTCACCGGCGACGTGCTCTTCGAGAACCAGCGCACCCTGCCGGGCGCGAAGTTCCCTGCCGGCCACTTCGACACCGTGGTCATGGAGACCACCCGCGGCGTCACCGAGCGCCCCCTCGGCAAGGAGCGGGTCAACGAGGTCGCCCGCCTGATCCAGAGCATCAACGACACGATCAAGCGCGGCGGCTCCTTTCTCCTCCCGGTGTTCGCCCTCGGCCGCATGCAGGAGATCCTGGCCATCGTCCACGACGCCCGGAAGTTCGGCCGGCTGGTCGAGTGCCCCATCTTCGCCTCCGGGCTCGGGATGGACCTCGCCGACTACTTCGACGAGATCAGCCGCAAGACGCGGCATGTGAATTTCAACCGGGGCATCATCAAGGAGCTGAAGATCAAGCCCACGCCCCGCAAGCTGACCCCTGGTCTGGACCCGCAGCAGAACGCGCTCTACATCATCAGCTCCGGCATGCTGGTCGAGCGGACCCCGAGCTACACCCTCGCCTCCGGCCTGGTCGGCCACGCCCGCAACACCGTCGGCTTTGTCGGCTACTGCGACCCGGACACCCCCGGCGGCAAGCTGCTCACCGCCAAGACGGGCGACACCTTCCTCTTCGAGACCGCCCACGTGAAGGCCAAGCTCAAGGCCCGCATCGAGCGCTTCGAGCTCAGCGGCCACGCCGACCGGGAGGAGCTCCTCGAGTTCGCCATCCAGACCGAGGCCCGCTGCGTCGTCCTGACGCACGGCGACCCGCCCGCGCGCGCCTGGTTTGCCGCGCAGCTGGCGCAGCAGGCCCCCAAGATCAAGGTCCTCGATCCCGTGCCGCTGAAGACGTACCAGGTGTGAGCAAGGCCCGCAGCTGCGCGCACATCGCGGCGTTGCCGGCGATGTACCGGATGCGGGCCATGTTGAGGTCGAACTGGCGCAGGGGGAACTGCTCGCCGTTGAGGAATTCCACCTGCCCGCCGCCGGCGAGGCAGAGCGGCACCGCCGCGGCGATGTCCCAGATCTTGACGTTGTGGTCGACCGTGCCGTCGAGGAGCCCGATCGCCACGTAGGCCAGGTGCAGCGTGCTGCTGCCCAGCCCGCGGATCTTGAAGTTCTCCACCAGCACCTGCGCATCCGGCGCGAACCGCCGGTCATGGGGGCTGTGAAATCCGACCACGGTCTGCGCCCCGGGCGGCTCCGTCCGCACCCGCGCCGCCCGCTCGCCGTCAAACAGCCCCAGGCCCGGCCCGCCATGGATCAGGCGGCGGCGCGCCAGGTCGTAGACCACCCCGTAGACCGGCCAGCCGTCCTCCAGCAGGGCGAGCGAGATGGCGCAGTTGGCGATGCCCAGCGCGTAGTTGTTGGTGCCATCAATCGGGTCGAGCACCCACGCGAACCGCCGCGTCAGGCGTCGCGGGGTGTCCACCGGCGCCAGTTCCTCGCTGCACGCGTCGTCGTCCGGAAACTGCGCCTGTAACTCGCGCAGGATGCCGGCGGAGATGGCCAGGTCGACCGCCGTCACCCGCGTGCCGTCGGCTTTCCACTCGCTCTTGGCCCGGCCGAACTCCCGGTGCAGCAGGTCGGTCTGCGCGAGGACCGCCCGCTGG
>SESH01003815.1_pt1 | contig 10161 bp, 6 predicted proteins | sample 3171561 | NCBI WGS metagenome assembly SESH01 (sample SAMN10866947, study PRJNA518727) | freshwater metagenome | biome: subpolar coniferous forest; feature: holomictic lake; material: water; isolation source: holomictic Lake 442 2011 16.5 m and 2014 13 m | place: Canada: near Kenora, Ontario
TGCTTGGCGGTTGCGTCCCACTAACTAGCAGCTTGGTCGGCACAAAGTTTGTGAAGCGCTGAGGCTAAATCCGACAAGCTGCTAGAGCCTTTTCTGTCAACATACACGTTATTGCGTGTACGTTGGAGCATCCAAGTGGAAGGACACAGAGGTCACAGAGAAGGAAAGAGAGCACAGAGAGAATTTCATTCGGCTGCGGCGGCTTGCCGGCCGCAGGCAGGCAGTTCTCTGTGGTTTCTGCTCCTCTCTGTGCGCTCGGTGTCCTAGACTTGTTCAATTGGGTTGCGGGCTTGTCGCCCGTTTTGGGTCTGACAGGCTGCTCGTTTCAGGTCAAGGTTACCGGATCAAGGGAAAGGCATTAGTACATGACCGGCTATGTCGACATCCAGCTCAACGGCTACCACGGGGTTGATTTCAACCGCAACGACCTGACTGCGGAGCAGTTCCACTTTGCCTGCGAGAAGCTGCGCGCGCAGGGCGTGCGGGCTTTTCTCCCCACCATCATCACCGCCAGCCAGGCCGATGTGTGCACCCGCCTGGCCAACCTCGCGCGCATCGTGGCCGCAGATCCGCTGGCGCGGGAAATGGCACCGGGGTTTCACGCCGAGGGGCCGTTCATTAACGAAACCGCCGGCTTTCGCGGCGCGCATCCGGCGCAGCATGCGCGCCCGGCCACGCTGGAAGAGGCGCGGCAGCAGGTCGAGGCCGGCGGCGGACTGCTGCGTCTGGTGACGCTGGCGCCCGAGCGCGACGCCGCCTATGCCACCACGCGCTGGCTGGCCGCGCAGGGGATCCGCGTTGCCGCCGGCCACTGCGACCCCTCGCTGGATCAGCTGAAGGGCGTGGCCGACGCCGGGCTTTCGCTTTACACGCACCTGGGCAACGGCATGCCCATGCAGGTGCACCGCCACGACAATGTCATCCAGCGCGCGCTCAGCCTGCGCGACCGCATCACGCCCTGCTTCATCGCCGACGGCGTGCACATCCCGCTCTTTGCGCTGCGCAACTACATCGACCTGGTGGGCGCCGACCGCGCCGTGGTGGTGACCGACGGCGTGGACGTGGCCGGCCTCGGACCCGGGCGCTTCACAACCCTGCAGGGCGAGACGGTCGTGGTGGGCGAGGAGCTGGCCGTATGGTCAGCCGACCGCACGCACCTGTGCGGCTCCGCCTCGACCATGCCCCAGCTCGAGGCCAACCTGCGCCAGATGGGGTTCGGCGACCGCGAGATCCGGCAGATGCTCTGCGAAAATCCGGCGCGGGCGGCGGGGCTGAAGTTGTAGGGTGGAGGAATATTTCCCGGAACGGAAAATCTACTGGATCATTTCCTTCACCTGCGGCTCGAGCGCGGCGAGCTGCCGGCGCAGCTCGCGCACCTGCTCGTCGCTGGCCGTGGTGTCGGGCGCGACGGCGCCCGGATTGGCGGCCTTCCACTTTTTGTACCGCGTTTTGGTCTCATCCACGGCGCGCTCCAGGCGCTTTCCTTCCGGGATCATTTCGCGCAGCGTGTCCATGTAGCGCATCCGGTCCGAGCCGGTCGCGGCATCGCGCCGGGCAACCAGCTGCTTTTCGCGCCGACCGAAGTCGTTGTACTTCTGCACGGCCTCGGCGTAGGCCGCGGTGTGCGGATTGGGGCTGGAGCTGATGGCCAGCTGCTTGAGATCGGCGAGGCGCGTCTGCAGCTTGCCCTTGAGGTCGTAGTATTGCTTCAGGGTTGCGATGGTGTCTGCCGGCACCTCGCTGCGCGGCATGTTGAAGCGCACCAGGTCCGCATTGGCCACCAGGTAGGGGCCGGCCATGGTGCCATCCCGCTCCAGCCGGCCCATGGACATGGCCACCCCGCTTTCGGTGCTGCGGCTGTCCTCAATGTCCATGACCGTGCCGCCGGGCAGTTTGCCGCGGTTCTCGCCGGAGAGTGCATAGTATGCGGTGCGGGTGATGGTCATGCCCCACGACTTGCTTCCCTGCGCGGGCGGCGGGAGCGGCTTGCCGGCGGCAACGGCCGGCAATGGCGAGGGGGCCGCAGGCGAGGGCTCGCCCGGGGTGTTGCCGCTTGGCGCCGTGGTGGCAGGTGGTGAGGCTGGCGGTGCCTCCGGCTTGCCCGACGAGGTGGCGGCCGTGACAGAGGCAGCCGGCTCGGCGGCATCCAGCACGCGTGTCAGCCGGGGGCGGGTTGACGCAGCGGCTGTAGAGGAAGGCTGGGCCGAGTGGAGCCGCTCGGCAGGCGTGGCCGGGCGGAGGTAGGGATCGGCTGGCGCACCCGGCGCAACGGCTGTCCGGGATTCGCCGGCGGGATCCGGCAGCGGCAGGCCCATGGCCAGCCACAGCGGCTGCGCCCCGTAATACACGCCTGCGGTTCCCAGCAGCGCCACCAGAAAGAAGGAAAGCAGGAACTTCATGGAAGCTGCAGAATACCAAACCCCGCTTGTTCCCGTCTAGCAGCCTGTCGGTCTTAGCTTTGTGGAGGCACAAACTGTCTGCCGACCAGGCTGCTAGTTGAGCCACCCGCTGCCAGCGGGTGGCGAAGACTCAATTACGGACACAAAAATTGTTCCGGCTGCTCTTTTGTTGCGTATTTTACCCTTGTCCCGTGCTTGGCGGTTGCGTCCCACTAACTAGCAGCTTGATCGGCACAAAGTTTGTGAAGAACTGAGGCTAAATCCGACAAGCTGCTAGCAGCCTGTCGGTCTTAGCCTTGCGGAGGCACAAACGCGCGCTCGTACTGGCGGGGGTAGAGTGCGGGGCCGCGCTGGCACGGCGCGGTCGTCAGCGGAAAATAGGGGTTCCGCAGCAGTTCGCGCCCCATGGCGACCAGGTCGGCTTTCTGTGTCTGCAGGATCTCCTCCGCCTGCGCGGCCGTGGTAATCATTCCCACGGCAATCACGGGAATGCCGCACTCCCTGCGCAGGGATGTGGCGTACGGCACCTGAAAGCCGGGGCTCTGTGCTGGCATTTCCGGCAGCAGGCCGCCGCTGCTCACGTGCAGAACGTCGATCTGCGTGCGGACACGGTTGACCATTTCCGCCATGTCCGCAACCGTGATGCCGCCCTCGGCATGGTCGTGGGCCGAAATCCGCAGCAGTAGCGGTTTCGGCACCGGCCACTCGCGGCGCACCGCCTGCAGGACTTCGGACAGAAACCGGCAGCGATTGGCCAAGCTGCCGCCATACCCGTCGTGACGGCGGTTGGTCAGCGGCGACAGAAATTGGTGGATCAGGTAGCCGTGGGCGGCATGCACTTCCAGGGCGTCCGCGCCTGCGTCTGCGGCCCGCGTCGCCGCCCGGCTGAAAGCCTCCACGATGGTGTCGATCTCCAGGGGTGTCAGCTCCTCGGGGTCGCGGTACTCCGGCAGGTCGCTGAAGCGGACATGGCTGGGGGCGACAATGCGCGAGACGTGGGTGGCTACGCATTTGCGGCCCGCATGGGCAAGCTGAACCGCCACCTTGGCGCCACCCCGGTGACAGGCATCCACCACCCGGTGCAGGGGTGTGACCTGCTCATCTTTCCAGAGGCCGAGGCAGAGATCTGAGATTCGTCCGTTGGGGAGCACTCCCGTGGCTTCCAGGATGATCAGGCCGACTCCGCCCATGGCCCGCGTGGCGTAGTGAACGGCGTGGAAGTCATTGGCAGCCCCGTCCTGCGCGCTGTACATGCACATCGGCGGCATAACCAGCCGATTACGCAGGCGAACGCTCCGGATCGCAAAAGGCTCAAATAAAAGCATGGACCCACCCTTCGATTTTATAAAAAATCGCCCGACACAACTACGTGTCGGGCGTGAGCTGATCAGCCAGAGCAGCAGGATGATTTAAGCCTTTAGGCGTTTATCCTTTTCGCCGCACCAGCCTCGAGTTCGGCAGTTAATAAAGCACACCCCGTGCCACCCTTTTTGAAGAGCGGACAACAAGACAAAAGAAGACACGTTACCCCTGCCCAGCACGAGAAAAGGGACACAGAAGACGAACTCCCTGCGGCCAAACCGGGAATGTAGGCGTTTTGCCTAATCTGGTGCGTATTATGGTGTCTCATGGCCTGTCTGGACATTCGCCGGACAGTGTATCGGAGACACGACTAGCAGCCTGTCGGTCTTAGCTTTGTGGAGGCACAAACTGTCTGCCGACCAGGCTGCTAGTTGAGCCACCCGCTGCCAGCGGGTGGCGAAGACTCAGTTACAGCCAGAAAATTTTTCCGGCTGCTCTTATTGGTTGCGCATTACACTAGTGTCCGGCGCTTGGCGGTTGCGTCCCGCTAACTAGCAGCTTTGTCGGCACAAAGTTTGTGAAATGCAGAGGCTAAGTCCGACAAGCTGCTAGGGGTCGATGTTTTCCAGGGCCAGTGTGTCGAGGTTGATGCGGCGATAGTAGCAGTTGCGCGGCGCGCCCTGGCGGTTCCGGGTATGGCAGATGCCGCCCCTGCGGGGCCGGACGATATACAGCAGGGAGTTCTGCTCGCAGTTGACGCGCGCCTCGAGCAGGTCAAACGTCTCCCCTGATGTTTTCCCCTTCTCCCACAACTCGTTGCGCGAAGTGCTCCAGAGGATCAGGGTGCGTTCCGCAAACGCCTTGCGCATGGCGAGCTCGTTGGTGTAGGCCACCAGGATGACCTCTTTCGTCTCCGCGTGCAGCACGGCCACGGGGATGCTGTCCTTGCATTTCTCGGCAATCTTGGCGATTTTGGAAAAATCCAGCGCCAGGCGGTTTCCTTCTTCGAGTTCTTTCATAAGGGTCGAGTCTCCCGGTGTGGGTTGTTGCGGCGCATGGTAGCAGATGGCGGAGCAAAACTTGAAATACGAAACGATGCACATACTGATTTCGCGCCCGCGAAATCAGTATTTGAGCTGGCTGCCGCCGATGTACTCGCGCAGGATGGAATCGCCCGGCACCACGGCAGGGGGAGTGGAAAGGAAGTTGTGCAGGAAGCCGGTCAGCCGGCGGGCCTCGGCGTATTCGGGCTGGTCCGGCTTGATCTGGTTGAGCAGCGGGACGGCAAACGGCTTGAGCACGGCCAGCTCGTAGTCGAGCGCGGAGTTGAAGGTGGCGTCGGCCAGATGCTGGTAGGGGAAGATCCAGCGTTGTTCGCCGCGTTGCACGGATGGCCAGCGCTGCAGCGTGTGGATGGCCTGATGCCCGCGGTACTGGTCGTCGCGCACCAGCCGCCGGATCAGACGGTTGTCCGTGGTCGAGATGCGGTTGTGGCTGTCGATGCCGAGCTGGGTCAGCGCGCTGACGTAGATCAGGAACTTGACCTCCAGCGGCACCTGCGCGGTCAGGCGGGGGTTCAGGCAGTGGATCCCCTCCATGATGATCACGTCCCGCGGGCCGAGGCGCGTGGCTTCGGTGCGGTCACGGCCGGCCTTGGTGCGGAAATCGAAGATGCGCAGGCGCACGTCGCGCCCGGCGAGCAGGTCGAGCAGGTCGCGGTTGAGGCGCGCCAGGTCCATGGATTCGATGTGCTCGTAGTCCAGGCCTCCCTTTTCATCGCGCGGGTTCTGCTCGTCACCGACAAAATAGTCGTCGGCCGAGATCACCACCGGCCGCAGTCCGTTCACGCGCAGGTGAGACACCAGGCGCATGGCAAAGGTGGTTTTGCCTGCGCAGGATGGGCCGGCGGCCAGCACCAGGCGGGTGGTCTGGTTGCGGCTGGTGATGGTGGCCGCAATGGCCGCCAGTTTCTTTTCATGCAGCGCCTCGGCGGTGTGGATGATGTCGTCGATCTGCCGGGCGACCACCACTTCGTTGAGCTGTCCAACCGTGGTCACGCCGAGGATGCGCCCCCAGGTCGCGTGCTCCTGGTAGATCTGGAAGAGGTGCGGCTGGGGCTCGAACGGCGCCACGCGGTCCGGCGCGCGGACAGCGGGCATATCCAGCACAAAGCCGGACTCGTACGGGGTCAGGCTGAAGAGCGGCAGCAGGCCGGTGCGGTGGACGATCGGCTCGGCGGAAAGGCTGAGGAACGTTCCGCAGCGGGTCAGCGAGACGTGCGGCGGGTTGCGGTGGCGCAGCAGGTTGAGGGTGTCGGTCTGGCCGGCATCGGCAAAGAGCCGCAGGGCATCCTCGTAGGATTGCAGTTCCGGCTCGATCAGCAGGTTGCGCTCGACCAGGTCGCGCATGGACTGCTCGATGCGTGCGATGCGCGCGGCCTGCGGCGTGGCGGCTTCCGCCTCCGGCCACTCGACCGAGCAGTAAAGCCCGTTGCCGAGCGAGTGGCGCAGGCGGAAGGAGGCGGCGGGCGCCACGTCGCGCATGGCCATGGCCAGCAGGAAGCCGAGCGACCAGCGGTAGACGCGCCAGCCGTCGCTGTCAGCCAGGGTCAGCGGCGCCACCCGCGCATGGACCACCAGCGCGTGGTTGAGCGAAACCACCTCGTTGTTCACCAGCGCGGCAATCACATCCAGCCCGCCCGGCAACCTGGCCGGCAGCAGGTCGCGCACCCGCGTGCCGGCGATTTTCTTCACGGCCGGCTGTCCTTCCACGGTGATCAGGATGTCGCGCATGTTGAGGCTCCAGGTTGGTTGCCCGAAAAGAACACGGCACACGGAGCGCGGAAGACCGCCTCCTATACAATCCGTCCCAGCATCTGCTCCGCCAGCGCGGCCAGCGGCCCGGTTGGACCGGGCAGTCCGCGCAGCGCGTCGATGGCGGCTGCGGTGTGGTCTGCCGCCTGCTGCCGCGCCTCGTCCTGGCTCCAGAGCTGCAGGCAGGAAAGTTCCGGTGGCTTGCCTGTCCGTGCCTCGCCGTCGTCCAGCAGGTCATCCACGATCTGGAATGCAATCCCGAGGTGGTTGGCATAGGTGCCGAGTGGATCCACGGCCCTGGGCGCGCCGCCTGCCGCGATGGCGCCCATGCGCATGGATGCCTGGAATAGATCCGCGGTCTTGTGCTGGTGCACGTAGGCGATGATGGCGGCGCTGGCCTGGACGGCGCAGCGGATATCCTCGGCCTGGCCGCCGACCACGCCGCCCGCGCCGGCCGCCCGGCCGAGTTCTGCCACCAGCGCCGCCACGAGGCCCGGGCGCTTTTCCGGCGTGCGGCCGAGCAGCTCAAAGGCCAGCCCCTGGAGGGCGTCGCCCGCGAGCACGCCCATGGCTTCGCCGTACTTGGCATGCACCGTGGGTTGCCCGCGCCGCAGCAGGTCATTGTCCATGCAGGGGAGGTCGTCGTGCACCAGCGTATACGTGTGAAACAGCTCCACGGCCAGGGCCGGCCACCGGGCCTCCGCCCGGCTGCCGCCGGCCGCCTCGGCCGCAGCCAGGCAGAGAATCGGGCGCAGCCGCTTGCCGCCGGTCAGGACCGCATGCCGCATGGCCTCAACCAGAACCAGGGGAAGGATTTCAGGTTGCGGCAGCGCTGCCAGGAGCCCTTCCTCCACCTCCGCCTTCCGCTGCGACAGATAGGAGTCCAAATCGAACATGCCGGAATGATACGCCATCCCGCGGAAACGGGGAAGGCGGAAGCCGCCGGGCGCGGTTTTCCGGGTAACGCGCCAGTCTCATACTTCCAGAAGTATGAGACTGATGATCGACCCCGCGGGCGGAGCAGAAACCCATAATGCACAAACAGCACGGTTGGGTTTATAATAGTCCCGAGGATAATCAGATGATGATTAGGATCTATGGCCGGTTTCCCGGCCGGTCAAGAAGCTTGTGTAAACGAGGGGTGTGCTGGCACGCTTGCCGTGTTCCGGTCGCGTGTCTGACGCTCGCACTCCTGTCGCTGCCTGCCCTGCTGGCCGCCGCCGACGTGCCGGCCATGGCCGATTCCGCCCGCGCGCAAATCCACGCCCTGCAGCAGGAGAAGGCCAGGCGCACACCGGCCCAGCACAAGCTGAGCTCCCGCTTGATCTATGCGGCCCGGCAGCGCCGCGGCCAGCCGCCGGCGCCGGGCGTCACCAGCCTGGACCCCATGGTGCGCTATGAGGCGGACGGCCGGGTGCTGGTGGATATTGGCAGTGACGTCACCCCCGCGGTGCTGGCCGCCATCGCGCAGGCCGGCGGCACCGTGGTCACCCGGGTCCCCCGCTATCAGGCCATCCGCGCCCTGCTGCCCGTGGAACAAGCCGAGGCCCTGGCCGGCCGGGGCGACATCCGCTACATCCGGCCGGCGGCGCAGGCCACTACGCTCACGGGCAGCGTCACCTCGCAGGGCGATGCCACACACCTGGCGGCACTGGCGCGCAGCACCTACAATGTGGACGGCACCGGGATCAAAATCGGCGTGCTGTCGGACAGCGTGGACTACCTCGCCACCCTGCAGGCCAGCGGCGACCTCGGCGCCGTGACCGTACTGCCCGGACAGGGCGGCACCGGATACGGCTACACCGGCGAGGGCACCGCCATGCTGGAGATCGTGCACGACCTGGCGCCAGCAGCCCAGCTCTACTTTGCCACGGCCTTCAGCAGCGAAGCCGGCTTTGCGCAGAACATCCTCGACCTGCAGGCCGCCGGCTGCGACATCATCGTGGATGATGTCGCCTATTTCGATGAGCCGGCCTTTCAGGATGGCATTGTGGCGCAGGCGGTGAGCTCCGTGACGGCCGCCGGAGCCCTGTATTTCTCCGCGGCAGGCAACTCCGGCAGCAAGGACCACGGTACGTCAGGAACCTGGGAAGGGGACTTTGCCGACGGCGGTGCGGCCACGGCCCCGCTTGCGGGGCCGGGGCGCCTGCATAATTTTGGCGGCGGAATAACCAACAACACGGTGGTCAGCGGCGGAAACTCCCGGCGTGCAGACCTTTTCTGGTCTGATCCGCAGGGCGCCTCGTCCAATGACTACGATTTGTACGTGCTCAACTCCACCGGCACCAGCGTGCTGCGACTTTCGGATGGCTCTCAGAACGGCACGCAGGATCCGTATGAGGCAGTCGACACCCTGAACATCGGCGAGCGCATCGTGATTGTCCAGTACAGCGGCGTCAGCCGCTATCTCCACCTGGAGGCCGGCCGCGGCAGGCTGTCCATCAACACGAGCGGCAGCACCCGCGGCCACAATGCGGTAGCCAGCGCCATCACCGTGGCCGCGGTCAGCGCCGTGGTCAATGCCTACCCCGGCGCCTTTTCCGGCGGCGCAGCCAACCCCGTGGAGTCGTTCAGCTCCGACGGGCTCCGGCGCATCTTCTACCACCCCAACGGCACAGCCATCACGCCGGGCAACCTCTCCTCTACCGGCGGGCGGCTGCTGCAGAAGCCGGACCTGGCGGCCGCCGATGGCGCCAGCTCGGCGCTTCCCGGCTTCAACCCCTTCTACGGCACTTCGTCTGCTGCCCCGCACGCGGCGGCCATCGCCGGACTGGTGTGGTCCTACGATCACCTGCTGCCGGCCGCCACCGTGCTCTATGCACTGACCAACACCGCGCTGGACATCGAGGCGGCCGGCGTGGACCGCGATTCGGGCGTCGGGATCGTCATGGCGCTCCCGGCTGTGCGCTGCGTGGTCAGCAACTCCCCCCCGGTCTTTGTTGCGGCCAGGCTGCGCGAGACGATTGGCAATGGCAACGCCGTGCCCAACCCGGGCGAGACCATCGGCGAATGGATCGTCTGGACCAACCGCGGCACCGTGGCCCGCACCGGCATCACCGCCACACTTGCCGCGCCAGCGCCGGGCATAACCATCCTGCAGGGGAGCTCCTCCTATCCCGACATGCCGGCACGGTCCTCAGCCAGTAACGCCGTGCCATTCAGCTACCGGCTGGCCAAGAACATCCCCGCCGGCACCGTGCTCTCCTTCACCAACATCCTCTCCTGCGGCAGCCTGGCCGGCACGGCCACCTTCACGCGGGTGGTCGGCAGCGGCATCTTCAACATGGCTCCCGTGGCCAGCAACCAGTCGGTCACCGTATCCGTGGGTTCTTCCAGCAATCTTGTGCTGCGCGGGAGCGATCCGGACAACGACCCCGCGCTGACCTTCCGCGTGGTTGGCACCCCCGCACATGGCACGCTGCAGGGCTTGGACACCAACAGCGGCGCGGTTACCTATCTCGCGGATTCCAACTACGCGGGCCCGGACAGCTTTACGTTTGTGGTGAATGACAGCTATACCGACAGCGCGCCGGCAACCGTCAGCGTGTCGGCCGTGTCCGTAACCACCAACACCCTGACCGTAATCTCGGAGCGCGGCGGCGTAACACCGGGCACGGTTTCCGCCGACACCTACTCATCGGTGTCCG
>SESH01016102.1_pt1 | contig 10147 bp, 7 predicted proteins | sample 3171561 | NCBI WGS metagenome assembly SESH01 (sample SAMN10866947, study PRJNA518727) | freshwater metagenome | biome: subpolar coniferous forest; feature: holomictic lake; material: water; isolation source: holomictic Lake 442 2011 16.5 m and 2014 13 m | place: Canada: near Kenora, Ontario
GGCTGCGCGAGGCCGGATACCAGGTTACGCCGGTGATCCTCGACCATGAGAGCGTGGCCGGCCGGATCGACGGGCTGGACGCGGTGTTCATTGCGCTGCACGGCGGCTATGGCGAGAACGGCGGCGTGCAGGCCGACCTGGATGCGCTGCACGTGCCGTACACCGGCTCGGGCGCGCCGGCCAGCCGGATGGCCATGTGCAAGATTGCAACCAAGCAGCAGCTGGTCAAAGCCGGCATTCCGACGGCCGACTTTGAGGTGCTGGCCCGGGGCGCCGAGCATACGCGCCTGCCCCTGCCGGTGGTGGTGAAGCCGCCGCGCGACGGCTCGAGCGTGGGAATTTCGCGGGTCATGAAGCCTGCCGACTGGCCCACGGCGCTGGCCGAGGCGCGCAACCACGACGCGGCCGGCGAAGTGCTGGTGGAAACCTACCTGCCGGGGCGCGAGTGGACCGTGGGGATCGTCGGCGAGGAGGCCTTCCCGGTGATCGAGATCCAGCCGCCGGATGGCTGGTATGATTTCAAGGCCAAGTACACCAAGGGCGCCAGCCAGTATTTCTTCCCCGAGGGGCCGGAGTTCGACGCCCCGACGACGCGCTGCCGCGACCTGGCCCTGGCCGCCTTTCGCGCGGTCGGGTGCCGCGGGCTGGGGCGGGTGGATTTTCGCGTGCTGCCCGACGGCCGGCCGTTCGTGCTGGAGATCAACACGATTCCCGGCTTCACGCCCACGAGCCTGCTGCCCAAGTCGGCCGCCCGCGCCGGCAACACATTTCCGCGGCTGTGCGACCGCATTTTGTCGCTGGCGTGCTATGATGCGCGCGGGGCACGCTAAAAATGGTGTTACGGCAGATCATCCTGAACCTGTTCCGGCGCAAGAAACGCAAGGCCGGCGATGTCGAGTGGCTGCACGCCAATGTGCCGCGCAGCCGGAAGTCCGACGGGCAGATTCACTGGATCGCGGCGGGCGGCGGTGCTGTGCTGCTGCTGCTGGCGTGCGGCCTGTTCAACTATTTTCATTTTCGCCACAACTCCCAGTTCCTGCTGCGCGATCTTTCCATCTCCAGCGGCGCGACCATCACCGACGGCCTGGTGCGCGAGGTGCTCCTGCGCAATCAGTCGGGGCGCAACGGCGGCCGGCCGGGGTACCTCTTTGGCCCGGACATCGAGGAGGTTCGCGAGGAGCTCCTGCGGCTGGCGCCGGGCATCAGCAGCGTCACGATCACGCGGCGGCTCCCCTCCCGCATGGACGTGCGCATCGTGGAGCGCGAGCCGGTCGGGCGCATCGGCCGCAATGACCAGGTGATCGACGGCGCCGGCGTGATCTTTCCGCGCAACGTGGGGGTGGAGCACCTGCCGGTGATCGTCGGGATGGACGGGATACAGGTGCAGCCCGGCACGCGTTTGGATGGCATGGGGCTGGCGGCCGTGCGCCTGCTGTCGGCCATGATGCGCCCCGAATTGGCCCTGCCCGTGAGCACGGTGGACATTTCGCGCCCGGACTACCTGCACCTGACGCTGCGTGACCAGCGTCAGGTCAAGCTGTGGTGGAAAGGGATGGATGCGCCCACTGGCGGCGACTCGCGCGATGCACTCGGCAGGCGCCTGAAGCGGCTGCTTCAGGCCATGGCCATGGCGCCGCAGCGCCAGCTGTGGGACGCCACCGTGCCGGACGACAGCCGGATCTTTACGCCGTACTGAGGATGGGAAGCCATGGCCAGGTCAATCGTAGCCGTGCTGGAGATCGGCACAACCAACACCGTGGCCCTGATTGGCGAGGCCATGGAGGGCAATCGCATCCGCGTGATCGGCAAGGGCATGGCCCGCACGGTCGGCGTCCGCAAGGGGGTCATCATCGAGCTCAAGCAGGCAGCCGCGGGCATCCACACCGCGCTGGGCCAGGCCGAGGACTCCGCCGATGTCAGCGTGGGCGAGGTGCTGCTGGCGGTCTCCGGCGCGCACATTGTCACCACGCCCGGCGAAGGGCGCTTGCCCGTGCGCGCCTCGGACGGCAAGGTCACGCGCGACGACATGGATGAGATCCGCGAGCTGGCGCGCGAAAACAGACCTGAGGCGGACCGCATGGTCCTGCACGCGCTCCCCCAGTTCTACAAGCTGGACGATCTCGACGGCATCGCCAACCCCGAGGGGATGCGCGGGAAGCAGCTGCGGCTGGGGACGCTCTTTATTCACGGGATGCGCGACCGCATTGACGATGCCCTGACCCTGCTCAAAGGGCGGTCGCTCGACACGCGCGATGTGGTCTTCAGCGCGCTGGCTGCCGCCACGGCCGTGCTGACGCCCGAGCAGCGCAACCAGGGTGTGGCGCTGATCGACCTGGGCGGCGGCACCACCAACTATGTCGTGTTCCTGCGCAACGTCGTGGTGGCGGCAGGTTCGTTTGGCGTGGGCGGCGATCACGTGACGAACGACATCGCCCAGGCTTTCAGCATTCCGGTGAACCAGGCCGAGGAGCTCAAGCTCAACGAGGGGTGCGCGATCATCGACCCCCAGCGCAGCGGCCGCCGCATCGAGCTGCCGGCCAGCATGGTGGTCGCCACGGCGCACTCCATCAGCGTCAAGGCGCTGCATACGGTCATGGAGGCGCGCCTGCGCGAGACGCTGGGCCTGGTTCGCGACCAGGTGGGGCCGGAGCTGCGCCATGCCGGCGCCGGCGTGGTGTTTACCGGCGGCGGCGCCTACGCGGCCAAGCTGGACGAGCTGGCTGAGCGCGTGTTCGGCATGCGCTCGTTGGTCGGGGAGCCGCTGCCGCAATACATCGAGGGGCTCCGGGATGACCGCATCCGGCCGGCGGCGCTGGCCACCGCCTCGGGGCTGATGATCCGGAGCGCGCAGATGCGCGACGAGGACAATCCGCTGGGCTCGGTCGGCGTATGGGTCAGCAAACTCGCAAAAGGTTTTGGGCGATGAGCACGGATGCCACAGGTTTGATGCTGGTCGGGATTGGCGGCGGCGGCTGCCGCCTGGCAGCAGCCGCGCGCCTTGCGCACGGAGAAGGGTTGGAGGCCATCGGCTTTGACGCCGACGAGGTGGCCATCCGCGGCGTGTCCGGGATGCGCTGCCACCTGATCGGCGCCTCCCGCCTGAACCGTCAGGGGGCCGGCGGGGTGCATTCGAACGGCCGGCTCGCGGCGCAGGACGACCTGCCCGTCATCCTCGCCCAGCTCAAGGATGCGCGCGTGGTGGTGCTGGTCACCTGCCTCGGCGGCGGCACGGGCGGCGGCGCCACCCCGGTGATCCTCAAGGCGCTGCGCGCGGAAGGGAAAGTCACGCTCTGCTTTGCGACCCTTCCCTTTGCCTTCGAAGGCGCCGACCGGCGGCAGACCGCCGACCGCGACCGTCCGTTTGTTGAGCAGGTGGCCGACACGCTTGTGCTGGCGCCGCTGGATGATCTCCACGCCGGCCTGGAACAGGTTCCTCTGGCCGAAGCCACCCGGCAGGCGGACGCCATCCTGGGCAGCGGTCTTTGCCTCCTGTGGCGCCTGCTGCTGACACCGGGCTACATCGGGTTTGATCCGGCCCGCCTGCAGAACATGCTGGTCAGCGCAGGCGCCGCCCGTTTCGGTGTGGCGTCGGCCTGCGGCGAGGGACGGGCCGAGGCTGTGGTGAAGGCGCTGGGGCGCACGCCGCTGCTGCGACGCGGCGAGGCCCTGGCCGGCGCGCGCGCGCTGGCGCTTGGCATCCTGGCCGGTGCCGACCTCCGGCTGGCCGAGATCGGCGTCATCATGGACCGCATCCACGCCACCTGCCGCAAGGATGTTCATATCGAGATGGGCGTGGTGCTGAATCCGTGCTTCGACGGCCAGGTTGAGCTGGTGGCCCTGGCCTTTGAACAGTGGGTGCCATCCGGGCAGCGCGCAGGCGTGTCCGCGGGCGGCGAGTATGCCTCCGACCTGCTCGGCAGGGACGGACAGCGGGAGGGCATACTGCAGGTTGGCCGCGGCAAGTTTACCAACGTGGAAAAGACCGTGATCAAGGGCGAGGACCTCGACATCCCGACCTATCAGCGGCTGCACATCCGGCTGGAGCGCTAGCAGCTTGTCGGACTTAGCCTCAGATCTTCACAAACTTTGTGCCGACCAAGCTGCTAGTTAGTGGGACGCAACCGCCAAGCACTGGACAAGGGTGAAATACGCAACAAAAGAACAGGCGGAACAATTTTTCTGTCTGTAACTGAGTCTTCGCCACCCGCTGAAGCGGGTTGCGGGGATACATCACAGGCGCAGATTTTGGTTCTACGAAATCGTGTGGAGGATGAGTATGACCGAGCAGGAAATTTTCAAGGTGCTGGAAGAGACGGGCGCGCTGTTGCACGGCCATTTTGAATTGCGGTCGCGGCTGCACAGCGACCGCTTCTTCCAGTGCGCCAATGTGTGCCGCTACCCCCGCGCGGCGGAGAAGCTTTGCGCGGAGCTGGTGCGGCGCATGCGCCCGGAGCTCGGCCCGGCGCGCATCGACGGCGTAATCGCCCCGGCCATGGGCGGCCTGGTGGTGGGCCACGAGGTGGCGCGCGCCCTGGACGCGCGCTCGATCTTCGCCGAGAAGCAGGACAACAAGCTCGTGCTGCGGCGCTTTTCCATCCTGCCGGGCGAGCGCTATGTCGTGGCGGAGGACGTGATCACGCGCGGCGGGCGCGTGCAGGAAACGATTGCCATTGTCCGTGGCGCCGGCGCGGACGTCGCAGCCGTGGCCGTGCTGGTGGATCGCAGCGCCGGCGCGGCGAAGTTCGACTACCCCACCTTCAGCCTGCTGCGCATGGCCCCGCAAGTCTGGGAGCCTGCCGCCTGCCCGCTCTGCAAGCAGGGGTCGAAGGCCATGCACCCCGGATCCTAGGAGACTGTCGGATTTAGGCCTCGGATCGGTCCAGGGCTTTCTGCCGACAGTCTCCTAGTTGAGCAACCCGCTGCCCGCGGGTTGCGAGACTCAATTACAGGCAGAAAAATTGACAAATGCTAAACACGGCGTCATTAACCGGTTCAGTAGGTCGGGCATTCCTGCCCGACCCGGTCGGCCAAGAATGGCCGACTACTTGCTGGCATGTGAAGCCACTTCTGACGTCGCGCAGAGCCGCGAGACAACGCACCCGGGTTCTCATGCGAGGCAGCCCCCGGACTAAATTTCGCGGCAGCGAAATTTAGAAGGACAGGTTCTTGTAGATGGTCTCGATCTTGGCCTTGGACTGGAGCGACTTCAGAAGGTCCATCATGTCCTTGCTGAATTTCCGCTCCTGGATCATGCGGTCCAGCTCCTTGCCCTTCAGCAGGGGGAGCGTCCGGACGTTGATGAAGCTGGCACGAACGGTTTCCGGGACGGCGGGCGTGGCGCCGGCCGCCGGCTTGGCCGCGGTGCGCGCGGTCACGCGGATGAGCATGTAGCCGCGGACCGTATCCAGCACCGGACCGTTTTCGTTGATTTTCTGGCTGAAGACGGCGTCCTCGACCAGCTTGTCGCCGAGGCGGCCGCGCACGACGTCGCCGAGATCGCCGCCGACGACGCGCTTGTCCTCGCCCTTCATGCAGTCCTTGACCATGGCGGCGAAATCGCCGCTCTTTGCCAGCTGCGCACGCAGCTCGTCGGCCTTCAGCTTCGCCTCCCGGCGCTTGGCGATGATTTCGGTCACGAGCGCTTCGCGGTCCTTGTCGGCCACGGTGATCTTGTTGCGCACGGCCTCCTGGATGAATTTGTCCACCAGCAGTCCGTCCTCGAACTCACGGCGGGTTTCCTTTTCTCCGAGCGGCGATTTCTTGAAAAACTCCTCCAATGACGGGGCAATGTTGCGGTCCTTGAGCAGCGTCTCCATCTCCGTCACGAATTTCTGGCGGTCAGCGGGGGTCACGGCGATGCCGCGGCGTTTGGCCTCTGCGACCATGATCGTCTTGTTGACAAACAGGGTCAGCGCCTTGCGGCGGAAAAATTCCATCGCTTTTTCCTCGCCGCCCTGGGGGATGAAGAGTCGCTTGGAGTCGACCTCCTCCTTCAGGTAGTTGCGGGCGCGCTTCTCCGCCTGGTCCCAGGTCATCTTCTGGCCGTCCACGCGTGCGACGGTGTCGGTTGGCTTGTAGACCACGCCGGGCTGGAACTCCTTGATTTTCCGGCTGCAACCCGAGACCAGCAGCAGGGTCAGTCCGGCGAACAGAAGGCCGGTGCGCACAGATCGCAACATCATCGTGAATCTCCCAGGAAAGCCCCGAATGTCGCGGGGACGGTTTCGAGCAGATCGAACGCCAGCCGGCGCGGTGCCGGAGGTGTGTCCAGATGAAAACGTAAGAATATACCAAGAAACCGTCGGGAACCAAGCGAAAGATGTGCTGAATCTGGCGCAGTCGGCGCCGGGGGCTCTGGCTGTGCCAGATTTTGCAGGTAGGCGATGGCGTCCCTGTGCACGGTCACGGTCTGCTCGCCGGCGGCGGCAGGCCCGGTATGCGGGCAGCGGACGCGGCCGGATTCCATGGCGAATCGCAGCCAGGGGTGTGCCGCTGTGTGGCAGGCCGGGCAGCATTCCAGGTGTGGCTGGAGCCCCAGGTGCCGCAGCAGGTCCAGTTCAAACTGCAGAATGGTGCTGGTGGCCGGCGGGTGCCGGGTCAGGTTGTCCAGCGTTGCGGCCAGCAGCCGGTAGATGTCGGCCGATTCCTGGCCGGGTTGCGCCACGCGCGCGACCAGGTCGCAGAGGTAGCTGGCCGTGGTGACCCGCTTCCAGTCGTCGCGAAGTTCGTCGCGCGGGTTGAGCGGGGAGCACTCCCGGATGGCGTGTGCACCGTTGTGGTCGCGACGGTAGAAGAGCAGCTCGCAGGTGGCGAAGAGGTCGTACTGGCCAAGGAAGGCGCTCTTGGGGCGGCAGGCGCCCTTGACCACGGTCGCAATGCGGCCGTGCTCCGGCGAAAGCCAGGTCACGACATGCGAGGTCCGCGAGAAGGGGTTGACGCGCAGCGCAATGGCTTCCGTCCGCAGAATCAGGGGGGGCGTGGAATCCAGAGACATGTACAGGGTGATAGCATATCCAGGGGGGACGTGAGAAGGTGACAGTGCAGCTTAGTACACACGGTGGAAAGTTCGGTGACGTATGATCGTCCTCGTCCTCGTCCGTCGTCCTCGAAAAAACCCCACCGCGGCCTGCGGGCACCCTTTCGGCGGAGGGGGTTTCGAGGACGATGGACGAGGACGACGGACGAGGACGAACTAACGATGCGTGATCGTATTTACGACGGCGTGTACTTAGTCGGCACAAAGTTTGTGATGGCACAGTGCTTAATCCGACAAGCTGCTAGCAGCCTGGTCGGCAGACGGTTTGTGTCTATACAAGGCTAATTCCGACAGGCTGCTAGGCTGGAATCCAGTGGCCGGTGCCATGCTTCGTGCGTTATGATCCACCGCATGTCGCCTGCCGTCCTCATCCTCCATAACCTGCCGTCCGAGGAGCCGCTGTTCCGCGAGACCTGCGGCGCCTCGGATGCGGGCGTGCTGCATGCCGTGAGGCATGTGGCAGGTGCGCTGGCCGGGCTGCAGGTTCCGCACCGCGTGGCCGGTGTGCGCCGCCTGGCCGAGATCCCCGGCACGCTGGCAACAGGCGATGAGCCGGTGGTTTTCAATCTGGTCGAGCGCCTGGATGGCGGCGCCAGCGACGGCAACTACGTGCCGGCTGTCTGCCGCGCCCTGGGCCGCGCCTGCACCGGCGGCGCCACGGACAGCCTGGTGCTGACGCTCGACAAGGACCTGGCCCGGGCGCGCCTCGCGGCGCACGGCATCCGCGTGCCCCCGGGCGTGGTGGTGCCGATGGGGGAGGCGCCGCCGGCCACGCTGCCGGACGGGCCGCTCTTTGTGAAGCCGCTCAGTTCCGACGGCAGCGAGGGGATCGACGCCGGCTCGCTGGTGCGCGACAAGCGCACGCAGCTGGCAGCGGCTGTGGTCCGGGTGCATCGGCAAAGCGGCCAGCACGCGCTGGTCGAGGCCTTCATCGAGGGGCGCGAGTTCAACCTGTCCGTGATGGAACGCGCCGGGGAGATCGTGCCGCTGCCGGTGTCGGAGATCGACTTCTCGCTGTTTCCGCCCGGCCGGCCGCATTTTGTCGACTACTCGGTGAAGTGGACCCCGGGGGCCATTGCGGGGCAGGTGTCGCCGCGCCGCGTGCCGGCCCTGGTGGATGCCGCCACGGCGGCGCGGCTGCAGGCGCTGGCCGGCCGCGCCTGGCGCGCCTGCGGCTGCCAGGATTATGCCCGCATCGACACGCGCATGGATGTCGCGGGAAACATGTACGTTTTGGATGTGAACATCAACTGCGACCTCTCGCCCCTGGCCGGCCTCCCTGCGGCGCTGACTGCGGCCGGCGTGCCGTTCGAGGCCTTCGTAGCGCAGATGATCGAGAACGCAATAAGTCGAAGGCAGTAGACGAGGGGGTGGACACCGAGGACACAGAGAAGACAGAGACCCCAGAGAAAAGCCTGACCGCGGCCGGCTCGCCGGCCGCCGCAGCATGAATTTCTCTCTGTGCTCTCTTTCTTTTTCTGTGGCCTCGGTGTCCTTCCACTTGGATGCTCCAAGATACACACAATAACGTGTATATTGACCGGAAAGGCGCGAGCACCTTCATTTCATGATCCCCTTCGACAAACTCCTCAACCCCGAACAGCTTGCCGCCGCCACCGCCGGCGACGGCCCGCTGCTGGTGCTGGCTGCGGCCGGCACAGGCAAGACGCGCACGCTGGTCTATCGCGTGGCCTACCTGGCCGAGCAGGGCGTTCCGCCGGACGCCCTGCTGCTGCTGACCTTCACCAACCGCGCGGCGCGCGAGATGATCACCCGCGCCGAGGAGGTGGCCAGCGGCCTGACCGGCGGCATCTGGAGCGGAACCTTTCACCATGTCTGCAACCGCTTCCTGCGGCGCCATGCCCCCCGGCTGGAGTTCCAGCACGACTTTACCATTCTCGACCGCGACGATGCGCGCTCGATCATCGACGAGTGCGTCAAGGCGCTGAAGCTGAACCGCAAGGAGTTTCCCAAGCGCGACATCCTACTCTCGCTCTTCAGCACGGCCGCCAACCGCTGCGTGGCGGTGGCGGATGTGATCGAGAAGAGCCTCGATGAGCTGCAGGTGGACCCCATGGACATCGTGCGCGTGCACGAGGCCTACGAGCAGCGCAAGGAGCAGCTCGGCGCCATGGATTTTGACGACCTGCTGGTCAACGGGCTGCGCCTGCTGCGCGAGCACGAGGATGTCTGCCTGAGCTACCAGTACCGCTTCCGCCACATCCTGGTGGACGAATACCAGGACACCAACCTGCTGCAGGCGCAGCTGGTGGACCTGCTGGGCGCACATCACAAGAACGTCATGGTGGTGGGCGACGATTTCCAGTCCATCTACGGCTGGCGCGGCGCGGATTTCCGCAACATCATGGAGTTTCCCAAGCGCTACCCCGGCTGCCGCATTGTCAAGCTGGAGCGCAACTACCGCAGCGTGCCCGAAATCCTGGAGGTCGCCAACGCCTGCATTGCCGGCAACCCCGAGCAGTTCCAGAAGACGCTGCGCGCCACGCGCCCGTCACGCGTCAGGCCGCGCGCCCTCTTCCTGCGCGACGGCGACGACCAGGCCAAGTCGCTGGTGCAGCTCATCCGGCGGCACGTGGAGGACGGGTTCACCCTCGGGCAGATGGCGGTGCTTTACCGGGCGCACTTTCACTCCATCGAGCTGCAGATGGAGCTTTCACGCGCCGGGATCCCCTACGCCATCACCTCCGGCGTGGGGGTGTTCGAGCAGGCGCACGTGAAGGACGTGCTGGCCTTCCTGCGCGTCTGCTGCCAGCCGAACGACCGCCTGGCGTTTGCGCGCCTGCTGGGGATGCTCTACGGGGTCGGGCCCCGGGCGATCGACGGGTACTGGGAAAAGCTCGGCGGCCGGTTTGACAGCCGCGACGCCAGCCAGCGCGCGGCGCTCTGCGCCCTGATCAAGCCGTCGGCGCGCACGGAGTGGGCGGTGGTGGACCGCCTGCTGGGCGCGTTCCACGCGGAGAGCCTGGCGCGCAACGGTGGCGAGATCGTGGCGCGCTTTTTTGACCAGTTCCTGCACGCCCACCTGCAGCGGGTGTACGAGAACGCCGACAAGCGCGCGGACGACATCCAGGAGCTGGCCGTGCAGATCAT
>SESH01004644.1_pt1 | contig 10140 bp, 10 predicted proteins | sample 3171561 | NCBI WGS metagenome assembly SESH01 (sample SAMN10866947, study PRJNA518727) | freshwater metagenome | biome: subpolar coniferous forest; feature: holomictic lake; material: water; isolation source: holomictic Lake 442 2011 16.5 m and 2014 13 m | place: Canada: near Kenora, Ontario
TGAATAAGAAAATACCAATAGTTAAATGAATAAACAAATCACTAACCGACAGAGCTTTAATGCACCCAGTAGAAAATTCTGCGTTGCACCCATGCTCGATTGGACAGATAGACACTGCCGCTATTTTCATGGGTTAATTACGCAATATGCTTTGTTATATACAGAAATGGTTACCACTGGTGCATTGATTTATGGTGATCATCATCGGTTTTTAGAGCATCTACCCATGAAAAATCCGGTTGCTTTTCAATTGGGCGGTAGTAATCCCAAGGATTTGGCTATCTGTGCCAAGATGATTGAAGATTATGCTTATGCGGAAGTCAATTTAAATGTCGGATGCCCTAGTGATCGAGTTCAAAATGGGCGTTTTGGGGCCTGTTTAATGGCCGAGCCAGAGTTGGTCGCTGATTGCGTGTTGGCTATGTCACAAGCTGTTTCTATTCCAGTTACCATTAAATCCAGAATTGGTATTGATGATCTTGATTCTTACGAGGAGTTGGTTAATTTTGTCGCCACAATTGCCAGTGCCGGTTGTAAAACGTTTATTGTTCATGCCAGAAAAGCCTGGTTAAGCGGTTTATCGCCGAAGCAAAACAGAGAGGTTCCCCCGTTACGATATGATTTGGTTTATCAATTGAAAAAAGATTTTCCGCAATTAGAAATTATTATTAATGGCGGCATTACTACATTAAATCAGTCAGAAGAGCTACTTAAACATGTTGATGGCGTTATGATGGGGCGAGAAGCTTATCAAAATCCTTATATCATGTCTGAAGTGGATAAGCGTTTTTTTGGTGTGGATAAAGCGCCTTTGTCACGTCAGATGATTGTGAAAGAACTACTTCCTTATATTCAGGAGCAACTTAAATCTGAGGTACGATTAAATAGCATGTCACGGCATATTTTAGGACTTTTTCATGGTGAACCCGGTGCCAGAGGCTGGCGAAGATATATTAGTGAGAATGTCAGCAAACCGGGGGCAGACGAAAATGTAATACTACAGGCTTTGTCATATACCTGTCTTTAATGCTCAAAGACCTTAAATTAAATACAATTTTCTAAAAAAAAACTCAGTTCTAAATGTGGCAGTAACGTTAAGGGTAGTGCTATACTTTCAGTTATTTATTATATACATGAGACATAAAAACATGGAAGAACATTTCGCCAACATTATTAAAGCGGTCGGTGAGGATTTGAATCGTGAAGGACTGATTGATACACCCAAACGAGCTGCCAAAGCATTTAAATTTCTCAACAACGGTTATGATAAAACCTTGGAAGAAGTTCTGAATGGCGCAATTTTTACTGCTGATACAGAAGATATGGTTATCGTGAAGGATATTGAACTCTATTCATTGTGTGAGCATCATTTGCTACCTTTTATTGGTAAGTGTCATATTGGTTATTTGCCGCAAGGTAAAGTGCTAGGCCTGTCCAAAGTGGCTCGTATCATTGATATGTATGCACGTCGCTTACAAATACAGGAAAAGCTAACTAAACAAATTGCAGATGCCATTGAGCTCTCCATTGGCGCTCGAGGCGTTGCTGTTGTTATTGAAGCTAAGCATTTATGTATGATGATGCGGGGTGTTGAAAAACAAAACTCAGTGATGACGACGTCTGTGATGACGGGTATTTTCCGTAAAGAAATCAGCACGCGTTCAGAGTTTTTAAATCTGATTAACCGATAGACTTTTATGACGACTAAAAAAACAGGTGTATTACTGGCAAATTTGGGTTCGCCCACTGCGCCTACAACAAAAGCAGTCAGACGGTTTTTAGCGGATTTTTTATGGGATCCCCGCGTTGTTAATTTACCTCGCCCTCTGTGGTGGATGATACTGAATTTTTTTGTATTGCCTTTTAGGCCCAGTAAATCAGCAAAAGCGTATCAAAAAGTTTGGCATGAAAAAGGCTCGCCTTTAACTTACATGACACGGGAATTAACCGAAAAGTTGGCAGAGAAGCTTACGCCAAATGGGGTCGTGACAAATTATGCGATGCGTTATGGTGAGCCGTCTATTGCTAATCAATTAAAAGCATTTAAAGCTGACGGTGTGACTGATGTTATTGTTTTGCCGCTCTATCCGCAGTATTCATCAACTACGACCGCTTCTATTTACGATGATCTGGTTAAAGAGCTAAATCAATGGCGCCATCTTCCCAGTTTTCAATTTATCAGTGATTATCATCAAGATGACCATTATATTGGAGCGGTAGCAGAATCTATTGAGCAAGCTTGGCGTGAACAGGACAAAAACGAACTGTTAATTATGTCTTTTCACGGCTTACCCGCAGTTTTGACTAAATGGGGTGATCCTTATTTTCATCAATGTCATAAAACAGCGGCGTTGATTGCTGAAAAGCTAGGACTTAATGAAAAACAATGGATGATTGTATTTCAATCCCGTTTTGGCAAGGCAGAATGGCTAAAACCCTATTGCGTAGATACCTTGGAAGAACTTCCGGGGCAAGGTATTAAAAAAGTTGATGTGGTGTGTCCGGGTTTTGCGGTGGATTGTCTTGAAACACTTGAAGAAATAGCGATGGAAAATAAATCCATATTTATGGAAGCCGGTGGAACTGATTATCGATACATTTCAGCGTTAAATGATTCAGACTCTCATGTTTCCGCTATTATTAACTTAATTGAGAAAAAACTATAATAATTTAATAAGTATTATGCCTGTTTGCTTAGGATAATCAGGGATAACACACCGTTTTTTAGTAAAACCAGTATCTTTTGATTACCTCGATCGTTTAAGAGTTAAATATAATGAAAGAAACAATATTGCAAAGCTGGCTAAGTGCTTGGCCCACTGTCAAATCCAGCAAACCTTTAGCTACCGGTGTTGGTGTTATTGACGAAAGCGCGCTTAATACGATTGAAGTCGATAAGGTATTTGATGCCATTAATTATGCATCTACGACAATTGGACAGGCCGTTTTATATCGTTCTTTAATTCAACCGCTTGATGATATCGACCAAATTAAAGCCAAGCAGGAAGCACTAAAAGAATTGCGTAATAATTCTGCACTTAAAGATAAGCTCGAACGTATCATTGAATCTGCAACCCGACACGAAAAAAGCTTTTACTTGCTCTTGTTTGGAGAATTTCTTGGTTCTTTGGGAACCGCTAGAGAAGAACACGAAATTGAAGGTTACGGTTATAGTCAGTACAAACGTGGTATTCGTTTTATGCTCGATTTGGTCGCTGACATTCAAGATACAGAGACACCACAAAGCCTATATTTAAAAGCGTTGTTTGAAAAGATTAAAGCATTTGCAGAAACGCGCGCTTATTCCCTAATGGAAGGGCCGGCTTATATTTCTGAAAGTGGCATACTATCCAAGCAGGAGAGAAAAGATTCATTTTCTCCGGCTATTATCTTTAGGCCACGGTTATTTAAACCCTTATTAATAGCTCTGTTATTTGGGTTTGTCTGGGCAATAGCACATTTTTTTCCAACGGATATGTTTAACGTGTCCATTGAAGCTATTCCGACAGCGACAATCTTCTTTGTGCCACTGTTGTTGGCTTATTATCCCGTCATTGGCAGCTTTGATCGTGACAGTTGTATTATCCCATTAAGGAATCTTTATAAAAATGCACCCGAAGTAGCAGAAACGCTGGATGCCTTAGGTCAGTTAGATGAATTACTTTCCTTTATCAAGTTTGCTGATTCCTTTGCCAGTCCGGTTGTGTTGCCGGATTTGATAGAAAGTGATCATCATCGAATCAATCTGGTTGATGCAAAAAATCCGGTTTTGGGTAAGGATAATCCAGATTACGTGGGCAATGACTTTCTTTTAGAGGATGATAAGTTAGTGCTGGTTACCGGACCTAACAGCGGTGGTAAAACCGCTTTTTGTAAAACCATTGCGCAACTTCAACTCTTGGCGCAAATTGGTAGCTATGTTCCGGCACAGGCAGCAACACTCACGGTAGCAGACAGGATTTTTTATCAAGTATCAGAAGTTAGTCATTTAAGTGATGGGGAAGGGCGGTTTGGTACGGAATTAAAAAGAACAAAAGATATATTTCTGGCAACAACGCCTAAAAGTTTGGTCGTGTTGGATGAGTTATCTGAAGGTACAACATTTGAAGAAAAAATGGAGTCCTCCGCTAATGTATTAAATGGGTTTTATCGAAAAGGTAACAGTACTATATTAATTACCCATAATCATCAGTTGGTTGATGAGTTTGTAAGGCAAAGAGTTGGATTACCAAGACAGGTTGAATTTGCAAATGATGCGCCGACTTATAAATTAATTCCCGGCGTTTCTCGGGTTAGTCATGCTGATCGAGTCGCTAAAAAAATCGGTTTTTCAAAAGAAGATATAGATAATTATTTGGCGGATGCACAATGACAATCGGTACAGCATTAACAGCTAATGCAACACGTGCTTTGCTACTGGGAAGTGGCGAATTAGGTAAAGAATTGGCTATTTCTTTGCAACGCTATGGCGTCGAAGTCATTGCTGTTGATCGTTACCAAAATGCACCTGCTCACCAAGTTGCCCATCGTAGTTATGTTATTGATATGACCGATACGGTGGCGGTTAAAAAGCTGATAGCAATGGAGCAGCCGCATTTTATAATTCCGGAAATAGAAGCGATTGCCACACAGGCGTTGGCCGAAATTGAAGCTGAGGGCTTGTTTACAGTGGTTCCTAATGCCAGAGCTATTCAATTAACCATGAATAGGGAGGGCATTAGAACACTGGTTGCTGAACAGCTGAATATACCGACTTCAAAATATGCTTTTGCACAGAGTTTTGATGAGTTGCAAGCGGCTGTTGACAAGGGTATTGGTTATCCGTGTTTTATAAAGCCGACCATGTCATCTTCTGGCAAAGGGCAATCAATGGTTAAAAGTGCCGATCAGCTAAGAGCAGCTTGGGATTATGCAAAATCAAGCGGGCGGGTTGATACGGGTAAAGTTATTGTAGAAGCCAAAATTGATTTTGACTTTGAAATTACTTTATTAACAGTTCGTGCGTTAAATGAAAAGGGTGAGGTACAAACCAGTTTTTGTGCACCTATTGGTCACGTACAAGAAAATGGTGATTACCGCGAAAGCTGGCAACCTCAAGCAATGACAGACGCTTCTTTAAACTTATCTAAGGAAATCGCCTTCAAAGTCACTGATGAAATTGGCGGACTCGGCTTGTTTGGTGTTGAGTTATTTATTAAAGGTGATGCTGTTTGGTTTAGCGAAGTCAGTCCCAGGCCTCATGATACCGGTATGGTAACGATGGTAACCCAGAGACAGAATGAATTTGAATTACATGCAAGAGCCATACTAGGGTTGCCTGTTAATGCACAATTACATAATGAAGGGGCTAGCGCAGTTATTTTAGGTGGTGTAAACGCGACTGGCGTAAGGTATGATGGTTTGGCAGAGGCCTTAACCGTTCCAGATACCGAAGTCAGGTTATTTGGTAAACCTGAAGCCTTTGTAAACAGGCGTATGGGTGTCGCATTAGCGATTGCTGAAAATGTCAAAGAGGCAAGGCTTAAAGCGGTTAAAGCGGCCGGTTTAGTGGTGGTTAAAGCTGAGCTTTAGCCTTATAGGTATAGTGATGAAAATTGTAGTTATTTTATTAACGTTAATCTCGTCTAACGTCATAGCAGATGTTTATAAATATACCGATAACCAAGGTCGTGTTTTCTATACTGATGAACCTAGAAACAGCGCTTATAAACGTATCATTAAGAGCAAACCTATTCAATTTGCGTTATTAAAAAACAGTCTGACTGATCCCTTAAAATTTAATAACTTTACCGGAACAAACAAGAAAAGATTTACAGACCTCATCGAACAAGCGGCTTATAAGCATCAAGTTGATGCCAAATTGGTGCATGCTGTTATACAAACCGAATCGGCTTACAACTCATCCGCACAATCACCTAAAGGTGCCGTTGGTTTAATGCAGTTAATGCCTGATACGGCTAAACGCTTTGGCGTTATCGATCGAAATGATCCTGATCAAAATATTGATGGTGGTACGCGTTATTTAAAGCATTTGATCAAGTTATTCAATCCTAATTTAGATCTGGCTTTAGCCGCTTATAATGCCGGCGAAAATGCGGTCATCCGAAATAACAACGCCATTCCGCCGTATCCTGAAACCCAAAATTATGTAAAACAGGTTTTAGCTTTATATCATCAATAAGTCAGGTCTTAAATTCATTAATGATGGCGTTAGACAAAAAAGACACCCCTTTCCAGTGCCATGAGGTTGAGTCAGCCTTAAAAGAAAGTGAAGAACGCTTTAGGCAAATGGCCGAAATGACCGGTGAATGGTTATGGGAACAAGATCCTCACGGTTTTTATATTTATAGCAGTAATGCAGTTAATCAAATACTGGGCTTTAGCCAAGATCAAGTCATCGGTAAACACTATGCCGAGTTTTTAACACCTCAAGATAAAGTCGAGCAGAAATCCTACGCGTTTAGTCATTTGCCGTTTTACGGCTTAACTAATCACTATCGACACAAAGACGGCCACCCTGTTTTTACCGAATCAACCGGCTTGCCAATTACCGATGAGAATGGAAATTTGCTTAAATGGCGTGGTGTTGATCGTGACATTACCGCCAGAAAGCATATTCAGGATGCTTTAATAGAAAGCGAAAAACGCACGCGACTTATCATCGAAAGTTCTCTAAGTGCCATTGTTATTATGGATTCCTATGGGTTAATTAATGACTGGAATCATCAAGCTGAAAATATGTTCGGTTGGTCACGAACAGAGGCTATTAATCAACGATTTGAAGATTTAATTATGCCGCTTCGGTATCGAAATGCGCATCGCCAAGGTTTACAGCATTTTTTAAGTTCGGGTAGTGGCCCCTTCTTAAATCGGCTGGTTGAGCAAATTGGCATGCGCAAGGATGGTTCAGAATTTCCGGTAGAACTGAGTATTTCACCTTTAAAGCTCGGTAATGCTTATATATTCAGTGCTTTTATACACGATATAACAATCCGAAAAGCGACTGAACAGAAGGTTATTCAGGCAGAGATTAATTTGGCCATTAATCAAAGTGAAATCAAAATTGCTCAACGTATCCAAGCGTCCTTGTCACCTTCAGCGCCCATTAAATCCGGGCATTTCGAAGTAACCGGTTATTGCTTGCCCGCTGATCAGATTGGTGGCGATTATTTTGATTATTTTTTTAGAAATGAAGAGCATTTGGATATGGTCATTGCCGATGTTTCGGGACATTCTATTGGTCCTGCGCTGTTTATGGTAGAAGCCCGGAGTGCACTTCGATCACAGCTAAACCGATTAAGTTCACCCGCAGAAATCTTGGCGGAACTGAATAGCTTTTTATTTGAAGATTTGGATAAGGCCGACTACTTTATCACGCTGTTTTACTTTCAATATGATATTAAAAGTCAGCAACTAAGTTTTGCCAATGCAGGTCATCCTCCACCCTTATTATTAAGCCCCTTTCATACCGAATGCAGGCAGTTGGATGCAGAAGGGATGATACTGGGGGTACGAAAAAATATTGTTTTTGAAGAGAAAACCACAGTTCTATCCAAGGGTGATTTACTGCTACTCTATACTGACGGACTAACAGAAGCAGAAAATCCAAAGGGCGAGTTTTTTGGACTAGAGCGGGTCAGTGAACTATTTGTCCAGTATGCCCAATATTCTCCAGAAAAAATTATTGAAGCACTGGTAGGCCACCTAAAACAATTTTGCCAAAGCGAATCTTTTAACGACGATATTACCATAATGATTTTTAAACGGATTTAGTTTTGTCTCTTTCTATTTCCTAAAACCCCAGTTAGTACACAAAAAGCACGAAAGACACTTAGTAATCATTTGATTAAATTCCAAAGCCTGTCAATCTTTAGGTAACGGATTACTCATTACGTCTTTTTGAAACTTTGACGGTCATGCAAGCAGAGGCCAGATACTCAGGCAGGTATTGCCGCCTGTCAGTGGGTTGTGCTCCGTTCATGGCGGCATAGTCTTTGAGTACCTTACAGCGATATTGGGGTGCGCGGCGTTGAGCCAGACAGTCGCAGTGTTGAGGGGTTGCGGGGTATCGTATTGAGCCTAACAGTCACTGTTTTGGGGTGAAGGTGTAAAGGGCGCGTATAAAAAAGTGGCACACCAATACAATACCTCCGTAAACCACTACCAGCTGAGTCTATCCAAGCACAATAGATTGGGCAACTAAGCTAAAATGACGGCGTCGTGTTACTGCCACCTTTTTTGGCGTGCTAAAATGAGCGGCCATTAGGCTAAGGTAAGCCGGCAAACTGCTTGGCAGTGTTTAAGTTCTCAGTTTCAGTATGCCGAATAACGCAGCACACTAAGCGCCCGTAGTCGATAAGGTAACAAAAACGTGTAAAGTCAGATAAATCGTACAATAAGCCTCGTTTCTAACGAGGCTTAAGGCAAGCAAACCGGGCATGTAAAAATTAATAGCTAAAGCTGTATCCAAGGTCGTGGTTTAATTGCTACCTTATAATTTGAAGTTCGGGGTGGTTTGTTAGGCGTCCTTGTTTGTTTTTTATACGGAGCAATACGCGACTTAATGGGCGCTTTAAATTACCACTTACTGAGTTCTTGTTAAGCTGGCTTAACCCAATTCTCAAGTAATAAGTCAGGTACTTTTATAAATTCCTTAGTATTATTAGTGACTAAAATGGTATTTAAAGAGAGTGCGTGCGCGGCAATCCACAAATCATTATTGCCTATTGGCTGACCAATTTTCTCAAGACAGCTTCGAATAATGGCATAGTGTTTAGCGGTTTCTTGTGTTGGTATAACGACAGGAATATAACGCATTAATTGTTCTAATTTTTCCAGTGCAATCTTTTGATGCTGGCTTTTTTCCGCGCCAAACCGTAATTCACCAAATGTGATAAGGGACATGCCAACATCCCCGATACTGAGTTCTGAAAGTTTTTGATAAACTTCTAATGGACGTTTCTTGGCAATATAGATGCAGATATTGGTATCAAGCAAATAACTTATTGTCACAACCATTCATCCCTTTCTTGGGGAATATCATCTTGTCTGTGTCTCATAAAATCTTCGGGCATTTGTGCCAGCAAATCAAAAGCAGTCGCTAAGCTTTCTTTTTTTGGCTTGGCATCTATGAGTTGATTCAAAAACTCTAAAACCAAAACAACATTAACATCTTTTTCGGCCCATTCTTTGGGTAATTTAATCGACAAAATGCCATTTTCATTAACATGCGAATTTATTTGAAAAGTATGCATCTTATTTTCTCTCCATAATTAGAATCTTTATCAATGGACTTGGGTTAAATTGATTTTACTATTTAAAAGCGATTGATAAAGCCGTCATCGATTTCTGTGACAAATTCATGGGTATCAAAAGTTAATGTGGTCATTTTTATAACTCACTATAAAATCAGCCGACATTGTATAGTGAATAATCGCCAGACACAAAAAAGGCCGATATAAAACCAGCCTCTTTTTTACCTCTGCATAGGTGGCAAGCGAATAAAAAGACTATTATGTTAATTTAAATATGCTATAAGTAGGTGAGAAGTTGCAATTATGTGTAATAACTGACGTCTCTCTGAAATCATAATTTAACTAATCGGTCACCGAATGACTCAAACAAATACTGCAATCCAAAACCTCCTCGTCATCGACAGGCAAGTGACCGATTGGCAAAGCTTAGCCGCGGGAGCCGGAGCAGACACTGCTCTGTTAATTTTGGATTCAGGGTCTGATGGTTTAACTCAACTCAGTGACTACTTGAGTAAGGCATGTACCCAAGGCTTGCCACTATTGCAAAGTATTCAAATTATCTCCCATGGCAGTGCCGGTAGTTTGCAGTTGGGTTCAAGCACGATCCGGGTGTTTTGGGCAAAGATACTTTCGATTTCAACACCAGTCTTGAAATTGGCAAAGGTTCGTCTCGTGATTCAATTCTTGACTTCACTCACAATCAAAGCGACAGGATTGACCTTTCAGGTATTGACGCAAACAGCAAAAAGGCAGGTAATCAAACTTTCACATACTTAGATTCAAAAGCCTTCGACGGCAAAGCCGGTGAAATACGTTTTATTAAGGGTGTTCTTTCTGGTGATATTAATCGTCCCATAAGTTTCAGCGTGGACATGGTATTCATATA
>SESH01048097.1_pt1 | contig 10135 bp, 8 predicted proteins | sample 3171561 | NCBI WGS metagenome assembly SESH01 (sample SAMN10866947, study PRJNA518727) | freshwater metagenome | biome: subpolar coniferous forest; feature: holomictic lake; material: water; isolation source: holomictic Lake 442 2011 16.5 m and 2014 13 m | place: Canada: near Kenora, Ontario
GCGATCTTGACGCAGCCATGCGGACGCGCCCGATACTGGATCCGGGTATTGACACAAAACGACTACCTTGTATACTGCGCGACTGACTATGATTTTGTTTTCCTGTTCAATCGGAAGGCATTTTTTCGTGACGAGACATCCGGTCAGAATCGCAACCGCGCTGGCGCAGGCTGGAACCCGCCGTGATCAAAAGACGGGGGCCATATCCGTTCCAATCTACCAGACGGCTTCGTTCGCGCACCCGGCTCTGGGTCAATCGACCGGCTTTGATTACTCGCGCACATCCAATCCCACCCGCCAGGCTCTTGAGGACACGCTGGCTATGGCGGACGGTGGTTCGCGTGGATTTGCTTTTGCCTCCGGTCTGGCCGCCATAGATTGTGTCTTCCGCCTGTTCGGCGCCGGGGACAGAATCGTCGTGACGGAGGATCTTTATGGAGGAACGTTCCGCCTGCTTGAAAAGGTCTTCCGGCCTGTCGGGATCGAATTCACCTACGTTGACACGGCGGACCTGAGCGCCGTCGAACGCGCGTTGGCAGCGCCAGCAGTTCGCGCGGTCTTTATTGAGAGCCCGACTAACCCGATCCTCAAGATCGCCGACATCCGGGCGATTGCCGCCTTGGCCCGTCCGCGCGGCATTCTTACGATCGTGGACAACACGTTTCTGACTCCGGTCTTGCTGCGACCGCTCGCGCTCGGAGCCGACTTGGCAGTCTACAGCGCCACCAAGTACCTGGCCGGGCACAACGATGTGTTGGCCGGCGCGGTGGTGGCGGCAGGTGCAAAACTGGCCGAACGCCTGGCGTTCCTGCAAAACGCGGTCGGCGGCGTGCTGGGGCCGCAAGATTCCTGGCTGACGCTGCGTGGTCTCAAGACACTTCCCCTGCGGCTGGCCCGCCAGCAGGAGAGCGCCATCGTCATGGCCACCTGGCTATCTCGCCACCCTCGCGTGCCGGTGGTGCATTACCCCGGACTTCCAGGACAGCCCGGCCGGGCGATTCTTGACCGCGAGCACGCGGGCTACGGCGGAATGATCGCGTTCGAGGTTGACGACGCCGCGCGGATACCGGACATCCTTGCCGGCGTGAAGACGTTCCTCTTTGCGGAGAGCCTCGGTGGCGTGGAGTCGTTGATCACGTATCCCGCCGTGCAGACGCATGCGGACATGGACCCCGCGATCCGTGAACGGCTCGGCATCAACAGCCGGCTGCTCCGTCTCTCCATTGGCATCGAGGACGTGGAGGATCTTATCGCCGATCTGGAGGGCCTCCTGTGAACCGTCGCACCCGCCTTGTTCATTCCGGCTCAGACCGCGACCGTCACCACGGGGCGTCCAGTGTGCCCATCTACCAGACGTCCACATACCACCAGGCCGATCCCGAGCACCTGGGCGCTTACGACTACGCCCGCAGCGACAATCCCACGCGCGAAGCGCTGGAGCATTCCATTGCGGAACTCGAAGGCGGCGTGCGCGGCCTTGCCTTTTCCTCCGGCATGGCGGCGACCTCCTCGGTGCTGTTGCTCTTCCAGCCGGGCGACCATCTAATCGTGGGCCGGGATATCTACGGTGGCACATATCGTATTCTGACCACGCTGTTCCGCCAGTGGCATCTCGACGTGACCTTTGTTGACTCCACGGACCCAGCCGCGGTTCGCAAAGCCATCCAGCCCGCAACCAAGGCGCTATTCGTTGAGACGCCGGCCAACCCGCTGCTGACCATCACCGACCTGCGCGCCATGGCGCAGATCGCGCGCGAACACAACCTGCTCGCAATCACCGACAACACCTTCATGACGCCGTATTTCCAGCGTCCGTTGGAACTGGGCTTCGACGTGGTGGTCCACAGCGCCACGAAGTATCTGGGCGGGCACAGCGACCTCATCGCCGGTCTGGCCGTTACCCGCGATGCCGCGCTGGGACGTCGGTTGCGGACCATTCAGAACGCCTTCGGCGCCATTCTCGGACCGCAGGATGCGTGGCTCGTGCTGCGCGGCATACGGACGCTCGCCGTGCGGCTCGACGCGCAACAGCATACGGCAGCCGCGCTCGCACGGTGGCTGGCCGCGCGGCCGGAGATTCGCCGCGTTTACTATCCCGGACTTGACGGCCATCCGGGGCGCGCGACGCACTTCGCGCAGGCATCTGGCGGCGGGGCAATGCTCTCCTTCGAGTTTTCCGACGGCGCCGCGGCCGTCGCGTTCCTGAAACGCACCCGTCTGCCCCTGGTGGCGGTGAGCCTCGGAGGCGTCGAAAGTATCCTGTCCTATCCGGCCACGATGTCCCACGCCGCCATGCCGCGTCCGGAACGCCTGGCGCGCGGTATCACGGACGGACTCGTGCGTCTCTCCGTGGGACTCGAAGCCGAGGAAGATCTTGTCGCAGACATGGAATCCGCGCTGACAAACAAGTCGGCAGACAAACGCACCACGCAGAGGGATGAGGAGCAACAGACATGAGCAGAACATTCAAGGATAACTCCGAATCGATCGGCAACACACCGCTGGTGAAGTTGAACCACGTGACGCAGGGCGCGAAGGCCACGGTGCTCGGCAAGATCGAAGGCCGTAACCCCGCCTATTCGGTCAAGTGTCGCATCGGCGCCGCCATGATCTGGGACGCCGAAAAGCGCGGCATCTTGAAATCCGGCGTTGAAATCGTGGAACCCACGAGCGGCAACACAGGCATCGCCCTGGCCTACGTGGCGGCGGCGCGCGGCTACAAACTGACGCTGACCATGCCGGAGACGATGAGCATCGAGCGGCGCCGTGTGCTCGCCGCTTTCGGGGCCACGCTGATCCTCACGCCCGGCGCCGAAGGCATGAAGGGCGCGATCAAGCGCGCCGAGGAACTCGCCGCTTCGGATCCGAGTCGCTTCTTTCTGCCCCAACAGTTCAAGAACCCGGCCAATCCGGCCATCCACGAGAAGACGACCGGTCCGGAAATCTGGGATGATACGAATGGCGCGATAGACGTGCTCGTTTCCGGCGTTGGCACAGGTGGAACAATCACCGGCATCTCGCGGTACATCAAGAACACCCGGGGCAAGAAGATCCTGTCCGTGGCGGTCGAACCGAAGGAGAGCCCGGTGATCACCCAGAAACGCGCCGGTCAGGATCTGAAACCCGGTCCGCACAAGATTCAGGGAATCGGTGCTGGATTCATTCCCGATACGCTGGACCTGTCCATCGTTGACCGCGTCGAACAGGTGGATAGCGCGGAGGCGGTTGCCTTTGCGCGGCGTCTGGCGAAAGAGGAAGGAATTCTCGTGGGCATTTCCTGCGGTGCCGCCGCGGCAGTTGCCGTCCGGCTCGCGCAACAGGACGAGTTTGCCGGGAAGACCATAGTCGTGATCCTGCCCGATGCTGGCGAGCGCTACCTTTCGACCGTGCTGTTCGATGACGTTGGGGTGTAGCCCGTTTGAACCGGATACACGATTATCCTAGACCCGTAACGTGCACTCCCCTTTGGCCTACAATAGGCCCTATGACCCCAACCAAGGCCGCAAATACGCCAAGCACCTACCGTTCTGGGCATGAAAAAAACCACCGCGCCGACGACCCCTGACAAGCAGGCACCCGTTGCGACGCCACCTTCTGAAACCGTCGCACCCCCGGCCGTAACGGCGCCCGCAGCCGCTCCCAACTTTAGCCTTCAGCATTCGGCCTTTAGCCTTTCTCCAGCTGCCCCAGCGGCTGCCACCTCTTCTCTCTCCCCCGCGCACGCACCGCAAGCGCTACCCACGCGCTCACCCCGCCAATCGCTTTGCCCACCGCAACTGCGCCGCCTTCCGCGCGACAGCCGTGCGCCGTTCCTTTGCAAATCGATCCAATCACACGGAAGACGTAGGGGCTGGCAGGTTCTTAGCAAGGTTCGAAGCACTTATACGCCTTGTCTCGACGCCGATTTGAAGGGGATCTTCTTCGGCCGGTTTGAAATTCACTTTCCGGATTTTTCGTTTTCCTTGCTGTTTGCGAGTGTAATCACTACAGTACAAACCATGTCAAATGCGGTCGATAGAGTGCTTTTGCAGGTGCTGCAACACACGGGTTACCCGGTGTCGGTTACCCCCAAAACCGATCTTCAAACGCACGCTTCGATGGTTACGGCGACACCGAAGACGCCGGTGCATGCCGTATTCATTAATCCTGCACGCGCGCAAGGCTGTTCAAACTATTTAGTTGCCATGCAAGCTGCGATGATCTTGGTCAAATGGTCGGACCCTCGGCGCGTACCTGACTTCATGTTAGACGGTAAGGCGATCCAGTCTGTTGTTAAGCAGTTTCTCAACGATGAACGTGTCCTTAGGTTGCCCAACTCCGTTGCCATGCCCTATGTCCAGTCGATCTGTCAGGGCCTTGCACTCCAACTGACATCAGCCCCCGTTCAGATACTCGCAGCGGATTGGTGTTACAAGAACTGTCCCGAACTCGAAGAAGAACAGCGGACGCATGTCCGGCAGGAACTCCGGGATGCTTCCGCATGTCTGACAAAAGATATCCGCATGCAGACCCCCGAATTCATCTTCACGCGGAACGCCACCATGAACGCCGCCTATGCGGCTTGGTGGTCGGCTCTCGCAGAGGACACACAGGTCTTGTTACCCTATGAATTCTTCGGGTTCAAGGACAAAGGAATGGAACTTTACGGCAAAGCAACTGGCGGATTCCCAGATAACCCTAATAGATACTGTGAGGTCGTAGATAGTTGGGCTGTCGAGTTGGAAATGCGCGATTGGTATAAGTGGCAATTCAGGCAGGGATAGAAGTATGGAACCATTTCGCTTCACGATTCGATACGCTGACTTCAACCTGAAACTGTTGGCAGTTGATAGTGCCATTCTTCGGGAAAACCCCGAAATACATCGCAAAGCCGTCGAGAAGTTCTTTGTTTCCCGATTTTCTAAGATGGGGGGCAAGGTGACGGTTGTTCCGAATGCAAACAGCGTTGAAATCGAATGGATGCCTGCCAAGTTCTCGGGTGACCAAAGTCTTTTTGACAAAGCGTTGGAACTCCTGAAGGAAGGCTCGTATGAGCAAGCCGAACCCTTGCTGATCGCCTTAGCTGGTCGCCCAACATGCGATCCGCACGTGTTGTTGAACTACGGTATGATGCTGAGTGACCAAGGCCGTCTGGATGAGGCAATCAAACAACTTACCACGGCCACCACAAAGATGCCAACGTCCGCCGATCCGTGGAATGCTCTCGGTGTGGCCTTCCAGCGCAAGGGGAATAGGGCAAAAGCGCTTGAGTCACTTCAGCGAAGCCATCAGATCGAACCAGGCAACCCCTACACACTCAGAAATCTAGGCGGTCTTTTGGGTGAATCTGAACCCGCGCAGGCGCTTGAGTGTTTTAAGCAGGCAAGCATATTACTTCCGGCTGATCAGCAGACCCAATATGGTTACGGCCTCTGCCTGTTCAAGAACAACCAACTTGAGGAAGCGGATGTTGCTTTCAGCAAAGTCATTTCTCTTTCACCTTACACCGAAATCGCAGAATTAGCGCGGAATCTTCGCACTTCAATTGCCCACAAGAACCTCAAGTCGGGACCAGCCGGGGATATCCGCTTCGACGCCGTCATGTATTGTTTGGCGGCAGTAAAAAAGTTTGCGGATGAAGGACCGGAGGTCAGGCAGTCTGTAACCTTTGAGATTGCGCTACTCGGCAGAAACGGATTAGACATCAACGATCCGGCTCAGAAGTACACGCTCAAATCCCTGCCGGGCATGTTTTCCGGCCTTCAGTTGGTTAGCTACATGTACGTGGGTATGCGCCAACTAGCACCAGACAAAGATCCCGGAATCGACCTTTCGAAGGAATACGAATCTGCCCTGCAACTTCACAAACGTGGTGAGCACGGCTGACTAGTGCAACCTATCGCCTCTACGGATGCAAATGTCAGGCGGAACCGAACATTCTGCTGACCGCCAAAGAAGGGAGTTCATGCCACCAACGCACAGCATTGACCGTATCGAATCCCTGATAGCCAAACTACGCAAATTTGCCAAAGCGCGCGATTGGGATCAGTTCCATTCGCCGAAGAATTTGGCAATGGCGCTTGCCTCCGAAGTTGGTGAACTTCTTGAGATCTTCCAGTGGTTGACACCGGAAGACAGCGCAAACCTGCCGCCCGACAAGCGACGCCATGTGCAGGAAGAGATTGGCGACATCCAGATCTATCTTGCGAGGTTGGCAGACAGGCTTGGGATGGACCCAGTAATGGCGGCGGAAAAGAAACTAGTCATCAACCGGAAGAAGTACCCCATCGAGAAAGCTCGTGGCCGCGCGATAAAGTATACTGAGTTGTGAGGCAGCAAGATGATCGTCTACTCCGCCACAAAGGGGAAGTTTCACGAAGATGTCGATTCCAACAATATCGGCAACATCATCCTTGGCGCCTTCGAAACTGCTACCCACCATCGGACGAGTCGCTCAGAAGTTGACTCGTGGACGAACTCGCTGCAGTACATGGACCGTGTGTTGAACGACAGTGAGATTCCACGCGATATCGGCGTGTCGATTGAGTACCACATTCCCAACACAACCAAGCGAATCGATTTAATTCTGACCGGTTTGGACGGGCAGAACAACGACACCGCTGTTCTCGTTGAACTCAAGCAATGGTCAACAGCATCGATGACCAATAAGGACGCGATCGTCGTAACATGGCTGGGTAATGGATTGGTCGAACGGCCGCACCCAAGTTACCAAGCGTGGACCTACAAACGGCTCCTTGAGGACTTCAACCAGACTGTGCAGGATGATGCGATTCGGCTCTTTCCCTGCGCCTATCTTCATAACTACGAACCAGACGCAGTCATCGAGAACCCTTTCTATGCCCAATGGATCAGCGAGGCGCCACTCTTTCTAAAAGATGACGCGGCAAAGCTCCGCCAGTTCATCAAAGCGCACATCAAGTATGGAGATAAAAAACGACTGATGTACCGCATCGATGAGGGAAAGATCAGGCCATCTAAAAGTCTTGCGGATCAACTCGCCTCGATGCTGAAAGGAAACGTTGAGTTCGTCATGGTTGACGACCAGAAAGTCGTCTACGAGATGGCACTCTCCCTCCTTGCAAGATCCACGGGTGGCAAGAAACAGGTTTTGATCGTTGAGGGCGGGCCGGGTACAGGGAAGTCCGTCGTGGCCATTAACCTGCTCGTGGCGCTGACTGGCCGCGGCCTCGTCGCACAGTATGTCACAAAGAACTCGGCGCCACGCCGTGTTTACGAGGAAATGCTGACCGGAACATTCCGGCGGACGCACATCTCCAATATGTTCACCAGTTCCGGTGAGTACCATGCGTGCGAACCGGCGGAGATCGACTACCTGATCGTTGACGAAGCACACCGCCTGAACGCGAAATCAGGAATGTTTAGCAATCTCGGTGAGAATCAAGTCAAGGAAATCATTCGTGCAAGTAAGTGCAGCGTCTTCTTTGTTGACGAAGATCAGAAGGTAACACTGAAAGACATTGGCGACAAAGAGGAGATCCGGCGGTGGGCAACAGCGGAAGATGCTGAGATTACTGAACAGGAATTGATCTCGCAGTTCCGCTGCAACGGGTCAAACAACTACATCGCTTGGCTCGATGACACGCTCCAGATAAAGGAGACCGCAAACGGAAAACTGGACACGATGGAATACGATTTCCGTGTCATGGACAGTCCTGAGGCGGTTTTTTCCGTAATCCGGGAGAAAAATAAGGTTAGGAACAAGGCGCGGATGGTTGCCGGATACTGTTGGAACTGGGTCAGCAAAAAGGAACCGGCGCGCAGCGACATTCGAATCGGCGAATTCACGGCGAAATGGAACCTGAGCGAGGACGGACAGAGCTGGATCATCCAACCGAATTCAGTCGATCAAATCGGCTGCATTCACACATGCCAGGGACTCGAGCTTGAATATGTTGGGGTTATCATCGGTCCCGACCTGATCGTGCGCAATGGCCTCGTCGTGACAAATCCCGCAGAGCGAGCCAGGACCGATAAGTCTTTGCACGGGTGGCGAAAACTAACAAAGGAAAATCCGTCGACCGCGATGGCGCGGTTCGATGCAATTATCAAGAACACATATCGCACATTGATGACAAGGGGGCAGAAAGGTTGCTTCGTTTATTGCACCGACGCTGAAACGCGTCAGTACCTCAAGAGCCGGACAGAAAAGGCGCCTGAACGCATTGTTCCCTTTGAGAACGCTCTGCCGCTCCTGGAACTGCGGTCGGTCGCCAATGCAACTTACCAGACACTGGATGGCACTTTTCCCGATGGTGAGACTATCGTTTGGTTTCGCGTCGCTGGAGGCCCGTTTGCCCGCGATTGTTTCTTGGTGCGTGCCGAGGGCGATTCCATGGAGCCGGAAATCGCAAACGGTGACCTGTGCGTTTTCAGTAAAGAAAGGGGCGGAAGTCGAAACGGCAAGATCGTTCTGTGCCAGATCGACGGGTACGCGGGCGAGGCGCCGGTTGCATTGATCAAGTGCTATCGCAGCGCCCGAATGCGAGCCGCCGATTCGATCGGCGAAGCCAAGACGATCGTGCTGTCTTCAACAAACGCCAAACACGAGGACGTCGTGCTGTCAGAGGGCGAGAATCTTCGCATCGTCGGGATATTCAACCGCGTGGTCCACCAAAACTAACTTGCAGAAGACGGGAGCATTGCGAGGCACTTGCCCGCACAGTTATGTTGCTCAAGGCATAGCTAAACTTTTAAACATTGCGCCTCCAGTTTTTCTGTCAGCCATCCCGGCGAAATCTAACCTCGATAGGAACGGAGTAATCTCATGGCCTTCGAAGACGACGGCTTCATCTCGACCAGCAAGCTTGCCAAGGAACATGCCCGTTGCATACGTTTCAGGGCAACTTCAGGAGATGGGCCTGATCGAGAAGGTCGCCGAGAAATGGGAACTGACTGAGGCCGGAAAGCAACGCGGCGCCAAGTACCTCTCGAGCCAGAAGTACGGCACATGGATCGCCTGGCCGAAGAACATCATCAAAGTCGAGTCCACCGTCCCAGGAGTCGAGGCCAGACCCTTCACAGAAGTCGTCAAAGAGCACCACCAGTCCGCAACGACCCTTGGCCGCACCTTCGGAATCCCGGTCACGCGGATGAACTACATCCTGTCCGAACTGGGGGGGCACCGGGGTCGTGGGGGCACCGGGGTCGTATTTGTAAATCAGCCAAATAGGCTAACCGGTTTCTCTCACACCCACCCCGCACACTCCCCCCATCCGCCACATCGACTTCACCAGGTCATCAACTCATCGCCCCCGTTTCGCTCCCGTTTTGCTTCTTGCTTCAAGGCGGCCTGCGCCATAACATCATCGACTTCATCCACATCCCAACAACAGGAATTCCCAATGAAAGTTAACAAAGCCCTGCGCAAGCAGCAGCAAGTCAGCACCATTGACCTCAAGGACCGCGCACAGAAGGCCGAGCAACTGCTTGTCGAGATCGAGACCTGCGAGCAAGTCCTCGCCAAGCTCAACGAGTCCCTGTCGGCCGTCCTGGGGATCGGCAGCACGCCGGCACCCGAAGCCAAGGCTCCGCCGGTCGCAGTTGCCCAGCCCGTCTCAAAGCGGAAAGGTGGCCGTTCGGCGACCCTAAGAGACAGCATCCGTGATTTCCTGATTCAGGCTGGCAAACCGATGCGCCTTGCAGAGATCGTCAAAGGGATGAAGCAGTCCGGCCACGTCTTCACCGCCAAAAAACCTCTCTTGGCGATTAAGAAAATGCTGTACGACAACAAAAAGATGTTCAAGAAGGCCGGTCGCGGCCTGTTCAAGGCTGGTTGATCGCCGCATTACACCCAGTTCCGCCAAACCGTCTGCAACACCACCGGCACACCCCGATCCCGGCAGACTCGGATGGTGTGCCCGGTACCGCCCGACCTGCCCCACCCGACACCGATGAGGCCGTCGAGGATCAACCCGTCGAAACCGAAGGAACCGCCACGGCCGCCCAAGCCGCACGCGCGCGGTAGCGCGTGTTACGGTTGGACGGTTGGACAGTCTGACTGTTTAAAGTCCACAGCGTTGGCGCAGGGGTAAGGCTAAAGTCTAAAGTTGTGGTTCACTTTAGCCTTCAGCCTTCAGCCTTACATTGGTTATGCTGGCGCGCCTGGCAGGATTTG
>SESH01079657.1_pt1 | contig 10134 bp, 1 predicted proteins | sample 3171561 | NCBI WGS metagenome assembly SESH01 (sample SAMN10866947, study PRJNA518727) | freshwater metagenome | biome: subpolar coniferous forest; feature: holomictic lake; material: water; isolation source: holomictic Lake 442 2011 16.5 m and 2014 13 m | place: Canada: near Kenora, Ontario
TGCCGGGGCGGCGACGAACGCGATCCAGGTAGCGGGCGGGGCTGCCGCAGCCCTGACCACGATCACCACCAGCGCGGACACGGTGACCGTCACCGGCGCGGTGGATCTGAATGCCCGCAGCTTGACGGTGGACAGCACGAATGCGGGCGGCAGCGGCGCGGGCGCCAACATTACTTTTAACAACACCATCGACGGGGCCGGGACGCTGACGCTGACGGGCGGGACTTTGGGCGATATGACCATTACGGGCACGACGGGCGCCGGCACGGCGCTGAGCAGCCTGGTGATCACAGGCAACGACATCAGCGTGGGCGACATTGGCGCCGCCGCCGCCGGGGTGACGAATGCGACGAGTATCACGGCCGCGGACGGGGCGGGGCCGGATGCGGGCTCGATTACGCTGACGGGTACTACTTACAACCAAAACCAGCTGACGCTGAATGCCGGGGCAGCGACGAACGCGATCCAGGTGGCGGGCGGGGCCGCCGCGGCCCTGACTACTATTACGACGAGTGGTGATACGGTAACCATGACAGGAGCGGTCGATTTGAATGCTCGTAACCTGACGGTTGATAGTACCAATGCCGCTGGAACGCCCACGGGGGCAAATATCTCCTTCGATAACACCATCAATGGGGCCGGCACACTGATGCTGAAGGGAGGTACTACTGGTAATATTACATTCACCGGGGCGGTGGGAGGGACGACTCGATTGAGTAATCTCATTATCTCGAACTCCAATGATTTTTTAGCCTCTTCAACGCTCAGTATTGGGACATTGACGCAGAATGCAGGCAGCGGCACGACGACCTTCAACGGGTCGGTTGATACCAACGTTGTCGGCGGCGTAGCTCTGACGGGCAACAACCAGACCTTAAATGCCAACCTCACGACTACGAATGGCGGGCCGGTGACCTTTACCAATACTGGCCTCCTGACTCTTAATGCCAATGTGACCTCCGACGGCGCTGTAATCCAGAACGGTGCCGGAGCGGCTACGATCACAGGTTCGCGCACGATCAGCACGACCTCGGACGCCGTAGACTTCTTGCGGGCGGTGACACTCAACGGATCGGGTTCGTTGGTTACGATCAACACCACGACCAGCGGCACGGGTGCGAACATTACCTTCCAGAGCACCTTGAATGCGACCACGGCGGCGCCAAATGCTGAGGATCTGACCCTAACCGCGGGCACGGGCAGTGTGACATTCACAGGTGTTGTGGGCGGGGGAACCCGCCTGGGCGACATCATCATCACCAGTGCGAACAATGTCACCGAAACCGCTGGGCTGAGTGCGACGACGCTGACGCAGAGCGCAGGCAGCGGCACGACGACATTCAACGGAGCGGTTGATACCAGTGCGGTCGGCGGGGTCAGCCTGACGGGTAATGCCCAGACTCTGAACGCCAGCCTCACGACCACAAACAACGGGCCGGTGACCTTCACCAATGCGGGCCTCCTGACCATCAATGGCAACGTGATCTCAGACGGGGCGGTCACGCAGAACGGGGCCGGGGCGGCGACAATCACCGGTTCACGGACGATCAGCACGACCTCGGACAATGTGGACTTCCTGCGGGCGGTGACGCTCAACGGGTCGGGCTCGACGGTTGCGATCAACACCGCGGCTTCCGGCACGGGCGCGAATATCACCTTCCAGAACACCCTGAATGCCACCACGGCGGCGCCGAATGCGGAGGACCTGACCCTGACGGCGGGTACTACCGGTAATATTCTCTTCACCGGCTTGGCGGGCACTGTGGCCCGCCTGGGCGATGTCTCGATCGTAAACGCCAACGACGTAACGGTGACGGCCGGGTTGACGGCGGCGAGCCTGCGGCAGACGGCCGGGCAGGGGACCACCCGGTTCAATGGTCCGATCAACGCTGACACCATCACCGGGGTGCAGATTGCCACCAACAACATTACCACGGGCGCCAGCGGCACCATCACGACGACGGCGGGGAGCGCTGGGGTGGTCACTCTCACCAATAGCGGCACACTGGACATCAACGCGGCCATCAATGCCGATGGCAACGTGACGCAGAATGGCGTGGGCTCGACCACGCTGAATGCCGACATCATCACCTCAGCGGATTTGGTGCAGTTTGCGCAACCGGTGCTGCTGACCGGCAATCGCCTGATTGACACCACCGCGGCCTCTCCCTCGGTGGGCAGCGGCGGAACGATCAACTTCCTGAACACCGTCAACGGCGCCACCAATTCCTTGACCCTGGCCGCTCCGACGGCCAGCGGGGACATCAGCTTCAGCCAGACGGCCAACAATCTGACAGGCCTGACGGTCACGAGCGGTCGAAACTTCACCACGGCATCCACTGCCCCCATCACGGTGGCAGGCGGCGGGGTTAGCGTGACGGTGGGCGGTACCGTCACCCTGAACGGCAGCCTCACCACCACGGGCTCCGGGGCGGTTACGATCACCAACGGCGGGCTGTTCACTCTGAACAACAACATAGTATCAGACGGTGCCGTGACCCAGAACGGCGCCGGGGCGGCGACGATCACGGGTTCACGAACGATCAGCACGACCTCGGACAATGTGGACTTCCTGCGGGCGGTGACCCTCAACGGGTCGGGCTCGCTAGTCGCGATCAACACCACGGCCTCGGGCACTGGCGCGAACATAACTTTCCAGAACACGCTGAATGCGACTACGGCAGGCGCGAACGCCGAGGACCTTACCCTCACCGCGGGTACGGGTAATATCACCTTCACCGGTGCCGTGGGCGGCACCCGCCTGGGCGATGTCATCATCGCCAGCTCCAACAACGTCACCGAGACCGCCGGCCTGACCGCTACGACTCTCACGCAATCAGCCGGCAGCGGCACGACGACTTTCAATGGGGCCGTGAACACCAACGCGGCTGGAGGCGTGGCCCTGACCGGCACCACTCTGACCGTGAACGCCGGGATCACCACTACAGGCAACGGCCTGGTGACGGTGGTGGAGAGCGGCCTGGCGACCTTTGCGGCCGCGGGCGACATCGCCGCCGACGGCGCCGTGAGCCTGACGGCCAATGGTGGCATCACGACCGCGGGCGACATCACGACGACCAACGACAATGTCACCTACGTCTCGGCCACCAACTTGACGGGTCCGGTCGTGGTCAACGCGGGTACCGGTGCGATCACCTTCACCGGTACGGTCAACGGCGCGCAGACCCTGACGGCCAACTCCACTGGCACCACCACCTTCACCTCGGCCGTGGGCGGCACTACGGCACTGACTAGCCTGACCACCAACGCGGGTGGCACGACGGCTATCAATGGCGGCGCGGTGACGACGACCGGCGCGCAGAATTACAACGACGCCGTGACCTTGAACGCGGCGACGACCCTCTCGACGACCAACAGCAACGTCACATTTGCCTCGACCCTCAACTCCGCCAATGCCACGGCCCGCGACCTGACCGTGAACGCCGGCACCGGCGCCATCACCACCACCGGGGTGGTGGGCGGCACCAACGCCCTCGGCGCGGTCACGTTCAACAGCACCGGCACGACCACCCTGACCAGCGCGGTGACGGCAGGCAGCCTCACGACGAATGTGGGCGGCACGACGGCGATCAACGGCGCCACGGTTACAACGACTGGCGCCCAGTCCTACAACGATGCGGTGACCTTGGGCGCCAACACCACGCTAACCGGCGTGGGTCACACCTTTGCCAATACGGTCAACGGCCTCTTCTCGCTCACCGTGAATGACAGCGCCACGACGACTTTCACGGGCTCGGTGGGCGCGACCAACGCGCTGACGAGCCTGACCACCAACGCGGGCGGCACGACGGCCATCAATGGCGCCACCGTGAAAACTTCCGGCGCCCAGACCTACAACGACAGTGTGACCCTGGGTGCCGGCACGACGCTCACGGGCACCACGATGACCTTTACGGGCACGCTGGCCGGGGCGACCAACAGCCTGGGGATCACGGGCAACGCGGTCTTTGGCGACGCGGCGGCCGACGCCGTGACGGGCCTGAGCACATTGGGTGTTTCCGGTACCACCCGGATCAATACCGACACGGTAACGACATCCGGCGCCCAGACCTACACCGGGGCTGTGACGCTGGGGGCCGATACCACTCTGACGAGCACCGGCGCGGGCAACGTGACCTTTGCCAATACGATCAATGGGGCGCAGGCGCTGACGGTGAACACCGCGGGGACGACGTTCTTTAATGCCGCGGTAGGCGGCACGACCGCCCTCGCGAGCGTGACGACCGACGCCGCGGGTACGGTGGCCATCAACGGTGGGACGGTGACGACGACAGGCACGCAGACCTACAACGATGCGATGACGCTCAATGCCAGCACGACGCTGACCACGACGAACAGCGCGGTCACTCTGGGCTCGGCCCTGGACTCTTTCGACACGACGCCCCGTGATCTCGCGGTGAATAGCGGCAACGGACTCATCACCCTGGGTGGAACCGTGGGCGCAACTCACGCACTCGGCGCGGTCACGTTCAACAGCGTCGGCGTCAGAATTTTGGGCGGAAACATCAGCACTTTAGGGGCGCAGACCTATGTGGGCGTGGTATTGCTGGGCGCTGACACGATCCTGACCACGTCAAACGGAGCCGTCGCATTTAATTCGACCCTCGACTCCACCACCGCGACGCCCCGGGACATGATCGTGAACGCGGGCACCGGCCCCATCACTTTCACCGGGGCCGTGGGCACATCGCATCAGGTGGGAGCGATAACCTTGAACAGCACGGGGGCGACGACCCTGAGCAACACGTTCAACGCCGTCAGCCTGATGACCGACGCCGCTGGCACGACCGCCCTCAACGGCGGGGCGGTGACGACGACGGGCGCGCAGACCTATAATGATGTGGTCACCCTGAATGCCCCCGGTGCCACGACCACGCTCACGGGCACGGACGTCTTCTTTGCCGGCACGGTGCGCAGCGTGACCGATGGGGTGCAGGCCCTGACCGTCAGCGGTAGCGGCATCACGACCTTCACGGGCGCGGTGGGTGACAATAGCCAGCGACTGCTCTCCCTCACGACCAACAATGGCGGCACCACCGTGATCAACGGCGGCTCGGTCACCACCCTGGGGGCCCAGACTTACGCGGACGCGGTGACCCTCGATGCGATCACCAATACGACGACCTTCACGGGCACAGACATTACCTTCGGCAGCACCTTGCGCAGCCTGACGGACGCGGAGGAGACACTGGTGGTCAACGGCAACGGGACGACCACCTTTGGCGGGGCGGTGGGCGACAACAACCAGCGCCTGGCGGCCCTGACAAGCACCACCACGGGCTCCACCGCGATCGGTGGGAACGTGACCACCGCCGGCATCCAGACCTACAACGACGATGTGAGGATTGATAACAATGTCGTGCTCACGACCACAAACAGTGCGGTGACCTTTACGGATGACATCGACAGTCAGGCGGCGGAAGCCAACAATCTGACGATCAATACCGGTTCGGCGGCCACGACGATCGCCGGGGATGTTGGCAGTGCGCCCGGCGGGGCGCTGGGCACCCTGACCATCAACAACACGGCGACCACCGGCATGGCCCTGCCGGCCACCAATGCGCTGGCGCTGAGCGTGACCACCAATGGTCCCGTGACCAACTTCGGCAATCTGGCCATCACCAACGGTGCAATCGTCAATGCCGGCACCAACGCTATCACCCTCGGCACGTCGCCTACGGCGATCGCCAATTTCGGCTCGCTCAACGTCACCGGTGGCGTCGTCAACGTCACCGAGGCCTCGGGAACGGTGCTGACCGGAGTGAGCGCCACCACCCTGAACCTGACCTCGGCCGGCAGCATCACGGACGTGCCGGGCACGGCGATCAATGTATCCGGCGTGGCCACGTTCGACGCCGGGGCCAATGACATTAGCCTGGGCGGCAAGGCCGGCACCTTGACCAATATTGGCCGGCTGAAGCTCACCGGCGCAGCCATCGATGTGACCCAAAACAACGCCATGGTCGTGAGCGGCACCGCCTCCGTCAGCATGAAGCTGACCGGGGTCGGGGTGGATCTCGCCGGCATCAATACCCCGCTACTCGGGGTATTCAGTACTGGACCGCTCGGCATCACGGACAGCGCACCCACTAACGTCATCGGCTTGGCGGTGTTCGATGCGGGCGGATATAACATCACCCTCGATGAGACCCTCAATGATTTCAATAATGTCCAATTGTCGGGGGCCTCGGTCATCTTCAATGACGTCAATGCCTCCACTCTGTCCGCGGTGCTTGCCAGCGGACCCTTCAATGCCCGGTCTTTCGGTGACTTCACCGTGACCGCGCCGATGACGGGCTTGTCCAACATCACCGTGACCTCCATCACGGGGGCGATTGCGATTTCTGCGCCTGTGATCTCCCAGACGGGCAACATTGCCATCACGGCCCCCCGGAGCATCACCTCGACCGCACCCATTGCCGCGAACGGTGCGACGGGCACCATCACCATCAAGGCCGGGGGCGACGCCGTTCTGGCCGACCTCAAGAGTGCCGGGGGCAGTGTCACGGTCACGGCGGGCGGCTCGTCGCGCTTCACCAGCCCGATGCTGATCAACGGCCCGTTTACCGTCACTTCGAACGGCATTACCTTTGACGGGGCCCTGACCGGCAACAGCAGCACCGGCGACCTCCTCGCCAACACGACCGGCGTCACCCGCTTCTCCTCGTCCATCGGCGCCGGCAGCCCCCTGCACAATCTCACGACCAATGCCGGGGGCACGACCGTGCTGGGCAACGGCACCCTGCAGGCCGTCACCATCAACTTCAACGACGCGGTCGTCCTGGAGCAGAACACCACCGTCACCGCGACCAACCTGCGCTTCGGCAACGTGCTCGGCGGCGCGAGCGATGGCGGGCAGGGCCTGACGTTGAATGTCTCCGGTGACTCGGTGCTGGTCGGCGCCGTCGGCACGGCCGGTCTCCGGCTGGCCAATCTCACGACGGATGCGGCCGGCCGCACCCTGATCAACGGGGGCTCGATCTTCACCAGCGGGGCCCAGACCTACAATGACAAGGTGCTACTCGGGGCCAACACCACCATCACGGCTGGGTCCCTGACCTTCAACGACACCCTTAACACCGGCACGGCCGGTGCTTCCTCGGCCTTCGACTCACTCGTGGACGGTTCCTTCAAGGCGGCCTCTTCCGGCGAAAGCGACCTGGTGGCCAACGTGTCCGGGGCCACGATCTTCAACGCTCTGGTCGGCCAGACGGGCCGGCTGGGGGATGTGACCACCGACGCGCCGGGCTCCACGACAATCCGGGCGGATTTCAATGCGACCAAGACGATCTTCAATGATGCCGTTACTTTTGAAACCGCGGCCGCCATCAAGATTGATACGACGAACACCCAGCTCTACGGCAGCACCGTTCAGCTGAACTCCAACCTCTCGTTTGTCTCCACCGCCGCCTCGACCACGGAGGGCATCAGCTTTGCGCAGGGCCTGACCGGCGCCGGCCGGACCCTCGACCTGAAGGCCCTGCAGGGCACAATCACCTCGGCCGGCAGCGTCGGGACGTCGAGCGGTCGGCTGACCACGGTCGCCGCCGCCGGCCGCAATGTGATCTTCGGGGGCGACATCTTCAGCGAAGGCAATATCACGCTGGCCCCCGGCACCGCCAACTCGTCGGCGCAAAATGACTTCATCCAGTTCACCGTGCCCGGCTCGACGACGGCGTCGAACACCACCATCGACTCCAAGACCGGGGAAATCATCCTCGGCAGCGGGGCGACGACCGGGACCACGGCCAAGACCGAGCCGCCCCTGCGCGCCTCCATCTTCAAGAGCAATCCGGGTGACCTCTACCTCTTTGCCCACAAGGTGACCATCCAGCCGTTTGAGCGCCTCGCGGTGCGCAGCGGCTCGCTCGTCGTCATCGCCGACGGCACCGCGGCGGGCGACGGCATCACGCTGAGCAACACGTCGGTGTCCGACAACCTGGTGCTGGTGGGCCCCGGCGTCTCCACCTCGGCCATCACCCTGCGCTCCCGCGGCGCCGCGCCCGTCATCGATCAGGCCAACGCCACGGTGCAGGACAACGGCACGGATCTCATCGGCGGGGCGGTCCTGTTCTTTAACAGTTCCTTCGGCTCCTCCTTCCCGACGCGCACCCGGTATTCACCCAAGACCGGCGATCCGGCCTTCTTTGACTACAAGCTGAACAAGGGGAATATCCCGCCGGGCACCGGGCCGCTTTTCTTCACCATTCTGGGCGATGCGACCGGGGTGAAGACCAACGTGTTTGTGGCCGATCTGGTCACCACGAATACGTTCCGCCCGATCTTGCCCAATTTGGCCTACCTGGATCTGAGCACGGTCAGCGGCTTTGCAACTTACAAGGACGGTTTCATCGGGCCGGAGGCCTTCGGGACCATCCCGACCAGTGACGCCGCGCTGCGCACGATCGTCTCCAATGGTGCCGCGCCCCGCAACACCCTCGAGCAGGCGTTCACGCCGAATGTGCCGCGCGGTGACACCGACGCCGCCCCCCCGGAAGCCGATCTCGCGGCCGCCGTGCGCGAACAGCTGCAGGCGCTGGGCATCTACGCCCGGGCGCTGACCAAGGAAGAACGCCTGGCCCGCGAGCGTCTGGCCGCCATCTTTGTGACGGTGCCCAAGAAGGTCCGGCCGAGCGAGTCCGACTACGAGGTGGCCGACGCCCGCGTCGAGGACCGGGCGGTGCGCGACGTCATCCGCAACGCCACGGAAACCGGCCTGATCGGCGAAAGCCAGGCCAAGCTGGATGCCGTCGCCTTGGCCCTCGCCTCGAGCTATAGCAAATTCGAGCTCTTCCTGACCCGGTCGAGCAAGGACCAGGAGCTGGAGCAGGAAGTGCTGGTCAAGGAGTATCGCGAGTGGCTGGACGCCAGTGACGAGCCGGACGCCAAGGCGGTCCTGGCGTACCTGAAGGCTCTCCGTACGACCTTGAAGAAGATTGAGCAACTCGGCCTGACCACGCAGGAACTCGATGGTTCCAAGGCCCAGATTTACGGCAGCGTGCTGCGCGCCCGCCTCAATGTGGAACCGGAGTTCTTCCAGGCCCTGGTGGAGAAGAGTGGCCCGGCCGCGGCTGTGGCGGGGAAGGGCGCGGCGCCGGCCAAGCCGGCGGTCCATACCACCAGTGTGCCGGCGGCAGCCCCGGCGGAGCCGGTGATTAACTGATTGGGGTGGGGAGGTAGCTGTTGTAGCGACAGGCGTCCCTGCCTGTCGGGTTTGAGCATTCACCACAGGCACGGAGGCCTGTGGCTACCCAACGTATGCTTCTGCAACGCGAACCGCCCCTGCCCTGATTCCTCGCTTGTGCCGCCGGCCACAATGGCTATCGAAGAGGGCTGCTGAACATGGATACTACACCTGGTTTTGGATCTAATCCCAGCTTCGTCCAACAGAACCGCCGGCTGGCGGCCGTGATGTTTCTCGACATGGTGGGTTACAGCGCCCTGATGTCCAAGGACGAGGCCCGGGCCTTGGCCTGTGTCGGGGAGTTGGAAAAGCTCCTGCGCATCGAGATTCCGCGGGCCGGGGGCCGCCTGGTCAAGTTTCTCGGCGACGGCTCGATGGCGGAGTTCCCGACCGCGCTCGCCGCCGTGCACTGCAGCATCAACGTCCTTGCCGTGATCGAGGCGAACAATGCCTGGACACCGCCGGCCAACCGTTATGCCGTGCGCATCGGCCTCCACTTGGGCGAGCTCGTCGACGTGGAAAACGACATCTTCAGCGACACCGTCAACGTGGCGGCCCGCGTCCAGCCCCTGGCCGAGCCGGGCGGCATTGCGATGACCAGCCTGATCTATTCGCAGATCAAGAATCAGATGGACCTGAAGGGCACGTATCTGGCGCCGGTGAAGCTCAAGAACATCCCGGAAAAAATCCGGATCTTTCTGGTGCATCCGCCCAAGGGCGATTCCCCCAGCGGGTCTGCCAAGCAGCATAGCAAGCTGGCGGTCCGGATCAGCGTGGGCGTGGTTTTGTTTCTGGTGGCCGGCTGGCTGGTCAGTTTGTTGATGCGGAAGTGACCCGCCCCGGCTATTAGCCCCCGTTGCGACGAGCGCCAGCGAGTCGTATTCGTCGGCTCGCTGGCGCTCGCCGCTACATCAAGACAAGCCTGCGCA
>SESH01014738.1_pt1 | contig 10132 bp, 7 predicted proteins | sample 3171561 | NCBI WGS metagenome assembly SESH01 (sample SAMN10866947, study PRJNA518727) | freshwater metagenome | biome: subpolar coniferous forest; feature: holomictic lake; material: water; isolation source: holomictic Lake 442 2011 16.5 m and 2014 13 m | place: Canada: near Kenora, Ontario
CGCCAGCATTCCCTCTACCGCCACCCGGCCAAAAGGCTCGGGAAGGGTGGAGGCATGCACGACGACATCCGCCGCCTTCATCAGTGCGGGCACGTCGTCGCGAAATCCAAGAAAGCACACGCGATCGGCGACGCCCAGCGACGCCGCGGCCGCGCGCAGTTCGGCTTCATATGCTTGCTCGCCAAAGAGCGCCGCGCCGACGATCCACAGGTGGCAGTCCGGTGGCAGCGCACGCAGGGCCGCGAGGGCAACGTCTTGTCCCTTCCACGGGCTCAGCCGCCCGAACATGGCCATGACGAAGTTCGCCGTGGGTGACAGCTCCGCGCGCAGCACGCGCGCGTCCGTATCGGTCACCGCGTCAAACGGCGCGGCATCGATGCCGTTGAGCACCACGCGTACCTTGGCGGACGCACCGCCCGCGGCCACGAACGCGGCGGCGGTGGCGTGCGAATTCGCTATCACGCGCGCCGCGCCGCGGTTGGCGAGCGTCACGACGGCACGGGTGTTCATCGCACTGAAATGCGGCGGTCCGAGCAGGTCCCGCAAGTGCCAGACCACGGGGCGGGCACAGCGGAAGCCCGCCATGGCGGCCACCACGAAGGCCTTTTGCGAGTTGGCGTACAGGACGCGCGCGGTTCTCCCCTCGTCGGCCACTCGCCCGGCCAGCCGCCACGTAGCGAACAGCGCACGCGGCGACGGCACGCGACTCAGCTTCTTCACGTCACCAAGCGCTCCCATCGCCAGCACGCGGACGTCGACGCCGCGGCGTTCGAGGGCCTGGCGGAACGGACCATCGGCGAACAGCCGGACGCTGACCTCCGCGCCGAGACCAGTCATGACGTCGAGCATCGAGAGTTCGGCACCGCCCAGCACGCCGACGTGGTCGAGGGCGAGCACGCGCGAGGGCACAGGTGCGGTTCGCATTGGCGCGTTCACCGGTGTTTCACCGCGGCGTAGACGCGCCGTGTTTGCGCGACAATCACCGGCCAGTCGTTGCGCCGGCGCGCGTAGGCGCGGCATTCATCGGCCGTCGGCATCGGCACGGTGCCGGTCAGGGCATCGCCGAGCCCCTGCGCGATGGCGATGGCCGATGCGTCGGCCAGCACGAGGTGCGCCCCCAGCCCGTCAACGGACTCGGGGAGTCCGCCCACCGGCGTGACCAGCACGGGAGTGCCGGCGGCCAGCGACTCGGGAACGATGAGGCCGTACCCCTCAAGCGCCACAGACGGCACGATGGTGAGATCGGCTGCGCGATATGCCGTCGGCAGGTCGTCCTCCGCGATGAAGCCGACCAGGCGGCAGTGCTCCTCGAGCTGGGCGCGCCGAATCTGTGCGCGCAACTCTTCTTCGATCGGTCCGCGCCCCGCAATGAGCACCAGCACGTCTGGCACGCGTCGGCGCAGCGTGGCCACAGCGGCAATGAGCTGCCCCAGCCCCATGCGGTGCGTCAGGCGGCGCACGGCCAGCACGATCGGACGGTCCGCAGGCCATCCCAGGCGTTCCCGGCACGCCGCGCGCGTGGCGCTGATGGCGAACCGGTCGCAGTCTACGCCGCCCGGTATGACGTGGATCCTCTCCCACGGTACGTCAAATGAATCGTGGAGAATCTTCCCGAACGCGCTGGAAAGGACGATGCACGCGTCGGCACGCTGATAGACGGCGCGCTCCACGCGCGCCTTGAGCCGTGGCATGACACCGCGCACGTGCTCGGCGAACGTTTCCTGCGCCCATGGTCCGTGAAAATGGAACACGAACGCGCGGCGCCTGTCGCGCAGCAGCCCAAGGAGTGGCGCCGCGTACAACGCGAAGTGCGCGACCAACACGGTGTCCGGGTCGGACCGAAGCTGCGCGGCCGCGGCGCCATGCAGTCGGAACAGGCGGTGCACGACCGGCGCGATGTGCGGTGCGACGCCAACGACACGTCCCCCGGATTCGCGCGCCACCGCTTCGGAACCGGCCACCAGCCCGCTCACCTGCACGCCCTGCGTCGGCAGCCGGTTGACGAGCTCGAGATAGACGCGGTTCAATCCGCCGGGTTCCTCGCTGAACCACTCCATGCCCACCTGCAGGGTGCGCAGTGGCGCCTGTATTGTCCCCCGCGCCTCTCCCCCGCGGCGCAAGGCATCCAGCGGATCCGTGCGCTGCAGCGTCCCATCGATAGCCAGCCGCGCCCAGATCTCGAGCACCAGCAGCGTAAACAGCTGGTCGCCCCAGTCGTGCGCGCCGTTCAGGTGCTCATCGAGCAGACGTCGCGTGAAATCGGGGCGCACCCACCCACGGTCGTGGAACGACTCGCTGTCGAGTGCGGCCCGCACGTGCGGGGCCAGCGCGCCGCGCAGCCATCGCGACGCGGGCATCACGAAGCCACGCTTGCGCCGGTAGAGCACCTCGCGCGGTACGAACTTGCCGGCGAGTCGCTTCAGCAAGTGCTTGGTTTCCCACCCGCGCAGGCGGATGTCCGTCGGGATGGTCGCCGCGAACTCGATCATTTCGGTGTCGAGCAACGGCGACCGCGCCTCGAGCGAATGTGCCATCGACGCGACGTCGGCCTTGGCGAGAAGCTGGTCGGGAAAGTAGGTGGAGAAATCGCCATAGAGTGCGCGATCGACGTCGTCGGCGCCGTCGGCGCGCGCCCAGACGTCACGATACAGTGTGTCGGGATCATAATCGCCGATCGTGCCCAGAAACTCCTGCGTGTAAGCCACGTCGCGATACTCGCGGAAACCGCGATCATACGTGAAGGTGTCGATGGCGGCGGCGCGCCCGGCGCGTGCCAGCAAGGTCGCCTTCTTCAGCGGTCCCGACATCCGTTCGTGCAGGACTCCGTCGGCGGCCCGGCGCAGCGCCGCCGGCATCAGGCGCCGGTACCGTTCAGCCGCTCGGGCGACCATCGGTCGAGTATAGCCGCCAAACAGTTCGTCGCCCCCGTCGCCATTCAGCGCTACCACCATGATGTCACGCGACACTCGCGACAGATCGTGGCTGGGCACCATCGACACGTCGGCGAGCGGCTGTCCGTAGTGCCAGACGATTCCCGGGAGTTCATTCACCACGTCGGGGCGCAGCACGCGTTCGTGCAGCGTCACGCCGAGGTGACTGGCCACGCGACGCGCGAACGGGCGCTCGTCGAACTCGGGATCATCGAAACCCACGGCGACCGCCTCGATGGGCGTCGCACTTTCCTCTGCAGCCAGCGCCGTGATGAGCGACGAGTCCACGCCACCCGACAGGAAGATGCCGACGGTGCGGTCGGCCACGAGCCGGTCGCGTACGGCGCGACGCGCGATCCGCTCGACTTCAGCCAACACCTCGGGCTCGTCCATCGACGTCTTGGTGGCGTACGACACATCCCAATAGCGCGTGACGTCGCAGCGCCCGGAGCGCGCATCGAACGACAGCCAGTGCGCGGGCGGCAACGCCTTCACTCCCTGCCACACCGACAACGGCGCCGGCACCGCCTGGTACGTCAGGTACGCATCGATGGCGCGGGGATCGACATGAGGGCGCTGCGGCAGGAGCTCGAGCACCGCATTCAGCGTGGACGCGAACGCAAAGGACGCCCCGTCGTGCGCATAGAACAGCGGCTTCTTCCCCGCCCGATCGCGGGCCATGCGCAGGGTGTGCGCCGCGGCGTCCCACACGGCCAGCGCGAACTGTCCATGGGCGCGCCGCACCGTCCCTTCAAAGCCCCACGTGCGCACGCCGTGCAGCAACACCTCGGTGTCCGACTGCCCGATGAATCGGCACGTCGGTTCGAGTTCGGCGCGCAGCCGCTGGAAGTTGTAGATCTCGCCATTGAACACGATGACGTGTTGCGCATCGTCGCTGGTCATGGGCTGGTGCCCGGCCGCCGAGCGGTCGATGATGGCCAGCCGACGCGCGCCCAGGCAGATGCCGTCTCCGGGCCACACGCCGCCATCGTCCGGGCCGCGATGCACCATGCACGCCGTGGCGCGCTCCACGCGATCGCGATCGCCGCCGGCCCCGGGCCGGACGATGCCGCAAATGGCACACATCGGTCAGCGCCGCCGCGCAATCATTGCGCCGCCTCGGACAGGACGTTGAAATATTCGTCGGCGACGCGGTCCCAGGCATAACGGTGCGAGCGCGCGAGCGCTGACGCGGACATCAGGGCGCGGCGCAGGGAATCGTCCCGAAGCCTCACGAGTGCTTCGCGCATTGCCGCGCCGCCAAAGTCGGTCAGAAACCCGTTTTCCCCCGGCGCCACCAGTTCCTCGGTGCCGTTGATGGCATGCGCAATGATCGGCAGTCCCGCCGCCGCCGCCTCGAGGACCACCAGCGAGAAGGCCTCGTAGCGTGACGGATGCACCAGCACATCGGCGGCGGCATACCATTGTTCCGGCGTGGTGGTCTTGCCGGTGAACCGCACCTGCGATGACGCGCCGCGTCGCGCCGCGTGCTCGCGCATCGACGCCTCGTCACCACGCCCCACCACGCACAACAGGGTGTCGCCCAGACCGGCTACTGCGTCGATGGCGTCGCGCAGTCCCTTGCGCTCCCAGTCGCCCCCGCAGAAGAGCGCGATGAATGCCGAGCCGGGCAGCCCAAGCTGCTCGCGCAACGCGAGCTTGGCTGCCGCATCGAGTGCCGGACGGAACACGGCGTGATCAACCCCGTTCGGCACCACGGCAATGCGCTCCTCGGCCACACCGTAATACTCCTGCAGTTCGCGCGCGATGCCGTGGGACACCGCAATGACGCGCCGCAGGCGCGCAGCGCCGTACGCGCGCCGCTCCTGGCGCACAAACAGCTGTTGCGCCGTTCGCTGCCAGGCCCGGCCGATGGCGCTCCCGCCGCGCAGTCCGCCGAAGCGCGCGGTGAAGGCGGCGTGGCAGTACTGCGCCGTGACGACCTCGGCGTCAAAGGCCGCCGCGCCGATGCTGTTGGAGATGGAGCACCCGGCGCGACGCACGGCGCCGGCCGCCTCGCGCGCGAAATTCCATGAGCCAAGGACGAGCGGTCGTATCGGCGGGGCTACCCGACTCCACTGCACCGGGGCGTCGGGAAGTTCGCACCGGGCCGCAATGACCGTCACCGGCACGCGGCGCGCCACGCGCGCGAGGATCTCGGCCGCCGCGCGCTCCTGCCCGCCGTGCCGGTGCACCTCGTGCGCGATGAAGGCGAGGGAGAAGCTCATGGATACCACAAAATTGGGCCACGGCCGCGGCCAGCGGAATGCAACGCGGTCACTTTCCTTCCGGGCGCGGGATCGTCAGGCAGCGCGGCGAACGGCGAATCGTGGCGGCGCCCGCCAGACGCCCGCCGAGGGCCGCGCGCCACGCACGGACCGCCACCGGATCGCCGCGTAGCAAACGGCGGATGCATTGCGCGAGCCCCGGGCCCTCGACGGTTCCGACCAGCAGTGCCCAGATCATGAAGACGGCGTGCCACGACAGGCTGCGCCCTTCGAGCAGTTCCACGGTCTCGTTGTGCACGGCATCATACAGCGGGGTCGCCGCGAAGACTCCACGGTGGAGGGTGTCGGCACCGTGGCGCGGCGCAATGTCGTGGTCGACCGCGATTGCAGGATCGTACACCAGACGCCAGCCTGCACGACGCAGGGGAAGGCAGGTCCCCAGTTCCCAGTGCATTTGCGCGCCGTCGCCGCGCAGACGCACGTCGAACCCGACGGCTCGGAGCAGCGACGTACGGAACGCGCAGTTGGCGCCCTTGAGCACGTCGACGTCCCGGGCCGGGCCGTGGCCCAGGTGATGATTGCCGATGACGCGGCCGAACCACTGTACAATTCCGACGCGCGCCGCGTTTCCGCGTTCCGATGGCTGCCAGTCGCGCCCGCCCACGCCGCCGATGTCGGACGCGGCCGCGAAGTGCGCCAGCAGGCCGGCAACCCAGTCGGGACGCGGCCGCGCATCGTCATCCGTGAGTGCCACGATGTCACCGGTCGTCGCGTCCAGCGCCACCTGCATGGCAGCGACCACGCCGGCCTGCGACGTGCACGCGGCCGCGACCGGCAGCCCTGCGGCACGCGCCGACGCGACCACGACGAGCGCAGCGTCATCGCCGGTGCGTATGCCGACGATCACTTCATCCGGACGCCGAGTCTGGGCAGCCAGCGCCGTGAGGCACTGCTGCAAGGCTTCCGGGCGCCGGAAGGTCGGAACGATTACGCTCACGCGAGGCGCCACGCGTGGCGTTGCGTGCGCGGTCACGCGCGACGCTCCGCCGGGAACTCCAGGGCGTACTTTCGCTCCCAGGTGGCAGCATGTCGTGCCACGTGCCAGAGTTCGGCAACCAACGCCCAGAGCGCCAGCACCGAATCCAGGCCCTTGGGTCGGGTCCGGATGTTCACCAGCCGGTCGAGAGCGATACCACGCATCAGTCGCCAACGCACGGGACGCGGAGCGCCGTGCTTGTACAGATAGCGCACCTCGGCTTCCCGATACGCACCCATGCGCGATCCGGGTGGCAACCGGCGCGGCGGATGATCCACGCGCGCGTCTCTGACCCAGTCCATGGCGTGGCCCGCGGCGCGCAGGCGCTCGCGAAGATCCGCGTCTTCCATGTGGGGAACGGCGAAGCCCTCGTCGAATCCGCCGGTGGCGTCGAAGAGCGCACGCACGATGGCAAAGTTGCACGACCACAGCACGCCACCGGTGTTGTTTTCCGGGGAGTGGACGCGCGATGACCGGAGTCCCGCTTCGCAGGTCGTTCGCCCTTCGAGCACCTGGTGGTTATCGGACGCGGCGGCAAAGGCCGCCAGCCAGCCGTCAGAAGGCACAACGTCGTCATCGGCAAAGACGAGCCACGAGCCGCGCGCCGCGCGCGCACCGGCATTGCGATTGGCGGCTGGCCCGCGCCGCGGGCCGCGTACGTGGCGCACCCATGAAAATGCAGAGCGCAGCATCGCGTCGGAGGCGGCGAAGTCACCATCGTCGGATACGACGACTTCGTAATGGTCGGCGTTCAGGGTCTGCTCGCCCGGCGCCAGCCGCCGCAGGCACGCCGCGAGTTCGTGCGGACGGTCCTTCGTGGGGATCACCACGGACCACTTGGGCGCGCCGGTCACGTGCCGCCCTGGGTTGGGCGGGTGCCGGCCGCGCAGGCCAGCAGCATGTCCGCGTATTGCGGCGCGAGCACGTCCCAGCTGAAGTGCTCGCGGACCCAGCCATGCCTGATGGACCGACGCGTCTCGTCCGGGGCTTCGCCCAGCGCGCGTGCGAGAAGTTCAACGGTTGACGCGCGCGTCGTCGTGTCACCGGCATACGCGTGTTCACCCAGGATGTAGCGCGTGTTGGGATTGCCATGCACCACGCACGGAAGCCCGGCGGCCAGCGCCTCCACGTACGCCAGGCCGAACCCTTCGTCCAGCGACAACAAGGCAAAGGCGTCTGCCGCTTCGTACGCGTCGGGCATCCGCTCCCGCGGCCACGTGCCCATCCAGACTCCGTCGCCGAGCAACTCCCGGGCGCGTGCCCTCAGTGCGGGCGTCTCGGCCGTCTCTTGGCCGAGCAACACCAGATGCGGACGGTCTCCCATAGCGGCCACTGCATCCACCAGGGCATCCATCCGCTTGAGCGTCGGCCCAAGCATTCCCACGGACAGCAGCATGCGCGTGCCCCCGGGAACTCCGAATGCGGCGCGGGTTGCGGCCGTTCGCGCGGTGTCGCGCGGCGGCATCGTCGCCGGCACGGTGAAGCCATGCGGAAGCACGAACATGCGCGACGCCGACTCTCCACGTGCCACGGCGTCCGCGTAGTGGGCCGGTGTCACCTGTTGCACAAGATCGCAGCGCGTGAATGGACGCGTGGTCGGCCCGCCATTGTAGTACAGCAGCGTGAAGTCTTGACCGCTGAGCTGCCGCCAATGCCACAGGGCGTTCCCGAAGTTCAGGTCGGCGAAGTAGATCAGCTGCGGCCGCCACGTGATCAGGTGCGGCAGAAAGCCGGCGAAGAACGTAGCCTGCTCGACGAAGTAGGGCCCACGTCCCAGCAGCCGAGCCACGCCCAGACCAGCCGCAGAGTCGCGCGGCAAATTCCAGACGCGCCGTTCGCCATCGACCACCTCGCCGCCACCGCCATAGACGCGAAGATCGATGCCGCCGGCACCGCGCAACGCGGCGTACGCCTCGCGCGTGAACGCCTCGAAGCCGCGATGCTGCCGCCCAAGTCCGGTGCACGGCATGGCGACACGAACGGGGCCGTGATTCGCGCTCACAGCTTGCGCCCCATCCACATGCGGTAGTCGGTCAGGCGATCGCGCCAGCGCTCCCAGGCGTCCCGCTGGTATCGCGCCTCATAGAGGAGGTAGTCATGGACGGCTTCGCGTCGCACGCCTGCCTCGAGTAGCCGGCGTTCCACGAGGGCCCACTCAATATGGTCCTCGGGCCAGATATGCAGGTCTCCTTCCGGCATCCAGCGGGGGTTCATCCAGCGCTGCCACTGAAGCATCGGCCGGATGCGGTTCCAGTAATTGCGCGGCTTGATGAACCGCGTCCACCGCTTGGCCGGCCACACCACCGCCTCTCTGATAAACTGGTCGCGCGCCGGATCCGGCAGCCACGACGCCTCGTGCCGCTCGTGGTCGAGGTACACGACGCCGCCGAGTCGCGTCACCCGACCCATATCGGCGACCAACGCGAGATAATCGGGCACGTGGTGGAGCACTGAATAGCAGGCGACGACATCAAACGTGCCGTCAGCGAGCCCCGACAGCGTGCGCCCGTCAAGCAGCTGCGTCGTCAGGCGGCCCGTGTGAGCGAACTTTTCCCGCACGACACGAAGGCACTCCGGGGACACATCGGCCGCCACCACGGTGGCGCCCGCCGCGAGAAAGTGCGCGGTCAGGTTGCCGGTGCCGGCTCCCACGTCGAGCACGCGTGGCGGAGTGTCGTTTCGGAATCCGACGGCCCTGAGCATCTCAAGCACCGCTCCCGAAAGCCGTGCCTGCTCGACGTCGTTGAAGATCTCCGGATGTCCCTGATCATAGGTGGACGCGACCAGATCGTGCGCGGCGACGTTCCGGGCGATGAGCCGATCGGCCGCGGCGTTGGTCATGGGAGCATTCTGATGCGTATTGGTCATTCGTCGAACCACAGATCGAGACGCCGCGCGAACTCATCCCCGCTCCAGGCCTGCACGGCAAAGCGGGGGATCGACGTTGTCCGGTTCCATTTCCAGGCCGCGCGCGCATCGGTGGTGAACGCGGCCGCATACCCCGCGTCCTGTGCCGATCGTTCCGCGTCGCGATTGGCCGCCATTCCCTCGCCAAACGGATACGCGAACATATCCGGCGGTGCCCCCAGCCAATGTTGCAATGCCGCCCGACTCCCCACGCATTCCTCGCGCCGCCCCGACGCGTCGAGCAGGCCGAGCACCGGGTGGGTGATCGTGTGACTCCCAATCTCGACGAGTGAAGACCGTGCCAGGACCTGCAGTTCGTCCACACGGAGCGCGCGGTATGAATCGCGCGCGTCGGCCTCCGTACCACTCCAGGCCTGCAGCTGCGAGAGCGCGTCACATTGCACGGCGTATGGCAGCGGGCGCAGCCAAGCCGACAACGCAGCATACAGCGGGCGCCGCGCGCCGTCGACCATCAGGCTGGCAGTGTGGGCTCCCTGAGCGGACGCGTCCAGCTGCCAGCGAAACCGGTGGTCGCCCGCCGACAGGTCGAGGAGCGGCGGCAGCGCGTGTGCCACATAACAGGACCGTTCGAGCGCGTCCCACCAGAACTCGACAGGAGCGCCGATCCCCGACGTCGTGACGAACACCGCGGCGGGTACACCGTGCCGTTCGAGGATCGGCAGCGCCGTGTGCAGATTGTCGGCGTATCCATCGTCGAACGTCACCGCCACGGCACGTTCGGGCAGTCGGCCCTCGCTGCGGGTGCGGTTGAACTCGCCAAGGGCCAGAGGTACCGCGTGCGCACGCACCGCGGCCATGTGTGCGTCAAAGAGCGCCGGAGGGACGTCGAGCGCTGCGGGGTCGATCCGGGGGCCGGCGACCCGGTGATAGCACAGCACGATGCCGCGCGCCGAGCGGCGGCGCAGACGTCGTGCAAGGCGCGCGCCGGCGGAGATCACGCGTTATCCCGCGAGGGCGGCCGGCTGCCGCGCGGCGATTTCGCTCGCCAGTTGGCGCGAACGCAGCCCCTT
>SESH01004252.1_pt1 | contig 10124 bp, 8 predicted proteins | sample 3171561 | NCBI WGS metagenome assembly SESH01 (sample SAMN10866947, study PRJNA518727) | freshwater metagenome | biome: subpolar coniferous forest; feature: holomictic lake; material: water; isolation source: holomictic Lake 442 2011 16.5 m and 2014 13 m | place: Canada: near Kenora, Ontario
CGGACCAGCCCCCGCGTCGTGATGAAGATCGTTGCGGGCACGGTGCTCCTATTCCCCTGGCTCGTGGTCGCCCTTGCCATGAGTTTCTCCAGAGTCGGCCACTGGCGCAAGATCGCCACCTGCCGGAACTTTTTGAGGCGCCATGCGCTTGCCTTCGAGGGCGTGGACCCTGAGTCTCTGACCGTGGAATCCGTCTCCGGAGGCGTCAGCAATTCCAACCAGATCTGGCACTGCCGCCTTGCGAAGACGGGCGAGCCTCGCCCCGATTTTCAGGCGGGCCACAAGACCTCGGGGGAAGAGATCCGCTTCTTCGTAAAGATCTTCCTCGATGCCGGCAGCTTCTGGGCCAAGCATCTCGCCTTCGTCAGCCCCTTCCCCGCCATTTACGGCGGCAAGACCCATGAGCGATTCACCGTCGATATGGTGAGCCGCGTCCAGCTCACCGAACTCGGCGTTCCGGTCCCGCGCCTCATCGCGTATGACGCCGTCGAGAAAGTCATGGTGACTGAACATATCACCGGCGAAACCGTGGATTCGATCCTGGAACGGATCGGCGAGCGCCAGGCACTGGGACCCGGAGATGAAGCCGTGATCCGACAGTCCGCGATCGGCCTGGCCAGGATACACCGCGCAGGCTATTCGCTGATCGACACTCAACCCGTCAACTGCATCTGGGTGCCGGTAGAACAGAAAGTCTACTTTACCGATCTGGAGTTCTGCGGCCGTCAGGACAAAAGGGTGTGGGACATCGGATTTTTCCTGTGCTTCATCGCGGTACGAGTTTCAGGAACGGTCCGGCAGGAGGTGCGTAATATTTTCCTGGAAAGCTATCAGAAGGAACGCCAAATCGATCTCACTAAGGTCGCGGAGACCGGAGTTCAACTTCAAGAATACATGCCGATCTTTCAGGCCATCCTCGATATCCGAAGCTTCACCCCCGAAGAACTCTTCGAAGGCCTCATTAACCCCTAAAATCGTACGGCGTACGGAGTACGGCGAATTCTTTTACGCGGGACGCGAAACGCCGTACCCCTTACGAACTTTTTAAAAATCCGCCCCGAGCCAGCTCGTCCATTGTTCTTTTTTGGGGAACGCAAGCGCAAATCCCGCGAGTGAAACAACCGCGAACGGGATATAGTCGTAAGGCTTCCGACCAAAAAAAACAAGGAGCATCCCCAAAAGGAGTGGCAGCTCCGCCCCGGCATTCATGAGGACCGTCTTTAAGAAGATCTTTTGCACGGGTCGTTCCGAAGCCGGGATGGCTCCCTGAGACGGGCTGAATATCCGGTTGCTTATTTTCCACATCGCAAAAACCCCAAGCACCGAAAGGACCAGGGCTCCGTATTTAGCCAGCGGGTAGGTTTGGGCGGTCAGGAGCGAGGGACCCGCTTTCCCGATACTGATCAAATAAAAACCGATCGCGCCGTAAGCCACGACTGAGGCCGCCATCCCGATCGTCATTCTCTGCGCCTGCGCATAAAACTTCTTCGCTAACTCCATTCGATTCATGTGCGCTTCCTTTCGATAAAGGGGGTTCTTATATTCCTTCGGACGTGTCAAACCAATAGATTCTTTTTTTTTAGCTTTTTCAGGTCAAACCGGTCTATCGATTCAAGCAACCCCAGGATGACTATTAAGCCCCCACAAAAAAAGTATATACTTTTCAAAAAACATGCACTGATCAGCAGGAAAACAAACAACGCCAACCCCAACAAAGCTCCCCGCCTCCCCTTTTGTTCCACCCGGCATAAAAGCAGCAGGTCATCCCGTTTTTTCCATTCTCTCAAGAGCCGGATCCTGCGCATCAAAAAAGCCCAGTTCAAAACAGAAAAGAAACCTCCGACAAAAAAGATCCCGGCCAAGAGGAAAAAAGCGGGCTCCCTCGCGACAAAATTATTTCTATTCTCACTGGGCCTCTGAACCTTTCCCCACAAAGCCAGCGTGTCGCCCAACAAACAAAATCCGCCAAAATAGAACTTTTCCCCGCGCCATTGGAGCGGAAATCCTATCGATTCTCCGATCCGAAGCAAACCGATAAAACTCTCTTGGTCTCCCATAGCTTTTGTGGCGGCTGCGCCAAGCCCCGAAGCTGCGAGTCCGAAACCAAAAAAGATCGGCCCCGTATCCACATCCTGATATCCTTGGTAGTGCCTCTTCCATTCCCGGATAGCGGTCACACCGCCGCCGTGAGAAAAAAAGTGTTTCTTGTAGAGCTTGTACTGTTCCTTGGAAAATTCTGGAAGAACATCTTTGAGGAAGGCAAGGGACCAACTCATAGCACAACCCCGCGGACCTGCCATCGACGTCCCGTCCCAAGGATTCAGGCGGGAGTCCATCAATCCGGTTTCCCTGTCGAGCGCATGCTCCGCCATCCAACGCTGCCACTCTCGGGCTGCGGACGCATAATCCGTCCCGAAACTTTTATCATAAACACGAAGAGACGCCAACGCGACCGTATTGTCGGCAGGCCAACAGTATCCGGGATAGGATTGGAGATTCTTATAAGGACTGGCCTTGAAATCGCGAAAAAGAGATTCCGTCAGCTTTCGGTGGAGCTCATCATAACGATTATCCCCTGAGAGCAACCGGTAATTGCCTAACATCAGGTTTAAATGCCCGCGATAAATAACGGAAGGTGTCAGGGGCCCAGTTAGCTGATAGTCCGGCCATGCCTGGAGGATAACATCCTGAACGTGCCGGGAAAGGGCTTTCTCAACTGTTCGGCTCAGAACTTCCGCCGCTTCTTTTTTCGAGAAAGCAGGGTCCTCGGAGAGCGCCATTTCAGTGACGGCATAATTCAAAAATGCTAGGGGGAAAAGCACTCCTTCAGGAAAAACTTTTTGCATTGAATCATAAGCCTGCCAATCCTCAAGCGGCCGCTCGACATATTTCTTCAAGTGCCGGTATTGAGAGAGAACATCCTCCGAAAGCTGCAGACCAAAATAATCCCGCGCATCAACCGAAAGGACCCTGCACAAAGCATGGGTCGTAAAAAAAAGAACCGCGGTCAGAAAAACAAAGCTGACCAGCATCCGCCTTACGATCCCGTAACGCCCCCCAGCTAATTCCGAGTTTATTAGACGCATGGTTGTTTTTTAGTGTCCGCGAAGCAACCGGCGCGAGCGAGATAGCATATCGCCCAGATAAAATAGAATACGAAAAGGGGGGTTATTACTTTGACGGAAACAATCCCAAATGCCGTTTCGCTACGAAGGTCTGCCGCAAAAGCATAGGGAAGAAATTTGACGGACGACATTAAGCCTAACGCAGCCGCTACGATATTCAGCGTTCTTCCTTTAAGCCTATAAGCGGAAGCAGCTGCCCACAAAAAAAGAGCTGCTACCACCATAATTAAAACGACCGGGATAATTGTGGACACAAGGGCAATGTACTCAAAGAAAACACCCCTTTCAGTAGGAGTATTATTGATTATTCGAGAAATATGAACGGGTACCCACGGTAAAAAACCAAGCGCAAATAGGTAATATATGCTTTCAAGACCTTTTATGACGCTCATGACACAAATCAGGATGATTGCAAAAGGTTTCCTTTTCATTCCCAAAGATCCCTTTTTTTCCGTTATTCCCATGCCCTTTCTCCTTTTTCCTCGCGCTACCCTTCGATGAGCAAGGGTTCTTCGAGGGCAACATTTTCAAGCAGACTGCCGTAATGAAACACAGCGCAAAGCGCAGCGCCCGATTTTTCGCAAGACTGCCATTCCGTTTTAAAAACCTTTGTCATTTTCACAAGCTTGTATGCCGGAGCTCCAAAATATAATTTCCCAGGAGCCGAAACCTTGCTTAGTGCCACGGCGTTCCAGCGCGCGTATTCCTCTGGGTCCGCGGAATAATTCATGACGGTCACGAAATCCACCAAGCCGGTATTCACCCAGGACGGCCAGTCCTGGAACGCCTCATGAAGCGCCCGGGCGTAGGACATGCACCCTGTCGCGGACACTTGAATGTGCGGGCGAAGTGCCCGCGCCTTCTTGACAAGAAGCTTCAGAAGTTCCGTCACCTGAGCGCGCTTCCAGTCATTCCAGGCCCGGCTTCCCTCTTTGATCTTCTTAAGACCGGTCGACCGCTTAAAGCGGTCCATGTTGATCGGGGTATAACCATACCGCGGATGGCTGTCCGGATAGCGGATGTAATCAAATTGAAGACCGTCGAGTTTCGGATAGGCCCGGAGGATCTCTTCTACCACCGCGACGAGTTCTTTGCGCACGCGCGTATCCCCCGGCTCGAGAAAATACTGGCTATCGATCTTGTAATCCTCGAGCGTCTTTTTCTCTTCAAGATTTTTTGTGAGGATCTCGGGTCCGTATTTTTTGAGAAGCGGAGCCTTTTCATTGGCGCTCAAACTCAGCATATTGAGCCAGGCATGCACCTCGATCCCCGCGCCATGCGCCTCTTTGATGAGAAACGCTAAAGGATCTTCTCCCAACGTCTTCCTGGCGGCTTCATACGGCGCAGAATCTCCCACCTTGGAAGGAAACCATGCCTGATTTGCCCGGTAGATCTGGACAAAGAGGATCTTGATCTTGGCTTTCTTCGCGAAATCGACAAGTCTCCTCATGGCTTCACGGCTTGAAAGCGTCGGCGGGTTCTGAATCAGGGAAACGAAAAGACCGCGAGAAGGAGAAACGTTGCATTCCCCAAGATTCGGGAAAACAGCAAGGGCACACAGCATGAGGACAAAGATGCTTTTTTTCATCGAATGGATCCGGCTCTCTATAAGGCGCGGCCCGCCTGAAAACCAGGGCGGCCGATTACTTTGAGGAATGCTTTGACGACCTCGGGACGGAATTGGGTCCCGCTCGCGCGTTCGATTTCGCGGGCGGCGCTCTCCGGAGTCAACGGCCGCCGGTAAGATCGGATGGAGGTCATCGCGTCATAGGCATCGGAGATGGAAACAATCTGCGACGAAAGATCGATCGCATCACCTTTGAGACCGTCAGGGTAACCTGTCCCATCCACGCGCTCGTGGTGCGAACGGATCACGCGTAAAAGCTCCTCATCCAAAACCGACTTGAGGATCTTTTCGCCGGTCGCGGGATGTCCCTGAAGGATCTTCCATTCTTCAGGTGTCAGTTTTTCTTTTTTGTTCAGGATCGACTCGCAGATCACAAGTTTTCCGATATCATGCAACTCCGCCACATACCAGATCATTTCCGCTTTTTCCGGGCTCACCTTGAGTTCCAGCGCTACCTTCCGCGCCAGATCCGCCACGCGCTCCGAATGACCTTGTGTGTAGGGGTCCTTGGCCTCGAGCGCCCGCACAAGCGACTGAGTCACTTTGAAAAAATAATTTTGAAGACGCTGCCGCGATTCTGCGAGGCTCGCGGCCATCTTGTTGAATGAATCCGCGAGCTCCCCGATCTCATCCCGTGAACGCACCTCGACCCGGTAATCAAGATTATCCCCGGCCAGCTGGCGCGTACCCTCCGTAAGCCTTCGCACCGGATTGGAAACGCTTCCAGCGAACAAGATCCCGAGCGCGCCGCAAAATAAAATTCCCGCAAAGAGCGCCACCACCATACGCCTTCGTATCTCTTGCTGCATTTTGGCGATATCATCCGCCAGAATATCCACACCCAAGATCGCAATCGCGTTTCCGTTCTTGTCCCTGATCGGGGCGTAGCCGGAAAGCGTCACTCCCCACGAATCCGTTTGTAATTTCCGGTCCGCGGAAGGCGCCGTAAAACCTTTCAGCATTTCCGGAAAGCGACTCGCATAATAAAAATCTCCTGGACGGGCGGAACCTTTCTTCCTGGGAACCTTCAGATCGGTCGCCTCGACATCAACCCAAAATTGCAATTTCCCGGGAGTGGTTGTCGTTGTGAGAATATAGCAATATTGAAGCGGCCTGTTCATTTCCAGGATTTTTCGGAGCTTCGCGGCCACCTCACGATAAGCGGAGCTCTCGACACCCTCTTTCGTTAAAGGAATCTTCTGAAGTATCTCCTCATCCACCGCCATGGTCGCGGTTTGGGCGATAATCGTCAGAGAACGGCGTAGCTGCTCGAAATGAGAAACGAGATTGAATCGGTAGACGAACAAATTATTCAGTCCCATCACAGAGACCATCGCGAGGATAAGAACCAGCGTGACCCGGGTCTTAAAACTGTAGAAAAAAGCCTTACCTTTCATCAGATCCTCTCTTTTTGAAGAACTAGAGCACCCTCGAAATCATTTCGGGGGGAAGGTCGCGAAGATCTTTTGGATCCCCGCATTCAGGCGCGCGTCCTTTTTCGCCGAATCTCGGCCTCCCTCGAGAGTGGCCTGGGCCGTTCCTCGCCACATCAGCTTCTTCCCTTGGGGATCCACGATATCCAGGATCAGCGTCCCCTCTTCGTAATGACTCAAAAAAGTCTTCGATCCGCCGTAAGCCCATGTCAGATCTTGCGCGTAATTCCCGTTCGCGATGTTCCTCGTAGACGGAGTGGTGTAGGGATAATTGGTCATCCTTGCGTCGAATTTTTCCTCGATCGCGGCCTGATAAGCCACCCAAAAATTGGCCTGCCCCGCATCGGTCATTTGATACCCCTTCGCGATCAGAGCTTTTTCCACGGCGCTCCGGATCTTGGCATCCGTGACCTCATTGGCGACCCGGGGGTCTTGGGACTCCTGCTTCATATCGGGGACCCAGGCAAAGGTTTTGAGCGCGGAAAAATCTGCTTTATAATCGTAGTCTGTGTGGATCTCGGTAGTCGCGCATCCGGTGAGAACAAACAGCACGAAAACTATGCCCCATTGAACCGTTTTCATAGCGCTCCTCCCATCTGTTAAAGGATTCACGTGGCTGCAACCCGCGATCGTTCGCGTGACATCTTATATATTTATCAAAAAAATACGAGAATCGCTAGGGGGTCTTCCCTTCCCGCTGCCAGCCGCCGCCGAGTGAGCGGTAAAGCTGAACATAGGCAACGAGCTGAGAACCGAGCGTGCGAGCGAGATCATTTTGAGCCCCGTAATACTGCTGGTCCGCATCCAGAACTTCAAGGTAGCTGGACAGCCCGCCCTCATAACGGGCGATGGAAAGCTTCACCGCCTCGGCCAGGGCGGCGACTTGTTTCTCCTGTTCGACCCGTACGGCCTTTAATTTTTCGATATCCGCCAGAGCATCCGCCACTTCACGGAACGCCCCGATCACGGTCTGTTTGTAAAACGCAACCGCCTGTTGCCATTTCGCCTGAGCAGCTTTGTAGTTGTAAACATTCTTTCCGCCCTTGAAAAGGGGCATGTCCACATTGCCGCCGATCGACCACGTATATCCCTTCCCGTTAAAGATCTGGAAAGGCCTCTCACCGCCCCCTCCCACAAAATTGGTCAAATTTATCTGCGGCATAAATTCCCCGACCTTAACCCCTACGGACGCGTTTGCAGCCCTTAAAAGCTGTTCGGCTTCCATAATATCGGGACGGCGCTTTAATATTTCGGAAGGAAGACCTGCCCCAGGAAGGCTCGGGGTAAATCCTTCCTTGGAAATATCTTCAACCCGGGAGATCGATCCTGGATTCCGGCCCAGCAATGCCGAAAGTTTGTTTTCCTGGATCTCAATCTGACGTTCCAGATCGGGGATATTGGCCGCCGTTTGTTCGTAATCGGCCTTGGCGCGCGCAACTTCAAGCCCGGAAGCCGTTCCGCCGCGCTGACGCTTTTCAAAAAGATCGAGGTTGTCACTGCGGGTCTTAAGGGTTTTTTGGGCGATAGCAAGTTGCAGATCCAGCTCCAGAATGGTGAAATAAGTGCTGGCGACATCTGAGACAAGCGTCACCATCACACCCCGGCGCGCGTCTTCCGTCGCTAAATATTCCGCTTTGGAAGCACGAATGGCCTGACGGATCTTCCCCCAAACGTCCAATTCCCACGCCGTGCTGAAGCCGCCGGTCATCGTGGAGGTTAAGCGTGGAAGAAACGGATTAAGCACCTGCGAATTCCGGTCTCGCGAAACACCGCTTGTCAGATCCGTTTGCGGGAAAATCTGCGAACGGGTCACACCGACCATGGCACGGGCCTCATCCACGCGAGCGGCTGCGGCACGCAGGTCATAGTTATTGACCAGGGTCTCGCGGATAAGTTCCTGCAGGGTCTTGTCGTTAAAGACCTTCCACCACGGCAGGTTCACCATCGACTCCCCTTGATCCAGAGTTTTGTAACTACGGTAAGTTTGCGGTAGCTCCATGATGGGCTCGCGATATCGGGGACCGATCGCGCAGCCGGAAACCAAGATTGCAAGGATGAGGAAGGCTGTTGCGAACTTCATTTTACATCCCCCTTTGTAAGATATCGAAAAAGATCAAAAAGACCACTCCGGGAATTTTCAGAATTATACCTGTTGCATCCGGCTAAGTCGAGATTGAACAAGGATCTATTTCGTTACCGCGATCGATTTCCGGAAAAGTCCAAGACTGTAAATGAAAAATCCGAGACCGACCGCACTGACCATCAGGAATTGACGCCAGACCGCGCTAAAACCGCCTCCCCGATAAATGATCACCTGAGAGAAACTGACAAAATGTCTTGAGGGTAAAAAGAAAGTGATATTCTGGAGCCATCCGGGCTGGCTTTCGACAGGGGTCGACCCGCCGGAGAGGAGCATCAGCACAAGGACCACCAGAATGTTCAAAAGCGCGAACTGCGCCATGGACCGCGAGATCGTCCCGAGGAAGATTCCGAGCGCTGTCGCAAAAAAAAGGTAGAGGACCACTCCGAAGAACCACAGCAGATGCGAACCGGCGAACGGCACCTTTAGCGCCATTTCGACCACTCCAAAAAGAGAGATCGCCGTCGCAAGAAGGATTACGAGGCCGTTGGCCCAAACCTTGGCCATGGCGATCTCAAAGGCGGTGAGCGGCATCACAAGCAAATGCTCCAGGGTCCCATGTTCGCGTTCTCTGATGACCGCGGCACCCGTCAGAACGATCGTCAAGAGAGAGATCTGATTGATAATAGCCACCACGCTCAAAAACCAGGCGGCCGTCCCATTCGGATTGAAAAGCTTGCGAATGATCAGCGTGACGGGCGCGGATTGATCCTCATCCGTTCGCTTCAAAAAATTTAAGATGCGCTTGTTGATGATGCTCTTGATATAAGTCGTGCCGACCCCAGCTTGCTGCATGGCCGTTGCGTCGATATTGATCTGGATCTCCGGGTTCCGCCCAGCCCGAAGATCGTCCTCGAACCGCGGAGGGATCGCGACGACGAACATATAGAGACCCTTATCCATGTCGTCTTCCACTTCGCTTGCGTTGATCTTTTCAGGTATCTGGAAACGCGGCGGGTAAAACGCATTGATCAGCTCCTTCGATAAAGTGGAGTTATTCTCATCCACAAAAGCGATCGAGGCGTTGTTGACTTCGTTCGAAGTGCCCGTCGCCTGAACATAGATCGCGAACGTGAACGCGTAGATCACGAACACGAGCATCACCTTGTCACTGAGCAAACTGCGGATCTCCTTGAGACCGAGCCAAAAAATATTCAAGAGTGACGTCACGGCTATTTCTCCTGCTTTTTAAGTCCGAGCATGCTGATCGCCCAAAAGATCGGAATGCAGCAGGCTAGAAAAATGACATCCTGCATCATGAGACCCGGACGGAGTCCCTTGGTATAGGCTCCCACACTCGAGTGCATGTAGTAAGTGGTCGGCCAGAGAGAACCGATCAGCTTGGCCTTCCCCATAAGCGTTGAGACCGGTTGCAGCAAGCCCGAGAACTGAATAGTCGGCGTCATGGCGAGAATCGCGGTGACAAAGACGGCCGCGACCTGGCTGGCGGTGAAACTTGAAATGAGCATGCCAATCCCGGTGGTCGCCGTGACATAAAGCAGCGTGGTGAACGTCAGGAACAAGAAACTGCCTTTGACCGGAACACAAAAAATGAACCGTGCCATAATAGCCAAAATAAAAAAGTTAAGCATCGCGATCACAACGTAGGGGATCTGCTTTCCCAGCAGATACTCCAGCCGTCCTGTCGGCGTGACATAGAAATTAATCATGGAGCCCAATTCTTTTTCGCGCACGATACTGACCGCCATCAGGATCGCCGGGATCAGGACCAAGAGAAGGGCCGGAATGCTCGGCACGATCGAGAAGACGCTTTCAAACGTGGGGTTGTACATATAGCG
>SESH01042041.1_pt1 | contig 10119 bp, 11 predicted proteins | sample 3171561 | NCBI WGS metagenome assembly SESH01 (sample SAMN10866947, study PRJNA518727) | freshwater metagenome | biome: subpolar coniferous forest; feature: holomictic lake; material: water; isolation source: holomictic Lake 442 2011 16.5 m and 2014 13 m | place: Canada: near Kenora, Ontario
GCTGGAAGAGGAATTTCTCAAGCCACTGGGCATGAGCAAGTACCGCTTGGCGAAGGAAATCAGTGTGCCACCGCAGCGGATTGGCGAGATTGTCGCCGTTCGCCGCGGCATCACCGCCGATACGGACCTGCGTCTGTGTCGCTTTTTTGGCTTATCAGATGGTTGGTGGCTGCGTCTTCAGGCGGACTACGACACCTCGGTTGCGAGGGTCACGCTCGCCAAGGTGCTCAGAAAGATCAAGCCGCTGGTCGCGGACGCCGAAGGACGCGGCTAGATCGCGTCGTTCGCGCTGCAGGTCTGCCTTTCCTGCACCTGGCGGGGTGTCGGGCTTCGCTCATGAGCAGGCGATCGCCGGACGGACTGCAACGCCGCAGGCCGTTCAGGCATGAAGCCGGAGCAAGCGGCTCGTTACTGTGCTTTGGTAACGAGCGAGGACCCCACGGCGAGCGCGTCTGCGGCAAGCATCGCACTCAGTCCTCGCTGCTTGTGATCAAAGCGTGGCGCGGTGATCCGCCGGCAGGCGAGCCACGGAGCGCGCCACGCGCCACTACGCGCTGGTGACCGAGCGAGTCGCTCGCGCGGCCTGAAAGGCCCGACCCCAGGCGTCGGCAGCGAACAGCGCGTCCCTGACTGCATCAGCGGTCACGACAAACGGCTCGTTGTGCGCCGTCTCACCGATTGCCGTGGCTCGCTCGGCGATCGCGCGCGCCATCGCCGGGCTGAGCGAATGAATGCCGAGCCCCGCCAGCGTGATGGGTAGTCCGACGTGGTGGCAGAATTGCATCACTTCCTCGACCAGTGTCGAATCCCTGCCTTCCAGCACCAACTGCACCAGCGTGCCGAAGGCGACTTTTTCGCCATGCAGGTAGGCGTGTGTTTCCGGTGCCGCCGTCAGACCGTTGTGCACCGAGTGCGCGACCGCAAGTCCGCCGGATTCAAATCCCAGCCCTGACAACAACGTGTTGGCCTCAACGATGCGCTCGAACGCCGGCGTGATCGCGCCGGCCGTGGCGGCTGCAACGGCCGCCGCACCATCGTTCAGGAGCGTGCGATAGCACAACTCCGCCAGCGCAGCGGCCGCAATGGTGCTGGCTCCGCCCACCGCGTTGGCCTTGTGTGCCCGGCGGGCGGCGTCAGCTTCAAACCACGTTGCCAGCGCGTCGCCCATGCCAGAGATGAGATAGCGCACCGGCGCGAGAATGATGACCGAGCTGTCCACCAGCACCAGATCCGGGTTGCGCTTGTAGAACAGGCACTTCTCGAACACGCCTGCCGCGGAGTAGATCACCGACAGTGCGCTGCAAGGAGCGTCGCTGGCCGCCGTGGTGGGGCAGCACACTACCGGCAGGCCCAGTTCAGAGGCGACCGCGCGTGCCGTATCGAGCGCCTTGCCGCCGCCAACCCCGACGATGCAGCGCGCGCCGGTACGTAAGGCGTTGTCCTTGCAGCGCGCAATTTCCGCGAGCGAGCACTCGCCGGCAAACTCCAGCAGTTCGAAAGCAAAATCAGCCGTCCTGAAGGTCTCCGTCCAGACGGCCTCGAGCCGCTTGCGCGGACTGGGGCTGGAGAGGATCAGCGCGGGCGCCGACAGGCCGAGCTTGCGCATTTCCTCGGCCAGTACCCGGGTGGCCTGTCGGCCCTGGATGTAGCGGGCCGGGGCACAAAAAACAGTCAGCATGTAGACACCTCAGGCGGGGAAGGGCGGCGCGCAGTGCCACCACAGGATGCAGCGCGACTTTTTCTGGATCGCGTTTCGCGGCGCGCCGAGTGTGTCCCAATGCCCGGCGCATGTCTTGTGCGCTGGTAGCGCACCGCGGCCGTGGGTTGGTCGCCGCCGCCGCCGTTCCGGGTCATAATTCGGCTGTCTTTATGTATCGCCGACGGAAGCCCCGATGAGCCGCTCAACAACCCCCTGCATCCTCGTTTTTTCGGCCGCGCTGCTGGTCGCGTTCGCGCCGCTCGCTGCACCACCCGACACGAACACGGTGAAGGCGGCACTGGCTGCGGGCAAGGGTGTGTCGGGCATGGTGGTCGCCGACGGCTTTAAGGTCGTGGAGCTTGAGCGCGGTTACGGCGAAGCGGCGCAGGCGGGCGCCTGGGTGCGCTTCAACTACACCGGCTGGTTTGAGGACCTGAAGGCCGCGGACGGCAAGGGCGAGCAGTTCGACAGTTCCGCCGAGCGCGGTGAGCCGTTCGTGTTCCAGCTCGGCAAGCAGCGGGTGATCCTCGGTTGGGACGCGGGCATCGCCGGCATGCGTACGGGCGGCAAGCGCCGACTGGTGATTCCGCCAGCGCTGGGCTTCGGCGATAAGGGGGCAGGGGCCAAGGGCAACGGCAAGGCGATTGCGCCGAATACGACTCTCGTGTTCGAGATCGAGATGATCGACTTCCTGCCGGCCCTCACGAAGCCCTGAGCACAAGCCGCCGCTTCACGGCGCGCGCCGGGCCGATGCGATCGGCCAGCGGCAGCAACGCTGCCTTGCGCGCCACGAGCTAGACCGACAGCGTCGCGCGGGCGCCGTGCAGTAGCGGCTCGAGGAAGTCGTGTACGTTCGCCAGATGGTGATACGCCCACCAGCCCAGCACCAATACCAGCGCCAATACCGCGACGCCGTCCCAGGCGCCGACCCAGGTCGGATGATAGCCGCCGCCTGGGCGGTAGACCGCGTGGCGCACGGCTTTGATCGGCCAGGCGACGAGGTTGTAGAGCAGCACGAGCGCGAGCACCGCGATCCAGAACGGGACCTGTAGCGGCAGGATCCAGCCGAGGATCGCGCCGGTGGCTGCGAGCGACACCAGCGCGATGACCCAGACGAACGTGAACAGCGCGAGGAACAGCCCGAGCACCGCGAGCACGATGCCGGTGATGATGTGGGCGGCGTAAGGCGGGCGGGATGGCGCGCCGGCTGCGGGGGGTGGCGAGGCGGGCGGTGGCGTCGTCCCTGCGGCACCACGCGCGGCCTGGTGTTTGCCGCGTCCGCGCCGCCAGGATGCGCGCCAGGCGGCGCGCGAGCGCCGCCACTCCGAGCTGTTGGCGAACAACGCGGCTTGTTGCTTGGCCCGCTCGACCAGGGCGCGGGCATTGAATGGCAGGCCGTGGGCGGCGGCGTGTTCCTCCGACGTCTGCGCGTAGGGCACGACGAACATCAGCACCAGGTAGGCGATGAACGCGCCGCCACCGGTCATGAACGCGGCGGCGACGAAGAGGAGTCGCACCAGCGTGACGTCGAGCCCGAAGTAAGCGGCCAGTCCCATGCAGACGCCGCTGATCTTGGCGCCCTCGCTGATCTGGTACAGCCGCCGCGGCGCAGGGCCGGCAGGGCCGGTCGCAGCCGCAGCGCCGGTGGTGCTTGCATCCGCCTGCGGCTCTGCAGCGGTGGCGCCGTCCACGGGGCCCATTTCAGTGAGGATCTGCTCAAGCTCGAGGCGGGCGAGGACCGACTTGTGGCTGCTGAGGTAGCGGCCGCTCTTGTCGGCGATCGCCTGCTCGAGGTCGGCGATGACTTCGCTGCGGTCGGGGTTGCCGGTGAGGGCGCGCTCGGCGGCCTCGAGGTAGGCGCTGAGCGCGGCGTGGGCGTCGTCTTCCAGTTGGAAGGCGTTGCCATTGAGGCTCACTACGATGACGCGACGCATGCTGTTAGCTCCCCAGGCCGGTAATGGTGGCGTTGATCTGCTGCCAGTAGGTCTCAAGTTCGCCGAGCTGGTCCTTGCCCGGCGCCGTGAGGCGGTAGTACTTGCGGGGCGGGCCGGCGTCCGACTCCTGCCATTCGTAGTCGACCAGGCCTTCGCGACGCAAGCGGCTCAAGAGCGGGTAGAGCGTGCCTTCCTGGGTCGCAAATTCGGTATCGGCCAGACGCTTGAGCAGGTCGGCGACGTACACGGTGCGGATGCTGATGATGCGCAGCACCAGGAACTCGAGCAGTCCCTTGCGAATGGGGGCGAATTTTTGGTCTATTTGCATCACAAAGCTACCTTGTGTACGCAAGGTACTTGGGTTTGGGCCGGTTGTCAACGGCGGGCCCTAGGGTGCGAGTCGAAGACTCCGGGCGACGGCCTCCAGGGGCGCGCCCATCGCGCTGCCGGTCGCCGACAGCACCCACAGCGTGTCGCCGTCGCGGAAGCCCAGCATCCGGGTCTCAGGGCGGCGGGACTGGACGGCGGGACGTCCGGCGATCTGTGCCGCAGGTTCGCCTGTCAGGACGCCCAACGGCGCGAGCAGCGCGTTGAGGCTGGGGTCGTGGGGCCCTAAGGCAAGCGAGTACAGCCGAATCGAGCCGCCATCGGCGGCCGCCAGACCGACGATCGTGGGATCCGGGTAATGCGCATCAAGCTGCGCAAACGAGTAGCCCGCAGGCGCGCGTAGTTCCAGTCCCAGCCACGGATTGCGGTACGTGTGCGCGGTGATGCGCCAGGGCTTGGCATTCACGGGCACGGCGATCAGGCGGTCATCGAGGCTGTAGCCCTCGATGCGGATCGAGACGTTGCCCAGCAGCCGGGACAGCTCCTTGCTGCCGGAGCCGATGCCCAGCTCGCCGCCGTGACGCACCAGCGCGATGCGGGCCGCATCCGCAGTGCCTGCGCTGTATACCGCCGCGTCGATCGGCAGCCAGCGTGCGCCGACCTTCACCTCAGCCCACGCGTGGCCGCCGAAGATGTTGTCGACGTAGACGTAGCCGAGCACGACCCTGGCCGGTATGCCCATCGCGCGTGCGAGCGAGGCGGTCAGGACCGCGTAGGCGACGCAACTGCCGCGTCTGTCGCGCACCACCTCGCCGGCCGGTGCGACGGCAAGCCCCGCATCAACCTGCAGGTGCTGCGCGACCCACGCCTGGATGACGCGGGCTTGCGCGAATGCTCCCAGCTCGGGACGGCGCAGTTCCTTGGCCAGCGCCGCGACCGCTGGATGGTCGGACTGCAGCAGCACGTTCGGTTGCAGATCGGGATCGTTCTCGGCGGCGTCGATCGGCGCGTCGGGCAGCAGGTCGGCGCGGCTGATCTCCAGAACCCGTCGGGTGGCTGTCGCCGCTACGACATGCTGGCCGGGGCCTTCCAGGTCCGGCCAGCCGCTGCCCGGTCGCAGCAGCTGCAGGCTGACGCGCAGTCGCTCAAGGTGCCGCGGGGAGGGCAGTCGGATCTGCGATCGCAAGAGCGTGCGCGCGTAGACATCCTCATCGAGCGTCGCGCCGAGCGCGGCGCGCGCGGCCGGTTCCGATGCGAGGTGCGTGCGCATTGTCCCCAGCGGCGACTCTTCTGCTTCTTCGATCGAGCGGCCGTCTGCATCCATCCAGATCTGGCTGACCTCGGGCATGCCCTCGATCTGCTGCTCGATCAAGGCCAGTGAGTCGCGACCGGCGTGGGGCTCGCGTCGCAGCAGGCGGCGCGTCACCGTTGCGGCCTTGGCCTGCTCGGGCAGGAACGTTGCATCCACCAGGGGTTGCTCGGGATGCAGCAGCCAGCTGCGGGCGCGCAGGCGCAGTCCCTCGGTACCGAGCAGTGGCCGCGTCTCATCGACGACCCGTGAATACGAGCGGCCGTCGGCGCCGGTCGTGATCCGCAGCTGGCCGGCATCAATTTCGACTGTGAGTGTGCTTTCGTCGCGGGAGGAGTGGATGCGGACCTGCAGTCGGCGCAGATGGCCTTCGCTGTCCTCCTCCTCGGTCTGTTCGACCCTGAAGTCAACGCGGGTGCTCATGCGCTGCACGGCGATGCGGGTCTCGGTCTGCGTTTGTGAGCCGGCGCTGTCGTGTGGGCGGGTGAGTTCATGCACGTAGCCGGCCGGATGGCCGGCGATGCTGATCTGGTACCAGTGCTCGGCGTCGGGTGCGGCGGCGAGCGCTGGCAAGCTGGCCAGCGCGCCAAGCAAGGCGGCGATCGGCAGCCTCCAGCGCAGCGGGATCACGTGCGCGCGCCGCGTGCGCGTAGTCGGCGCAGGTCGGCGGGGGTGTCCAGATCCTCGGCTGCGGCGGGCATTGCGACCGCCCGTACCGCGTCGCTCTGCAACAGCGCGCGTGCTCCCTGATCGCCGCGCAGGGCAAGTAGCGCCGGCAGCATGTGGCGTGGGAACACGGCCGGCACGCCACGCCGACCGCTGTATTGCGCAGCCACCGGCACACGCCCTGCACGGGCGCACAATCGGCGCAGGTCGCGCGCATCGATGCGCCACTGGTCGACCGACAGGATCGCGAGGTGACGGGCGCTGCGAGGCGCCGCGCGCACGCCTGCGACCAGCGAGCAGGCCATGCCGCGGCGCCAGTGGCGGGCTGTTATGAGCGTTGCGGACGTCGAGGCGAGCGCCGCCCGCACACCGCCAGAGCGGGCGCCGATGACCACCCCGATCCAGGCAGGCCGCAGGCTGGTGGCCTGGCGCACGACGCGTCGCACCAGCGCCTCACCGGCGAGGCGTACCAGCTGCTTGGGCCGTCCCAGGCGCTGACTCGCGCCGGCCGCCAGGATCAGGATCGCAAGCGTCCGTGCCGTCGGCAGTGGACGAGGCGGGGGTTGGGCTATCATGGCGCGCATGCTCAAAGAATACGCCAGTCTGCGACGACGCCCGTTCCTGACCCCGGTCTGGATTCTCGGGTTTCTGGGCCTGTTCGCGCTTGGCGTGGCCGCCTGGGCGGTGCGCGAGGCGTCGACCACGCTGGTGCTGGTAACGCGCCATGCCGAGAAACTCGCCGACGCGGTCGCCGATCCTGCCTTGAGCCCCGCTGGGCTTGCGCGGGCGCAGCGGCTGGCGAGTCTGCTCGGCGATGCGCCGCGCGAGCTTGCGGTGGACGCGGTGTTCGTCACGCAGTGGCAGCGCACCGCATCGACGGCTCTGCCGCTCGCCACGCGCTTGGGCATTCCGGTGATCCCGGTCGCGGCAGAGGATCTGGCGGGTCTGGAGGCGCGCATTCGTCGCGAGTATCGCGGTCGCCGGGTGCTGGTGATCGCGCACAGCGACAGCGTGCCGGTGATCGTGGCGGACCTCAGTCAGGGCGCCAAGGTGCCGCCTATCGCCGATGGCGAGTACGGCGCGGTTTATCTGGTCGCGATCCCGCGCTGGAGCCGACCCAGCGTGCTGGCGATGCGCCTGCCCTAGGCGGCTAGTCCGCCGCCGGCGGCGGCGGCGCGAAATCCAATTCATAGACGCGGTAGCCTGCATCAAGCAGGCCGCTGCGCTCGTACACCGCGATCGCGTTGTCGTTGCGCTGGTCGACGTAAAGACGCAGACCGCACACTTCCGGATCGCGCCGCGCCTCGCTCAGCACATGTCCGTACAGGCTCTTGAATACGCCACGGCCACGCGCTTCGGGTACGACGTACAGCGACTGGATCCACCAGAACCAGCCGGCCCGCTTGTCGCTCCACTCCTGCGTGATCAGCAGCTGCCCGATCGGCTCTTCGCCGTCATCGGCAATGAAATAGCGGCCCTTGTTTGGGTCGGCGAGTGCCGCGGCAACGCCTTCGGCGAGCAGTTCGCGGTCCAGGTCCCGGCTCTCGGTCTCGGCCGTCATTCGGGCGTTGCCGTCGACGAGAAACTCAAGGTCAGTAGAGCGGGCAGGGCGGATCGAAACCGTCATCGGCGGGCACTCCTGCGGCTGGGCCTTGAGATCATACGACCATAACGTGGGGATCGCGGTTGCAAGCCGCGCCGCGGATGCTATTATTCGCGCCCTCGTGTGGGGCGGTAGCTCAGCTGGTAGAGCGTCGCGTTCGCAATGCGAAGGTCAGGGGTTCGAAACCCCTCCGCTCCACCACTTCTTTCCGGCTCGTTGCCGTCCTTCCGGCCGCGATGCCCCGGCTGGCAGTCCAGGACTGCCAGTCGCCAATTTCCCCGGTCCTTGCCGGCCGGTGCCTCGCTGCGCCGGATCTGATGCTATTGGCGTGCCGCCACGACGCCAATGACGATGCCGGCGATAACGCCATCCGCCGATACGTCAACGTCAGAGCCCTCGCCGTCCAGCTCAACGGGTCGTGCCGCCTGCCGCGCCACGGTGACGTTCATCGAGATCCGCACCGGCGTGCTTTGCCCCTTCGGCGGCGCCGAGCCGGTCAGCTGCGCGCCGGATGCAAGGGCGCCGCCGGCCTGGGCAAGCCCTGATTGGACCTTTTCACCAAACGTCGCGCCCTGCGTCTGCTTGGCTACGACGGTTGAGATCAGGCGCAGCTTGTAGTGGCCAGCGGCAAGGCCCTCGGCGCGAAATGCGCCATCGGCGCCGATTGGCACGGCGGTCCCAGGGCCACCGCTCGCCGGCGTGAGTAACGCCGAGCGTGCGCTGATCACCGCTCCGCCGGGCAGTGCGCCGCCTAGCAGGGCGGCGCGGCCCGGGGGCGGGGCGGCGTCGGCGTAAGCCGCGGTCGACAGTAGTACAGCCAATACACCGGCAGCCGAGGCTTGCCAGACTAGCGAGCGGGGGGTGAGTGTTTTCATAGGTTAAGTGTTACGCCAGACGCGGGTCGGCGGCAAGTCGAGGTGTCGGTCTGCGAACTGAATTTTTGAATCCTCCTTTTGTCCTCGCGGTCGGACGGCTAGGATGCGCACTGGCTCGCATGCCCCGGTAGCTCAGTTGGATAGAGCGCGCCCCTCCTAAGGGCGAGGTCACAGGTTCGACTCCTGTTCGGGGCGCCATTAAATCAATGATTTATGTGAGACGGCCTTGAGGCGTACGGCAAACGTACGGCAATTAGTGCAAGGTAATAAAGTGGGGCCTCTCAGCGTTCGCTTTCAGATCCGAATCGACACTGAGTTGCTGCGATCGCGCTGACGTCGCGCGCTCGAGCTACTTGCTGACGGTCTCTTTGGGAGACTCGTCGTTCGATTCGCGGTTGATGAACGCGCGAACGATCCCGAGCACCGGGACGCTCACCAGCGCGATCGACACGGCGGCCGGCGCGTGCAGCCAAACGGTCACGGGGACGCCGATGACCGCGGCAATCGCGACGGCGAATCCTAGGTAATGCCCGCGCCGGTTGTCGCCAATCTCAGCGTTGAGTACAGACCGCTGCATTTCCGTGCGATGCGCCTGCTCTCGCTCGGCCATCGCAATGATGCGGTCGGCGCTACCGGGCACGACCTCATTGAATCGAGCGAGCGCCTCCGGGTGCGGCAGCGGACCCGTCCATTGCTCGGTCTGTTGAATCGAGGTGTGGTGCGCCTGGACCCCTTGCACGATCTGCGGGCCGCCCTGCTGGGCTTGCACCTGCCGACGATTACGCAGCGCGAGCTGCTGCTGTCTGCGTTGCTTCCTGCTCATTCTGGCGCGCGATCACGAGGTTGATGTCGGCGCCAATCGCCAGCCAGTCTCCATGTAGGCTGCTGACGTCTGACACGGGTATCCGGTATACGTGCGACGCATAAAGCTCCGCCGGGCCACTGAGCCCGTTCCAGAACCCGTGCACGAACGAGCTCTTGGCCGTCGGGCGGGCGTACCGAATGAGGAGCTGCTTCATAGGCACCTACTATACCCAAGACAGGAAGTCAGACAACACCGTTCCGGCCTGCGGACGGCCATATTGTGCATTTGGGCACGAAATAAGGGGTCCGCGGGGCTGCCAGCCCCCGCCTAGCGGAAGCCGGCTGTAATGTGACAACCCCCGGACCGGGGAGTTCGAGCCGTAACCCGCTCCTCGTCCGCCATACCTCCTTCTCGTTCGCATGCTGATAGACGGGGCTTGCACTCTAAACGGCCTCCCCGATAAGTCCGATGGTCTCGAGTGCTGCCGACGGATCCGCTTCGAGCAGAAACTCTGTCAGACGCTCGAGGTCCGACAGCGCCTGCTCGGTATAGATTAATCGCGCCAAGCGACCGATTTCGGTCTGGCGGCTTGGCGGCCTATGAGTCGCGCTCGAAGGTACTCGTGTACGGCATCGGGCTCATAGCCCTTGCCAGTCCGAAGCGCCGCTTTACGTGCCTTTTCAGCCTGCGCGACAAACGTCGCGCGATGTTCTGCCGCCTGCGCTGATTCCTCGATCGCGTCGATCATAAATGCGTGTGCGGTCATTCCGCGGCGTTGCGCAGCCGTCGCCACTCGCTTCTTCAGGGTCTCGGGCAGTTTCAGCGACGTTCTGGTGCTCATGCCGCCGCCCCGACACGCGCTATCCCTGCCTTGCGCGGACGAGGTGTCCGGCTCGGCGGC
>SESH01014724.1_pt1 | contig 10110 bp, 10 predicted proteins | sample 3171561 | NCBI WGS metagenome assembly SESH01 (sample SAMN10866947, study PRJNA518727) | freshwater metagenome | biome: subpolar coniferous forest; feature: holomictic lake; material: water; isolation source: holomictic Lake 442 2011 16.5 m and 2014 13 m | place: Canada: near Kenora, Ontario
CAACATAATTCCTATTGTGCTTCGTTAGGCAAACGCGAAGAAAATAATAACCTCATCCCTTTCGCTAGATCCAATATCACTGCATTTACTTTTGGAAAAACGGCCCTACTTGACAAACAAGATGGCTCTACACTGCTTTTGTCCCACAATGATTTCGTTAATAATCATCAAGAGAACGTCCCTTTGTTGACTAAAAGTAGTTCTGGTCAACGATTTAATTAATCATCTATGAAAACGGGATTTCTTAGTCTTATTCTCCATGCTCATCTGCCGTATGTCCGGCATCCAGAGTATGAAAGTTTTTTTGAGGAGAACTGGTTATTTGAGGCGATAACTGAATGCTATATTCCATTAATTGGTGTTCTGGATCGTTTGCAAAAGGATGACATTGCTTATCGTCTTACCTTGTCATTATCACCCCCCCTGATAACCATGCTCAGGGATGATTTGTTACAGGCACGCTATCTAAAATACCTGCATAAATTAATAGAACTGGCAGAGAAAGAAACGCTACGCACCCAAAATGAAGCTGAACTTCAAAAGCTGGCGCAGTTTTACCTGGCATTCTTTCAAAACACCCTGAACGTTTATCAAAATCAGTATGGTGGCGATATAATCAGTGCTTTCAAAAAGCACTATGTGCTAGGAACACTTGAACTGATAACTTGTGCCGCAACACATGGTTTTCTACCGTTACTGAGTATCAGCGAAACAGCCGTCCGTAATCAAATCAATATTGGCGTGAACACGTTTAAAAGCCATTTAGGCTTTTCTCCAAAAGGTATTTGGCTGCCTGAATGTGCTTATTATCCTGGAGTTGAACATTTTTTAGCTGAAGCAGGACTTAAATACTTTTTTGTCGATAGTCACGGCATTATGGATGCTACTCAAACACCCCTGAATGGTGTTTATGCACCTTTAGATTGCGGCAATGGTGTGATGGCTTTCGGACGTGACCCAGAGTCATCCCGACAAGTCTGGAGCTCTCAGGAAGGTTATCCAGGTGATTATGATTATCGTGAATACTATAAAGATATCGGCTTTGATCTGGATTTTGATTATATTGCCCCCTATATTCTCGATGGTGAGATTCGTATCAATACGGGTATAAAATATTATCGCGTTACCGGAAAAGATTTACCGAAAGAACTCTATAGCCCTGAAAATGCATTAGCAAAAGCTAAACAACATGCACAGGATTTTATTTCAAAACGGCAGTCACAAATTGAGTCTCTCAATAGGTCCATAGATAGGCCACCTCTTATTATTGCACCTTATGATGCCGAACTGTTTGGACATTGGTGGTTCGAAGGCCCACATTGGTTAGAACACGTTTTAAGACTGGCGAGTGAACCTGGAAACACCGTGCAAACACTCAGTTGCAGTGATTATTTATCACAACAAACCACTCATCAGGTCGCCACCCCCTCTGCATCAACTTGGGGTGATCAGGGTTATTTCAGCTACTGGATTAATGAAACTAACGATTGGATCTACCCTTTTTTACACCAAGCTGAAACAGATATGGAAAAACTGGCAATGGATCTGCAACGCGTCACATTAACACCCTTACAAATTCGTACTTTAAATCAAGCGGCAAGATCTCTCTTATTAGCTCAGGCTTCTGACTGGCCTTTTATCATGAAATCAGGCACGACAACCGAGTATGCCAACAAACGCATCACCGATCACCTGGCCCGTTTTAATTATTTACAGGACAGTATCCGTAAAAACCGAATCAATGAACGTTATTTAACGGCACTAGAAATGATGGACAATATTTTTCCAGATATTGACTTTAAAGATTACAATCCAAACAAATACCATGACTGAATTGACTCGCATAGAACTTGAAGCTCTGGCATTAAATTACCAGGATCTGGTTGCCTCACCCAAAACACTTATGTTGTCCACAGCCTCACTTAATGGCATACCTGACATTAGTTATACACCGTTTGTTCGAAGCTCAAATGGGGCTTTCTATATCTTTGTAAGTAAATTGACCAGCCATACCATTAACTTACTCAACAACCCTCAGGCATCGTTGCTGTTTATTAAATCAGAAGCAGAATCACCTAATCTGTTTGCCAGAGAACGAGCAATATTAAATTGTCGAGCCCAAAAAATTGAACGTGGCGATAGCCTTTACAACGAACAGTTAAACGCCCTGCAAGATAAATTTGGAAATGTAGTCGGCTTATTGCGCACTCTATCTGATTTCCATTTATTTGCACTACAGCCAATCAGTGGCCGTTACGTCGTAGGTTTTGGCCGTGCCTTCACTATTGACACAGCTAACAATTCATTACATCCAATTTAGTTTATTTAAACACAGACCGTGTGTTACTTTTTAAAACATCAAGCACATTCAAATAACACCACTTTCAATCACTGGTAAAACCCAATATTGAATGCCTGCACCCGAAAACTCTTCACGTAATTGCACTAACAACGCTGGTAAAGCCTCTACTGACACGTACAACTGAAAGCGAATACGCTTTTGCCGTCCTGTTACCTGTTCTGCTAATGACAGACCTTTATTAGCATGATGATGCGAATTGACATTAGAGCTACTAAAACCATGTTCGGTTTCTAATAACAATAGGCTATCGACCATCATTTCTTCGAGACTGGGTGGAATATTGAGTGTCACTAAATACTCTGTACAATTCATGACTCAATCTCCTTGGCTATGCCAAATAACTTAAATAAAATCGGCAATAAAAATAATGTTAAAAAGGTCGAAGAGACTAAGCCACCAATCACCACGACCGCTAAAGGACGTTGAATTTCAGAACCTGGCCCCGTTGCAAATAACAGCGGAATTAAACCAAAGGCGGCAATACTGGCGGTCATCAAAACCGGCCTTAAGCGCCGGGATGATCCTAGTGTGACTACTGTTTCTAAAGCCATACCCGTTGCTTTAAGCTGATTAAAATAACTAACCATCACCACTCCGTTTAGAACCGCTATACCCAGCAATGCAATAAAACCCACGGAAGCCGGTACAGACAAGTATTCTCCAGAAAGCCACAAAGCAAAAACACCGCCGACCATTGCCAAGGGAATATTGGATAATACTAACACCGCCTGACGCACAGACCTGAACGTTGAAAATAATAATAGAAAGATCAAGCCTAAAGAAACCGGCACAACCAACGATAACGTTGCTGCAGCCCGTTGCTGGTTTTCAAACTGTCCACCAAATTCAACGGTATAACCCACTGGCAACTTAACGTTGTTAGCAACCGCCTGACGCGCTTCATCGACAAAACCCACTAAATCACGATCCTGTACATTACTACGAATCACTACAAAGCGTTGACCACGCTCTCTTCCCACTGAAACCACACCCTCAACTTTTTTTATTTCAGCAATTTCTGTGACAGGTACATGCCTGCCACTAGGTAAAGTTATCTGTAAGTTTTCAAAATTAGCGGTATTACTGGTGCCACGTAAAATAAGCGGCGTACGCTTAATGCCTTCTTGAACAATACCTAAGTTTAACCCTTCAATCTGAGCGCGTAATAAAGTCTCAATACTGTCACTGTCTAACCCTAGTCGTCCTGCCGCTAACTTATCAATGGTCAATTGTAAAAACTGCATACCATTATTTTGTTTAGAGAACACATCTGCTGATCCATTGATATGCTTTAAAACCTCAGTAATTTCCTTCGCTTTTTCATTTAAGATCGCTAAATCAGTACCAAATAACTTAACGGCTACATCGCCTCGCGTTCCTGTCAACATTTCTGAAACCCGCATTTCAATAGGCTGAGTAAAGCCAAAAGCAATGCCCGGTGTTTCGGCCATCACCTTACGAATGTCTTCAATAAGCGCTTCCTTGCTGTGCATACGCCATTCTTCTTTAGGCTTAAGCACCAAAAAAGTATCAGTTTCATTTAACCCCATTGGGTCGAGACCCAACTCGTCAGCACCCACGCGAGAAACCACTGTTTTTATTTCTGGAATATGTTTGAGCAGATTCTTTTGCACTTGTCCATCCAAGACCACCGATTGTTCTAAAGTGATGGACGGCAGTTTTTCCAACTGTACAATAATATCGCCTTCATCCATCGTAGGCATAAAGGTACTCCCAATCCGGGTAAAAACAACAATCGTAATGACCAGTAAAATACCAGCAGCGGCAAAGACTTTATTATAATTGCCTAAACACCATAACAAAGTGGGTTGATAAGCCTTTTGTAACTGTCGAGGTAACCAGGGTTCTTCATGAGACACTTGTTTTAACAAATAAGAGGCGATCACCGGAATAACGGTCAATGACAATATTAATGAGCCACTGAGTGCAAAAACGATAGTCAATGCAACCGGGGTAAATAACTTACCTTCTAACCCCTGCAAGGTGAGTAAGGGTAAAAATACAATAATAATGATTATAATACCTGAAGCCACTGGGCCAGCGACTTCACGGGTTGCACGATAAATCACATGTAAACGAGGCAGGCGTTTAGCTTTCTCGACATGAGTCAAATGTGTAATCAGGTTTTCAACCACCACCACCGCCGCATCAACCAACATACCAATAGCAATGGCTAAGCCTCCTAAACTCATCAGATTGGCCGACATCCCCATGGCATGCATCAATATAAAAGTAAATAAAGCCGCTAAAGGTAAAACCAACGCAACCACCAAAGCAGCGCGTAAATTACCTAAAAATAAAATCAGTAACACTACTACTAAAGCAATCGCTTCCAGTAAAGCATGTAAAACGGTATTGACTGCTTTATCGACGAGATCGCCTCGATTATAAAAGACGTGAGCTTCAACACCGGGTGGAAAACCGACACTGATTTGAGCGAGTTTCTTCTCAATGCCGACAATGGTTTGCCTGGCATTCGCCCCCCTTAAGCTGAGTACCAAGCCCGTGACCGCCTCACCCTCACCATTTTTACTTACTGCACCATAACGGGTTAATGCACCGATTTTTACCGTTGAAACATCACCGACCGTAATAGGAATTCCATTTTTATAATCGACGACTATGGTACTAACATCCTCTAATGTTTTAATTCGGCCTTCTGCCCTAACAATCAAGGCTTCTTCACCGTCTTTCATTCGACCTGCGCCATCATTACTATTGTTTCTTTCGAGCGTAGTCATCAATTTTTCAATACTGATACCTCTAGCTGATAATCTTGTATTATCTGGCACAACTTCAAAACTCCTTACTAAGCCGCCTAAAGAGTTGACATCAGCAACGCCTGGCACCGTTCGAAGTGCGGGGCGAATCACCCAATCCAGTAAATCCCGCCGTTCCATTAAGCTTAAATCGCCCCCCTCTACGGCGAACATAAACATTTCACCTAAAGGGGTTGTCATCGGGGCTATGCCGCCTTCAACACCCTTCGGTAAATTACCCCACATCGCATTTAAACGCTCAGCGACTTGTTGTCTTGCCCAATAGATATCTGTGCCTTCAGTAAAATCAACGGTAATATCGGTGAGTGCATATTTAGCAATTGAACGCAACATAGTTTGATGGGGAATACCTAATAACTCGACCTCTATACGGGCAGTGATCCTGGCTTCTACTTCTTCGGGTGTCATCCCTGGGGCTTTAACAATAATTTTTACCTGTGTGGGCGACACTTCAGGAAAAGCGTCAATGGGAATATTTTTAAACGCTAAATAGCCGCCTCCCGATAACAACAGTACGACTATCATCATCAGTAATCGCTGACTTAAGGCAAAGCGAATTAAGCCACCCATTATTCAGGATTCCCTAAGCCTAACCACTGGGCTTTCAGCGCAACAGCACCTTTAATAGCAATAGCTTCATTACCAACAAAGTCCCCTTTAACAATAGATTCATCAGTTTGTTGCCCAATTACCGTTATAGGACTCACTTTAAATCCATCCTGATTCCGCACAAAAATAAAGGCGTTCCCTTCATGTTGGGCAATAGCCGTATTAGGCACTTTAAAAGCCTGGGTTTCAATGCGTTCAATAATTTGAGTATTAATGGTTTGACCGGTTCTAACGGTCGATTGCTTACCGATTATCTTTGCCCGAACCTGAATGGTTTGATTCTCTGGATTAACACTTTGTCCAACTAACTTTATTTCTGCACTAATCGGGGTATTATCAATCAACACTTGATCACCCACGGTAATTCTACCCAGACGTTCGTGAGGAACATCGATCTCTAGCCAAAGTTCATCCAGATTAGCCACTCTGTAGAGGGGTGCTAAGATATCTACCCGCGAGCCCACGACACCTAGGCGTTCTATAACAACACCCGAAATAGGTGCATGCAAACTTAGCTGACTGGTTAACTGTCGCGTTTTACCCAAACGATCAATTTCACTGACGGTCATTCCAGAAATTTCAAGGAGTTGTTTTAACTCATTCGTTTCATAAACAAAGGCATTATATTGGCTACTCGTTTCTTGCCAACGCCGTTCTGCAATCACGCCCTCATCCCATAGTTTCTTATCCCGCTGATAAGAAAACAAATTTAATTGCAAATCCGTTAACGCCTTAAGATAAAGGCGCTGCATAGATAATAAACTGGGGCTATTGAGCTGTGCTAACACTTGTCCTTTTTTAACATAATCACCCACCGCCGCATTCAGTTTTATTATTAGACCGGCTTGAGAGGCACTAACAAGATATTCGTAAGCCGCAGGAATCACCACCTTGGCAGGTGCATTTAATACAGGAAGTTGTTTAGCGACTTCAAACTTACCCAGCACTATCCCTAAGCTGTTTAAATGTTCTTCAGAGAGCTGTATAGTACTTTCAGCATAAACGTTCGAGCAAAATATAAAAGAAAGTCCTATGGCTTTTAACAACAGTACAAATTTATGAGACTTCATGGCATAACTCCTACTGATTGATTATAAAGAGCTTCATCTCTTTGTAGCATCACTGCACGCTCTTTCGCATTTAAAATGGCTTGCTCTGTCCTGGATTGAATTTTTAACAAATCCATCAAGCTAATTTCACCCACAGAAAAGGCTAACTGAGTCATTTTTAGTAACGCTTCAGAAACTTTTTTCTGTTCATTGGCATTATCCAGTTCGACTCTATTGACTTCCAAATTATGCTCTGCTTCATGATGGGCTTGCTCTAAATCACGATACAATTGTTCCCGTTCGGAAATTAATTTGTTTAACTCAACATTAATCGCTGCAATATGCGGTTGCGTATGTGCACTCCCGCCAAAAGGAATACTGACGCCAACATTAAAAAACTCCGCTTTATTACTGCGATAATCAGTTCCCTCATCACTTAATATTCCAGCAATGACATTCGTTTGACCTGATCCAATCGCTTTAACAGCTTTGATCTCCGCTAGTTTACGATCAATCTGGCTATTAATGGCAATCATCGCAGGATGATTTTGTCCAATTTCCTTTAACGGAACTAGCTTTTCCTCAAAACTGCTGGGCACTTTGGTTGTTTGAGTGATCGAACTATAACGCTTACGAGCATGCATTAATTCAGCTTCTGCAAGAGTAAACGCAGAACGCTTTTGCAAAAGCTCAGTCTGCGCTAACAACTCATCAGTCCGCGGTAAATCGCCAGACTCGACCCGACGTTTGATATTCGCTAATAATTTCCCATACACATCCAGCTCTATTTGGGTCTGCTCATAGCGAATCTTTGCCAGAGACATACCCCACAAAGCACCTCTAACTAAACCAGCAACACGTAATTTGACATTAACCGCTTGTAATTCAGCACTCGTCTCTGCATGATTAGCTAATTCATGCTGGGCATCACGCTGCCCTAGATTCCATAAGGGAACCTCAATATTGGCGGTTCCGTAATTAAGTCTAAAGGTAGAAATAGTCTGATAACCAAAGATAGCCTGTGACGCTCCCGCAGTCCAACTCTCACTCCGTGCGGCAAGAGCCTTTGCTTCATCCTCTAGAGCATTAAGCCAAGAAACATCTGGATATTTTTCCATTGTTAAATCAATAAGTTTTGGCAAAGTTAATGCTCTATCGATAACAACAGAATCCAGATGATCGACCACGGGTTTCAAATGATCTCCAAACAAAACTTTGTCGTCACTGTAAGCGACTTGAGGCAGCAACTGCATAATAGCCAATAAGAAAGTAACTCCCTTAATAGCTGAATGGGCAAAACGCTTTCTGATAACGCACAAGAAAAACATAAAATAAGCTCAATGCGAGTTTAATCGCGATATTAATTGTATATGCTCATAAATCAGGAAAGTTTTGAAAAAACACTTCGACATTTCTTACAAAACACTAAAAAAACAAAAGAGCTTAATAAATTGGAGGCGCACGCGGGGAATGTGGTGAAATTAATACTTTATCGTTAACCCGCCTTGGTTGCGGAGAAAAATTAACATCATATCGGGAAATACAACAAGGAAATATAAAACTTTGTTGGTGTAGATAGTAATCGTACTCTGGAAGGTCTAAGAATATAGTAGAATTTCGCTTAACACCCAGATCAACAGCGACAACCATTCCCTCTAAATCGATATTATTTGTTAAACCCTTAACTTGAGTATTTAAGCTATTATGTTCAGTACTGTAAAACTCAAGACCAGGAACATGTAAGCCCTGATTTGAAACTGGCTGATTCGCATGCCCATGAACTAACGGTGCAACAAATTGCAGCATTGTAAGAACAATAAATAAAAGTTTACGAAATATCGAAAACATGCGAAAAACGCTATATTGATTATAATAATTAAGATCGGCTGGCTATCACCGTGAAAGCCTTATTATATGCTTAATACAAGTTGAATCTGACAATTTTATTACACTTAAAATCAAAGATAACTTTTAACTTACCTCATTGGATTTAATTCTGACAGGTATTGTCCAAGCTGATACAAGGGTAAGATAAGACGCAATAATAAAACCCCGTTTATATGGGAGTAAAATAGCTTTAGCTGTTTTTACAGGCAATAGCTGAAGCTATTGCACTCCTATTTTTTTTAACAACTTGTGTTTAATTTAACTATTTTATTTATTGCGAGTTACCTAAAACCTCCTGCTTTTCTGACTCAGGTAATTGGTTTATTTCAACCATGTCAATTGGTTTATTTCAACCTTTTAAGTAATCATTACCACCAATAATCTTATAACCTATTGTAAATAAAAGCCTATAGATTGTGGCATATCAAATGCTTTAATACTTTCGCAAGCAATGTTCAAAAATAATAAGTAGTGGTTTAAAAGGTCACTATCCATTCCAATTGGGAGTAAAGCACAAATGATTGATGAAGTTTTATTAGTAGGTCTTTTTTGTATAGTTATTTTTTATGCCTACAATTTTCTCAAAAAAATAACCGCTGACCAAGATATCTAAGCACTAATAGAGCAATTGGACTCTGGCAAACGGCTTTTAACAAACAAAAGCCGTGTAGTCTGGTTCAAAACCTTTCTAGTCTGGGCTGTTCGAGCTTTTTAACACTGTTGAAGTCATTATTAACTCCCTTCTAATATTGTCCAAAAATTGGCAGCACTTATAATCGGAGTCATCTGAATATTCTCCATTGACAACAGATCTCGTTTATCGCCGGTAACAAGAAAATTAGCCTTACTCTCTAAAGCAATCGCTAAAATCGGGTTATCATCTTGGATAACGACTCACTCGACGGAACTCTTCTAATTGCCATTCCGATGTAAACAATTCAAATCGTTTCTTTTTCCAAGCCTGAAAAATTTTATCCGGTGGCGTATCAACAGTAATTAGTGCAACAATCAAAATACCAGTGTCTAAGACAACTTTCACAGTAACTTAATGAGCAACGGCTTCTTCAATGGCGAAAAGAATTTCGGCCTGATCGAATTGCTGATTACGCGCTTTTACTTTATTGGTTACCAATTCAAAAAGATATAACTGAACTGCTTCGTCAACAAAATGGGATATATCACCCTTTTTCATACCTGTTCCCGCCAAATAGGTTCGTAGCGCTTTATCAGTTGACTCAGGAACTACGACCGACCATCTTACTCTGCTAATTTTAAGTCCTTTATAAATTTTAAATTGAGTTTTTTATGTTTCAATAATAAACACTTGTGCGCTTATACACAGACTCAACTTCAAAATAAGATTTCAATTTAACTTATAATTTTGGCTCTTCCCGATTTCGTG
>SESH01045169.1_pt1 | contig 10110 bp, 6 predicted proteins | sample 3171561 | NCBI WGS metagenome assembly SESH01 (sample SAMN10866947, study PRJNA518727) | freshwater metagenome | biome: subpolar coniferous forest; feature: holomictic lake; material: water; isolation source: holomictic Lake 442 2011 16.5 m and 2014 13 m | place: Canada: near Kenora, Ontario
CTTACAACATGGCGGATTTAACGCGCCGACCTTTTCATGATGAACAGTTGCGCGAATTTCTAAATGAACTTGGATTTTTATCTTGGTTAAATTTATTAAATAAAAATTCTTCTGAAATTGATACGAAGCCTTTTTTAAAAAATGTCGAACTACCTGAAGCCACTGAAAACACTTCAACCGCGCATTACGACACGATTTTAACCATGCCGCAGCTTGACACATGGTTGGCGCGATTAGAAAAATCCGCTTTGATTGCAATTGATACCGAAACCACGAGTGTGGATTATATGAAAGCGGAACTTGTCGGATTATCGTTTGCGGTTCAAACAGGCGAAGCCGCGTATTTGCCGCTCGCCCATAATTATCCCAACGCGCCAACACAATTAAATCGTGAAGTGGCTTTAGAAAAATTACGTCCACTTTTAGAAAGTCCAACGCATTTAAAGGTCGGACAAAATTTAAAATACGATTATCACGTTTTGGCGAATCATGGTGTGACGTTGCGCGGCATTGCTCACGATACGATGTTGGCTTCTTACGTTTTAGACAGCACAGGCAAACACAATTTAGATTTTCTCGCGCAAAAACACCTGAATTTAAAAACGATTCGTTTTGAAGAGGTTGCTGGCAAAAAAGGCGTTAAACAACTGAATTTTTCAGATGTAGCGATTGATGTCGCCACTCGTTACGCCGCCGAAGATGCTGATGTTTGTGTGCGTTTGCATCATGCGTTACAAGCAAAATTGCAAGCTGAACCGAATTTGCTTGCGCTTTATCACGATTTAGAAATGCCGCTGTCGTCGGTTTTAGCGCGAATTGAGAGAAATGGTGTTTTGATTGATGACGATTTGCTCATGAATCAAAGTTTTGAACTTTCTCAGCAAATCATGTCGCTTGAACAACAAGCGCACAATGTCGCAGGTCACAATTTTAATTTAGGTTCGCCAAAACAAATTCAAACGATTTTGTATGAACAATTAAATTTGCCTGTTCTAAAACGTACGCCGACTGGGCAACCTTCAACTGATGAATCGGTGCTGCAAGAATTAGCGGAAGATTATGAATTACCAAAACTGCTGATTGATCATCGTAGTTTGAGCAAATTGAAATCGACGTATATTGATAAATTGCCGCAACAAATCAATGTTAAAACGGGGCGCGTTCACACGTCTTACAATCAAGTCGTAACAGTGACGGGGCGACTTTCGTCGTCAGATCCGAATTTGCAAAATATCCCAATTCGTAGCGCGGAAGGTCGCAAAATTCGTCAAGCGTTTATCGTGCCAAACGGTTACAAAATTGTTGCGGCAGATTATTCGCAAATTGAATTGCGAATAATGGCGCATTTGGCAAACGATGATGGTTTGATTACCGCGTTTCAAAAAGGCGAAGACATTCATCGTGCCACTGCGTCGGAAGTTTTCAACGTGCCGCTTGATGAGGTCACGAATGAATTACGGCGCAATGCAAAAGCCATTAACTTCGGTTTGATTTACGGAATGTCGGCGTTTGGGTTGGCGAAACAATTGGATATTTCACGCACCGACGCGCAAACCTATATCAATGCGTATTTTGCGCGTTATCCCGACGTGAAAAAGTACATGAACGAAACGAAAATTTTGGCAAAAGAACAAGGTTTTGTTGAAACGATTTTTGGGCGACGATTATATTTACCAGAAATTAACTCAAAGAATGCGATTTTGCGCCAATATGCAGAACGCACCGCGATTAACGCGCCCATGCAAGGTACAGCAGCAGATATTATTAAACGTGCGATGTTAAAAGTCGATGCGTGGTTGGCGACTGAAAATGTTGATGCAAAAATGATTATGCAGGTTCACGACGAATTGGTTTTTGAAGTGAAAACAGAGCAACTCGACAGCACGATTGAAATGATTAAAACGCTAATGAATAGCGCGGCAGAATTAACCGTGCCGCTAATTGTGGATGTTGGCGTAGGAAATAATTGGGACGAAGCGCATTAAATTTACGAGCGATGGTCACTATTCCAAATCACGACGATTCAAAGCCAACCATTGCAATGCAATCATAGGAATTGCCGAATCAATTTCGTTACGCGCCATCATTTGATAAGCGTCCGTGAATGGCACAGCACGCACTAAAATATCTTCATTTTCATCTTTTACGCCATGAATCCCGCCCACATTTTCACTATTCACTAAGCCACAAAATAACGTAATTTTTTCAGACGAACCACCAGGTGATAAATAAAATGAACTGATACGAATTAAATCCAGAATTTCACAACCTGCTTCTTCTAAAGATTCACGTCGTGCAACATCTTCAGGTGTTTCGCCTTCTTCCATAATGCCCGCCACAATTTCAATCAACCACGGTGTGTTAATCGGATTTTCAACCGCACCAACCCGAAATTGTTCAATTAAAACGACTTCATCACGTTTTTTATCATACAAAACCACTGCCACACAATTTCCACGCACAAATAATTCGCGTGTCATTTCTTCGCTCCAACCACCTGCAAATAACGTGTGTTGCAAACGTTGTTTTTCCATACGGAAAAAACCGTTGTACACAGTATCTTTGTTTAGAATTTTCACATCTTTTTTCATGTTATAATTGCGCCAAATCAAGGTTTTAAAGGAAAAATAGATGCCGCACGATAGACCAATTTCACCGCATTTACAAATTTACACCCTGCCGATTACAGGGATAATTTCAATCTGTCATCGCTTGACTGGTGTATTTTTAAGCATCGGTTTAATCGGTTTCGTAACGATATTATGGCAAATCCGAAACGGAATGTTGTCTTATCTACAAATGCAATCCATGTTGCAATTTTTTCCCGTAAAACTTCTAATTGCGGGTTTTATTTACGCCCTTATTTTTCATTTGTGCCATGGTATTCGGCATTTAATCTGGGATGTGGGATACAGTTTTTCGAGTGAAATGTTGACGCGCTATGCGCTGATAGAAATTATCGCTTCTCTTTTTTTAAGCATCATCACACTGGTGGTACTTTTATGAAATCAGGCGCACATCATTGGTCGATGCAGCGACTTACGGCGATTTTATTGATTCCATTGTCTTATTGGTTGCTGGCATTTTTGCAGCTTTGTTTGCACGCAAATTATTTTGAAATGACGGAGTGGCTGGCTTCCCCCATAAATGAAATCGGTTTGAGTGCGTGGTTATTGGTAGTTTTTTATCACGCAGCGATTGGACTGCAAGTGGTTTTGGAAGATTACGTTTCACATCGCGGCAAACAATTTATTGCTATTTGGATTTCAAATTCTTTGTTTGCTGGACTTGCCATTAGTTCAATCATTCTCTTACTTCATGGATAGATACTTATGTTAATGAAAACACCTGCTTTTATTCTCGACGAAACACAGTTGCTTACAAACTTAAACATCTTGGCTGATATTCGGAAAAAATCGGGTTGCAAAGTGCTTTATGCAATGAAAGCCTTGCCTTGTTCTCGTGTGTTAGAAATTGCTAAACCGTTTGTCGATGGATTTGCAGTAAGTTCATTATTTGAAGCACAGCTCGCACAAGAAATTTTAAATGGACAAGGCGAAGTTCATTTAACAACGCCAGCGTTAATTGCAGATGAACTTTATGAATTGACTACGTTGTGTACACACATCAATTTCAATTCACTCACGCATCACAATCGTTATGCGCCAATTGTTGAAACACAAGCCAAAATGGGTTTGCGTGTTAATCCAAAACTGTCATTTTTAGCTGATGAACGATATAACCCTTGTCGGCAAAATTCTAAATTAGGCATTGATATTGATACGCTGTGGCAATCGAATTGTTTAGAATTAGAACAAGTCAGCGGGCTACATTTTCATACTGTTTTTTCAGCAACTGATTTCACACCGTTATTACAAACCATCGAAAAATTACGGCGTTACTTTGGAAATCAATTAGAAAAATTACAATGGCTCAATTTTGGTGGCGGTTATTTGTTTCACAGTATTTCGGATTATCAGCCATTTATTGATTTGGTCATTGAATTACGTCGTGAATTGAAAGTCGAAATTTATATCGAATTAGGCAAAGGTATTATTGGTAATGCGGCTTCCATTGTGGCGAGCGTGATTGATGTTTTCGAGAGCGATGGCAAAACCGTGGCGATTTTAGACACGTCTATAAATCATAATCCCGAAGTCTTTGAATATCAGCGTTCGCCAACGGTTTTGGAACATAATTCTAACGGACGTTATAACGTTATTTTAGCGGGTGGAACGTGTTTAGCAGGTGACGTTTTTGGCGAATACCGTTTCAAGCAACCATTAGAATTAGGCGATAAAATCACTTTTGAAAATGTAGGAGCCTATACGTTAATTAAAGCGCATCGTTTTAATGGGCATAATTTCCCCGATATTTATTTGCAACACGCCAATGAAGAATTGGAATTACTTAAACAATATACTTATCAAGATTATCAGCAACAATGGTCAATGACCGCCCAGAAAATCTAATATCTTCAATATCAAATCATTCACTTACGCACGCACACACAAATGACAACAACTCAACAACGATTATCAGAAATTTTCGACACATTACCTCAATACGAGCAAGATATTTTATTGGTTTTGGCAGTAATTTACGCTCCCATTGGACAATTGAATTTACAGCACACTTTGAAAGCAGCGGGATTAGATTCGATAACAATAAAAGCAGTCAATCGAGATTTTCAAGAGCGTTTTCAAAAAATGGGTTTTGTGATTAGTTCGCACGATGGCTGGTATTGTCATCGTGATATTTCTGAAACACTGATGCGAACTGCGATAACCAAACCGTGGTTTATCAAATTGGCACAAAATCTTATTATGGAAAAAGAGGGCTATTCTTATTCACCCGCTAAGTTTCTTGTGTTGCATCAAATGAAAAAATTGCGTTTGTTTCTTTATCAAAATAATGAAACAGGTTTTGCAGCGAATATCGCGGTGTTATATCAAGATTATCCAGACCATTTTGCTGAACTTATTCAACAACTTTTTTTCGAGCATTTTGATCGTGAATGGTTTGCAGAATTACCCGAAAAAATTCGTTTTTTAGTTTTGAAATACAGTTTGGGTGACGACTATTTAAATTTTGATTCAAAATCCAATGCGAAAAAAAATGGGCTTTATGCGTTATTAGAACAATCATTTGGGCAAACAAAACCAAATGATTTAGACATTCGACACACGGTAATTGAACAACGATTATTTCGTGGCAACGAAAAAGAAGCGATTGAATGGTTGCAAGATGATAGTTCAGCGGATGGTCTGAAACTTCACGCGATATTAGCGATATGGCACAACCGTTACGATGATGCGCTCGATTTTTTTCATGCGGCTTTAAAACTTCTTAGAAAAGGCAATAAACGTCACGCAACGCTAGGTGGTTTATATGATTTCTTTTATGGATTGATGTTATTTCGCAGTCGCACATTAACGAACTTGCAGCAGTTACGGCAGTATTTGTCGATTTTTTATAATAAAGGTCGAGTCATGTCGCAAGTAAATAAGCTGTTATTCAATGCGTTGGAAATTTATCAGGGGAGTGACAAACACCTTGAAGGTACGTCGATAACGTCTAAACGTCATTCAGCTTATGAAAATTTAGTACAAGTTTTATTGCTGCATTGGTTAGATGAAACGGATCGAATCAATAGTCCCACAAAGCAGGTTATTTTTCTCGCACCTTTAGCAAATTATTGCCAAGTTGCTCAAGAATTAAATCACGTTTGGTTTGCGGCAATGAGTTCTGCGTTATTGCAACGAATCGGTTATCCGCATAAAACCTGTGACAAAATCGCAAAATACTATGTTGACGTTCCATTTTTACAATTGATTGATGCTTTTCCGCGCACGGCGGCATGGGAACGCGCATTAGAAGCCTTGAGTCAAGTCAATACATTACCCTCAGCGGTTGAATCCGCCGCACCATTAGAATTACGAATGATTTGGACGTTGCGATTAGATAATAATGGTATTGCACTTGAACCCAAAGAACAGCGTATGGGTAAAAATGGCAATTGGTCGAAAGGACGCGCAGTTGCTTTGAAACGTTTGCACAGTGAGTTAAATACGTTTGAGTATTTGACCGAACAAGATCAGCGTATTTGCAAAAAAATCCAGATTAGTCGAAACGACGATTACAACTATTACTCAAACGATACTTATGTTTTGCCAGAAGAAGCATTATTTGAAGCGGTTGGACATCCGAACATTTATTGGGCAACTCAAGTTCAATATAACGCACCGATTGATATTCAAACCGCTGCACTTCAACTTTTAGTTCAAGAGCAAGATGACAAATTGCATTTGGCTTTGATACCGCAAATCACGCGTGAAGCTCAAATTGTTATCCAAAAAACCGCTACAGGTGTTTTGTTATATGACATCAATGAACAGCATCGGCAAGTCGCTTCAATTTTAGGTGAAAAAGGTTTAACGATTCCTGTCAGCGCACGGCAACGAGTAATGGATTCGATTTCATCAGTAGCATCAATGTTGACGGTGCAATCGAATATGGTTGGTATGGCAACACAAGCTGAATCGGTTGATGTAGATAGCCGTTTGCATTTGCATTTACAGCCGATGGGTCAAGGCATTCAGATGGAAGTATTTATACAACCATTTTTCGACGGAGGCCCTTTATATAAACCAGCCACGGGTGGAACAACCGTATTGGCAGATATTGACGGCAAGCAATTACAAACCACGCGTGATTTTGACGTTGAAAAACAACATATTGTCGAATTGCTTGATGGTTGCCCCGATTTACCGCCTGAAAATTCGTTGAAATGGTCACTCGAAGATGCAGATGTCGCTTTAGAAACGTTGTTGAATTTACAAAATTTAGGTGAATTTGCCGTCTTGGAATGGCCCAAAGGTAAAAAAATTCGTTTAAGTCGCGAACTCGGTTTATCTCAAACTCGTTTTTCTGTTCGTCACGAACAAAATTGGTTTAGTGTTGAAGGTGATTTGCAAATTGACGACGGACAAGTGTTGGATATGCAGCGTTTAATGAGTTTGTTGGCAAATTCATCGAGTCGTTTTTTACAATTAGAAGATGGACAAATCGTTACATTAACCAAAGAATTGCGCCAACGTTTAGATGATTTACGCGGTGTTGGTGAAGTTAAAGACGACAAAGTGCAATTTCACACACTCGCAGCCCAAACATTGGACGAAATTACCAACGGTATGGAAATCAAAGCCAGCAAACCGTGGAAAGACCAGCTTAAAAAACTAGATCAATTAGTCGATTTAAAACCTCAAGTACCTTCGACGTTACAAGGTGAATTGCGTGATTATCAACATGAAGGATTTGTGTGGATGAGTCGTTTAGCGCATTGGGGGGCGGGTGCGTGTTTAGCTGATGACATGGGGTTGGGGAAAACGATTCAATCGTTGGCGTTAATTTTATCGCGTGCGCCAAATGGCGCGACCTTGATTCTTGCGCCAACGTCTGTTTGTATTAATTGGGCAGAAGAAGCGGCGCGTTTTGCACCGACGTTGAATGTTCAAATTTTCGGCAACGGCGACCGCCAAACAATGCTGGATAATGCGGGTGCGTTTGATTTGATTATTTGCAGTTATGGCTTATTACAAACGGAAGGCGAGCGGTTGCAGGAAGTGCAATGGCACACCTTGATTGCCGATGAAGCGCAAGCGATTAAAAACGGCATGACAAAACGTTCAAAAGCCGCAATGGCGTTGAAAGCAGATTTTAGAATGGTGACAACAGGCACACCGATTGAAAACCATTTAGGCGAATTGTGGAATTTATTTAATTTTATCAATCCGAGTTTGTTGGGTTCATTGGCGCAATTTAATGAGCGTTACGCAAATCCAATTGAAAATAATCACGACCATAACGCACAACAACGTTTGAAAAAAGTGTTGCGTCCTTTTGTATTACGACGTTTGAAAAATGACGTTTTAACCGAATTACCAGCGCGTACTGAAGTTACATTGCATATTGAATTAAGCAACGAGGAACGAGCATTTTATGAAGCCTTGCGCCGCGAGGCTTTGAAAGTGATGCAAGAATCACAAGCAAAAGGCGGTCATCAACAATTACAAGTATTAGCGGAAATTATGAAGTTGCGCCGCGCGTGTTGTAATCCACGTTTAGTTATGGAAGATAGCCCGTTAATGAGTTCAAAACTCGAAGCCTTTGAAGAGTTAGTCGATGAGCTTCTTGATAACAAACACAAAGCCTTAGTTTTTAGTCAATTTGTTGGGCATTTGACGTTGATTCGGGAATTACTCGATAAAAAGAAAATTCCTTACCATTATTTAGACGGTTCAACGCCTGTCGCGCAACGCAAAAAAGCAATGAATGCGTTTCAAGCAGGTGATGGCGATTTATTTTTAATCAGTTTGAAAGCGGGTGGCACAGGTTTGAATTTAACCGCAGCGGATTATGTGATTCACATGGATCCGTGGTGGAATCCAGCCGTTGAAGATCAGGCTTCTGATCGAGCGCATCGGATGGGACAAAAACGTCCTGTTACGATTTATCGTTTGGTCGCAAAAGATACGATTGAAGACAAAATTGTTGCGTTGCATCATCAAAAACGAGATTTGGCGAATAGCTTATTGGAAGGCGGTGAATTGAGTGGAAAAATGTCAGTAGATGCGATGTTGGCGTTGTTGCGTGATGTGGAATTACCGTGAAATTTGAACAGAGTAACTTTTATGTTGTCTGAATTTTCGTTAATTGATAAATTTTTCAAAAAGAACGTGCCTAAAAATCCAGAAACTCGTTTAGGAATTGGTGACGATTGTGCATTGTTGTCGATTCCAAGCGGTTATGAATTGGCAATCACGACCGACACGATGGTTGAAGGCGTGCATTTTTTCGCCGATGCAAATCCCGCGCAGTTGGGACATAAATTGTTGGCAGTAAATTTGAGTGATTTAGCCGCGATGGGCGCAAAACCATTGGCGGTTACGCTCGCGTTGACGTTGCCGAATATCGATGAACGTTGGTTGAGCGAATTTTCGGAAGGATTTTTGACGTTGGCGAAATTTTACAATGTCGATTTAATTGGTGGCGACACCACGAAAGGCGCGTTGACGTTGACCGTGCAAGCAATGGGTTTAGTGCCAAATGAACAAGCGTTGAAACGTTCCACCGCGCAAGTCGGTGATTTGATTTACATGACAGGATTGTTGGGCGAAGCAGGTTTAGGACTGAAAATCAAACAGGGTTACGATTGCCAATTTGAAAATGCGTTGATTCGTTTTCATGAACCGATGCCGCGCATTGAAATCGGTTTAGCATTACGCGGAATTGCGAGCGCGTGCATTGATATTTCAGACGGATTAGTGGGCGATTTAGGACATATTTTGAACCAAAGCGGCGTGGGTGCGTGTGTCGATTTCGATAAATTACCGCTTTCCGACGACGTGAAACGCTACATTGAAAACACGGGCGATGAATTCATGCCGCTAATTTCTGGCGACGATTACGAATTGTGTTTTACCGTACCGCCGAGCAAAATAAATCTTGTACCGAAAAACTGCACGGCGATTGGCATTATCGAAAAAGAATCGGGTTTGCGTTTAAAAAAATTTGGTCACATTCAAACATTCACGGCGAAAGGTTATGAACATTTTTCTTGAACATTACGGCAAAAATCAACTCACTCGTAAAACGATTCTTTCCAATCCAATTTTGTTTTTAGCGTTTGGTTTTGGTTCGGGTCTAGTTAAAAAAGCTCCTGGAACGTGCGGCACATTGGCGGCGATTCCCGTTTATTTGTTGTTCGCGCAAACGCCATTTTGGTTTTATAGCGTGTTGACAATTTTGGTGACGTTCATCGGTATTAAAATTTGTGATGACGCGGCAAATTTGCTTGGCGAACACGATTTTAATGGCATTGTGTGGGACGAAATCGCGGGTTATTTGATTGCAATGTGGTTTGTGCCGTTCAGTTGGCAAGCGGCGATTTTGGGTTTTGTGTTGTTTCGCTTTTTCGATATTTTGAAACCATTTCCGATTAAATGGGTCGATAAACACGTTCACGGTGGTTTTGGAATTATGCTTGATGATGTTTTGGCAGGTTTGGCGGCGGGCGGTGTGCTGTTGATTTGTAAATATATTGGCGTG
>SESH01006979.1_pt1 | contig 10107 bp, 10 predicted proteins | sample 3171561 | NCBI WGS metagenome assembly SESH01 (sample SAMN10866947, study PRJNA518727) | freshwater metagenome | biome: subpolar coniferous forest; feature: holomictic lake; material: water; isolation source: holomictic Lake 442 2011 16.5 m and 2014 13 m | place: Canada: near Kenora, Ontario
CTGCCGCCAGCGCCGGGCCGGAACTGTCGAGCACCACCTTGACACCCTGGGGCTTGAGAAGGCGGATCAGGCGCACATAGAAATCATCGGGCACACCCGGCGGCAGGCTGCCACTTGCCACCAGATAGCGCGGCGCCATGCCAGGCGTGAATACGCGATCCAGGCAGCGCTGCCATTCCGGCTCCGACAACGTCGGCCCGGCAAGCACAAAACGGAACTGCTGCCCGGTCGAGGTCTCGCGCACGGAAAAACTCTCCCGCGTTTCACCGGCAATCTCCACCGGCAAGCCAATGACGCCCTCCTCATCCAACAGGCGGCACAGCAGTTCGCCGGTAAACCCGCCGGCCGGAAAGATCGCGGCACAATCGCCGCCCAGTCGGTGCACGACACGCGCTACATTGACGCCGCCACCGCCCGGATGTTCCTGCTCGTCGCCAGAACGCAATTTGTGTGTGGGCTGGACGCGCTCGGTCGAGCTTGCGATGTCGAGCGCCGGATTCATGGTGAGGGTGAGGATGTCGGTCATGCTTAGAGAATATCATCACTGCCTGTGCAAAGGACGGACCATGATCGACCTCTACTACTGGCCCACGCCCAACGGCTGGAAAATTTCCATCATGCTGGAGGAATGCGGCCTGCGCTACCGGACGCTGCCGGTCAACATCGGCAAGGGCGAGCAATTTGCGCCGGCCTTTCTGGCCATCAGCCCGAACAACCGCATGCCGGCCATCGTGGACACCGAACCGGCTGACGGCGGCGCACCGATTTCGGTCTTCGAGAGTGGCGCCATTCTGATCTACCTGGCGGAAAAGTCGGCTCGCTTCATGCCGCGCGACGTGCGGGGCCGCTACCAGGTCATGCAGTGGCTGATGTGGCAGATGGGGGGGCTAGGTCCGATGGCCGGACAGAACGGCCACTTTCTGCTCTATGCGCCAGAGAAAGTTCCGTATGCGATTGAGCGCTATGGCAAGGAGGTCAACCGGCTCTACGGCGTACTCAATACCCAACTCGGCGCGACCGACGCCTATGTGGCGGGCGAGGAGTATTCCATTGCCGACATGGCAATCTTTCCGTGGGTGCGGACCCACACAGCGCAGCAGGTCGCGCTGGCCGACTTCCCGCAGGTGGAGCGCTGGTACAACGCACTCATGGAACGCCCGGCGGTGCGCCGCGGCATTGAACTGCTGAAGGATCTGCGCGCAGCCAGCCTGAGCGAGGATGCGCGCAAGGCGCTGTTTGGCCAGACCGCGCAAAGCGTGCGCTCGGGCGATCACAAACTGGTTTGAGAACATACGGCCATGATTGAATTTTTCTTTGACTGCTCCAGCCCATGGACCTATCTGGCGTTTCACAACATACAGGCACTGGCTGCCGAATTGAAGGAAGCGATTCAATGGCGACCGGTTCTGGTGGGTGGCATCTTCAATGCGGTGAACCCCAGCGTGTACGCACAGCGCGAGAAGCCAGTGCCGGCGAAGGCAGCCTATATGCTCAAAGACATGCACGACTGGGCGAACGAAGCCGGCCTCAAAATCGTCATGCCGCCCAGAGTGTTCCCGGTCAACAGCGTGAAGGCCATGCGCGGCTGCCTCTGGCTTGAGCCTCAGGGCAAACTGCTGGCTTTTGCCAGCGCCGTCTTTGAGGCTTACTGGTCGCGTGAAGAAGACATATCTCAGGATGCCGTGCTGCTCAAGGTCTGCCAGGACATTGGCGTTGACGGCGCAGAATTTCTGGCGGGCATCGCGCAGCCTGCCATCAAGGAGCAACTCAAGAGCAACACCGAAGAGGTGATCAGGCGTGGTGGCTTTGGCTCACCGACGATGTTTCTGGGTGACGATATGTACTTCGGCAATGACCGGTTAGGGCTGCTCAGGGCAGCAATTTTGCGCCAGCGCAAGGCGGGAAAACCAGCATGAAAAACCCATTCCGACGGAAGGGCTTCCCTCTATACTTTGATTGAACAAATGAGGTAACAAGGATGCAGGAGACGCAGGAGCGCGGCCCTTATGGGCGAGTACTGTTGGCCACGGCAACATGGTTTGCCTACGCTGGTGGCGTGGTCTTCATCGGTCTGGTGGTCATGTCAGTTGTTTCGATCGTTGGACGCAAGTTGTTCAACGCGCCGGTGCCAGGCGATGTGGAAGTGCTGCAGATGTCGGCCGCCTTTGCGTCCGCCACCTTTTTCGCCTATTGCCACTTGATGCATGGCGACGTCAAGGTCGATTTTTTTACCGCCAACATGAGCAGCCAGCGCCGCGTCCTGCTGGACAGTGCAGGCTCGCTGCTGATCGGCCTGCTGGGCGCTTTGCTGGCCTGGCGCACCGGCGTCGGGGCCTTGAGTCTGAAAGAGGCTGGCGAGTCTTCCGCCATTCTGGAGATCCCGGTGTGGCTGGCTCAGGCGATGATGGTGCCGAGCTTTGTTCTGATGGCCTTGTCGGGCTTCTACATGTGCCTGCAACCCTGGACGCGGGGCAAGTCCACGTCATGAGCGGCACCCAGGTTGGTTTCATCATTTTCGGCGTCCTGCTCACGCTGCTGGTACTGCGTGTGCCGATCGGTGTCGCCATGTTCATGGCGGGTGGCGGCGGTTATGTTTTCCTCACCGGGGGAGACACCAACACGCTACTGAACTCGCTGAAAAACCTGGCTTATGCGCGTCTGTCGAACTACGACCTGGTCGTCATACCGCTGTTCCTTTTGATGGGGCAATTTGCCACGCACGGTGGACTGAGCCGCTCCTTGTTCCGCTTTGTCAGCGCCTTTATCGGGCACCGCAAAGGCGGCATCGCGATGGCTGCCATCGGCGCCTGCGCCGGCTTTGGCGCGATCTGCGGCTCGTCCCTGGCAACCGCTGCCACGATGGGGCAAGTGGCGCTACCTGAACTCAAGCGCTATGGCTATTCGGGCTCGCTGGCTACCGGCGCCCTGGCTGCAGGAGGCACGCTGGGCATCATGATTCCGCCTTCGGTGCCGCTGGTGATCTACGCCATTCTGACGCAGGAATCGATCGGCAAACTGTTCATGGCTGCGGTGCTGCCGGGCATCATCGCCATGCTCGGCTACATGGCCGTGGTGCAGATCGTGGTCACGCTGAATCCGGCCGCTGGCCCGGCCGGCCCCCGTGTGCCCTGGGCGCAGCGCCTGCGCTGTCTCCTTGAAGTGCTGCCGGTGCTGCTGGTGTTCTTCGTCGTGATCGTCGGGATCTACGGTGGCTGGGCCAATCCGACCGAAGCGGCTTCCATCGGCGCTGCGTCCTGCGGCATTCTGGCGCTGCTTTCGGGCAATATGGGGCCGGAGGAAATTCGCAAGAGCCTGCTCGGCACGGCCATTGCCACTGCCATGATCTTTCTGGTGCTGCTGGGTGCCGACATGATGAACTCGGCGCTCGCCATCTCGCAGATGCCGGTGGAACTGGCTGAATGGGTAAAAAACAGCGGCATGTCGCCGCTGCTGGTGATGGGCATGATCCTGCTGATTTATATCCTGCTCGGCTGCGTCATGGATTCACTGGCCATGATCCTGCTGACGATCCCGATTTTTTATCCGATGATCATGGGCCTCGATTTTTTTGGCCTGCCGCAGGTCGACAAGTCGATCTGGTTCGGCATCCTGGCACTGATGGTGGTCGAGATCGGCCTGGTTCACCCACCGGTCGGCATGAACGTTTACGTCATCAACCGGCTGGCGGTGGATGTGCCCCTGATGGAGACTTTCAAGGGCGTCATTCCGTTCCTGATTTCGGACTTCATGCGCATCGCGTTGCTGGTGTTCTTTCCGGTCATATCGCTCTACCTGGTGCGCACTTTTGGCGCCTGAGCAAGTTTTCGCTGTTCCATTTAACTACAAAGAGGAGATTCGACATGCAGATTCGCAAGACACTCAGACCCCTGCTTGCAGCATCCGTGCTGGCGCTGGGCGCCGGTGGAGCCTGGGCACAGGACGTGACGCTCAAGGTGCATCATTTTCTGGCACCGAACGCGACCTCGCAAAAATTGTTGCTCGGTCCCTGGTGTGAAAAGATCGGCAAGGAGTCCAACAACCGCATCAAGTGCCAGATCTATCCTGCGATGCAACTCGGCGGCACGCCGCCCCAGTTGTTCGACCAGGCCAAAGACGGTGTGGCCGACATCATCTGGACCGTGCCAACCTACCAGGCCGGGCGCTTTGCCAAGTCGGAAGTATTCGAGCTCCCCTTCATGATCAAGACCGCAGAGGGCGGCAGTCGCGCATTCTGGGAGTACGTACAGAAGTATTCGCTCGATGAATTCAAGGGCACCAAGATCCTGATGGCCCATGTGCACGACGGTGCCGAACTGCACTTTGCCAACAAGTCGGTGAAGACGCTGGAAGACATCAAGGGCTTGAAGGTTCGGGCACCCACACGCATCGGCACCAGGATGCTGAGTTCGCTCGGTGCGACCCCGATCCAGATGCCGGCACCTCAGGTACAGGAAGCGATTTCCAAGGGCGTGGTGGACGGCGCCTCCCTGCCCTGGGAAGTCGTGCCCGGTATCAAGGTGCATGAAGTCACCAAGTTCCACACCGAGACTGGCCCAGGGCAACGCAAAATGTCCAACACCATCTTCGTGGTTGCGATGAACGAAGCCAAGTACAACAGCCTGCCGGCCGATCTGAAGAAGGTGATCGATGCCAACAGCGGCGCTGAAGCCTCCGCCTGGGCCGGCAAGGTCTGGGACAGCACCATCGCACCGGGACGCAAATCAGCGACCGATCGCGGCAACGTCGTCAACGTGCTGACGGCTGACGAATACCAACGCTGGGAGAAGGCCACAGAAGGCGTGGCGCAGGACTGGCTGAAAGACGTCGCGGCCAAAGGCGCTGACGGCAAGCAACTGCTGGAAGCCGCCAAAGCCTTGCTGAATCAGTACGACAAATAAGGGATGGAAATTTCAAAAGTACCCGTTGTTCCCCTGGGTGTCATTGCGGGCTTGACCCGCAATCCATGGCTCCGAAGGCATGGATGCCGGGTCGAGCCCGGCATGACAACGGTATATCACCCTAATCCGCGCGCTCGCTAAGGACGCTGCACCGCATCTATGCCAAGCACGCTGCAGTCCAGCGCGGCATGACCGGCTGCGATCAGCTGGTCCATGCGCTGCGCAATGCCGGGCAGCACGGCCAGAGGTCTTTCGCCTGCGGTCTCGAGCATCAGGCGCACATCCTTGCGGGCCATCGCCAGCTCAAACGTTGGCACAAAATTGCCTTTTGCCATATTGGCGCCGCGAACATTGACGCTGGCGTTGAGGTCAATCAATCGGAACAGCCTGATCGCATCCTCCGGCGTAACCTGACTGGCTTGCGCCATGGTCAGCACGTCGGCCAGCACAGCGGCCACACCGATGATCATGGCGTTGCCAAAAAGCTTGTTGACGGCGGCCAGATCGGAGCGTTCACCCAGGTACTCCAGGCGGCTTGTCATCCTCGAGAGTTCCGCCTTGACGCTCTCAAAAATATCCTTCGGCCCGGCTGCCATCATCGAACCCTGCGCATTGAGCGCCGCTGCCGGCCCCATGAAAACCGGGCAATGCAGGTACTTCAGCCCCTGTGCCGCCAGCCTCTTGGCGCGCGCTGCTGTCAAGACCGGCAATGTGGTGGTGTGGTCGATGATGACCGCCTGCGCCGACAACTCACTGCTGGCCGCTGCCAGCACTTCGTCAACCACCGCGTCATCTTTCAGGACAAGGTGAATGCGGGAAGCACCGCGCACCGCCAGCGCCGGATTGCTTGCGGTCAACACACCGAAGGGTGCGAGCGCAAGCACTTTGGCGGCAGAGCGGTTCCAGGCTGTGACGCTGTCGCCGCGCTGGGCAGCCGCCTGGGTAAAGGCAGCACCGAGCAGACCGGTGCCGAGAAAAGCAATGTTTGACATGAATAATTTCTTTCGTGGCCCTTGGCCGGACGGATAACAGCCAATCATCTTCCACAATCGGCATCGGAGCATTTATTGTAGGAGGCGCCATGACCCACATTTTTCGAATCGCCTTGCTCGCCCTGACGCTGGCCCAGCCCTTGCTCGTTATGGCTGCCGAATTGGAGGCCGATCGCTGGAACCTCAAGGATTTGTACCCAAACCAGGCCGCCTGGGACCGGGACGCGAGCACGCTGGAACGACAGCTCAAAGGCTTGTCCACCTGTGCCGGCCGTCTGGCGCAATCGCCAGAGCGCTTCAAACACTGCCTGGACCTCAATGCCCAAGTGCTCAAGCGCTTTTACCGCCTGTATGGCTACGCCTCACAGTTCAGGGATGAGGACACCAGTTTGCCCAGCGGACAGGACTTGAAACAGCGTGCCGATGTGTTGGGTACACGGGTCGAAGAGGCAGGCGCGTTTCTCAGGCCTGAGATCCTGAGCATCGGCCGCAGCAAGGTCAATACCCTGCTCAAGGCAAACAAGGCTTCAACCATCTACACGCACTGGCTCGACGACATCCTGCGCAGCGCGTCCCACACACTGGACCGCAGGGGCGAGGAACTGGTTGCCAATTTCAGCGCAGCGACGGGTGCCGCCGATGCGGTGTATTCAACGCTGACGGACGCCGACATGCCCTGGCCCAAAGTCAGCTTATCCGATGGCAGCGAGATCGTGTTAGACCAAACGGCCTACGAAAAATACCGCGCACTCGGCAAGCGCTCCGATCGCAAGACTGTATTCGATGCCTTCTGGAGCAAGTGGAGAGAGTTCGAACGTACCTTTGGCGTGACGCTCTACGAACAACTAAAGAAGGACGCGGCCCTGGCCAAAATCCGGCATTACCCGGACTCACTGGCACAGGCGCTGGATGCCAACAAATTGCCCCGGGCGGTATACGACACGCTGCTGACGCAGGCAGAGCTCCACTTGCCAACCCTGCACCGCTACTTCAAGCTGCGCGCCAGAATGATGGGCCTGAGCGAGATGCGTTATTACGACATCTACCCACCGATGGTGTCAAGCAATTTGAAGTACCCGATAGGCCTGAGCACCGAACTGATGCTGGCCTCGGTCAAGCCGCTCGGCGAGGACTACGTGCACGACATGGCGCAGGGCACGAAGAGCGGCTGGATGGACGTTTACCCGCGCCCCCGCAAGCGCTCCGGCGCCTACATGAACGGTTCGGCGTATGACGTGCATCCTTACCTGTTGCTCAACCACAATGACGACTACGAATCACTCACAACGTTGGCACACGAGTGGGGCCACGCCATGCACTCGTATCTGTCGATCAGGAGCCAGCCCTTCATCAATGCAGAGTACCCAACTTTCACGGCAGAGATTGCATCCACCACCAACGAGTTGCTCTTGCTCGACCACATGTTGAAGATTGCAAAGGACGACAGCGAACGGATGATTTACCTGGATTCGGCGCTGGAAAATCTGCGCGGCACCTTCTTCAGGCAAGCCATGTTTGCCGCCTTCGAGCGCGATGTGCACAGCCGGGTCGACAAGGGTGAGTCCTTGACCGGGGAGGCGCTGACGAAGATCTATGGCGACATTCTCAAACGCTATCACGGAGATACGCAAGGCGTCGTCAAGATCGACGAGCTCTACGCCATCGAGTGGGCTTTCATCCCGCATTTCTACAACCGCTTCTACGTCTTTCAGTACGCCACATCGGTCACGGCAGCTGCCACGTTTGCCAATGCAATCCTGAATGGAACACCGCTTGCGCGGGAACGCTATCTGAACATCCTGCGGGCTGGTGGTTCGAACTATCCCTACGAATTGGTCAAGGCGGCGGGTGTCGATCTGGCCACTCCTGCGCCCTATCAGGCGGTCGTCGCGCGCATGAACAGCATCATGGACCAGATCGAGGCCATTCAAGCCGCGAAAGCGCTTGAATGATGCCTTGAAATTCGCAGGGATCGTAGCCATCCCCGGCAATGTGGGCTGGCCGGTCCTGCGCCGAAGCTGATCGATTGAATTCAGTCTTCCAGCGGTCGCAGGCACGCGATCATTTCATTCCACACCTTAATGGCTTCGGCCAGGCCGGCGGCTTCGTCCTTTCCGGCCGCCGGAACTGCGGGGCCGAGCTGCCCGCAGACGGGACAGACCATTCGGTAGACGATTTCGTCACCCCCATCCGGCGCGCGGCGGGTGCCGCTACGCACATCAGCTTGCGCACCACAGGTGCAATTTCTCTTTCGCATGATTCAGTGTGCCCCCAATTCAGGAGAACTGCATTGCAACAGGTCAGGAGTCGGCGGCCCTGAAAATCGGTACGCAAAGGCCTCAAACTCATCGATCGGAAGGGGTCTGCTGAACAGATAACCCTGATAGTTGTGGCAACCCAACCCAGCCAGAAAGGCGCGCTGCGCTTCAGTTTCAACGCCTTCGGCTATCACATCCAAGCTCATGCTTTCGGTCAAGTCCACCACCATCTTCGCAATCGCCGCGTCATCGGGGTCGAACAGGATGTCACGCACAAAATCCTGGGCAATCTTGAGTTGATTGAGCGGCAATCGCTTCAAGTAGGAAAGCGACGAATAGCCGGTGCCGAAATCGTCGAGCGCGAAGCCGATGATCCTGTGCTCGCCGCCGGAGCCGATCCGTTTCATTCCTTCCATGTGTGGTCCGCGATATCTTTCTGACATTCCTGAAATTCTGGAGTACTTACGGTCAGAACTTAAGTGCAAAATTACGCCGCGCTAGTCAAAAGCTGCACTTACGGTGCACTTAAGTTGCAGCAAACAAAAAGGGCCTACATCGCTGCAAACCCTTGTTTTCATTGGTAAAGTGGTGGTGGGTGCTGACGGGCTCGAACCGCCGACCTACGCCTTGTAAGGGCGCCGCTCTACCAACTGAGCTAAGCACCCCACTTTAATCGACTGTCAGTTCAAATGATCTTTTAAAGCCTTGCCGGCACGGAACTTCGGCACCTTGGCTGCCTTGATTTTAATCGAAGCGCCAGTGCGTGGGTTGCGGCCCACGCGGGCGGGACGTTTTGTCACCGCAAACGTGCCAAATCCAACCAGAGAAACATCGTTCCCCTTCTTCAATGTTGTCTTCACGGCGCCAATGACCGCCTCCAGCGCGCGGTTGGCCGCCGCTTTGGAAATATCTGCCTGTGTTGCGATGTGCTCAATCAATTCAGTCTTGTTCACAATAATCCCATCATATTTAAGTAGAGTTGATTTGTTTGTCTCGTCAAAAAAATTGGTGTCCGCCATGTTAGAGGGCGGACGCGAATTCTAGTCGCCTTTTCTCGCTCGCGCCGACGAAATTTTGACGCCACCGCAGCACCCTGCTCAAAGTACCTCTGCAATCGCCCGCCCGACATCGGCGGTACCTGCTGTGCCACCCAAATCACGCGTGCGCGGCGCACCACTTTGGGGCTCCAATACTTTTTCGATGGCCGCCAGAACGCCGTCGTGAGCGCTGCGGTAACCCAGAAAATCAAGCATCATGGCGCCGCACCAGATCTGGCCGATCGGGTTGGCTATTCCCTGGCCAGCGATATCAGGCGCAGAGCCGTGTACCGGCTCAAACAGCGATGGAAAATTGCGTTGTGGATTCAGGTTCGCGCTCGGTGCAATCCCGATCGTGCCGGTGCAGGCAGGACCCAGGTCGCTCAGAATGTCACCGAACAAATTACTGGCCACCACCACATCAAAGAAGTCTGGTCGCTGCACAAAGTGGGCGGTCAGGATATCGATATGGAACTTGTCGACCGTGACCTCCGGGTAGCGCTTGGCCATCTCAGCGACGCGCTCGTCCCAATACGGCATGGTGATGGCAATGCCATTGGACTTGGTGGCACTGGTCAAATGTTTTTTCGGCCGCGACTGCGCCAGCTCAAAAGCAAATTTCAGTACCCGATCCACGCCTACGCGCGACATCACCGTTTCCTGCATCACGATTTCACGCTCGGTGCCGGGGTACATGCGCCCACCAATGCTGGAGTACTCGCCCTCGGTGTTCTCGCGCACGATGAACATGTCGATCTCTCCCGGCGCACGCCGGCTACCATCGCGCCGCACCACCGGCGCAATGATGCCGGGCATCAGCCGCGCCGGGCGCAGGTTGACGTACTGGTCAAAATCGCGGCGAAACAGCAGCAGCGAGCCCCACAGCGAGACGTGATCCAGAATTTTTTCCGGCCAACCCACC
>SESH01026984.1_pt1 | contig 10103 bp, 8 predicted proteins | sample 3171561 | NCBI WGS metagenome assembly SESH01 (sample SAMN10866947, study PRJNA518727) | freshwater metagenome | biome: subpolar coniferous forest; feature: holomictic lake; material: water; isolation source: holomictic Lake 442 2011 16.5 m and 2014 13 m | place: Canada: near Kenora, Ontario
CGAGAGACGCCAGGACACGTTCGACAATGACTTCACTTTTGACACAGACCTGCTGGTCCTCAATAACACGTTCGGGTTCGGCATCGTTCGCTCTCACGTGGTACGTGTTTGGCTCGGACCGCAGTTGCGCATCTTTGGTGGAACTGGCTCAGGGGGCAACACCTCAGGGGGCAATACCGACGTGACAATGTTAGGCGCCGCCGCTGGACTGGCTCTTGGTGCCAACTTTCACCTTGGCGATGTAGTGTCGCTGTGCATCTCAAGCAGTTTCCTCTATTCTGTTGCCAGCGCTGAAAGCTCCTTCACGTATACATACGATGGGTACGGCTATCACGAATCATACGAGGAGACCCGGAACGATACGGTCAGCGGCCCTGTCGCCGACCTGAGACTCGGCTTGCTCTTCAGGCTCGGTAGCGATCGCATGTGAGTCTGTGGTGGCGAAGCGAGGGGTGTTTTGTGGGATCGCGTTGAAGCTGGCTGTGCCGCTTTGATTCGAGCCAAAGGCCTGAGCTCAGATGCCCGACTGCTGCGGCAGGATGTGCTCCAGCATATAGAGGCAGTGGTCGGCACCACACAGGAACACGCTGTCACCAGAGGGATGGAAGACCGTGCAACCGAGCCGGCCGGCCGTAACACGCTGTGAATAGACCTCACGGCCTGTCGACGCTTCCCACGCTTTCACCACACCGTCTTCGGCGGCAGCAACAACAAAGAGGCCGTCCGGACTGAAATCCAGGCCACGGACCGCTGCCGAATGGCCTGAGAGTGTGCGAAGCTCTTTGCCGGTCTGGACATCCCACAGCCTGACCGTCCTGTCGGCGGATCCTGACGCTACGAGCCGGCCGTCCGGACTCACATGCACCGCGAGAATACCTTCCTGGTGACCGCTCATCAGCGACGTCCAGCTGGAACTTGCACCGTCCCACACCTTCAGCGTCCTGTCGTCGCCGCCACACACAATACCCCCTCCACTGTTCCCTGAGCAGACGCAGCACAGGGCGCCGCCTCTGCTTCCAAGTGTCTTCTGTTCCAGGCCGTCATCGGCACCCATGACGGTCAGCAGGCCGGACTCATGGGCAGCAACCAGTAGCTTGCCGTCGCCGCTGACAGCAAGGCCTTTCACCGGCTCAGCATCGGCCAGCGCAACCTGCCACTCAAGAGCCCCACTGCCCGCATTCCACCGGGTAACTGTTCCAGTCACCGTGCCCGAGAAAAGATGGATCCCGTCAGGAGAAAGCGCCAGCGCGGAAACTGCCGCGTCCTGCACGACAAACGTACGCGTTTCGACGCCTGAGGCTATATCCCAGGACCTCACCGTCATGTCCACTGAGCCCGAAAACACCGTCGCGCCACGCGGGGCGATGCACGCACACGTCACCTCACCACCGTGCCCTCGGAACAACCTTGCCGCAACAGTCGCCCGCGCAGACTCAAGCACTGCCTCGCGATACACCGGCACGTCATCTGAGCCAGACACCGGAGTATCCGCGCGGCTCGCTTGCGGAGTCACCGACCCAACCTGGGTGCGTGCGGCAGTGGCCTGGCGCGTAGTCGAGGGGGCTCTTGCAGCGGTGGGTGCCCTTGCAGCCGTGGGTGCGCTCTGCACGGTCGAGGCTGCGGGCACATGAGGCGGTTGCTTCATCGGGGCAGGCGCAATCTTCGCCAGAGTCGCGTCCAGCGCAATCCTGGCCCTTATCTTGTCCGTAACATCCTTCTCCGCCTCGGCGCCGGCCGCATCGGATGCGGCGCAGTCCGCCAGCCACGAGAGGATACCGGGATAGATCCTGCGCTTGTCAGATTCACCAAGCGCCATGGTGAGTTTGTCGAAAACCTGATAGAAACGCGCACCCTGCAGGGCGGTCATCTCTTCGAGCCACATGGCCGTCTTGCGCGGACCGAACTGCAAAGTAAGCCAGCGTTGCTCACCCTGGGTCAACTGCTCATCGGCAGCAACCATCCAGAACGCACACGCGAAGAGGAACTTCTGCATGTGCTCCGGATACTCAGCAGGAACGATCTTCTGTTCTTCGGCCATATTGCGATCTCCGAGACTGCCGCTAAACACCTGTGCCGGTCAAAACCGCTCCGGGCATCGCCTGGATCCGAACTCGCCGCCCCGGAGCCATGCATCAGGTTGCGTCGCTCTGCTCCGCCCATTTCGCATGGCGCTTCAGAAACTCGTCCGAAAACTTCTTGTAGGCCTTGGCGCCTGAACAGGAAGGATCATAGTCAACAGCAGCCATGCCGTAGCTCGGTGCTTCGCTGAGCCTTACATTGCGCGGAATCACTGTGGAATACACCTTGCTGCCGAAGTAGCGGCGAACCTCCTCGACCACCTCCTCGGAAAGGTGCGTCCGGCCATCGTACATCGTCATGACAATGCCGTCGACCTCGAGCTTGCTGTTGCCGCTCCCTGCCCGGATCTGCTCCACCAGCCTGCAAATCACCGCCAGCCCCTCGAGCGCATAGTATTCACACTGCGTGGGAATGAGCACAGAGCTCGCCGCCGCCAGGGCGTTCATCGTCAGGATGCCGAGCGACGGCGGACAGTCAACCAGTATGAAGTCGAACCGCGCCTGCTGCACCACAGGGGCAATTGCCTCGGTGAACCTGTGAAGGTACCTCTCGGCTCTCGGCACATCCACCTCTGCCCCGGCGAGGTCAACCTCCGACGGAACAATGCTCAGGCCCTTGATGGTCGTCGCCTGGATCTTCTCAAGGATCGAATCCTCGCCAACAAGCGACCCGTAAATGCTGCCGCCCTTCTTCTGCTGCACTCCAAGTCCGCTGGTTGAGTTGCACTGCGGATCCAGATCCACAACAAGCACCTCGTGCTTCCTCGCTGCGAGGCAAACGGCAAGATTGATAACCGTCGTAGTCTTGCCTACTCCACCCTTCTGGTTGGCGAAGGCAACTATCCTGGTTCGCCGCTGCTTCCCCCGCACTGCCTGCCCCTGCCCGCGCCCGGGCATCATGCCGCTCCGCCGTGCGTATTCAAAAAGCCCGCCAGCCTCGATAACAGGCACAACCGGACCCAGAGGCTTCAGGTCAAATGTTCTGCCTGAAGCCTTGTGAGTCACGCGCGATGTGTCGATATCCACTTCGACTTCATCACCGGTACTGAACATGTCACAGAGCCGTTCCGTCGATTCGCACGGAAACAGCTCTCCAGTGGCTATTGAGTTGCGGAAGAAAATGCGCGAATAGGATTCGGCAACAACGGCGCGGATTCCGGCAGCTCCAAGCGCCACGGGCGCATGCTCGCGCGACGAACCACAGCCGAAATTCCGGCCGGCGATCATGACCACGTACTCAGATTTCATCTGCCCGCCTGCGACGAACGGCAGGGCTCCTTCCGGCAGGCCCGCCATGGCGAACGACCCGAGTTTGGCGCGCTCTTCCGGAATAGTCGGCAGCAGCGTCAGGTACTGGGCCGGGATGATCTGGTCCGTATCAATGTTGTCCCCAACGACGTACGCCCTGCCTCTGACTATGTGTGATCTCTCTTCCATAAGGCACTTGGTATGACCAGACCCCTTCTACATAAACTCCCGTGGATCTGCAATATGACCAGCCACGGCTGACGCTGCAACGGTGAGCGGCGAAGCCAGGTAGATGGGCGCTTCCTTGGAACCCATGCGGCCAACGAAATTGCGGTTGGTGGTGCTGATCACCACTTCCTTGCCCTTCGTGCGACCGTAGGTGTCGAGCGGCCCGCCCAGGCAGGCAGCACACGACGGCGGTGCAATTTCCATGCAGCCAGCTTCAACAAAGATCTTCTCCAGCGTCTTGCCCTTGATCTTTCGCGTCTTCAGCTCCGCCGCGACTTCCGCCGTGGCCGGCACAAGGTATGTCTCAATGGCAACCTTCCTGCCGACGAGCACGCTCGCCGCCGCCATGAAGTCCGTTATCTTGCCACCAGTGCAGGAACCGACGTATGCGCGATCGAGCTTCACCCCGGTCTTTTCACGCGCCGGCGCGTAGTTCGACGGCAGATGCGGCTGGGCTACACACGGCTCCATCGCTGCAGCGTCGTACTCCTTGACCATCTTCACGTGGGCATCCTCATCGCCATGCACCGGGACAAACGGCAGTCTTGTCCGCGCCTTGACATACTCTATCGTCTTCTCGTCAGGGGCGATGACACCGTTCTTGGCTCCAGCCTCGATGGCCATGTTGCAGATTGTCATCCGCTCCTCAATGGAAAGCGCCGATATCGCGCTGCCGCTGAACTCCATTGCGCAGTAGTTCGCCCCGTCAACACCAATGTCACCTATGATCCGCAGGATGATATCCTTGGCCATCACATGCCGCGGCAGCTCCCCGTGAAAGATGAACCGGACCGTCTCCGGGACCCTTATCAGCAGTCTCCCCGTGCCCATGATGAAAGCAGCATCGGTATTGCCTACACCGGTGGAGAATGCGCCCAACGCGCCGTGTGTACAGGTGTGCGAGTCGGTTCCGAAGATCACCTCGCCAGGCCGCACGTGACCCTCCTGCGGCAGGGCCACATGGCATACGCCTTTGTAGCTCGGCGTCCCGGGATCATAGAAGTGCTCGATCCCCTGCTCCTTCACAAAGGCACGCAGGATGTCGACGTTCCGGTGCGACATCTCGTCCCTGGTGAAGATGTAATGATCCGGGATTATTATCACCTTGCTCTTGTCCCAGACCCTGGCATCCTTGCCAAATTCCTGTTTGAATATCCCGATCGTTCCCGGACCGCAAACGTCGTGGGTCAACAGGGCGTCTACATTTACCCATATGTTGTCGCCGGGCACGATCGGCTTCCCGCCCGACTTGGCCGCCAGGATCTTCTCTGTGATTGTCATTGCCATATTGAAAGCTCTCTACTTACCGCCAACCTGCTTCACCAGCGAAAAGAACCTATCCTGGTACTTCTCAAAAACACCATACCGCTCCAGCATGTTGGCCAGGGTGCCTACGAGCGCCGGGCTGCGGGCTGCTGCCAGGAACGCAGCTTCGATCTCCTGCCCCACAACATTGTGAACGCCATCGGTCTCACCGAAAAGGTTCCGGTTCCTCAAGTCGCTGACATTCCCGGGGATCGAGCTGCGAATAACCTCAAACATCAGCTTCAGCAGACAGACTTCCCAGGGATCATCCACTCCGCGCACAACGGCACTGAAGGGATCCTTCCTGTTCTTCACATCGGTCTTCACCTTCTCCGTCACCGCAAGGACGTTGTCAGTAAGCACTTGCTCCGTGCATTCACCCTTCTTGATCTTGAATCCATATTGCAGAATGTGAAGTTCCTGCTTGTGCTCCTTCAGCCACTCCACATACCTCTCCGCCTCGGTGCCAAAGCCTTCAAGCACCGACTGGTATGCCGCGGAACCCGGGACCACAATCTGCGGCCGGTACGACTGGATCTTGCCTTCCCTCACGCGAACATGATTCACCACGTCCATCAGTTCGCTCACAATGTGATAGTTCAGAATCGTGGCACCGAAGGTTTCGAGCCGTCGCGAAGGCAGCGACACAATCTCCGTATTGTTGATCGCATACCAGAAATCAAATTTTGTGTGCTTCTCTACCATGATTCACCCGCAGTGGATCTGCACCGGAAATACCAGCCAGGACATAGACGCAATTGCGCGGGATCACACTCCCGCGCAATTGCCGTTGAAAAATGTACCAGAACCGGCATACTTGTCCACGTCAAAACTTATGAAGTAATGCATTGGCGCGGGCTGATGTCAGAAGGAATGATGCGCCAGCGGTCCGCTGAAGTCGCCGCAACGCGCCGGCTGACTGTCATGCGTCAGATGACAACAAGGCATCCATGAAAGCTCTCGTACAGCGGGTAATCCGCGGCAGCGTGACGATTGACGGGCTGAAGACCGCTGAAATCGGCCCGGGCTTCGTGGTTCTTCTTGGCGTATGTCACGGGGACACGGCTGAAGACGCCAGGCATCTCGCCGACAAAACCGCCAACCTCAGGATCTTCGCAGACGCCAGCGACAAGATGAACCTCTCGCTGCTCCAAACCGGACGCCAGGCGCTTGTGATATCCCAATTCACCCTCTATGCCGATACAGCCAGAGGAAACAGGCCTAGCTTCGTTGGCGCTGCGCCCCCGGAGCTTGCCGAAAAGCTCTATGACCTCTATACGGAGCACCTTCGCACCATCATGGGTTCAACCCGTGTGGCCACTGGAGTTTTCAGGGCCTCAATGACGGTCGAAATCATCAACGACGGGCCGGTGACGATTGAACTGAGTACCGATCAGCGACCCGGCCCAATCGGCGTGCAGACATAGATCCAGTAGTGCAGGTAAGCACAGAAGCCGCCATCCGTAATCTTTAACACCTCTTCAGGCACGCTGAAATCGGCCATCATGCGGCCGCGGATAAGGCACATTTCGTCACGTTCTATCCCGTACCGGAGCGCAAGCGACTCCGAGCTGAGCGCTAGCGGTGCGCCCCCGACAACATCCCTGACACACCAACCGGCAGCCTCGAGGCTCGCGGTCATCTGTTTGACCGTGAAGTACCATTTGGACGTCCTCATCATGCCGTAGAGTCCATTCAGGCAATCAGCATCACGGCTTTCTTTGAATGCTGCCGTCTGGTGAACCCAGAACTCGCCCGCTCTAACCTGCTTCCGTATGTGCCTTATCGCAGGGTGCAGGCCCTCCCTGCCGAAGTAGTGGAGAACAGACCGCATCGCAAACAGGGTGCTCACATCTTCTGCCCCCAGATCACGGCGCTCGAATGCGTCCAAGGATCCGTTGATGCAGCTGATCCCGGATCCACTGGCTGCCGCAAGCTGGGCCCCCGATGCGTCAAGGTTGACAAGACAAACTTCAGGATCGAGACCGGCGGCTCTAATCTGCCTGAGCAGAAAGCCGTTGCCGCCACCAAGGTCGACAATGCGTCGCGCCCTCGATTCCGCGGCGAGTTCCCGAACCTTGCCCACAAGCGGTGCGGCCACCGCGCCATCGGAGAAATAGCCGTCGTGAATCGAATTCCACGCCTCGCCGTGTACGATTGCTTCGCGTTGGATATGTCTATTCATCAGAAATGCGTTTGTTCAGGCCGGCTTCTTGCGCCTGTGCACGTACCCGGTCCTCTGGCTGTCCGGCCGCGGCTGAATCGGCGGCAGGCCGGCAAGGTGACGGACCACTGCCGCGGCGGCAACCATCCCGAAGGTCGCTGTGACAAACACCGAACTGCCGTGGATGACATGTCGCCGCTGGCAGGTGTGATGCTGGTTGGCGGCGTTCGGACATACACAATCGGTCCCGCAAAGAGAACTGCGATAGTCCTGTACCGGCCAGGTGGGAGGTTCGTCCGAAAACACCGCCACGACTTTTTCCATGGCCTCATCCGGCATCTTGTACTTCCGCCGCAGGTTCTTACGAAGCGCCTGGCCGAGGGGGTCGGCATACGTGTCGGTCAGCGGCGCCACGCTGATGCGCGTCGGATCGAGCCGCCCCGATGCTCCCAGCGATGACACCACAGGTATGCCGCGCTCAACGCACGAAAACAGGAGGTGCAGCTTGGCCGTCAGGTTGTCAATGCAGTCCACCACAATGTCCGGTGCCGGCGAAAGAATCTCCTCAGACGTCACCTTTTCGTAGAACTTCAGCACAGACCTGACCTCGCACCGGGGGTTGATGGCCAGGACACGGGACTCCATCAGCACAGCCTTGGCCTTCCCTATGTTCCCTTCGACAGCGTGGAGCTGGCGGTTGAAATTCGTGACGCACACCTCGTCGAAGTCGACCAGAGTCAGGCGCCCCACTCCCGACCTGGCCAGTCCCTCCGCAACATAACTCCCAACCCCGCCAAGTCCTATCACCGCAACGTGGCTGTGGAGGAGCTTCTCGATGCCTCCGCCACCCACGAGCCGTGCGAGGCGGTCAAATTTCTTTGGTACTGCAGAATGTGCAGACTTCCCGGCCGGCGGGGCCGAATCATCACCCGGCCCGACAGCCCTGTGTGGCTTGTCCATATGTGGCGCAAACATAGAACCTGTCTGGCGCAAACACAACTGGGAATATGGCTTCTCCTCTTCTTTTGCTTTGCGGTTCAATAGGGCGTATACTGTGAAGGGTGGGTTGGGAGACAGGAGGCGAGGCGATGCGTGGTTCCTCTGAGTGCTTGAACTGGCAGGTGTCGCGAATCCTCGGCGGGATGGCGGCCGTCCTGTTTCTTTTCGTGGTAGCCATCCCCCCGCCATCCGCTCTTGCCAACCGCGCCACCAACGTCGTGCTGTTCATCGGCGACGGCATGGGATTTGAGCATGTCAAGGCAGCGAGGTACTACAAAGGAGCACCGCTCTGCTTCGAGACCTGGCCTTCGACCGGCTCCGTCGACACCGCGTCTGCCAGCAGCCCCACTCCATCCGACTCCGCCGCCGGGGCCACGGCCATAGCAACCGGCTGCCGCGTCAGCAACTCGGTGATCAGCACTTCGATCCCTGGCAATTCCAAGGCCCTTACCACTGTACTCGAGTATCTGAAGGCAAAGGGCAAGCGGACCGGACTCGTAACCACCGACTTCATGTCCGAGGCAACGCCAGCGGCCTTCGGTGCCCACACCGAAAACCGTTACAACAGTGACGCCATCACCAACGACTACCTCACCGGGTCGCGCCCGAACATACTGTACGGTGGCGGCGGAATGACGGCAAAGGCCGCATCCAACGCCGGCTACCGCGTGGTCACAACCCTTGCCGGGATGCAGGCAATCGACACGGCGACGGCCACAAATATCTCGGGCCAGTTCAGTACCGGCAGGCTGCCCTATGAGCTTGGAGAGACATGGACAACCGAGCCGCACATCTGGCAGATGACAAGCAATGCGATCGAGGTGCTTCGCCACGGCCAGTCCGGATTCTTCCTGATGGTAGAGGGAGCCAACATCGACGAGGCATCGCATTTCAGCCAGACCGGTGCCATGATCCATGAAGTCCTCGCTTTTGAGAATGCGGTCAGGACCGCACAGGAATGGGCGCTCGAGCGCGGCGACACGCTCATCGTGGTTACCGCAGACCACGAAACCGGCGGTCTGGTTGTGACGAGCGACAACGGAATAAGCAACACTCCGGGCGTATCCTGGACGTCACCGGGCACGCACACGAGCACAAATGTCGGCATCTGGGCGTGGGGCGCGGGGGCCGGGTATGCCGGCGGCCAGACGGCGAATACGAACACTCACATGGCAATGCTGAACTCCACCCTCTTGAAGTCGACCTGTGCCGGCGCCTTCACAACGGCCACCAACCCTGCCACCATCTGGCAGGCGGTCTCCGGCGATGTCTACCGCGTCGAATCGGCCGCACAACTGTGCACGCCGGCATGGTCTCCAGTCTGTGTCGTTACAGCGAGCGCCACGTCGATAACCATAGCCGACACCAACGCCGTGCCGTTCACCAGCAGGTTCTACCGCATAATCTCCCTGCCGTAGGCAAGACGGCCGGAACGACCGCCGGCTCGCCCGAAATCCAGTCCGGTTTTCGGTTGATTCCTCCGTGCCAGACGCTATAGTTGCGCCTTTCCAGTTTGCTCTGACACGTCAACACAAACAACAATAAGGAGACCAGCATGTCGCTAGTTCCAATGAGAATACTTCTCGACCACGCCGCCGAGAACAATTACGGCGTCGCCGCCCTGAACGTGAACAATATGGAGCAGATCCAGGCGATCATGGAGGCCGCAAAGGAAACCGACTCCCCCGTGATCATCCAGGCCAGCCGCGGCGCCCGCAAGTACACCAATGACGCCTACCTTCGGCACCTCATGATGGCTGCCGCGGAGCTGTATCCGAACATCCCGCTCGTCATGCATCTGGACCACGGCAACAGCCTTGCCACCTGCCAGAGCGCAATCGAGCAGAACTTCACCAGCGTAATGATGGACGGCTCCCTGACGGAGGACGGCAAAACCCCGAGCAGCTATAAGTACAACGCCGACGTGACGTCGGCCGTCGTCAAGGCCGCGCACGCCAGGGGCGTCACTGTCGAGGGCGAAATAGGCACGCTCGGTGGAATCGAGGACGGCCACGGCGCCGGCGGCACCGGGCTTGAGCATGTCACCGACCCGGAGCAGGCAGAGCAGTTCGTGAAGGATA
>SESH01014830.1_pt1 | contig 10082 bp, 8 predicted proteins | sample 3171561 | NCBI WGS metagenome assembly SESH01 (sample SAMN10866947, study PRJNA518727) | freshwater metagenome | biome: subpolar coniferous forest; feature: holomictic lake; material: water; isolation source: holomictic Lake 442 2011 16.5 m and 2014 13 m | place: Canada: near Kenora, Ontario
CATCTTCCCCTCTATTGTGCTTACCGCGTCAGACAGGGAAATGACATCAAAATTCTCCTTAATATATCCCATCTGTTTTTCGAAGTTCTCTATGGAGACATCGGGAAAAAGCGTTGCCTTCGGCAGAACCCGATGGTAACAAAGTATATTTATCCAACTCTCAGCCCCGAAGGCGCTGAGAGACAGAATCAATATAAGACCTGTTAATGTTATCTTCACTATTTAACCTTTCTTGTTAACTTTAGTTTTGGATTTGCGCTGAACCCTTACGCCCGCAATAAAAGAAGGGGAGGCTTCTGCCTCCCCTTTCCTTTTCCTACTGTACTATGTCCTCAGGTTTCTTCCTGAGGAAGGTCGGTACATCCCAATCCTGCTCTCTGATGAAACTTTCCACCATATCTTCCTTGTTTTTTCCGTTCTCTCTCCTGAGCTGATCCAGGGAAGATATCCTTTGCGTCTTATCTGAAGAATTTACCAGCGAAGGAACAGTAATCTCACTTTTTATTTCCTGAGCCGGCAGCAAGGCTGCGACCGGTATGGTTTCTACCGCGGCTGGCTGCGGTTCTTCCACGGCTTTAGGAGCCTCCGTCTGTTTTACCTCAGCCTTAACTTCTCCGGTAAATCCCGTGGCTATTACCGTAATCCTGATCTCGTTCTTCATATTCTCGTCAATGACCGCTCCGAATATGATATTAGCTTCTTTGTGCGCCCTCTCATATATAACCGAGGTAGCTTCATTCACTTCGTGAAGGCTCAAATCAGGGCCGCCTGTTATGTTGATCAGTATCCCTTTAGCCCCGTCAATGCTCACATTCTCAAGCAGGGGAGAGGCAATTGCCATTTCCGCCGCCTTCTGTGCCCTGTTCTCGCCGCTTCCGATGCCGGTTCCCATTAAAGCGCCGCCCATCTCGGCCATAATAGTTCTGACATCGGCAAAATCAACATTTACAAGCCCCGGGATAGTGATTATATCCGAAATACCCTGGATAGCCTGGCGGAGCACATCATCCGCGACATTAAACGCATCAACAAGAGAGGTGTTCTTCTCCACAATGGTCAGGAGTTTCTGATTCGGGATTGTGATAAGCGTATCTACAACGCCCTTAAGTTCCTCTGCGCCTGCGTCGGCATTCTTCTTCCTCTTGAAGCCTTCAAAGAGGAACGGTTTTGTCACCACTCCGACTGTCAAAGCACCGATCTCTTTCGCAACCTGCGCGATTACCGGCGCTGCCCCCGTGCCGGTTCCGCCGCCCATTCCCGCGGCAATGAAAACCATATCGGCGCCGGAAAGCAGCTCTTTTATTTTATCCTTGTCTTCTTCCGCGGCTTTTTTGCCCACTTCAGGCCTGGCTCCCGAGCCAAGGCCCTTGGTAAGCTTGGTCCCGAGCTGAAGCTTCGTTCCCGCGTTATTCCTTTTCAGCTGCTGCATATCCGTATTCACCGCGATGAACTCAACATTGCTTATCTGAGCTCTTATCATGCGGTTCAAAGCATTATTGCCCGCCCCTCCGATACCGACTACCTTAATGTTTGCCGAAAAGCTTGGTTCATTTGCGAATTCTATCATTTGCCGCCTCCCGTTTATTGCGCCTCTTCAAGCGCATTTTGATAATTATTTCCCGTTAATTGTTTTCAGGTCTTTTTAGTTAAAAAAACTCGTCAAACCATTCCTTAACCCTGTTATAAAGTTTTACAAATATATTGCCGCCGACAGATCTGCCCCCCCTTTTGCCGTAGGATTTACTTCTGGCTCCAAAAATCATCAAACCTATTGCCGTCGAGTATATGGGGCTGTTCACCACCTCCACAAGGCCGCTTATTCCGGCAGGATAACCGACCCTAACCGGAAGCTTGAGAACTTTTTCCACGACCTCTTCCATCCCCAATATAAGAGAAGAACCTCCTGTTACAACAACACCGGCCGCAACTTTACCTTCCGTGCCGGATTGTACCAGTTCCTGTTGAACAAGACTGAAAATCTCCTCAATCCTCGGCTGGATTATTTCAGCGACTATCCTGCGCGGCACTATTCTCTCGTTCCTTCTCCCGATAAGATTGACCTTTACCTCTTCCAGTTCGTTCACCATAGGAGCAAACGAGCAGCCGAAGTTCTTTTTTATTTCCTCCGCCTGATCGATCGGAGCCCTTAACCCTATAGCCAGATCGTTTGTGACCAGCGAGCCGCCTATCGGAATAACCGCGGTATGCCTCACGCCTCCTTCCACATAAACTATGATATCCGTTGTTCCCCCGCCTATGTCCACCAACACCACTCCCAGCTCTTTCTCGTCATAAGTAAGGCAGGATTCCGCGGAAGCCAGCGGCTGGAGTACTATATCTTCCACGAAGTAACCCGCCTTTTCTATGCTCCTCACTACGTCCTGAGCCCGGGCAACACTGGCGGTCACCACATGAACCTTAGCTCTTAGCTTGTTCCCGTACATGCCTTTCGGGTCCCTGATCTCCGCCTGTTCATCAACAACATACTCCTGCGGAATTATATGGAGGACTTCTCTGTCCTGCGGTATGGAATTGACCTTTATGGATTCGGTCACCCTGTCCACATCAGACTGCAGGACCTGTTTGTTCTTGCTTGAAACCGCGACAACGGCTTCAGTATTTATTCCCTTAACATGTTCCCCGGCGATGCCCGCATAGACCGAAGCAACTTCAACCCCGGCCATGCGGGAGGCGTCATCAACTGATTTTTTAATGGACTCAACTGTAAGTTCTATATTTACGACGATACCCTTCTTCAGGCCCTTGGAAGGAGTATTTCCAATGCCGATTATATTTATAGTCCCGTCGGCGTCAGTCTCCCCGATTATGCAGCAAATTTTAGTCGTGCCGATATCCAGCCCGACCACTATATTTTCTTTTTCTTCTTTAGCCATATTAAGCTCCTTGTTTTCACCTTATAAACGTTATTAACGTTTTAACCATTACTTCCTGAACATCACCGCCGCTTCATCCCTGAACCTCAGGTCCACGCATTGCACCAGATCGCATCTTTCGTTCAAGTTCTTCAAAAGCTGTTCCAACCTGTCGAGTTTTTCTTCCCAGTTCCCCGCCCCAATTCTGTAATTTTGTTTTCCTTCGTCGGTAAGCAGCCGCAACTCTTCGGCTGACTGAACATCTATAGTTACTATGCCGCTCATGAAAGGTGATTTTCTGGCTTCCAGCAGCTTTATCATTTCCAGCGCCTGTAGCAGTCCGGCTGATTCGCTCTTCCTGCCAAAATCATTCGGGTTCACTTTAACGCCGGTGATTACATACAGTTTTTTCCCGATTTCCTGGGACTTCATACTGGGAAACATTACCCGTTCCTGATCCACCTGGAGTTTTTTCTCTTCTCCCAGAAAAGCCTCCGGCTGCCTCTCAACCACCTTTATCTCCAGGGTCTCGGGAAAAACCCTGCAGACAGAAACCTTTTTAAATTGCAGGTTCCGCTTTATCCTCTCTTCTGCTTCGCGCGCGCTTACACTGAAAAGGTTCTTCCCCTGCTCCAATTTTGCGAGCGCCAGGACTTCGTTCTTGCTTACATACCTGTTCCCGGAAACCGTAATTTTTTTAAGCATAAACGCTTCCGAGCTGGTCAAAGCCGTGTATGCGTAGGCCGCGCCCGCCAGAAGCAGCGCCCCGACAAATACAATCGAGCCCCACTTTAGAAACACTGAAAGCGGGAATCTGCGGGTTGCAATTCCGGCTGCCGTTAAAGAGAGCTTTCTGCCCCTCGTGTTTACGGCCTCTTTAGTCCTGTATTTCGAATAAAGTATTCTGTTCATCTTTTAAACGCCAGGCGGAGCATTTTCGCCGTCAGCTCCGCGAAACTTAATCCCGCGTACTTCGCTGCTTCCGGGAGCAGGGAGGTTCCCGTAAGCCCGGGGAGCGTATTCACTTCAAGAACATAAAGCTTCTTGTTCTTTCCAATTATGATATCCACCCTTGAGAAATCCTTGAGCTCCAGCGCCTTGTGCACTTTTTCCGCAAGCGCCTGCGCTTTTCTGTAAAGGCCTGCCGGAAGTTTGGCCGGCAGTATGTGCAGAGACATACCTTTAACATATTTTGCTTTATAGTCGTAAAATGCAGTTTTTGGTATTATTTCAATTATTTCGAGCGCTCTATCCTCAAAGACAGGAACCGTAATTTCTCGGCCCGCTATATACTTCTCGGCCAGCACCTTGCCGCAGCACTTGAAAGCCGCATTCAGAGCTTTTTTCTCAGCCGAAGCTTTCTTTACAATGCTTATTCCGAGGGTTGAGCCCCCGTCCGCGGGTTTAACTACAAAGGGAAGAGGAAGCGAGACTTTTTTCCCTTTTTCGAGAACTTCAAAAACCGGCGTCGGGATCTTGTGAGCAAGCATAAGCTGCTTGCTTACAACTTTATCCAGAGCAACCGCGCTTGCAAGGGTGCGGGAGCCGGTGTACGGGACCCCCATAACCTCAAGCCCTCCCTGTATGGTGCCGTCCTCGCCGTATTTCCCGTGCAGCATAAGGAAGACCACCTCTATCTTTTTTCTCGCTATAAATGTAAAGACTTTTTTTCTGCTGTTCTTATTCAGGTCAAACTTAAAATATTTAAGCTCAAGGTCTTTGAGCGCCTGCTCGACGGCTTTCAACCCCAGCAGGGCAACAGGTCTTTCATTGGAAAGCCCCCCGCAAACAAGACCTATTCTCTTATTTTTCAGAAACTGCGCATCCTTGTTCACAAATCCTCCCCCAGAATCAGGATTTCTTCTTCAAGGGCAACACCTTTTTTTTCCAGGACCGTCTTCTTTATCTTTGCTATGAGAGCCAGCATATCCGAGGCCTTCTTTCCCTGATTGATTATGTAATTAGCGTGAAGTTTTGAAACTGACGCTCCGCCGAGTTTTACGCCCTTAAGCCCGCTATCTTCAATAAGTTTCCCCGCCGGATTTCCCACCGCGGGATTCTTAAACACGCACCCGGCACTGGCCTGTCCGAGCGGCTGAGTATTTTTCTTCTGCCGGCGTATTTCCGCTCCTGCCGACTTAAGTTCCTGACTCTTACCCTTTTTCAGGAGAAATTCCGCCGAGGTGATAATAACTTTTCTGCTTTTAAACTCCGAAGTTCTGTAGCCGAATTCCAGTTTTCCGGCAGCAACACTGCGCAGCTTCTTTTTTTCGTCAAAAAATGTAACACTCTTGAGCCGGTCCTTAATCTCTGCTTCTCTCGTGCCGGAGTTGCCGCAGACAGCGCCGCCTACCGTTCCGGGTATGCCTGAAAGTGTCTCCAGCCCCGCAAGCCCCGCAACCGCAGCCGCTTTGACCGCTAAAGGAAGAGGCGCCGCCGCTCCGCAGACCAGAGAATTGCCGGAGACCTCTATTTTTTCATATTCGCCGCAAAGTTTTATAACAGTCCCCCTAAACCCGCCGTCACGAACCAGCAGGTTTGTTCCTCCTCCCAGCACAAAGAACTCCTTCTTTCCGGCTTTTATCAGTTCAAGAGCCCGCAGAAGTTCCGGCTCAGAGCAGCATTCTATAAAGAGATCGGCCGGCCCGCCCAGCCTCAAAGAAGTATGCCTGCTTAAAGGCTCTGAGACGCTCATTCTGCAGCCTAAGTTCCGTAAACACTTCTTCATCCGGACCCCTTGTCTACTTGCCCGCAATTTCCCTGTAGAAAATCTCTCCGTATTTTCTGATATCGCCGGCGCCGAGAGTTATCACCAGGTCCCCGCTTCTCGCCGTTTTCTTCAGGTACGCGGGAATCTCTTCTTTGTTCTTTATAAAAACCACCTGCTTGCCGTTTGCTTTGATCCCGTTGGCTATCAGCTCAGCCGACACATTTGCCAGAGGCTTCTCACCTGCGGGATAAATATCTGTTACTACTATCAGCGCGGCGTCAAAGAAAGCCGTGCAGAATTTCGGATAAAGAAGCTTGCTCCTTGAATACCTGTGCGGCTGAAAAACAGCTATAGTCCTTTTCATCTTAAGGTTCTTTGCCGCTTTTAAAGTGGAGGAGATTTCCGTCGGGTGATGCCCATAATCATCAACCACCAGTATCCCCTGTGCTTCTCCGATCTTCTCAAAGCGCCTCTGGACGCCCGTGAACTTCTTCAGCGCCGACCTTATCTTACTAAAGCTTAAACCCAGTCCTAATCCGGTCCCGGCAACTGCCATTGAATTAAGCACATTATGCAGGCCGGGAACATTAAGCTCTATCTTTCCCATTCTCTTGCCCAGGTAAGTCAGGGTGTAGGATCCTCCAAAATTACGGAACTTTATTCCCGAAGCCGTCAGATCCGCTTTTTCTTTTATTCCGTAGGTCATATATTTTTTTGTAACAGCCGGCAGTATACTGCGTATATTGGCGTCATCCGCGCAGACCACCGAGAAGCCGTAAAAAGGCACCTTGTTCATAAAATTTATGAATACGCTCTTTAAGTTTTCCATGTTTCCGTGATAATCAAGATGGTCGTCGTCTATATTGGTGACAATATTAACAGTGGGAGAAAGGTGCAGAAAAGAACCGTCGCTTTCATCCGCCTCCGCCACCAGATACTCTCCCCTGCCGAGCTTGGCGTTTGAACCTATGACATTGAGCTTTCCGCCTATGACCACGGTGGGATCAAGACCGGCTTCGCTCATTAAGATTGCCGCCATGGAAGTCGTGGTTGTTTTTCCGTGAGTCCCGCCGATAGCAATCCCTTTCTTCAGCCGCATCAACTCGGCGAGTATCTCCGCCCTGGGAATGACCGGGATTCCTTTCTGCTTCGCCGCCACAACTTCCGGATTGTCCGGAAGCACAGCGCTGGAGATTACCACAACATCAACATCCCTGACATTATCGGCTTTGTGTCCCAGGGCTATCTTCGCTCCGAGCGTTTTAAGCCTTTCAACCGTATCCCCGGACTTGAGGTCAGATCCGGAAACCTTATACCCCAGATTCAGCAGAACCTCGGCTATACCGCTCATGCCGATTCCGCCGATGCCCACGAAATGAACTTTATAGGTCTTCTTCAGCATACCAGTCCTTTTATTGCTTGTATTATTTCCGGCCCCGCGTCTTTTCCGTACAATCTTTTTGCGGCCGCCGACATTTCTTTTAACTTTTTTTCATCCCCGAGCAGGCCGGTAATAGTTTCCGCAAGCAGCCCGCCGCTCAATTCCTTTTCCTGAAGCATTACACCCGCCCCGTTCCCTGCCACAAACCCGGCGTTATATTTCTGATGATCCGCCGCGGAATAAGGGAACGGCACCAGCACCGACGGAAGCGCGCACTTTAACGCCTCAAAGACCAGTGAAGCGCCGCACCTGATAACCATAAGATCTGCCGCCGCGTAAACCTCTTCTATTCTTTCAATAAACGGCGCGGTCACTACCGTGAAATCCGCTCTCTTGCCGGCCTCGTTGCACTTTGAGAAATCCGAGAGCCCCGTAACCCAGACCAACTGAATGTTTTTTTCCTTTAGGTACGGGAGAGCTTCAATTACTGCCTTGTTCAATCCTCTGCCGCCCAGGCTCCCGCCTACAACTGCCACCGTCTTTAAACCGGAATTAAGACCCAGAGACTTGAGAGCCGCTTCCCTGTCCGCCTGCCCGATCCGGCTTCTTACCGGAATGCCCGTCAAAACCTTCCTGCCTCCCAGCTTTATCCCCGCATCCGCAAAGGTCATTAAAGTAAGGGCGACAAACCTGGACAGAAATCTGTTTGCGAGCCCGGGAAAAACATTCTGTTCATGAAGCGCGGTTTTTATTCCCAGCAGCCGCGCCGAAACAACTACAGGAAAAGAAACATAGCCTCCAAACCCTATGACCACATCCGGTTTTTCTGCCGCGAGCATTCTCATGGAATCGCCCACGCCTTTAATTACTTTATAGATGCTGGCAATATTTCTCAGCGTCAGCCTCCTGTAGAATTTACCGCTTGCTATAGCTACAAACCTCAGCCCTTCTTTTTCGGCAGCCTGCTTCTCTATTCCTTCGGCTGTGCCGGCAAAGACCGCTTCAAATCCCGCGGCTTTAAGCAGTTTTGCAACAGCAAGCGCCGGGAAAACATGCCCGCCGCTACCGCCTCCGGTGATGATCGCTTTTTTCATATTTTGTCCTGGAAGCAATGTTCATAAGTATTCCTGCCGCAGCCATATTAACAACCAGCGAGGAACCTCCGTAACTGATGAACGGAAGGGTCATACCCTTTGTCGGCATAAGGCCCAGCACCACACTCATATTTCCAAACGCCTGAAGGCCTATATAAGCGGTGAGACCGACAGCCAGCAGTTTGCCGAAAGCATCCTCGGTTTCGAGCGCTATTCTGATGCCCTTGTAAACAAGGAGAGCGAAGAGCCCCAGTACTGCCAGGGCGCCGACAAGCCCCAGCTCCTCTCCTATGATGGCGTAAATAAAGTCCGTATGGGCTTCCGGCAGGTAGAAAAGCTTCTGCGTTCCCTTGCCAAGGCCTTTCCCCAGTATTCCGCCGGAGCCAAAAGCTATGAAAGACTGCACTATCTGAAACCCCGTATCTTTCGGATCCTTCCAGGGATCCAAGAAGGTCAGAATTCTTCTGATTCTGTAGGGAAACATCAGTATCAGCCCCACAATAAAAGGTACGGACGCAATCGCAAGGACCAGCAGATGCTTGATCCTAACTCCGGCAGCGAAGATGATAATGCCGCCCAGAACACAGATCAGCATCGCCGCTCCCAGGTCTTTCTGGAAGAGCAGCACCACGCAGATTGCCCCGATGATGCAAAGGTACGGGACTATTCCCTTCATGAACTCTGAAATCTTCTCCTGTTTTCTTATCACCAGGTCGCAGAAGAAAATAATGAAAATCAGCTTCATGAGTTCACTCGGTTGAAAAGTCAAGAACGAGATACCAATCCACCTTTTTGCCCCGTTAACTTCTTTTCCAAGCCCGGGAACAAAGACCAACAACAGAAGAACGACACCGGCAATAAAAAGCGGTTTTGCCAGCCGCTTGTAATTTTCATAGGCAAAATCTTTGCAAAATAGAAATAGCATGCTCCCCGCCATAAGCCAGAAAAGCTGTTTCTTGAGAAAAAAGAACTGGCGTTTGTACTTCTCCAGGGCAAAAACTCCGCTTGAAGAGAAGACCATGACAATACCGCCGAGCAAAAGGATTATCATCAGCGTCATTATCTGCTTATCCGTCCTCGTCTTTTGCAGGCCTAATAGACTCAATCAGCGCTCCCGTCTACTATTTTTTTTACCGCATCCTTGAAAGCCTGACCGCGCTCCTGATAATTGCGGAACATATCAAAACTCGCGCAGGCCGGAGAAAGCAGGACCACATCCCCGCCTTCAGCGGACTTAAAAGCCGCCTGCACGGCCGATTCCATATCCGCCGCGTCTTCCATGCGGGTAGCGCCCTTAAGCGCCGCCCTTATCTGTTTCTTGGATTCCCCTATAAGAATTATTTTTTTCACGGTCTTTTTCACCGTTTCTCTCAGCAGGGAAAAATCGCTCCCTTTGTTCCTGCCGCCGGCGATGAGGATTATCGGCGCGTTATAGCTTAATAGTGATTTCTCCACGGCGTCAATATTGGTTCCCTGAGAATTGTTAATGAACCTTACACCATTCAACTCCCCGGAAAACTCCTGCCGGTGTTCCACTCCCTCAAATTTTCTCAACACCTCGGCAATCTGAGAGGGAACGATGCGGTTGATAACGGCTATAGTCGCCGCCGCCATGGCATTCTCAACATTATGCATGCCTTTTATCAGCAGTTCGGAAGCCGGCAGTATCAGATGTTCCTGTCCGTTCCAGCGCACATAAATCTTGCCGTCCCGGAGGAAGCCCCCCTCCTGCACCTCTGACCTGCTGCTGAAATAGATCACATTTGCCCCTGCTATGTTGGAATAAAGAGGCGTATATTTATCGGACGCGTTAAGGATAAGAATCTCGTTCTTGGTCATTTTACGGAAGATCATGGACTTGGCTTCCACATAGTCCTGTATGTTCTTGTACCGGTCCATATGGTCTTCGCTGATATTGGTAATGAGCGCTATATCCGGCTTAAAGGTTTTTACGGTCTCAAGCTGAAAACTGGAAAGTTCAAGGACATAGGTGACTTCCGTCTTTGCGGCCAGCGCGAAGGCCG
>SESH01046397.1_pt1 | contig 10078 bp, 6 predicted proteins | sample 3171561 | NCBI WGS metagenome assembly SESH01 (sample SAMN10866947, study PRJNA518727) | freshwater metagenome | biome: subpolar coniferous forest; feature: holomictic lake; material: water; isolation source: holomictic Lake 442 2011 16.5 m and 2014 13 m | place: Canada: near Kenora, Ontario
CAAGCACATCGTCAACGTCTCCGCCGTCGAGGGACAGTTTTACCGCAAGTTCAAGACCACGCGGCATCCGCACACGAACATGGCCAAGGCCGCGCTCAACATGATGACGCGCACGGCGGCGGCGGATTACCACGCCGCCGGCATCCACATGAACGCCGTGGACACCGGCTGGGTGACGGATGAGGACCCCGCGCACATCGCCGAGCGCAAGGTGGCGGAGCATCGGTTCCACCCGCCGCTGGATATTGTGGATGGTGCGGCGCGCATCGTGGACCCGATCATCGCTGGCATGAACACCGGCGAGCACCTCTGGGGAAAATTTCTGAAGGACTACCGCGAGACGGATTGGTGAGGCGTGCCGCCTCTGCCAATGATTCAAACGAATTTATTCATGGCCACCGTGCTGGCGAAGCAATTCTGTCATGCCCTGACCGCCGCGCGCCGCCGCAAAATACATAGGTGTTTCACCGACGTTATTCGTGGCGTTGACCTCGGCTTTGTTTGCCAAAAGCAAAGCAGCCATGTCCTTGTTGCCCGAAAACACAGCTTTCTGCAAAGGTGTATCTCCAATATTATCCCGAGCATTAACTTCGGCATGGCTTGCCAGCAATAATTTTGCCACATCCGACTGCCCGCGATTTGCCGCCAAATGCAAAGGTGTTTCCCCGTTGCGATTTCTGACTTCGACATCGGCCTTGTTGGCTAACAACAATTTCGCCGCGTCATAGTGGCCGAATATTGCCGTCAAATGCAAAGCTGCCAGACCGCCGGCTGTTTCCTTGGCATTAACTTCGGCCTTGCTGGTCAGCAGCATTGCCACCATGTCCTTGTTGCCGCCAAGTGCAAAGCTGTCTCGCCATTTTTGTCTTTGCTGAAAACCAAGTCAGGATGTGATTTGAGCAGCATTTGGACGTTTTCCAAGTTGCCATTCTTGGCCACGTCATGAATCCCGCCGCATCCAGCGAGGCAGACGCAAACCATTGCCAGCAGAGCAATGGCAACCAAGCGTATTGCGGAGCAAGAGTGCCTTTTCATGTGCATGACGTTGCTCCTGTCTAATCCGTTTATCAAGCCAAAGGCGGTGGGCATTCAACCTCGTCAGATGTTGCATAGAGGTTGTAGCGGCGCTGTGTCAGCGCCGATCCTGCATTCGTCGGTCACAGACCGACGCTACAGATGCCGCGCCTACGGCGCTGATTCAGCGGAACTGCAAAGTGGCGGCTTGGTCGAGACGCCAGCTTTCGGCCAACGTGCCTTCCAGACAGAGGCGGCGATCATCCTGGGCGCGATACACGCCAATGTTGAATCCCACCTTCTGGCCCGACGCAGGTTTCAGCCCCAACGCTTCGAACGGAATGGCCCATTCGCCGCGCCAGCCGCTCTTCCAATCGCCTTTTTTGCTGCCATACGGCTTGGCCATGAAACGAACGGCTTTGCCCAAACAATCAGCGGCAGCAGCGGAAACTCCACCGTCCGTGACGCTCTGAACCGAGCCGCCTGCAAACCCACGGATGACAAATGTTCCCGAAGTTCCGGCGATACAGATTTCCGCGCCGTCGTCACGGCCCCAAGTGGAATTTTTTTGAAGTTGGGTCACATCGAAGACCACCACATTTACGGCGACATAGAGGCAGCGTTCATCGTAAGCAATCCGCGCATACGCCGGTGCCCCGCCGGCGGTCCAGCGCGAGGGTTCCCGGTCGAGGGTCACCATGGCCGGCCATTCCTCCTGGCCGATCTCGCCATCCAATGTCGGCGGCGTGGCGATGCGGACGGCTTCGATGGGTTTGGTGCGGCGAGCCGGCGGCGGCATGGGCGGCATCGCGTCCTCAATGGTGAAAGCCTGCGGCGCGCCGCCTTTGTCCAAGCCCTCGCGGATGACGAGGTTGTTGGTCCATACTTTGACGGCGTTGGGCGGATTGACGGAAATTTTTCCCGGCGCAAACACGATGTTGTTGGAAAACGTCGCGCCACTGGAACGCTGGAAAGAGAGTGTCATGTTGGTGTCTGCGACAAACACATTGTCGCGCAGAATAATCCGGCTGGTGATGTGATTGTGCGTGGGACGTTCGATGCCGAGCGAGACGTTGCGTTCGATCACCGTGTCCTCGGAACCTTCGTCGAGGTAATAAGCGGAGACGCCAAAGCCATCGCCATTTTTCACCACGTCGCGCACCACATTGCCGCGCACCACGCTGTGTTTGGCGTTGCCATAGATGCCGCCGCCATCATGCATCTCGCGCATGACGCGATGGACGAGGTTTCCCTCAACCAGCAGACGCTCGCCACCGATGATGATCCCGCAATAAGGTGCGTCATGCACTTCGTTGCGGAGGACGTGCAATCCTACGGGCGTGTTCGTTTGCGCCCACGAGTTGACGGACAAGGCGGCCGCGCTGGGATGATATATGCCCACATGATGGATGTGATTCCGCGCCACCACCGTGCCGACACCTTTCACGCTGGCACCCCCAGCCCCGATATGATGAATCTGACAATCGCGAATCTGGCACTCCGACAGATCGCGCGCGAGGATGCCCAAGCCGCCGGCATTGGAAATATCGAGTTTCTCGACGACGCACTGCCGGGCTTGCTGCAAATGAAGCGCCCCATCGTAGTTTTGCATGGCGCCGAAACCAGCCGGCTTCAACGGCGTGGTCGTGGCTTGCAGCGCGAAGCCGCGAAGCGTGAGGTTTTTAACCGGCGCCTTGGTGGTTCCGGTGGCGTTGATGACACATTCCAAAACCGGCGCAATCACGCGAACCTTCGTCATGTCCTCACCCGCCAGCGGCCAATAGAACACCCGGCCCGTCACGCGATCCAGATACCATTGTCCCGGCTTGGTCATACCCTCGCGCGTGTTGAAAATTAAATATTTTTTGATGCCAAACGCACCCGGCGGAAACATGGCGGGCGCGGAAAAGGTGAACGTGTGTTTCAGCCAATCGTTGGTGGCGATGCCGACCAGCGATTCATCCCACATGTGATACACCCGCAACTCTGCGTTGCGAATCTCGAACGCCGCTGAAATATCCTTGGGGTCATATTCCATCGAGATGCGCTCCTGCGGTGTGGGTTGTCGCGCCCAATATCCGGCCACCGCCGGCATGACGGCCACATCAAACTTGCTGCGATGCACCAGTGTGCCCGTTTCCGGCACGCGGGACCGTTCGGCCAGACGCCCGTTGACGACCAATGCCCGAAAATCCCACGTTCCTTCCTTCACGCCGGGCAGATCGGCGCACCAGAATTTCTCGCCGTCCCGCCGCCAACCCGCAACCACCCGCCCGCCGTATAATGTCGCCATGCCGCCCGCGGCGGATTCGATGGTGAGGCCGTTGTCGCGCGCGTCCAACTCCAGCGACTTCGTCAGAAAGTAATCGCCCGTCATCAGAACCACCCGATGCGACCCCGCACCAGCCGCGCGTGCCGCATCCCGCGCCTTCAGAACGCCGGCGAAGGGTTTTTCCTTGGAGCCGGAGTTGGCATCGTTGCCGGCGGGGGCGACGTAAAAATCAGCTGCCGTGGCGAGGCTGGTGGCGAGCGCGAGCGCGCTCACGACGATGCGGGTGATGGTGGTGGCCATAATTATTTTCCGGAGTGCGATTTATTGATCTAGCGGGAAGACATGGCGGAATTAACCGGTTCCAACACCGCGCCGCAGAGAATCGCGCTTCCTTTCACCGGCGTCAACGTCACAGCAACCGCGCCCGCCGTTTTGAGCGTGACGGGATAGGCGAGTTCGACAATTCGGTTTGCTTTACCGGCACGGCGGAAAACATCCACGCGGTCAGCAGAGAGGCTGGCAGCTTTAACTTCAAATACCCGCTGCCCCGGTGCGGTGGAGTCGGTATCAACGACGAGCAAGCGCAGGCGGTAGGCGCCCGGCGGCAACGGCTGGGATCGCATCATGAAGGGACGCAGCGTCAGCGTGAGCGGCTTGGTGATTTCAATCCCGCTGCGGCAGACCTCGCTCCAAGCGGCAGGCACGGGGGCATTCGTCGCGGGTGACGAAGGCGGCAGTGTCATGACCGACGCTCCCGTTTCCTGCTGGCCCCAGCATTCCCAAAGATCGTGATCCGGACCGAAGTGGAAAGTGTAAGTGCCACGCGACTGGGCGAGCATATCATGCGAAGTCGCAGTGAATCGAACACGCACCAGCTCCAGTCCGAGCGCCTGACGCAAACCAACGATATGACTCAGCCAGCGCGTATTCAGCGAGATGACCAATCCCTGTTCGCCGCGCGTGATGCCGCCGATGGAACTGAAGCGGGCGAACTGCTCAATTACTTTTTCCGGCTGGCATTTGGCGATGGCCGTTCGCGCGCCGGTGGCGTCGCTTTTTTTCAGCAAGTCCTGCGCGTCTTGGAAATATCCGTGCGCCTCGTGGAATGATGTGATGAATCGCTCCAAGTCCCGTTGATAGTCGAGACGCTGCTGCTGTTCCGGCAGCAGCCCGTCGATGCTTGCCTTGTCCATTATCGCCAGCCGCGTGCGGCAGCCGGTGATCACTTCCGTGATGTTCGTCAGTTGGCGGTCAATAAACCAATCGCTAGTGTCACGACCGAACCGGGGTGCGCCGGTGATCCACGCTTGCAGGTATTCCCCCATCACTCCCCGATTCTGCGCTCCAAACCAGTCGCCCGCAAAATCCCGACAGGTTTCGCGCAATGGTTGATCCTTCGTGCTTTTCCAAACCTGTTTCGCAAGGCTGTCGAAGTAGAAATCCAGCGGTCTCGTGGTCCAATGAATGATACCGAAACCCGCAGCTTTGGCGTCTGCCAGCTTTGCGGCGAATTCCGGGAGCGGCGTATATGGCCGGCCGATGTAATGTCCGTCGTCGTGGTGCGCCCACACCACCGGGATCACCGGCCGATGCGCGCCAATCTCCCGCAAGGGTGCGCGCGAGGCGGCCTCGCCCAGTTGCGGTTTTTCGTGGATGACGTCGTAATCCAAACCGATCAGCGGCACGCCAGCGGGGAAAAAACGATCCGCCGTCGGGAGAAATTCAAATCCCCAAGTGCCCGCTACCACCTGAGTCCGCGTGGCGCGGCAATCCTTCAGTGCACGTTCAAAGGCCCGCACAATTTTGCCCACGGCAAAAATTCCGGGCGCACGCCAGAACTGTTCCGCTTTCGGCGTTAGCGCAATCTCCGCTGCAAATTCTTTCTGCCAGGCCGCAGGCAAATCGCCCGCTTTCAGCGTCACCCACGGCGTGCCGTCACGGCGAAACCAAACCACCAGCTTCGTGATTTGCGGATAGTTTTTGAGCAAGCCTTCAACTTGCGCGCGATAATAGGCGTAGCCTTCCGGCGTGTCCGGATTCGGCAGCCAGATACGATTGGTTGAACTGCCCGTCAAAGTTGAAGTCGCGCCGCTCGCTTGGAAGCGCGCCGATTCCGGCAGCAACGTCACCAGTTCCTGCGGATTCGCGCTGGGCGTGTCCACATCCACCGCAAAATAGACGCCCATGCCACGTTGTCCCGCATCGGCAAAAACTTTTTGCATCAGCGACTGCGCAGCCGCCACCCGCTGGTCTTCCGCAACCAAGCCTGCTTCCGAGCCAAAAACCGGCTGATCAAAAACCCCGCCACCAAAAATCCGGCGAACATCGGTCACATGCATCGTTGACCAATCACGTCCCTTGACGGTCGTGGACAGATAACCGACGGGCTTGGCAGTTCCCTGAAAATTGAATCCCGCCATCGGATTGTTGCCGTAGGCGTGAACCATGATCGCGTTGAAACCCATCTTCTGCGACTGCGCGGTCCATTTCTGCCAATCGGGCAGATTCCACGTCGAGCAACCGCTCAAAAAGTTGTGCCAGTTGAAAACAATGCGCTCAGGCGTAAGCGGAGCGTTCTCCAAATTCCACCCGGCAAAGTCAAACGCGCCTGTCTTGCGAGCGGGCAGTGTGTCGCCGCTCAAGTAAAAGCCGCAGCCGAGTTGGGCGAGTAGTTGATAAACGCCGTAGGCCGCGCCGCGCGCATCCGCCCCGGCGATGATGCCCAAATCCAAGCCGCCGCTCTTTTGCGTGCGAATGACAAACGATTCCGGTTTCGTTGGAATGTCGCTGCCCAAACGAGCTTGCACCAACTTGTCGGAAATCTGGCCGACCAGAATGGCTTTGCCGGTGGTCGGCAAACTTCTGGCGAGAGTAAACTTGTCCCGCGGATACAAACGACCAAGATCATTGGCCAAGTCCTGCGCCGCGAGACGGGCACTCGATGGTGCGTCCGGCGCGAGAATAATCGGCACGTCGGCGGCTCGCAGACCTGCTGCGCACAGCATGATGGATAGGAGCGAGATGATGGAATTGAGGGCTAAGGTTTTCATAATTCAAAAAACTGTTGTGTTCACTGGCCAAATTCCTGCCACGCGTCGCGGAACCACTGGATGACTTTCCACTGCGTGCGGATGGAGGTGTTGCAACTGGCCGCAAGCATGAACCGGTGCGAGTAGGGCCGCAGCCGGCCAAACAGATCCTCGACGTAGCGCCGCACCTCGTCGGCGCTCTGAAATTTTTCTGTCTCCATTGCACTGATGCCGCCGGTGGTCAGAAACCGGTCACTGGTCAGTCGCATGACCTCGTCCAGTTGCACGTCGCCCAGTGGCGGGAACGCCACGCCTTCCAGGCCGTCCACGCCAAGCGAATCCATCAGCTTCAGGTTGACCCGCTGCCGACCGCAGGCGTGGATCCAAAATGTGCTGCCATGCTCATGCGCGATGCGGCTCGCCTTTTCATAGAACGACGCGGAGTATTTCTCCAGATAAGTCGGCGTGTGAAACGCGGCGTCGAGATTGTCCATCGCCATCATCGCCGGCACGCCCGCCGTAGCCATCTGGCGCACCAGGTCCAGTTGCGCCGCCTCGTGAAGCGCGAGCAGTTCCCGCACGCGCAATTCGTCATCGTCAATCAGGTAGGTGGTGTTGACCGCCCCGGCGAGCAGGTGCAGCGCCTTGAGCGGACTGAACAACTCCCCGGCCACCACGAAGCCGTCGTTGCCGACGCGCGCCTGCTCCTGCGCGTATTTTTCCGGAAGAAAACGCCAGCGCCGCGCCCGCAGCAAATCCTCCAAGGCGCCGAGCGGATCGGCGGTGTCGTCGAGCGCGAATTTCTCCTGCACGAGCGTTGAATCGGCAAAGATGTAGCGCTGCCGTTCGGTCAGCGCGCCGCGGCGTGTGGCATAGGTCCGGTTGACGACGCGGTCGCGTCCTTCGTTGCAAACTTCCTCGCGCGCCTCGACACCGTCCCAGACTTCCTCCGTCAATCCGCCGAACCAGCAATGCTGCTGGTCGGAATAGACATTCCGGCTGAAAACATCCAGGCCCAGATGCCGGATGAGGTCGAGTTGCGTGCGGCAGTGCGCGATTTCCGGCGGCAGCAATCCGTGGTGCTGGTGGTGTGCGAACCATTGCCAGTAATTCGGCGCATAGACGATGCGCGGCGGGTTTTTGCGCCGGAGCACGGATTCCACGCACGCACGGTGGCCGGCGAGGCCCGCCGAACCAGCGACGGTTTTAGTCGGGATTTTAGGATCAAGCACGATGCACCTCCGCAGGTTTTAGGTCGGGAATCAAGACATGCACAACGGCCAGCGCCAGCAGATAAGCGCTGCCCGCAATCATAAACAGCGGCCAGTAGCTGCCGGTCGTCTGAAGAATGAAACCGGTCAATTGTGCAAAGCCTATGGCCGCTACCGAGCCGAACATGGCACCAAGCCCCACGACCGAGCCGACCGCCTGTTTCGGAAACAAGTCAGAAACGAGCGTGAAAAGATTCGCCGCCCAGCCTTGGTGTGCAGCCGCAGCCAGGCCGATGAGGAAGGTGGCCAGCCAGAGATTGGACGCCTTGGCGGCAAAAATCACCGGCACCACGCACAGCGCGCAGATGAGCATGGCCGTCTTGCGGCTCGCATTGATCGACCAGCCGCGCTTCAAAAGAAATCCCGACAGCCAGCCGCCGCCGATGCTGCCCACCGAAGTCATTGAATAGATCACCACCAGCGGCGGGCCGAGGCTCGCCAGATCCAGACCGTGTTGCTGGTGCAAAAACTTCGGCAGCCAATAGAGGAAGAACCACCAGATCGGCGCGGTGAACGATATGGCTGCCACAAACGCCCATGTCTGCCGGTAGCGCAGCAATTTGCTCCACGAAATCTTCGCCGTCGCCGGCTCCGGCGGATCGCTGTTGATGTGCGCCAGTTCCGTCGGCGAGACGCGGCTGGATTGCGCCGGCGGCGCGTAAAGCCAATACCAGAAAATCAGCCACCCAAAACCGGTTGCGCCGAGAATGACGAACGCCATCTGCCAGCCGTAGTGCAGCGTGAGCCACGGCACGAGCAATGGAGCGAGGATTGCGCCGACGTTCGAGCCGGAGTTGAACAGGCCGGTTGCCAGCGCGCGTTCGCGGCTGGGAAACCATTCGGCCACGGTCTTGACTGCGGCGGGAAAATTCCCCGCCTCGCCCAGACCGAGCGCGAACCGCGCCACCCCGAATCCAAATAAGCCGCGTGCGAGTGCGTGCGCCATCGCCGCCAGACTCCACGCGAAAATTGAAATCGCATAACCGTGCCGCGTGCCGATGACATCCACCAATCGTCCGAAGACGACCAGGCCCAGCGCATAGGCCGTCTGAAACGCCATGACGATGTGGCTATATTCGATTTCGTTCCAGCCGAGCGCCTTTTCCAGCGTCGGCGCGAGGATGCCCAGCACCTGACGATCCATGTAGTTAATCGTCGTCGCCACGAAAAGCAGCGCGCACACCGACCAGCGAAAACCCCGGAAGCCTTGGAACTTTGTTTCCATGTTTGTGGCCGGGGTTTGCATGACTCAAATTTGTTTAGCAAACTTGCCCATGCCGTAGGGTTTCCGCTCGAGCCGGCTGCGCATGGCGTTGGCCTCAGTATCGCCGGCGAATTCTTCCTTCACCGGATCCCAGCGCAGCTTGCGGCCCAGCTTCATGGCAATCCAACCGAGAATGCACGCACTGGTGGAACGATGCCCGATTTCAGCCGTGGTGACAGCGGGTTTGCGGCTCTGAATGCTTTCAAGCCAGTTGCCATGATGATCGTTACTCTTGTAGAGATGCACTTCGTTCGCGCCGATTTTTGACGACAGAATTTTTTCGTCGCTCGCAGCCAGCGCCTTGCCGGTCTTGCTCGCGGGATCGCTCGCGGTGGCTTTGCCTTCGCCGCGACTGACAAAAATCCATCCGTCCTCGCCTTGAAATTCAACGCCGTTAGTAAAGGTATGATCAATGATCAGGTTGACGCCGTTCGCGTATTTGGCCTCGATATGATAGTCGCCGTGGACGTTCCACAGGCCGGATTTTGGAAACGTCGCCTTGCCCTCAATTTCCAGCGGCCCCGTATGTTCCGTGTCCATGCCCCAATGCGCGATGTCCACATGATGTGCGCCCCAGCCGGTAATCATGCCGAGGCAATAGGAATCAATCCGCAGCCAGCCCGGCCGCGAATAATCATTCTGCGGATGCACGCGCTTCTCGGTATAAGGCACCTGCGGCGTCGGGCCGAGCCACATGTCGTAATTCAGATTTGGCGGCACAGGCATGTCGGGTTCCACTGCGCCGGAGGGATCGCTGGGCAAACCGATTTTGACCGTGTGCAGTTTGCCGATGCGACCATTGCGAACCAGTTCGCAGCCGGTGCGGAATTGTGTGTTGGAGCGCTGCTGGCTGCCGATCTGAAAAATGCGGCCCTGTTTGCGAATGACGTCGCTGACCGCCCTGCCCTCCGCGAGCGTCATGGACAGCGGTTTCTGCACATAGACATCCTTGCCGGCTCGCGCGGCGGCGATCACCAATTCCGCATGCCAATGATCCGGTGTGCTGATCGCCACGGCATCAATGCCTGGCATCTGCAACACTTCGCGGTAATCGGTGAACGTCTTCACCGTCACGGCGGTCGTGCTGCCGGATTTTTTGGCATAATAACCTTCCACCAACTTCTTGGCATCGGCGGTGCGCTTCGAGTCCACATCGCAAACGGCAACTATGCGGGCGCTGTCATGCTTGAGGATGCCGAGCAGATCCATGGTGCGGGCGATGCGACCG
>SESH01009495.1_pt1 | contig 10059 bp, 16 predicted proteins | sample 3171561 | NCBI WGS metagenome assembly SESH01 (sample SAMN10866947, study PRJNA518727) | freshwater metagenome | biome: subpolar coniferous forest; feature: holomictic lake; material: water; isolation source: holomictic Lake 442 2011 16.5 m and 2014 13 m | place: Canada: near Kenora, Ontario
GTAGTGCCGAACGTTGTTTCCTGAACGTACGCAAGACGCGAAAGATTGCCAGTTTCAACAGGCATGGATCACCTCAAAGGACGATGAAAGGGATTGAGACGGGTATGTGCCACCAATCAGGTTCCTGAATGGGAGGCGTGAGTGTTGGCACTCCGCAGGAGATCCCGCTGAGATTTTGCCGTTTGAAATGATCCGCTACGGCTTGCGCGGCGGTGAGTGCAGGGCCGGTTCCGCCTCCAGCGGGAACGAAAACAGAAACTTGGTAAGTTCCTTTCTCATGGTCACCACCCCACAACTCAGGCTCGACTGTGGCTGGCATGAAGTGTGTGACGTAGTAGAGAGCGGTTTGGATTGGAAGCGGAATGTTGCCGAATGAAATTTTGGAAGCGCCCAAGCTGGGCAGCGTCTTCATTCGTGCATCAAGCGCGGCGCGTGCGGCGGTCCAACTCATTTCATGGCCCTCTTTTCCGCTGCTCGTCCGATGATCTGAGGCCACCTAGCTACAACGGTTCGCACCATGCCAGCGGGTGCTTTCATCGAACTTCCGTATTCAAGATCCCAAATGTAGGAAACGCTATTTGACATCACGGACATGCCACCAGCTTTCGCGTCTTTCGCAAACGACTTGGCGCGTTCCATTGACGGGCTTCCATCGCGTGCGATGCTGGCTGGGTCAGTTGTTGCAAACGTTTCTGAATCGGCGCTCCAGAAGTAGTTGCTTCTAGCGTTGCCAGTCTGTGCCGGAGTTAGCGCCACCATTTCATCGGTCACGCCGATGATGGCTTCTCCAAGAACAGCATCAAACATGCTTTGCACGCTACCGCTGAACTTCTGAAGGTCGCTTGCGAAGCTCATTTCCGCACCAGCATCGTGAACGCCACCGGATAAAGACCGCCGTAAGAAGGTACAACGCTAACTACCGCGTATGTAATTTCTTGTACAACGAGCTTGTCTCCAGGCATCGGATCCACTTCGAGAACTTCAGCGGCGATGATGGCGGTGAGGTCGCCCGACTGCACAAGGTTCTCGTCAAAGGTGTAGCCATTCGAGGTGGTGAGGACCACTTCACACTCGTACGTCTCAGTCACTTTTGCGGGTGTGCCAGTTGAGGCATCGTACGCCCCATTGGTTTCGCGGATGAGCAAGCAATCCGCTGGCTGGTGCATCGCACTCATGGCCTTGGAGACGATACGAGCGAAGTCCACTATTACACCGGGGCTACATAGACAGCACGGCGATATGGGGACATAGCCGCCCACGCCGCCGCACCGTATCGGGTCTGGTTGTACCAAGCTTCCTTGGTGCCTAAAGTGCGGTAATCAACAGCGGTGGTGATTCCGCCAACTGACACCGAAGACACGCGGCCCACCAGCGGAGTAGTGTTCAACTCCGCGAGGTGGGCCACGATCATGTTCAGAATCAGTTCCCGCATCGAGAGGTCAGTGATGACACTCGCATCGGTGTTGTTGCAGTGGAGGCAAGCTTCCGCGAAAAAAGCCGCAAGCAACGTCTGGTCGAGATCCGCAAACTCGCGGTATCGCGCTCTGAAAGTTGAGAGATCAAACGTCACTGCGGCCATATCACTTCCTCTTCACGGCCATAGCCATCATGTCATCGGTGGGTTCGAGGCCCCGCACTGCGTTGGGGTCCACGGCTTCCAAGCCCGTCTTGCTCTGCTCGGTGTCCTTGGCTTTCGCCACGGCATCGTTGCGGGACGGGCTTGCGTAGATGTGCCCACTCAGCACAGGCTGGTAGTCCTTGTGGTCGGCCAGCCACTTGTCCCAAAACACCTTGTCCACAACGGTCAAGCCGTCCGCGAACTCAACATCGGTGTTAAGGGTTTTGCGTGTGGGGCTGGGCATGTTGTAACGTGCCTTGCCGTTCACGCGAATTGTGACTGTTCCGACTTGGAGGAGTAGCCCGTTGGGGAGCTTGCATCCTACGATGACGGTTTCTGCGGCCATGATTGTCTCCAGGGTTTTTGGCATCGGTTAATTGAGAGATGGTGCGTTTACACGCCGAGCATCTGAGAGATGGCGGCGGGGAACTTCACGATAGCGCCCCAAGTCCCGGCGCTCTTCTTCTGCATGGTGCTGGAGGTTTCGCGGACGATGGCGTGGGCACGCATCTTCTCGGTGAAGGCGCAGAAGCCGAGCTTCTGGCCCTGCACCTGATCCACGAAAAGCTGAACCAGTTCGCCGGAGGCGGTGCTGTATTCCACGGCGACCTGAATGACGAGTCCGGGGAACGCCTTCTTCACGTACTCCTCAACGGAGCCGGAGCCGTAGACGTTGCTCATCGGAGTGAGCAGCGTGGTCTGGACGAGCGGGGACATGACGAGGGTCATCTTGGAACCCATGTCCAGGTTGCCGCTAAGCTGGGTCTGAAGCTGCTTGTAGAGCGCCTGAATGTCGGACCAGATTTCCAGGCCAGTGCCCTTCGCCCAGGTGGTGCCGCCAGCGGTCTTGGTGATGGGTACGATGGCGGCGTTGAGGCTGGGATCGTTCAGCCAGCCGTAGTTGTCGAGGCCAGTGACGCCGAAGAAGTAGGACTTGTTCTGGAACTTGTTGAAGGCGATGGCGGAAGCAAGATTCTGCTCAGCGGCCCAGTCGATCTTCGCAAGGCCAGCCATCTCCAGTTCGCGGTCGCCCCAACGGGTGAACGTCTGGTAGTGGTAGCTCTGCCGCGCTTCGTAGTTCACGTTCGCGCCAGTGCTGCCATCGTTCTTGTAGTCGCCGTAGCTGGCAACATCACCAGCGCTCTCGACCACGGGGAAGGTGGCGGTGAGAGTGGTCCAGTCGCCCTTCTTCGCTTCACCGAAGATTTCAGCGGCCTTGACCGGGGCGGTCAGAACGCGCATGAGTTCGGGATCGAGGTAGTTGGCGAGGTAGGCCGGAACGCCAGCATTCATCTGCGTGACAAGCTGCGGCTGAAGGGCGTTGGGCGGGGCGGCGTCAAAAGCGATGAGCTTGTTGGCGGCGTCCATCCCAACGCTGGAGTCGCGGTAATCGACGGCACCAGGGAACAGAATCCCGTAGGTGTCCGCCAGAAGGGCGATGTCTTTGTGCTGCTGCATTTGATTCTCCTTGGAGGTCGATGAGGGTCAGGGGTTAGTTGTTGATGCCGATCTTGATGAGATCACCAACGTTCCCGGCGCTCTTCGCGTACCAGGGAGTTTCAACCCAGGACGAGAACTTGCAAGCCTGAGTGGTGATGGTGCCCGTGGTCGCGGCGGAGAGGATGATCGTGCCGCTGGTGCCGTTGAACGTGCCAATCGAGGACACGTAAGTTCCGGCGGGAACCGAAGTGATGCCTTCCACCAGCATGCCGGGAACGATGGTTCCGTTGGTCAGGGTGTTGATGGTCATCGTGGTGGAAGACGAAGACGAAACGCTGGAGCAGGTGCATCCACCGATGCCGTCATTCGAGGTGGCGGTCACGGCGGCGTTGGAGGCCACGGTGCCGGGGAAGGTGGACAGGCTGTAGGTGGCCGAAGTGCAAGCGCCAGCGGAGCCAGTCAACTGTGCCTCGATGTAGGTGTTCGCCGGGAAGTTGGGCGAACTCGGGCAAGTGATCTTCATGCCGGGAGTGAGGTAGATGCTGCCAGCGGTGGGAGTCATCACGTTAGTACCGAAGGACGCGGTGATGACGCCAGTGGAGCCGGAGACATCGACGGGGAACGAGCCAGCGGCAGCGGCCTGGACCTTGCCGTTGAAGATGTTGGCGAAAGCCTTGTCGCCAACGAGCGCATCGTTGTAGGTCGAGACGGCCCAAAAGTCGCCGCGATCACAGACGGTGACAGGGTTGCCAGCGGGAACGAGCATGGAGGAACTGCCCTTCCAAGCGGTGATGAGCGCGTTCTGAGTGTTGGGAACGAACCCAGCCGGGAGAGCGCGGGTCAGGGAAGTGGAAGCCGCGACACCCGACACGATCCAAGCGAAGGAGCCGACACGGCACCCAGCGGTGGCGGCAACGATGTTGCCAAGGACGGACTGCATCGGGTTGGAGGAGGCAATGCCGCCTTCCACGCCGACAGCGGGGTTGGAGTTGACGTAGGACTGGAAACTCATCGGCCTATCCTTTCTTCACGGCAGAAGCGTGAGGGTAGCGGGTGTGGAAGTCACTGATGCTGGCGGCATCGGCGGCGAGAACCGGAGCGGGAGCTTCGGTCTGCACGGGGATCATCTTCAGCATGGCTCGGAACGCGGAGGGATGAACGTCCTTCGTGTCGATGCCCTTGGCATCCAGCGCCAGCTTGTAGATGGCTTCGGCGGAGTCGGCGGCGAGGGCATCCACTTCGCCAACGATGGCCGAAACTTCCTTGGCAGCCTGGAAGCGTGCGCCGACTTCGTTGATGATGGACTTGCGAAGCAGGGCCTCGTCCATCGCGGGAGGTGCGGGAGCGGCGGGAGCTTCGGGAGCAGCGGCAGCAGCGGCAGCGGCTTCGTCAGCGGCGATCTCCTCCGGGGTTTTCTGGATCTCTTCGGGCATTGCGTCTCCTGTGGAGGTTGGGTTAATGAGAGCGGTTACGAGGTCGTTGATCTCTCTCAGACCCGCCTCGGGGATGTCGTACTCGGAAATCTTCTCCATCAAACGGGAAACAGGCGTCTCGTCACTCGCGGTACTTGGGGTTTTCGTTTTCTTCGCGCCGGAACAGTCGGCACAGACTTTATCCTTGCCCATCTTCTTGCCGCAATCCTTGCAGCATTCGCCATCTTCCGAAAGCACGGCGTCATCGTTGGCGAACTCGCCTTCCATGACCGAAAGAAGACCCGCGAGATCCTCGGTGTCGATGACCTCGCCAACAGGGCATCGTTTGTTGAACGTTTCCGCTACGTCCTCGGCAAGCTTCTCGACTTGATCGGAGTAACTGCCAGGAGCGATGCTTCGGACGATGGTGCTGATCTCGCCGGGAGCGATTGCGGCATCGGACGCCAAGCGGGGCCGCAGATAGGCCAGGAGCGCCCCGCGCACAACCTGACCTTGTGGAGTGATGGTGCGCGTTTTGGGCGGTTTCGCCATTCGTTTCTCCTTGTGAGGGGCGGTTGCGCCCGTGGTTGCTGAATCGGCCACTACCACATCACTTCCTGCTCGGCCCACTTCCACAAGAGCGACATGATTACCTACGATGTTACGCATCTTTCCATCATACGCGACACCATTGAAATACCCAGGCTCGGGAACGTACTCGTAGCGGTAGGCGCAGGAAAGTTCGGTCTGCTCCTTGGTGGTCACGCCGTCAATCGCGCCGGAGGTCCAAAGAACTAGCGAGTTCTTGAGATAGCCGTTGTCGAACACGGCATCGGTGCCAGTGGAACCAACGATGTACTTCTTCAATTCCGGGTTGTCGAGGTCATCGGCGGCGACTTCTTTGTGGCCGTCAAGCAGCGGAAGATTGTTGAACGTGTGCGCGGCCTTCTGGAGTTCCTCGGCGGGGCGGAGGATGTTGTAGACCTTGCTCGGATTCAGACCAAGAGCCTTCCAGTTGGGAATCTCACTTCCCATGTACGGATTGACGGTGGCCTTGGAAATGTTGCAGCCCTCAACGTGCATGAACCCCTGCACATCCACGGTGCGTGCCGAAAGCTTGTCAAACGCGAAAATGATGTCATTCACTGTAGCCGCCTTTGACGATGCGTTGAATGTTTCCGAGAACGAGCGTGCGCCCAGCACTGGTAGTGGCGATAGCTCGGTGCATGTAGGTTTCGCCAACCGCTCCAGCGATAACTAGCTGCTTAACGATGGGCGCTGCGGAGATGTCAGGGGAGCCGGAAGCGACTTGCGGGGCATCCACCCCATCTGCATCCTCGACCTTCCACTGGGCACCAACCACCGTCTCCGCCACATCGAGGAGTTTGGAGAAATTGAAGCCAAGGACCACCCGCTCATCGGGATCCTTGTTGCTAAATGGCTTCATACCAAGTACCTCCTGGCCGTCCCTACTATGACATAGTTTCTGGCAGAGCCAGTAATTGTGTAGCTTCTTGCTTCGCCTTCTGCTATGTCGGCGCGTAGTTCATCGAAGTTCGGCCCTGTTCCACTAATTAGCGGGATTTCACAATGTAGCGTAAGAGAAGCAATAGGCGCGTTTAGCTCAGTAGTTCTGTATGCAGCGTCCGCTGTGAACTGGAGAGTGGCCGGAGCAGGTAGCGCCAGGATCCGCAGTGCGCTGATGTCAGGAATCTGACAAGTCAGCGTCAAGGAAGCGACACTGGGAACGGCTAAACTTGTAGTTAGCTGAACTTGCGGAGTAGCGGAGGAGATCGCCGTAGGAACTGGGCAAATAAGTGCCATTGCAGCCGAGCGCGTGGGAGCGTAGACGGCTGTGGCAGCAGCAACGGGAGTTGGTGCCGCTAAGTTTATGCCTAACGCCGCCACCTGCGGAGATAGCGAAGCCGTGGCAGTAGGAACAGCCAGTGACATCTGCACCGTGGGCGAAGGTGTGGTCGTTGTGATCGCCGTAGGCGTGGGGCAGAAGAGTGAAAGACCCTGCGTGAGTGTCGGTGTCGGCTTCGCCGTGGTGATCGTCGTTGGCGTAGGAGCGCCAAGCGCCACGGCAAGCGTAGGCAGATCCTTGGCGGTACTCAGCCCTGTAGGTGTAGGCGCTTGGAGGACGATGTTCTGAACAAGTGTCGGAGCAAGCGTCGAAGCGGCTACAGCCGTGGGTGTAGGGCAGAAGAGCGAGATGCCCTGAGTCAGCGTAGGAACGTACGTGGTGATCGCAAGCGTGGCGGCGGCGGCAAGGAGCGAGGCCGCAAGCGAAGGAGTGGGCGTAGCTGTGCTTACTGCCGTGGGAGTGGCCGGATTCAGACTCGTTCCACGTGAGGAAGCAAAAGTCGTAATGTTCGCCGCCGTGGGCGAAACAGGATCAAGCGTCCTCCCCATGGCGGGGACGTTTGTTGCCGAAACGATTGCCGTGGGAGCAACGCTTGCGATGACGAGTTGCAGTGTCGGCGCATTGACGGACGAGGTGATTGCCGTAGGAGCGGGGCAACTCAGGATCGCGCCGATAGTTAGCGTTGGCGCTTGCGGTGCCGTGGCTACCGCTGTTGGTACGGGGCAGTTCAGAATGATGTTCTGAACAAGCGTTGGTGTTGGAGCAGCCGTTGCCATCGCCGTTGGTGTCGGGGCGTTCAGAACCAACGCCAAGGTCGGCGTGGGCTTGGCAGTGGTAGCCGCTGTTGGTGTTGGTGCATTCAGTACAAACGCCAAGGTTGACGTTGGCTCGGCGGTGGCGATGCCCGTTGGAGTCGGAGCATTCAGAACCACTGCCAGTGTAGGAATAGGCTTGGCAGTGGTGAGAGCAACGGGAGAAGGACACTGAAGATTAACCCCCAGGCCGGAGATGGATGGCTGCTGCGGGGAAGTGGCGAGTGCGGTGGGCGCAGGACACGCTAGGACGATGCTCTGCACCAAAGTAGGATCGTACGCTGTGGTCGTGAGTGCTACCGGAGTCGGGCACGCAAGCGAAGTTCCCGCCGTGCCTTGCCAGAACATCCCACCCGCAGCACCGGCAAGCCAAGCGCCTCCCGCGCCCGACATGTTTTGTCGAGTTGCGCGGGGGCGGATCAGCAGGTCTGACATTTACTTCACGCCAGCACGGATATTCCCGGTAAGGATTCCAGCGGCAGAGGACGTAGCGTAGAAACGTAGAGCCAAACAGGCATTGCGCCCGATGTCAGGCATGCCCAACGTGGCCCAGTCCGCGATCCACTCCTTGTTGGCCGTGTCAACCGAAAACTGGAATTTTCGCTCGCATGCCGTCACGCCGAAGTTGCCAGCGGTGCCAGTGGAAGCCGAAAGAGTGACGCTGGTGATGCCCTTAATCGATAGGTTGGCCGACGCGGGGACGATGCGATACATCCTAAAAACTGGGACTGAGACGGGGATTGCCACCACCACGTTCCCAGTGGAATCGTCGGAGTAGGTCACGGCACACGTAACGTTGACGCCCGTGGCTCCAGTCGCCGTGTACCACTCCAGGAACCAGTCAACGTCTCCACCGCCAGCCTCGCACCGTCCATCGGTGGCTGGGGTAGAAAGCTCAGTGGCAGCGGTGCCCACGGTTTGCGCGGTGGTCACCGTTCCAGAAAGTCCCCCCATATGGCCCACACGGTCATAGACGATGACCGGCTGGTTCACCACGGAGTAGCGGAGTGCTGCAAACAAAATCCGCGCCGTCGTGGTAGACCCACCGTTGACGTACCGTGGATTTATTGCCCCCACGGTGGCCTGGGTTGGGTTGACCCAGGTGGTAGGAGTAGCACCAGCCGCCGGGAACCCGCCCATTGTCCAGCCCGAATAGTCGAAGTTGGATACAGTGGTGATGGTGGTTTTGTAAACGTCCTGAGAAAACCCGGCGGAAACACACGCTGCAAGACCGGCAATTACATCTGACTCAGTTGCGAAATCGCTCATGCCTTCTCCAGATATGCGAAGTCGAAGGCGTCCGCGAAACCCTCGGGAATGCCGTTGAGAAAGGCCGTGGTCCCCTGGATCTCGCGGATCGTGTACACATCGGGGAAGGCCGATGCAAACGGCTCAAGAATGCGAACGCTGTCTCCGATGTTCATGTTGTCTCCGTCTAGGTGAGAGTGAACCAGCCGTTTGCGTGCTGGGTGATGGTGACGGTGTTCCCGACGGCGAAGGAAACGTCGGCTGGGGCGCTGTCGAGCAGCATGTAGCCGATGAGCGGGTTGACTCGGGCATTCAGGGTGCCGTTGGCGCGGAAGATCGCGTAACGGGCCACGAACCCAGCAGTCGCGCCGGTCCAGGACGGGTTGTTGGCGGTAGACCACTTGGCGGTGCCGGAAGTCTGGGCGAAGGCCGGAGTGGTCAGCGCGAAGCCGCCAGTGGTGTACCCGTTGCCGTTGGCGACTTCGTTGGTGAGGTCAGCCGAAACGGTGTGGGTCAGCGCCGGGGAGTAGGTGGAGGTGTGCAGCGTGACCACGAACGAGTTCGTGTTCATGTCGAACGTGCCATCTCCAAGGTACTCCTTGAAGCTGTTGTAGAGAGTGATTGCAGACGGTGCGGCCATTGGGCGCTCCTTGTGAGGTGGGTGTTAGACGCGCCTATGAGCGCTGGATGAGGGTGGTGGGCCTCCAGGCCCGGTTTGGTGGAACTTGTCCATGTGCTTCCAGAAATCCTCCTTCAGTTCATGTACGGCCTCTTCGATGTGCGTAGCGTCCTTCTGAATGAGTTGCAGGGTGGTGTCGATTGAAGCCAGCTTCGTGTTGATATCGGCCAGTTGCGTCGGCAGCGACCTCTCGGTTGGAGCGCCGAAAAGACGGCCCCAAACAAGCTGAATAAGAACGACTGCAACGCCGCCCAGTAAGCCCGTCGCCGTAGGATTACTAAGGAGGCTATCACTCATTTCTTGGCCCCTTTGTCGCCTGGAAATGTGTGCATGACTTCTCGAATTGTCTGCCCTTCGGCATGCACGGATTCGTGGATGGTCTTCAGTAGCTCGTTCTGCTCCTTCATCAGTATGGTCATGCTGTGTTCCATTGTGCTTATGATCCGCCACAAGTGGAACACAAGAACAAGCACGGCGATAGCGGCAGAACTTACGAGGTAGTAGAGCAGCATTGCCCTGGTGCGATGCTCACGCATGCTCAGATTGTGGCCGCGAAATGATTCGGTCAAATGAGCCTTCACGGCTTCCGTCGCTCGATCTGCGTGTTCACAGTCAGTTGTCCTGCGTCTTGGATGAGTAGGACACATCTCTTTTTGTTCAGGTTCGTTTGTCATCTGCCTTCTCCTGGTAATCCTTCACGATGACCATGCCGCCATCATCGTAGAGGAGCTTCGTCAAGCCGTTGCCAAGCGGGGCCATAGCACCCTGCTTTCCGTTCTGATCTGTGAACCTCTTCACGATTGGCGTAGGTGCTTCAGAAGTCACTTCTTCCTCCTCTTGCGTGGGCCAACGATTGCAACAATGGTTTTGTAGAAGCTCCTCCAGGTCGGTTTGACTTCGGAGGTGAAAAGAGTCTTGTCGGTGCTATTGGCGAACTTGTGGACTTCGGCAAACGTCTCATGCAGCGCTTGCTCACGTGTGGC
>SESH01064767.1_pt1 | contig 10058 bp, 6 predicted proteins | sample 3171561 | NCBI WGS metagenome assembly SESH01 (sample SAMN10866947, study PRJNA518727) | freshwater metagenome | biome: subpolar coniferous forest; feature: holomictic lake; material: water; isolation source: holomictic Lake 442 2011 16.5 m and 2014 13 m | place: Canada: near Kenora, Ontario
CGGGGAAGATATCGGGGTGTTCAACTTTGCCTTGGAAGTCGCGCCTGGTGACGACGCATACTGCTTCAACACAACGCCAACGCAGGCCGATGCGGCGTCTGGCGGCAATCCTCAGATTGGGCTCAGAAAGGAGCACAATGGTTGCGTATGCAGGGTCAAGGGGCTCAATAGTTTGAGGTTTATGAGTTCGGAGAGTAACGAGCCCGAGACCGATGAATTGTGGGAGGAGCGGGGCGGAAAGATCTATATGAAGCATTTTGGGGAGAAGAAATGCCTCCCTGATGTGAAGTACACGGTGGAGTTGAAGGAACGTGCAGTGACCGATGACGGGAAGTACCCGCCACCAAATACCAAACCTCACAACGCGAGGTTTACCTCGCCAGCCGATTCAACGGTGTCGGATCCAAAGGTGTGTGATCCCACCCCAGGGAATGACTGTCGCGAGATTGACTACAAGAGTGGAATCAAGTACGGGATCTACGACAAGGTGATTGGTGCTGTAGCAGGTAGTTCGGAATACGAGGATCCTGCTGCCAGTCACAACAGCGGCATTCTTGCCGTGGGGCGTCTGGATGCGAACGGACTGAAGCCAGGCACAATGGACTCGTTTTTCCCGTACGCCGGGATGCTGAAGAAACGGCTTGGCGAGCTGTATCGTTACGGCAACCCCATCGTGCTTGTCGGGGAACCGGTAATCGCTGTTGTTTCGGGTGGTGAAGCGGTGGCCTCTGGTGGTGCAACGGTCGGAGGCAAACCCAGCTTCTATGGAGTAGAGTGCGCGAAGAACAACACGTGGAAGTTTGGGAAGAAGGACAAATTGACGGAGTTTCTCGCCCAATGCGGAGAGAATGAGATCGCCCCGCCGAACGTTACGTGGAAATGGTGCTGTATAGATGTACGAACCGGTGCCATCCTATATCCTCAGGACAATGGGGATGAGTACATTGTCACCCTGACCGCCGGACGGTACATTGTGAAATTGGAGTATTTTGAGCAGGTGGGTGATTCGACTAAGTCTATCGCCAAGGCAGAGATACACACGTTGGTGGTGGAGAAGAGCCACACCGACAATGTGGACGGAAATCCGGTGAAACTGATTCCAGTCGCTTCGCCGAAGGTTGGAACCCAGTTTCATCTAACCGGGAAGTGTGGTGGTAAAGTGCCGCCGTTGGACGCTGCGGTTTATGTGGCCCCGACGGCGACGAAGACCCGGGGGCGCGTTTCAGTGGATGGTTATCCGCAAAATGAGTATTGGGTCGGAGATGGAGACGAGATCGATTTGGCTCAGGTGGTTTCCGTCGCGCACAATACGGACCTGCTCATGTATTTGCAGGGCTATTCGAAGGTCAGTGACGACGTCAGCGACAAGCCTGCGTTGTGCGTGGATGGGCAGGCGTTCTTGGAGACCTGTTCAGAGAATGAGTGCGACAAGTACGGTGAAGGTGAGTTGAGCACAGGGCTGAATCCGTCATGGTCGTGGAAGAGCAAGGAGTCGGTAAACTGGGCGTGGGAGCACGCCGACGAGGAGAGGTTTGTCGTACTGAAAGTGAACTTAGATGTCAACCGGAAGAACGGTACTCTGGTTCCTGAATACAAGGAGCATTCGAATGGTAGCGTTGTTCAGATTGTCCCCATAGACAATCCGAGCACCTTGTATCCAAGCGGCATCTTTCTGGGGATTCCGACCATGGCCGTTGAACCGGCGGCAGCGGCAAGTGCCCTGACCTTGAGACTGCAGAAGGATGGTTCCGCTGCGAGCATTGGAGAGATCCGCGTCTATAAGAACGGCACCATGTTCATGGATGAAGGCGATATGGTGATGCCGGTCGCTGCCGCCGATTTGTCATCCACTTGGAAGGTCGATTCGACGATGGGAGGCGTTGTTGATCTTGCCCTCATCGCTGAATACCCTGCAGGGACAGAACTCTGCCGAGATACAATCCGAATCAGTTCCATTCCGTGTGAGCCGGGTGACGGGGCGATCATTTTTGTCAACCCAGCGGCGACCGCACACACGTCGCCATACGACGACTTCACGAAAAATGCGGCAGAGAAGATCAGTGATGCGCTTGCGGGAGTGATAGGAGGCGCTTTCGATAACATCGTGGTTGCGCGGCGACCTACAGGAACATACGACGAGTATGACATCGCGATTGGGCCAACAAAGGCTGGCGTAGTGCTGGCAGGGGCCGCAGGAAAGTGGACGGTAGATGATCCAGCCGATCCGACTTCTCCAACACATCCTGCTCCATATGCAACCGTGTTTGACTTCTCCGATCTGCCAACCGTTAAGGGAGCAAAAGCCGTTAGTACTCCGCTGCGTACGTTCAGAATAACGGCAAATGGTGTTGTTATTGGGGGGGTGCACCTCACTGCAGGGAAGGACCCATTTTATGGCGGGGCTATAGCAGTAGATAGTGTTGGCGGTGGATTCCGGCTATGCTACAGCAAGCTCGATGACAACACAGCGCCGATAGGAGGGGCTGTCAACTTGGCTGACGTGCAAGCCGCCGAGATCTCGACATGCCTATTTGATAACAATGTTGCCGAATTTCATGACGGCGGGACGCCCAACCTCACCAAGGGTTTCGGCGGTGCCGTTGCGGCAAAGAAGAGCACGTCCGGCGCGGCGGATCTTGTGATTGCCGACTGTCTCTTCGGGCAGACCACTGGCAACAAGGCGCTGACCACAGCTACCCCAGGCGGTGTTTTTACAACGGGTTCCGCAAGTGGAGGTGGGGATGTCTATCAGGATAAGGGCAAGGTGAGCATCAGTTTCAGCCATGTCTTGAACTCGCGGGCTGGCAAAGCGATGCTGGCGTCAGCGGGTTACGTGAACCTGAAGCAGATCAACAAGTTCACAGGTGACGGTGGCAGCATTGCTGTTCATGGTAGCCTGGCAGACACGGAGTTGACCATCACAGATGCGAAGTTCGAGGGGACGCGTGCTGAAGGTGATGGTGGTGCGATCTATGTCGCAAAAGACGCTGACCCGGACAATCGCGCTCTGTTTACCGCTTGGTCGGAAGGCTTTTTGGATCGGGTTGATGCTGTGAATACTCCGACCCCCCCAGTCCTAGGAGGGGTGTGCAACGGGTCTCTGACTCGCGTGACATTCACGAAGTGTGAGGCAGGCCTGCAGGGTGGCGGGATGTTTCTCTGCGGGCGTGAAGTGAACATGACGCTCGACCAGTGTACGTTCAGTAAGTGCAGGGCCGGTGTGGTGCATCAAACAGATGGCAAGGGCGGAGCGATTGCGTTTGGTGGCGGCCACCACGGAACGCTGACTGGCGGTGACAATTCGCCGGTAACACACACGCCGCACGGCAAACTGACTATTCAGGGGTCTACACTTATTGATGAGTGCACGTCCAGTGACAATGCAGGCGGGATATATCTGACTATATCGGGCGAGATAGAGATGAAAGAAACAACCATCAGAAACTGCGATGCGTTTGGTTCTCAAGGCGTTTCTGGATATGCATCGAAGCCCAACGAGGAGGGTCTTGGTGGAGGTGCTCACGTCTCAGCCGGGGGGATGCTCCGAATGAGAGATGGGTGCATAATCATCAATAACAGGGCACGGTTTAGCGGAGGTGGCATCGGATGTAAGAATGGCCTAGTTGAAATGACCGCAACCTCGACAGGAATATCCATAGAAGCGAACAGAGCTCAGGCGCATCTGGATGATGGCGGGGGGTATGGTGGAGGCATCTATCTGTCGACTGGTGCAAATGATGGGACGGGGTCTCTGTTGTTCTTGGATGCTCTCTCGGGGCCTGGAATACTGACCGTTGATGATGGCATGAGCGGTTCAACTCAACGCCGCATTACAATCAAAGATAACTGGGCCAAACAGTGGGGCGGTGGACTGTTTGTCGGGGTTCCGGCTGCCATTAACGCCGCCTGCAAGGTCGAGGTCAACTGCCTGTTTGATATGAATATCTGCGCAACAACAGGAGCGAATAGCCCGTTATACTACCCCAACGAGGTGGTATCATACGAACAAAACGGCAAAGTGAACATGAAGACGTCGCATATCAATGGTCCGGCCAGCGGCATAGGACTTTACAAGAAGAATTCCGATGGGTACATTTGGGGTGCGGTAACATTCGGTCTTGGCATAGGCAAAACGTTTCAGGATGATGACTGACTATGAGATATTCTAACTTCCATAACAGAGTATATCTACGGCGCCATGCACTTGTTGTGTCGGGGACGTTGGTGCTGCCAGTGTTTTGGATGCTGGGTGGTTGGGTTGAATCGTGTGCTGGGGGTACCCCTGAGCTTCCCAATTGGATGCATGTGCCGTGTCAAACGGATCCCGGAGCCGTCGGTTGGAACGAGCCTCTGGATAGACCGCGAGGTGGGTTTGAGACGAATGTATGGTGGGGAAAGCCTCTGAACCCTTCGGAGTTTTGGAAGGGAAGGACAGTATGGCTGGATGTCCAGTGTTTCACGGCACTTAGGCAGCGTGGGCGTACAAGGCCACCACCTGCGTTTGACGATGCGTTCTTGTCGTTGTCCAACTACTGCGCCTGGGTTGCGGATGGATCTCCAAAGGCGTTGACCAACATCTGCGAGGCAGAATGTAACTGGTGGGATAGGTGGACAGGGTTGTTGCCGCGAACGCCTGATGATATAGCATGGTGGCATGCGCGACAGGCTCAAGAGTACATGTCTCGTAAAGCCTCCCCAGAGGCGGCTGCGGGAGACACCCGGTCCGCCCTGTTGAAACGAGCGACTAGCGAGTTAGAGGACTGGCAGAATCGAATGGCCGAGCGGGCGCTGAGTGAGGGATGGCCTCTCGAAGCCCTCGATGATCAAGCGTTGTACTGGGCCTATGTGCGAGCGAAACGCATTGCATACGCTGAGGAGTGCGGCATCGCCAAGCGTATCGAGGACGAAGAACGGAAGCTGGCCTTTCTTGCTAAATTTCGCGAGAGCCTATCTGTTGATTTCGACGTCGTCGGACGGCCCGTGACGGAGGCTGAGAACAAGTTAGCCGATGAATGGAAGCGCCGCTACGTTAGACGTCTGGTAAGGGAGGAGACGGATCGCACATATATTGAGAGTTACTGTACCACGTGGGGATTGGACGCAAAGTCGCTGGTCGCAGAGGCTCTGCAGGAAGCGAAGGCTAATAGCCGGGAAGATCTGGTGCCGAAGTACTTGAAAGGAAGATCGCCTGCGCGATTGACGGAGCACCAACAGATGGTAGTGCCCATTCTTGCGAGGGGCGACGTGCAGATGGCCCGTGCTATGGCAACTCGATATTGTCTTGATTGGGACAAACTCACGGAGCTGGCCGAGCAAGCCAAACGGGAGGCAGACAAGCGGCGCGAACAGGAGGCTGCGTTGACCCCTGAGCAAATCACCGCGTGGCGGAAGCAGTGTCTCATCGGAATTATCGGCGTCGACGAGAAAGAGGCAGAGGCGAAAGCGAAGGAGTGGGGTATCAATATCGAGGAGATCAGGAAAGCAAGAAGGAAGGAGCGAGGCGGACAGTAATGCGGATCTCCAGTCATGTGAAGGTCTGTAAGCAGTTGTCTCGAAGCATCCGGGGTGCGCTCTGGCGGGATCGTCGCGGGAAGCGTGCGAGCTGGGTGGAGCATGCACAACTCTCGCAACATTGACTGCGGAGCAGAAGGAGGATCTCAAGATCCTCCTGAAAAGGCCGACCTACAAGGACGCGACCAATTGACTCGAGTACACCGATCGAGTACCCCGAAAGTTGCGTTGGTTGCGGCGGACGCTGAGGATGACGAGAGACCCATAGGAACAAGACCACGAGTGGTCCTGTCGGCTGTCGTTCTGCGTCTGCTCCTGTGCACCGCTCGAAGCTCGAGATTCTACGAAAGCCACCCAGTCGGGCCAGGTTGTGGCATGCGTTTCAGTTATGAGATGCGTTTTCGGATGCTGTGAAGCAAGCGGATGCAGGGACGAGGGTTTATATGGACAACATACTATAGAGAACGGTGGGATTCTTGGCACAAATGAACCGATTCTTTGCGTGTCTTGGTTTGCTTTGCGGGATCGGCGCGTTGGCGTCGTCGATCCTCTGTCGTGGGCCGGCATCCGGGACGACGCCAGTCTCAACGGCTATACCGAGTTCAGAACCTCTGCCGTTGCTTACAAATCCGTCTGCCCCGACGAACGGCGCGGTGTCTTGGGCGCTGGTGGCGTACCGGTTGCGGCAGGACCTGCGGCTGGATGAGGCTCAGACCGCCGCTCTGGATCGGGCGCTGGAGGGTTGTGACGAGGCGCTGCAAAAGGCACAGCAGCATCCCGATGAACTGTGGCGGAGTCGCCTGGACCAACGGGCGAGGCGGGATGCCTATGAGAAACTGACGGCTGTTCTGAAGCGCGAACAGAAGGAAGACTTCAAAGCTTGGCTGCAAGTCCCCGCGCACACGAATATGGCATACTGGTTCCACCTTGCCGAGGCGGGCTGTTGCGGAGGGAGTTGATATGGAAACCCCAGATACAAAACAGCCGGGCCGCAAGCCGGATCGCGTGGTCATCGCGCTTGTAGCCATGACGTGCCTGCTTGTGGCGGCAAGTGTTTTCGTACGGCGAGTGCCGCGTGCGAAGCCGTCCGGCGTGAAACCGCCCCCACCGCCTCTGGCGGCTGTGGCTGGTCAGAAGTCGAGCACTGTGAAGCCGTCGGTCGAACCGCCGAAAGCCGAGCAACTCGCCACCGGGATTGTCACGCAGAGCTATGCGGTCTATTCGAATGTCAGCCCTATGCTGGCGGATTTCGTGGATCGCAAGTCCAAGACACGGGTCACCGCCGATATCGCGACACGCATCGAAAGGGTCCAAACTGAGGCTGACGTGGCGGCGGTGGTCGCGATCCTGAAGGATACGACGGACTCGGATACCGTCCGGCATGAGGCGGCGAGTTTGCTGGCGCGGTCGGGCTACCCGAAGTTGATAGACGATCTTATCGTGATCCTGATGAATCCCGCGGAGCGTCCACGGTTTAGAGGCTTCTGCGTTCAGCATTTGTGGTTGAACCACGCGGCTGCGGATGCTGACCAGAAGAAGCGGGTCGTGACGGTGCTGCAGGAGCGGTTGGGCGATCCGGATGTTGTCGTTCAGCGCGAAGCGTTGCTGGCGCTGGTGCGGCTGGGACATCCGGAGGGCAAGCGAATGGCGGAGCAATGGTTCGCCGATCCGGCGGCAGAGGATAAGCGCGACCAGGCGATCCGCTGTATGGCAACGCTGAATCTGCGGGAACGCATCCCGGAGATTCGGGTCTGTTTGCGGGACACGAACGACATCATACGGATTGCGGCGATTGTGGCGCTGAGCGATTGGGGCGATACGGAAAGCCGAGGTGCCTTTGAAGAGGCTGCTCGCTCCAGTCGTGAGCGGCTTCAACACGCCGGCAAGGCCGCCATGGCGAAACTTGATCGGCTAAACGCCACCAATACCCTGTCGGCGGCTGCTCGCTGACGAAACGGAGTGGTGTATCCGCATGGCGCGACTCAATCCGGTCCGGTGGCTGTGTCCTGGCCTTGTGCTGGCGCTGGTGAGCGCGGGTCACGCAGTTCAGGTCACGGCCGATCCGCCTGCCTGGGATCTTGGCGTGCGGGATCGCGATACTACCCTGGCGAAAACGATTGTCCTCCGTCCGCCCCCTGACCGGAACCTGCGCGTTCAGCATGTCATGGGGAGCGCGCCGTGGATACAACCCCGAATCACGCGGGCTCGAGGAACGGACGCCGCTGCGGCAACGGTTGAGGTTCAGGTTGATACGCACGGCTGCACGGGTCGGGTGGCCGGGGCCGTATTCGTGACGTTCTCGGGTGAGGCGACGAGCGCACTGCGGATACCGGTGAGCGCAACAATACGCGCCAGCGCGGAGCCGGCGCGGGTGGAAGTGTTCTTCGCGCGGGAGGATGCGGCGGGGCGCGCGTTCGAAGAGTGGTGGCGAACGACGGGCGTGACGAACGACCGGATCGAGATCCTGCCGGTCAACACGGCTGGGAACTACAAGCGGCTGCGCGAGCGTCAAAAGATGGCGATGCCGGAGAACGGGGCGGCGGATGTGGCGGCCTACGTGGACGGGCAAATCGCACTGTACGGGCTGGCCGAGGTGAAGAATGGGTTGAAGGGATTGCTGAATCTCGACGGATGCGCGAGGGGTCGCAGTAGGGGCGGGGAGCGTGTCAGGGGGCGGGAGACGGCGGAGGTTCTCAGGGAACTCGGGATGGACGGTCCGACGGCTACCGCGGCTGGGGGCGCGACCTTGGAAGTCTGGCTCTTCTACTTCGCCGACTGCCACCAGTGCCGTGAGGCGCGGCGGGCGGTGGATTCCCTCAAGGCCTCGTTTGGGCAGCGGGTTTCGGTTCACGCCGTGGATGCGACCGCGCGACCCGATGCCATCGCGCTGGCTTACGCGACACTGGCGCAATACGAGGATGCGCCGTCCTCGGTGCCCAGTTCGCTGGCGTTTGTGGGCGGCACGTTGCTGGCCGGTGCGCAGGAGATCTTGAGCGATTGCCGCCGGACCGCTGAGGCGCAACTGGCGATAGGCGGCGCGGCCCTGCGTGTGCGGCGCCCCGAGAGTGTGCCTTCACTGGATGCCTATGCGCGTACGCTCGGCATCTGGCCGTTGATCGTTGCAGCGGCGGCGGACGGTATCAACCCCTGTGCCTTTGCCGCCATGATTCTGCTGGTTTCCATCTTGACGACACGGGAAGGGCGGACCGATGTGTTGCTCAAGCGGCGGATTCTGGTTGGCGGCGGCGCCTTTTGTCTGGGGGTCTTTGCCGTGTACTATGTATCAGGGCTGGTTGTTCTCGAGGGGATGGGGCGACTGCGAGGTCAGCCGTGGGTGGATGCGGGTGTTTTCTGGGCGGTGTGGCTACTGGCTATGCTGGGATGCGTTTTATCCATTAGAGACGCATGGATATACCATCGGACAGGGGACGCGCAGCGGCTTGTATTGAAGGTTCCCTCGGCGATTCGGACCCGGTTTGGGTCTGTCATTCGTGGGCGCTATGCCAGGCTGGGCTTGGTGTTTGGCGGGTTTGCGGCTGGCGGGATCATTGCCGTTTTGGAAGGCATCTGTACCGGGCAGATGTACTTGCCGGCAATTCAGTACATGGTGCGCGAGCCCGATTTACGCGCGCGTGGGCTTGTCTTGTTATTTGTCTACAACTTGATTTTTGTGCTGCCGCTCATCGCCATTTTAGCGGTTGCCCTGTTGGGGGTGCACTTCCGACAAATGAGCGCGTTTTTGGAGCGGCATCTTGTCAAAGCGAAGTTGTTGCTGGCGTTCGTGTTTCTACTGCTGGCGACTGCGATGATGGTGCAACGGTTCATCGGCTGGATTTGAGCCAGAATCCGTGTCGCGGATTGAAGTGCGGTGAGTAGCCCCGGCCCGCCCCGGGCCGAGGGCAGAATGCGGTTCTAAGTTTGGCTGCGCCTTATGTACGCTGAACTCGGAGCGAGTGGTAGGCTGTGCTAACCGCGTCCCGCTCGCGCAACTGGGGGGCATCGTCGATTACCAACGGATTGCGCTCAACGCCGGTCGGCGGCAAGCCAGACGCGCACGAGACGGCGCTTGCGGCCCCATTGCAGGGCCTGCTCGTGCTCGTCGAACCAGAGATCAATATGTTCGCCGCGGATGGCGCCGCCGGTGTCTTCGACGCGTCCCAGGCCGTACCCGGGAATTTCCATGATTGTGCCGTACGGGTAGCGCGAAACATCCGCGGCAATGGTGCCGTGTTTGGCTTCCGTGCCGCTGGAGGTGAGGCCGACCTTTTTTATGGCGCCCTTCTGGGCCCCGGCGCTGATCACCGGGCTGCCGAGCCCGAACCAGGTGCTTTCCCAACTGCAGCACTTGCCGCAGTTGCAGTAGCCGGTCACCTCCATGTTCACGACCTTGCCGCGCGTGTCCGGTGGCCGCAAAGACGTGGTGATACAACCCGTGGACCCGAGGCTCAGAACTGCGACGGCACCAAAAACGAGCCAGGCGCGCGCCTGGCGCCAGCACGACGCAGTGATGTGAATGGTGTTCATTTATCGCAACACGGGGACAAAAA